>Ga0182741_1001025_pt1 | contig 38931 bp, 30 predicted proteins | sample eDN5th37CBELigOP_FD_128874 | JGI IMG/M metagenome (GOLD analysis project Ga0182741, IMG submission 128874) | Enriched Organic Plus compost microbial communities from Emeryville, California, USA - eDNA 5th pass 37_C BE-Lig OP (version 2) (version 2) ... | reverse complement strand
CGAACTCGGAAGTGAAACTGCTCAGCGCCGATGATAGTGCCGCCCCGCTGCGGTGCGAAAGTAGGTCATCGCCAGGCGCTTACTCCAAAACCCCCGCAAGCTCACCGCTCGCGGGGGTTTTTTTCTGCCCGCACGAGGGACCAACTGATGACCGCGAGATCTAGCGCAGAGCAGCTAATTCGGTTCATCCACGCTTCGCCTAGCCCCTGGCACGCGGCGGAGCAAGCACGTGCTCACCTACTGCAAGCGGGCTTTCAGGAGCTGCGCGAGGACGAGGCGTGGTCGGTCCAGGTGGGCGGCAACTACTTTGTCCTGCGCGATGGTAGCTCGATCATCGCCTTCCGCATCGGCCAACGCCCGGCGGAAATTGGGCTGCGCGTCGTCGGCGCGCATACCGACTCGCCCGGACTACGCGTCAAGCCGCGCGGGGGAATCGCACGTGGCGAGCTCCTTGGTTTGGCGGTTGAAGTCTATGGTGGTCCAATACTTGCGACCTTCGCCGATCGGGATCTCACCCTAGCCGGCCGGGTGCTGCTCAAGCGGGCCGGCCATGCTGCCGCCGTCGAGTCCCGCACCATCAATTTCACGCGGCCGCTGTTGCGCCTATCGACGCCGGCGATTCACTTGAATCGCGAGGTGAACGAGCAAGGCTTGCGCTTCGAGCCGCAGGAAGAACTCCCGTTGCTGCTCGGTATGCTGGACTCGCAGATTCCCGCCGACGAGCGATTCAAGAAGCTAGTAGCGGCGGAGGCGGGGGTCGAGCCGGACCAGATCGTCAGCTGGGAGCTGGCCGCGGTGGACACACAGCCGGGCGGATTCTTCGGCGTGAACGAGGAGTTCATCGCCAGCGGCCGCCTGGACAATCTCGCTTCCACGCATGCCGCGGTGACGGCGTTGGGTCGCGCTGAGGCCGTCGACGGAATTGCGATGTGCGCTCTGTTCGATCACGAGGAAGTCGGCAGCGAGAGCTATAAAGGCGCGGCGGGAACCTTTCTCAACTCGGTGGTCGACCGGCTTCTCGAGGCGTTTGGGATCTCGACGGCTGACGACAAGCAGCGGGTGCTGGCGCGGAGTATCCTTCTGAGCGCCGATATGGCGCACGCACTGCATCCTAACTACCCACGCTACTACGACGATCAGCACGCGCCGCGCATCAACGGCGGCCCGGTCGTGAAGATCAACGTAAAACAGCGCTACGCGACGGACGGCGCCGGCGAAGCTTTCTTTGCCAATCTGTGCGAGGCGGAAGGCGTTCCGTGCCAGCGCTATGTCCATCGCAACAATCTACCCTGCGGCAGCACCATTGGACCTATCGTCTCGGCGCGCCTGGGGATTCGAGCGGTCGACGTCGGCAATCCCATGTGGTCCATGCATAGTATTCGCGAAGCCGCCGGGGTCGAGGACCATGATGCGATGATCCGGGTGATGACGCGCTTCTTCCGGGACGTTGACGGGATTGGCCTATGACCGCCGGCGAGGGCGACTACCAACTCGAACGCTTGTTGGCGCTGATCGCCGACGGGCGCTTCCACTCTGGAACGGAGCTCGGTGAGAAGCTCGACCTTACCCGTGCCGGGCTGTGGAAACAGGTGGAGCGGCTGCGTTCGCTGTCGGTGCCGGTGGAAGCGGTCAAGGGACGCGGTTACCGGCTGCCCGACCCGGTCGAGCTGCTCGATGCCAAAGCCATCGCCGATCAGCTGCCGCCAGGTTCCAGGCTGAACGTTCGGACCGTTCTGGCGTGCGATTCGACCAATGCGCAACTGCTCGCCGAAGCGCGGAGCGGAGTGTCCACGCCGCAAGTATTGCTTGCCGAGGCGCAGACGGCTGGGCGCGGCCGCTGGGGTAGACCGTGGTTCGCCGAATTCGGTGCCGGTCTGTGCATCTCGATGCTTTGGCGCTTCCCGCTGGTTCCCGCCGGTCTGGCGGGGCTGAGCTTGGCTTGCGCGGTCGAGCTTGCGGCGGCGCTGCGCCGACTTGGGGCCCCCGTCGGGCTGAAATGGCCGAACGATCTGGTGACCGAACACGGCAAGCTTGGGGGCTTGTTGATCGAGCTGGTCGGCGAGCCTGCTGGCCCATGCACGGTGGTTATCGGGCTTGGGGTGAATCTGCGGGTGCCCGCGTCGATACGCGCGGCGGTTGACCAACCCGCGGTGAGCATCGCGGATATCGCGCCCACTCTCGCGGGAAAGAGAAACCTGATCGCGGCGCGCTTGATCGATGCGCTCGCCGGCGCCTGCGCCGGCTTCGCCGAGCAGGGCTTCGCGCCTTTTCAGGCGCGATGGAGCGAATTCGACGTCTTCGCCGGTCGGCAGGTAGTGATGTTGCTTCCTGACCGTCAGATCGAAGGCATCGCCGCGGGCGTCGACGACCAGGGCGCGCTGTGTCTGCAGTCGGAGGACGGTATGCGCCAATTCTTTAGTGGCGATCTTCGGCTGAAGCTGCGTCCGAATCCGAGTTGAGCGCAAAGGGCAACTTGACGCGACGGTGAGTTAGACCGTCGCGCAGGTCGATGAATATGGTGCTGGCGACAGGCTTCGAACCCGTGACCTGCTGATTACAAATCAGCTGCTCTACCAACTGAGCTACGCCAGCAAAAACCAGGCAACGATGGTAGTCAGTCGCCGCCGCCTTGGCAATCAATCTGCTCCCAGCCGTCAGCCGCAACGGCCGCGGGCGGACTGGACGCTCCGCGCACGGTCAGCAGCGCCACTGCGCGCCGCGCGTATCGTTGTTCGATTTGCGGCTCGAACCCAAGAGCTCGTAACTGGGTAATGCGCTCGCTCGCCGCTACGCGGTTCGGAAACAGCCCGAGCGATACCGCGTTGGCTTTCTCTTGCCCTACCACCAGAACGTGATCGTCGATCCCGCGCTCGGCAAGGCGAGCGGCCAGGGCCTGCGCCTCGGCCAGGCTTGGCGCCGGCGGTAGGTACACCCACCAGCCCAGCGGCTCCAGCTGCTCCTGTCGCAGCACGTCGACCTTATAGCCTTGCTTGACCAAGGACGCCTCGAGCGTCGACGCCGATCCGCCTTCGTCGTCGATCGGCCCAAGCCGGTAGCAGTGGCTGGAACGGGCGGAAGCGGCCGGCGCACGCGCGACCATGCGGATCTGGTCTGGCCCGAGTTCGCTGAGCAGGCGCAGCGGCCCGGTCGGTTGCGGCTGGGCGGCGCTGCGCGGGGTCGACGGCGGCGCGAACAACTGCCAGCCCAAGAACGCAGCATTGACCAGCAGCAGCAAGAAGAAAAGGACTCTCAACGTGGACCTCATCCTAAGAATCTACCAGCGGTCGGCCGGCTACCGCGCCCGGGCGACGCAGCCCAGACGATAGCAGCATCTTGCCCGCCAGTGTTGGCACTAAGTCGCTGATGTTCCGCCCGATGGCCGGTCCACCTGGTGCCGTCGATAGCACGAGGATCGAACGAACCATAGCCAGGGTTGCCCCGATAACCACTGTCTAACAGTTATGCTTGATTATCTTCTTCCTTGACTTCATCTACTGCCTGCCGATGGCCTCCCGACGCGCCTTTCGCCGGTGAGTTCGCTTCGCGCAGGCGCGCCGGCCGAGCAACCATGCGACCGCGTTTCGTCGCGGTCAGGCGCAGAAATCATTTTCACGAATCAGGAACAGCTGGCGTTCGTGGCCGAGCTGCGGTCGCGTATCGCCTTCGATAAAGCATTTGTATGCAAAGCGCGTGTCCGGCTACCGCGGTCGTCGCGCCGTAGCCGGACAGTACTCGCCTAGATCAGGACGCCGCGCGCCGCGACGGATGCCCATCCCTCGCAGGAGGGGGCGTCATGCCTCGGAAGCGACGTCGCGCGAGTCAGGGAGGGACCATGGGAACAATTCGCCTGTTCAATCATCCGATCAACAAGCTGTACTTGTTGCTGATCGTGGCGGAAGCCTGTCTCCTGGCCGCTTCGACCTACCTCGGCGTCTATCTGCGCTTCGCCGGCGAGTCGGAGAGCATCGCGGCGCTCGGTCCGATACTCCCGCGCGCGCTGATCTTCACCGCGGTGATCATGCTCGGCATGGCGGCAACCGGGTTGTACAACCGCCGCCTCCGCGACGGACTGGAAGGCATCCTGGTGCGCCTGTCCCTGAGCTTCGTGCTCGGGATCGTGCTCATGAGCATGATCTTCTACGCCGTGCCCAGCCTGATACTTGGACGCGGCGCATTCGCCCTCACGCTGTCGAGTGCCTTCCTGCTGCTTGTGCTTACCCGCACCATCTTCCTCCGCCTCCTGGTGCAGCAGAACATCAAGCGCCGCGGACTAGTGTTGGGCGCGGGCGAGCGGGCGCGGCCGATAACCTTGTTGCGCCGCAAGTCCGACTTGATCGGTTTCCATATCGTCGGCTTCATTCCGACGCCGGGCGACAAGATCTGCATCGACGAAACCAGGCTGATCTCGGCGGACATGCCGCTGTCGGTCCTGGCCGCGCGCGAGCGCATCGACGAGATCATCGTCGCGGTGGACGACCGTCGCGCCGGGCTGCCGACGGACGAACTGCTGAAGTGCCGAACGCAAGGCGTGCATGTCGTCGACCTGCTGACCTTCCTGGAAAACGAAACCGGCAAGATCAAGGTCGACCTGATGTACCCCAGCTGGCTGGCGTTCTCCAGCGGCTTCCAGCGCGGCCTGCTGCGCGCGTTCGTAAAGCGCACTTTCGACATCCTGGTCAGCATCGCGCTGCTGACGCTGACGCTGCCGCTGATGGCGGCGGCGGCGCTCGGAATCTGGATGGAAGCAGGTTTCCGAGGCCCGATCCTGTATCGGCAGACGCGGGTCGGCGAGGCCGGCCGTGAATTCCAGGTGCTGAAATTCCGCAGCATGCGGCCCGACGCCGAACGCGACGGCAAAGCGCAATGGGCCCAACAAGGCGATCCGCGGGTGACGCGCATCGGCGCGTTCCTGCGCAAGTACCGGATCGACGAACTGCCTCAGCTGATCAACGTGCTGCGCGGCGAAATGAGCTTCGTCGGGCCGCGGCCAGAACGGCCGGAGTTCGTGCAGGGCCTGCAGACGCGCCTTCCCTACTACGCCGAGCGTCACCAGGTGAAGCCCGGCCTCACCGGCTGGGCGCAGATCAGCTACCCCTACGGCGCTTCGGAACAGGATGCGTTCGAGAAGCTGCAGTACGACCTGTACTACGTCAAGAACCACAGCCTGTTCCTGGACCTGACCATCATGCTGCAAACCGCCGAGGTGGTGCTGTGGGGCAAGGGGGCGCGCTGAGACGGAGGCGAAATGGCGCATGGCGACCAGGGGATTGCCTGTGGCCACGCATGGGCCGCAGGTCCCAAAAGCGCCGCGGTTGCCGTTGTGGCGTACCGGGCCAGCCCCCACATCGGGAGTCGGCCCGGCTCGACGCAATATTCTTCAGCACCGTTGCCGGCCGATCGCAGGCAATAACCAGTAACCAGCGGGAGCCGCCGCTCCCGCCGATCCAATAGGGTCGAACGACGTGTCCAAGTTGAACGAGTCTCTCATCCAAGCTCTCAGCGTGGCTTGAACCGGTGAGCGCGCCGGTACGGCGCGGTGCCAAGCGGTAGAGGCGCGGGATGCACTACTGGAGGCAACAATGAGAAAAGGTCTGTTGGTGATGATTGTCGCCCTCTCGCAGTTGATCGTCGGCTGCGCGGGTAGCCTCGGTCGCGATCAGGCGGCGATGAAACCGACGGAAACGTCGTCGGCGCAGGTCGAGTATCGCATCGGGGTCGACGACCAGTTGCAGGTAAGCGTCTGGCGCAATCAGGATCTATCCGTCGCCGTGCCGGTCCGTCCCGACGGCATGATCTCGGTTCCACTGATCGGCGACGTGCCGGCCGGCGGCCGCACCCCCGCCGAGGTGGCCGCCACCATCGAAGAGAAGCTCGGCCGCTACATTCGCGAGCCGCAGGTGACGGTGATCGTCACTGAACTGCGCAGCCACGAGTTCATCTCCCGAGTGCGCATCACCGGCGCGGTGGAGCGGCCGCTGTCGCTGCCCTACCGCCAGGGTATGACGGTACTGGACGCGGTGCTCGAGGCCGGCGGGCTTACCGAGTTCGCCTCCGCCAACCGCGCCAAGCTGTACCGCCGCACCAGCAACAAGGCCGAAGTTTTCGACGTGCGCCTCGACAGCATCCTCTCGCGCGGTGAGCTGAGCACGAATTACTACCTGCTGCCGGGCGACATCATCTCGGTACCCGAACGATTCTTCTAGCGCTGGAACCAGGGAAGGGATGCCATGCAGTCGGATACGGAACAGCGCCTTCGCGTTCTCTACCGGGAAGCCTTCGCCCATCGCAGGCTCATCGTCGCCAGCTTCGTCGCGATCGTCGCGGTGATGACCGCCGTCGGCGTGTCCTGGCCCAAGTCCTACAGGTCGTCGACGACCATCCTGGTGGAAGGGCGCACCATCATCGAGCCGCTGATGCAGGGCGCGGCGGTGCGCGGCGCGATAGACGACCAGGCACGCAACGCGCGGGAAATCATCTACGGCCGCTCCTTGCTGATGAAGGTGATGAAGCAGGGCAGCTGGTTGCCGGACGATGCCAGCCCGGCGGAAGTGGAAGCGATGCTGGAGAGCCTGCAGAAGCGCACCACGGTTTCCAACGTCGGCAACAACCTCATCAAGATCGAATTCCAGGGCAACGATCCGAACCAGGTGTACGAGACCACCGAGAAGATCGCCGCCGCCTTCATCGAAGAAATGCTGGCCTCGCGCGCCCAGGAGAGCAACGCCGCCTACAAGTTCATCGATGAACAGGTCAAGAAATACGAAGCCGAACTGCTGGCGGCGGAGGAACGGCTCAAGGTCATGCGCGCCGCCAATGCCGAAGCGCGGCCGGGTGCCGAGGGCGATTCCGCCAGCCGGGTGAGCGCCTTGCGTCGCAGCATCGACGAGATCGAGTTCGAGCTGCGCGGTGCCCAGGTCAGAGCCGCGTCACTGCAGGATCAGCTGTCGGGCGAGGCCGAGACGGCGGCGGTGGTGTCGCGTGCCCAGGAGTACCGCACCCGCATCGGCGAGCTGCGCAATCAGCTCGAGAACCTGCGCCTGAGCTACCACGATACCTACCCGGACATCGTGATCCTCAAGGAGCAGATTCGCGACCTGGAGCAGAAGGCGGTGGCCGAGGAGCAGCGCGTGAGCCGCGAGCGCCGCGAGGCCGCCCGCAGCGGTCAGCGTTACACCGATGAGTCGCTGCGCGCCAACCCGGTATACCAGCAACTGCAGAGTGAGCTGTACCAGGCGCGCACCCAGATCCGCACCCTCGAGGCACGGTTGGCCGATGCCAAGGCCAAGCTGCGCGACGAGCTGGACCGCGGCCAGCGCATCCAGGAGGTCGAAGCCGAGTTCGCCCAGCTTACGCGCGACTACCAGGTCAACCAGGCCATCTATCAGGACCTGCTACGTCGGCGCGAGAACGCGCGCGTCTCGATGAGCCTCAACACCGAGCAGCAGGGGCTGACCCTGCGCATCGTCGAACCGGCCCACCTGTCGCATCGGCCGAGCGGACCGCGGCTGGTGCACTTCGCTCTCGGCGGGATCGCCCTAGGCGCCGCGCTGCCGCTGGGCATCCTGTTCGGCTTCCTGACGCTCGACCCGCGCGTGCGTACCGGAGCCAACATCACCGACACGCTCGGGCTGCCGCTGCTCGAAGTCGTGCCGCGGCTCGACACGCCCGCCGAGGCCGCGGCCGAGCGGCGCGGTCTGTGGGTGGCCGGGCTGGTGGCCCTATTGACCGTCGCGGCGGTCGTCGCCGTCCTCGTCCTCCGAGTTCAGGGGATCATCTAACCATGAGCAAGATCGAAGAAGCCTTGCGTAGAGCGCGTACCGACCGGGCGGAGGAGGAGGAACTGCCCCCGCCACCGCCCCGTACCCGCGAGGTGGAGGCCAGGCCGCGTCGAGAAGCATCGCGGGGACAGCTGGTCGGCGTGAGCGCCGCGGAGCAGATCGCGCGCATGCGCGAGCCTATCCTCCGCGACCGTGACGACCTCGCCGCCCGCCGGATCATCGAGAAGGACATGATGGATGCCCGTGCCGCCGACGCCTTCCGCCACCTCCGCACCAACATCTTCCAGCGCGCGGGCGCCAAGAACATCGTGCTCATGGTCACGGCGGTGACCGCCGAGGGCGGTGCCAGCTTCGTCTCGCTGAACCTCGGCGCCGCCGTGGCGTTCGACGAAAGCGCCACCGCCTTGTTGGTGAACTGCAACTTGCACGACCCGACGCTGGACGAACTGGTGCAGGTCAAGGAGGGGGCGCCTGGTCTCACCGATCTGCTCGCCGGGCGCGAGGAACTGGTGGAGAACATCATCCATCCGATCGGTATACCGCGACTGCGGGTGATTCCCGCCGGTGGGCAGAGTCCTTCGGCGATGGAATACTTCACCACGCCGCGGCTGCGTCATCTCTTGCACGAACTGCGCAAGCGCTACCGCGAGCGCACGGTGATTCTCGACGCGCCGCCGATCACGGAAGCGGCCGACGCGCGGATCCTGTCGCAGCTGTGCGACTACGTGTTGTTGGTGGTGCCCTACGGGCGTGTCACCAACGCGCAGATTGCCAGCGCAGCCGAGGCCATCGGCAAGGAAAAGCTGATCGGCTGCGTACTCAACAACGAACGGCGCATGCCGATGCTGTCGACTCGATCCCGCGCCAGCGGCTGGGTATAGGACGGCGGCCGGCGGCCGCCGCTGGGCGGGCGTCGGTGGTCTTGGGGGAAGGGAATGCTCCAAGTAATTACAAGAACAGGATTGCTGGCGGTCCCGGTAGCGGCGGTGCTGGCGCTGCCCATGCCGGCCCAGGCCTTGCGGATCGAGTACGGCGCCGGCATTGACGCCGAGTACAGCTCCAACATGGCGCGCACCAACGACCGCGAGGCCGATCTCGGCCTCGGCGTGTGGATAGGTGCCAGCGCCAGCCACGAGTCCAGCGCGCTGAGCCTGGAAGCGGCGGGCGTGGCCGAGCACGTCGAGTACCTGGACGACACCCAGTCCGCCGAGGATTTGCTGGCCCTGGCGGCGCGCGGCGACTGGCGCATCATCCCCAACCGCCTGCTGTGGCGGTTGGAGAACTACCTGCAGCAGGTGCCGGTCAACACCGAGGAATCGTTCGGTCCTGGCAACCGGCAGGAGAGCAATGTCCTTTGGACCGGTCCGGACCTGACGTTCCGCATCGCTCAGCTGTATCCGGTGGAAGTGGGCGTGCGCTACGGCAACTATTACTACGAGACCACCGCCGGTAGTAACGACCGCGTCGCCGCGCGGCTGCGGTTGGGTCGCTTGCTGAGCAGGCAGCGCCAGATCTTCCTCGGCGCCCAGAGCATGCGGGTGTGGTACGACAACGAGGGTGCCGCCGGCGAGGGCGGCACCGTGCTCGGCGACTTCGATCAGTTCGACGCGTTCGCCGGCTACGAGTACGAGTCCGAGGTCACCACCCTGAGGTTGGCGGCAGGCCGGACCTACATCGATCGCAACTGCCTCACTGCCGCCTGCCGGGAAGATATCGATGGTTTCATGGGCTCGCTGGACCTGCGCCGGCAGGCGGCGCACGACACCACGTTGCGCCTGATCCTGCGCTCGCGGCTCACCGACAGCGCCACCGACCTCCTGACCAGCGAAGGTCATCGCCTGGAGGCCGATCGTGGCAGCGACACCGTGGTGCAGGACATCGTCCGCGACCGCTACGCGGAGGCCGCTTACCTCACCGGCCGTTTCGGGTTCGACCTGAATGTCCACCTGTTCGCGCGCGACGAGGACTACGAGACCGCCAACCGCGACCGCACCGGCTTCGGCATCGGTGTCGACGTGGCGCATCCGCTCGCGCCGGGCTGGCGCGCGCTTTGGTTCGCCGGCTATGCCCACAGTGATTACTCGGTGCTCGATTACGAGGACGACGACGTGACGCTCGGCGTCACCGCCGAATACCGGGTCACGCGCAACGTCTACTTCGCTACCGGACTGCGGGCAAATTTCCGAGAGAGCACCGATTCACGCAGGGACTTCAACGAATACGTAGGCCTGCTCGCCCTGCGCTACGGCGAGCGCCCCGACTGGGTGGAACGATAACCATGTACCTAGAATTCTTCGGGCTGACAGAGCATCCGTTCCGGCTCACCCCGGACGCCGATTTCCTGTTCATGAGCCGCGCCCACGCTAGAGCCAAGGCGTACATGGACTATACGGTCCTGAGCCGCGACGGCTTCGTGGTCGTCACCGGCGATATCGGTTCCGGCAAGACCACCCTGATCAACAAGCTCCTGGCGGAGTTGCCGGACGATGTGGTGGTCGCTAAGGTGTTCCAAACCCAGCTCAATGAGATCGAATTCCTGCAGTCCGTGCTGACGGAGTTCGGCGAGCCCGCCACCGCCACCGGTAAGGTCGAACTGCTCAACACGCTGAACGACTTCCTGATCGACTGCTACCGCCGCAACGAGCGGGCGCTGCTGATCATCGACGAGGCGCAGAACCTGAGCGAGAAGGTGCTCGAGGAAGTGCGGCTGCTGTCCGGGCTGGAGACCAACAAGGACAAGTTGATCAGCATCATCCTCAGCGGCCAGCCGGAATTGGCGGAGTTGGTGGATGCGCCACACATGGAGCAGCTGTCGCAGCGCGTGCGGCTACGCTTCCACCTGACCGCGCTGTCGGAAGGCGAGTCGCGCGAGTATATACGCCATCGGCTCGAGGTCGCCGGGCACAGCGGCGACGATATATTCTCCGAGGAGGCGTACTCGATCATCTACGAGTACAGCGGTGGCGTGCCCCGTCTCATCAACTCGGTTTGCGACATGGCGCTGCTCACGGCTTACGTGGACGAAAGCCCGGTGGTGACGCCGCAGATCGTTCGCAGCGCCATCGAGGAACTCGGCTGGGTGCCGTTCCACGAGCGCCCCACCCAGGTGCTCAAGGCGGCCGGAGCTCGTTCGCTGCCGAGCGCGGCCGATCCGGCGGCCTTCGCCGTTGGCGGCGCCGGCCACCTGACGGCGGAGATCAGCGAGAAGCTCACCCGGCTGCACGATTTCGTGCCGCGCATGTCGGCGGGCTTGATGGGCAAGATGCGGCTCATAGAGGAGCAGCTGAAGGATCTGACCCGCGAGCTGAAGAGCCGGGAGTTCAAGGACTAGGAACGTAGCCGCCGCCGCGGCGGCGGTTGCTGAGGGATCAGCATGCGTAACGCCATGACCGTGGACGTGGAAGATTGGTTCCACGTATCGGCGCTCGCCCAGACCGTATCGCGCGCCGAGTGGGATCGATGCGAGTGCCGGGTCGAGCGCAACACGTACCGACTGCTCGATTTGTTCGAGCGGCGCGGGTTGAAGGCCACATTCTTCGTGCTCGGCTGGGTCGCCGACCGCTACCCCGCGCTGGTGCGCGCCATCGCCGCGCGCGGCCATGAGGTGGCGTGTCACGGCCAGAGTCACCAGCTGGTCTACAACCAGACGCCGGCGGTGTTCCGCGAGGAAACGCGCCGTGCCAAGCGTACCCTGGAGGATCTGGTGCAGCGGCCGGTGCAAGGCTACCGGGCGGCGAGTTACTCGATCACTCGGCGGTCGCTGTGGGCGCTGGATGTTCTCACCGAAGAGGGATTCAGCTGGGATTCGAGCATCTTCCCGATCTACCACGACCGCTACGGCGTGCCCGACGCGCCGCGCCGACCGTACCGGCTTACCGCGCCCAATGGCGCCACGCTGGCCGAGTTCCCGTTGACCACCGTGCAGCTTGGGCGCTACCGGCTGCCCATCGCCGGCGGCGGCTATTTCCGCATCTTTCCCTATGCGCTGACGCGCTGGGGGCTGCGCCGCGTCAACCAGGTCGATAAGCAGTCATTTATTTTTTATCTGCATCCTTGGGAAATCGATCCGGAGCAACCACGGGTTAAGGCGGGAGCGGTTTCACGCTTCCGGCATTACACCAACCTGGATCGCTGCGAGGCTCGCCTTGCGCGGTTGGTTCGCGATTTCGATTTCACGACTGCCGGCGAGGTGCTCTCCGGGCTCGGACTGTTGGGCCGGCCGAGCGAGCCGGTTCAGGCGCGTGCTATCGGTGGGGACTAGGATGCAGGGACGGCAAATGGCACTCGTCGAAGACTTCGCGCCGGCGACGCAGCACATGGCGCTCGCCCGCATCGCTCGGTTGTCGGTCGGTGAGCGCGGCGCCTGGGACAGCTTCGTGCAATCGCGCCCTGGCGCGTCGGTGTATCACCTGAGCCGCTGGCAGGGCGTGATCGAGAGCGTGTTCGGTCACCCGCTCGAATGCTGGGGCGCCTGGAGCGCGAACGGGTGCCTGCTCGGGGTGCTGCCGGTGGTGCGCCTGCGCAGCCGCCTGTTCGGCGACTATCAGGTGTCGGTGCCGTATTTCAACTACGGCGGCGCGGTCGGCGTGTCGGCCGAGATCGAGGAGCGGTTGATGCGGCATGCCGGCGAGGCCGCCGGCGAACTCGGTTGCTCCCATGTCGAGTTCCGTGACCGCGCCGCGCGTGACGGCTGGACGGCTCGCACCGACAAGGTCGCCATGGAGCTGGCGCTGCCGGATGACCCGGAAACGCTGTGGAAGGCGCTTGGCGGCAAGCTGCGAGCGCAGGTGCGGCGTCCGCTGAAGGAGGAGGGCATAACCGTTGTCCGCGGCGGCGCCGGGCTGCTCGACGACTTCTACGCCGTGTTCGCCCGCAACATGCGCGATCTCGGCACCCCGGTCTATCCGCGCCGCTTCTTCGCCGCCATCCTCGAGGCCTTCCCGGAGCGCGCCCGCATCGTGGTGGTGCGCCATCGCGCCACGCCGGTGGCGGCGGCGTTCCTGATCGACTACCGGCGGCGCATGGAGATTCCCTGGGCGTCGTCGGTGCGGGAGTACAACCGGCTCGGCGTCACCATGCTGCTGTACTGGGAAGTGCTGCGGCTCGCCATCGAGCGCGGCAACCAGGTGTTCGACTTCGGCCGTTCCACGGTCGACGCCGGCACCTACCGCTTCAAGAAACAGTGGGGCGCCCAGCCCCGGCAATTGCACTGGCACTACTGGCTCAAGGGCGGCGGCGAGCCGCCCCGGCTCAATCCCGACAATCCGAAATACCGGCTCGCCATCCGCGCTTGGCAGCGGCTGCCGCTGGCGGTGGCGAACCGGCTCGGGCCGATGATCGTGAAGAATCTGCCGTAGGAGTGGGGTCATGTGTGGAGTGGCGGGCATCCTCGATCTCGAATCAGGCCGGCCGGTGCTGCGCGCCGAACTCGCGCGCATGGTCGACATGCTGCGGCCGCGCGGGCCGGACGACAGCGGCTTTCATGTCGGTGACCGGGTCGGCCTGGGACACGCGCGGCTGAGCATCATCGACCTCGAGGGCGGGCGTCAGCCTATCCACAACGAGGAGCGCACCGTCTGGACGGTGTTCAACGGCGAGATCTTCAACTACCTGGAGCTGCGTGCCGAGTTGATCGCACGCGGCCACCGCTTCTACACCCGCAGCGATACCGAGGTGATCGTCCACCTCTACGAGGAGCACGGCGAGGACTTCGTCCAACATCTCAATGGCCAGTTCGCCATCGCGCTATGGGACGAGCCGGCGCGCAAGCTGCTGCTGGTGCGCGACCGCCCCGGCATTCTGCCGCTGTACCACACCAGCGAGGACGGCCGCTTCCTGTTCGGCTCGGAGATCAAGGCCTTGCTGCCGGTGCTGCCGGCGCCGCCGCGGCTGAATTCCGCCGCGCTCGACCAGATCTTCACGTTCTGGGCGCCACTCAGCCCGAACACCATCTTCGACGGCATCCAGGAGGTGTCGCCCGGCGAGATGGTGATCGTGCGCGACGGCAAGGTCAGCCGCCGCCGCTACTGGGACTGGACCTTCCCGACCGAGGCGCGGGATTACTGGCAGGAGCCGGAAGCGGAGCTGGCCGAGCGTCTGCGCGAGCTGCTGGTGGACGCCACCCGGTTGCGGCTGCGTTCCGACGTACCGGTCGGTGCCTACTTGTCGGGCGGGCTCGATTCCTCGGCGCTGAGCGCGATCATCCACCGTCACGGCGCCACGCGGCTGCGCACCTTCTCGATCGGCTTCGAGGAACAGGCCTTGGACGAGGCCGCGTATCAGCGCACGATGATCGAGCATCTCGGCGCCGAACACAGCGACATCCATTGCCGCAACGAGGACGTCGGCGCCGCCTTCCTGCAAGCCATCGAGCGCACCGAGAGCCCCATCCTGCGCACCGCGCCGGTGCCGATGTCGCTGCTGTCCGGCCTGGTGCGGGAACAGGGCTACAAGGTGGTGCTGACCGGCGAGGGCGCGGACGAGGTTCTCGGCGGCTACGATCTATTCAAGGAAGGCAAGATCCGCCGCTTCTGGGCGCGGCAGCCAGCATCGCAATGGCGGCCGTTGCTGCTGAAGCGGCTGTATCCGTACCTGGACATCACCCGGCAGGGCAGCGTCTACCTGCGTCAGTTCTTCGGCAAGGGGCTGGAGCATAGCGGCGCGCCGTGGTTCGCGCACATCCCGCGCTGGAGCACGACCTCGCTGTGCAAGGAGTTCTTCGCGCCGGAGCTGGCGGCGCAGCTCGTCGAGCGCGATCCGCTGGCCGAGCTGGAAGCGGCGCTGCCGGCGGCGATCCGGGACTGGCATCCGTTCAACCAGAGCCAGTACATCGAGGCCAAACTGCTGATGGCCGGCTATCTTCTGTGTTCGCAGGGTGACCGGATGCTCATGGCCAACTCGGTCGAGGGCCGCTTCCCATTCCTCGACCATCGTCTGATCGAGTTCGCCAACCGCCTGCCGCCTACACTCAAGATGCGGGTGCTGCGCGAGAAGCACCTGCTGAAGCGGGCCATGGCCGGGTATCTGCCGCCGGCCATCGTCGAGCGGCACAAACAGCCGTACCGGGCGCCCGACATCAGCGCGTTCTTCGGCCGCGCCGCCACGCCGGCCTATGTCGACGAGCTGATGGGGCGGGCCGCCATCGCCCGTTACGGCTACTTCGATCCGGAGCGGGTCGAGCGGCTGGTGAAAAAGATTCGGCTCGGCCGCGCCGTCGGCTACAAGGACAACATGGCCTTCGTCGGCATCCTGTCGACCCAGGCCTGGCACCGCCACTTCGTCGAAGGGTTTTACAACAATTTCAAGCGTGACCAGCGGGAGAGCATGCTGGCGCAACCATCGGTTGTAGGAGGTTGAGATGTCGACTGTTCAGATAATTCGTGACTACATCCTCGAGAACTACTTATTTACCAGTGACCAGTCGGTGCTCCAAAACGACACTTCCTTCCTGGAGTCGGGAATCATCGACTCCACCGGCATCCTGGAAGTGATCTCCTTCCTCGAGACCGAGTTCGGCATCCGGGTGGAGGACGAGGAGATGATTCCGGAGAACCTCGACTCGGTCGATAACCTGGTCGCTTTCGTCGCGCGCAAGAAGCGCGCCGCCTGATTGCCGCGCGGCCAGGAAGCCGCCGCGGCGATGACCTTGCAAGGAAGCATGGTATGCCCCACAAGCCGGACCGCCTCCTGCATGACGCATTCATGCGCCATGCCGAGCAAACTCCCGACAAGATCGCGCTGATCACGGATGGGCGCCGCTACAGCTATGGCGAAACGCTAGCCGCCGCCACCCAACTCGCCGCCGCCCTGCAGGCCGCCGGGGTCGGCCGTGGCGACCGCGTGGTCGTCTACATGGAGAACTCCTGGTGGTGCGCGGTCTCGATCTACGCAGCCCTGCTGGCCGGCGGCGTGTTCGTGGTCATCAATCCCCAAACCAAGGCCGGGAAGCTCGGCTACATCCTGCGCGACAGCGGCGCCGCCGCCTTGCTCTGCGACGCGGCGCTGGCGCCGAACTTCCTGCCGGCGCTGGCGACGGCCGACACGCTCAAGCTGGTGGCCTGCCGTGGCAGCCTGACCGGCCCGCAACGTAAGCAAACCACCAAACGAGTGGAGGCGCTGGCAAGGCTGGTGGCCAACGCCCCGACGCTGCGGCCGGTGCCGGCGATTCCGCTCGACCTGGCCGCGCTGATCTATACCTCGGGCAGCACCGGCAACCCCAAGGGGGTGATGCAGACCCATCAGTCGATGGTGTTCGCCGCCGGCAGCCTGATCGAATACCTGCGCCTGGATTGCGATGACCGCATTCTGTGCGCGTTGCCGCTGGCCTTCGACTACGGGCTGTACCAGTTGCTGATGGCCATGAGCCTGGGCGCGACGCTGGTGTTGGAGCGCTCGTTCACCTATCCCGCGCAGGTGCTGGCGCGGGTCGCCGAGGAAGAGGTGACGGTGTTCCCCGGCGTGCCGACCATGTTCGCCATGCTGATCGCCGCCCACCGCCGTTCGCCGCTGCGCTTCGAGCGGGTCGGCCGCGTCACCAACACCGCGGCGGCCTTGCCCGGCGACTACCTGCCGGCGTTGCGCGAGATATTCCCGAACGCGCTGATCTATCGGATGTACGGGCTGACGGAGTGCAAGCGGGTGAGCTACCTGGAGCCCGAGCTCATCGAGCGCAAGCCGGACTCCGTGGGCAAGGCGATTCCAGGCACGGAGGTATTCCTGCTGTCGCCGGACGGCGAGCCGGTCGCGCCCGGCGAACTCGGCATCCTGCACGTGCGCGGCCCGCATGTGATGCTTGGCTATTGGAACCAGCCCGAGCTGTCCGCGCGCATGCTCAAGCCCGGTCCGCTGCCCGGTGAGCGCATCCTGTGCACGCAGGACTGGTTCCGCATGGATCACGAGGGCTTCCTGTACTTCGTCGGCCGCAGTGACGACATCATCAAGACCAAGGGCGAGAAGGTCAGCCCGGTGGAGGTCGAGAACGTCCTGCACGGCATCGACGGCGTGCGCGAGGCAGCGGTCGTCGGCGTGCCCGATCCGCTGCTGGGCGAGGCGATCGTCGCCTACCTGGCGCCGGAGCCGGATGCCGAGCTCGATATCGGCGAGATCAAGCGCGTCTGCGCCGCCCGGCTCGAGAACTTCATGCTGCCGAAGCGCATCGTCATCGTCCCCGAACTGCCCAAGACCACCACCGGCAAGATCAGCAAGAAGAGCCTGATCTCGGGTGTTCCGCTATCTGAATCGGGCGATACCGCCCATACCTCAGCGCTACGCGTCCCGTTGGACTGTCCTGACGGCGATCACGCCGCAGCGGTCCCAGCAGATACCAACAATCAGTATAGGGAGAGCATCATGAGCGCAGCCGTCGCCGTACCGTTTTCCGCCGATGTATTGCAGATCGACCTCGCCGCCGAGGCCGAGCGGATCGCCGAGGGGCTGCGCGAGGCGCTACGCGACGTGCTGCACCGGCGTGGCTTCGTAGTGGCCGTTTCCGGCGGCATCGACAGCGCGGTCAGCGCGGCGCTGGCGGTGCGGGCGGTGGGCAACGAGCGGGTGCTGGGGCTGCTGTTGCCGGAGCACGACTCCTCCTCGGAAAGCGTGCGCCTGGGTCGGCAAGTGTGCGAGTCGCTGGGAATCGGATACGTGGTCGAGGACATCGGTCCCGCGCTGGAGGCGATCGGTTGCTACCGCTGGCGCGATCAAGCGATACGCGAGGTGTTTCCCGACTTCGGCGACCGCCCGGGCTGGAGGTGCAAGCTCGCCATCGCCGGCGGCGCGCAGGGACGGTTCAACCACTTCAAGCTGATCGTCGCCACCCCCGAGGGCGAAATCCGCGAGCAGCGCCTGGGCTTGAAAGCCTATCTGCAGATCGTCGCCGCCACCAACTTCAAGCAGCGCATCCGCAAGACCACGGAGTACTTCCACGCCGACCGCCTGAACTACGCGGTGGTGGGCACGCCCAACCGGCTGGAGTACGACCAGGGATTCTTCGTCAAGAACGGCGACGGCTCGGCCGACGTCAAGCCCATTGCCCATCTGTATAAAACCCAGGTCTATGCCATGGCGCGCCACCTGGGGTTGCCCGAGGAGGTGTGCCGGGCCAAGCCGACCACCGACACCTATAGCCTCCCGCAGGGCCAAGACGAGTTCTACTTCGCCCTGCCGTATCAGCAGATGGATATCGCGCTCTGGGCCTACGAGCACGACGTGCCTGCCGAGCAGTTGGCGGCGGTGCTGGGCATGAGCGCCGAGCAGGCTCGCTTCGTCTATCAGGACATCGAGGCCAAACGCCGTGCCACGCGCTATCTGCACCTGGCGCCGGTACTGCTGGACCAGTCGCCGCAGCCGCGCCGGGCCGCGCTCGCCTGACGCGTTGCCGCGCGGGCGTTCGGGGCGATCCGTCAGCGCGGCCTGCATGCGTATCGAAGCCTCCCTCACACAACGATGACGGCCTCATGGATGTAACCGCGATCAGGAAAGGGATACGGGCTGGCTTCGCCTGGCAGGGGCTCACCAAGCTGGTGGTGCAGATCGCCTCGTGGGTATCGACCTTGTTCGTGGCCCGGTTGATCGCTCCGTCGGACTACGGTCTCGTCGCCGCCGCCGGCGTGTTCACCGAGCTATTGGTGGTAGTCACCGACCTGGGCCTCGCCCATGGCTTGATCCAGCGTGCCGACACCACGGCGGAGCAGCTCGAAGGCGCCTTCTACGTCAGCCTGTTCATCGGCGTGGCCGCATACGCGCTGTTGTTCGCACTGGCGCCAGTGATCGCTTCCTTCTACGACATGGAAATCCTTACCGGGATCATCCAGCTGGCCGGCATCGGTGTGATCCTCGGCAGCCTGAAGTCGGTGCCGCTGGCGATCGCCATGCGGCGCATGGATTTCCGCTACCGATCGCTGGTGGAGATGGCGTCCACCCTTATGCTCAGCGCCACGGTGGTCGTCCTGGCGCTGCTCGATTTCGGCGTGTGGAGCCTGGTGTGGGGCCCGATCGTCGGCAATCTGGTCATGGTCTGCGCCTACCTGCCCCTGATGGGGCGCGTTCCGCGGCTGCGCTTTCCGTTCTCCGAGGTGCTCGCGCCGGTTCGATTCGGGCTCAAGGTCACCTGGACCAACCTGCTGTACTACGCCTGGAGCCGCTCCGACGCGGCCATCATCGGCAAGGTGCTGGGCGAGCGTCAGCTGGGGATGTATTCGATGGCGTTCCAGCTGGCGATCCTGCCCCTGGACAAGATCGGCGCGGTATTCAATCACGTGCTGTTTCCCGCGCTGTCCCGCCTGCAACACGATCTGCGCGCTTCCCAGGAAGTGTTCATTCAGCAGCACCGCAATCTGCTGTTGATCAGCTACCCGCTGCTGTTCGGTCTGGCCGCCGTGGCCGAGGACGCCGTCTTGGTGCTCTTGACTGCGAAGTGGTCGCCCATAGTTCCGTATTTGCAAGGGCTTTGTTTCGTCAGCGCGCTGCGCGTCAGCGGGGTGTTGATGCCGCCGGTGCTTTATGCGCGCGGAAAGCCAGGGCTTGTCGTTAATTACAGTCTTTGGGCACTTGCAATTTTGCCCGCGGCCTTTCTGGTCGGTGTTCAGTTCGGCCTTAAGGGCGTGGTGGTTGGCTGGGCCTTAGCGTATCCGATCCTCTATTTCGTCTTGGGCCGATATTGTCTGCGCGATCTGCAGATAGGTTGGCTGGACCTGTTTCGTCCGGTGGTGCCGGTGCTGGTGGCGACAGCTCTCATGGCAGGCTCGGTCCTCACGCTCACCGCGTACATGCAGCATGTGCCCGCGGCATGGCGACTGCTTGGCGCGATCGCGGTGGGTGCCTTGGTTTACATGGTCGCGATTGGGTTGTTCTACAGAGAAAAATTAACGGATTTGTGGGGGCGCTTTCTCGTTGCAAGGCGTGGCAGCGCGCCGGAAGAGTCGCGATGAAGTTACACCCAAAGGAAAAACCAAATGGGGGTTTCAATGATAAGCAGGCAGGTTCTCGTCGCGTCCGATGTCCTGGCCGAGGCTCCCCAGGAAATTTCCATGCCGAGGTGCGGTTTGGCCTTCGACTGGTTCGATATCGACAAACGGCCGAATGACTGGGATGCCGAGGTCCAGACGTCCGGCCAATGCGTGTTCCACCTCAGCCGGATGCTTGCCGCTCACGCCTTCGGCGGCGCGCGCCGCCGCGGCATCGTCATCCGTGCCGACGGCAAGCCCGCCGCCGTTCTAGGCGGACTCTGGCTCAAGGACGCGCACGGCATCAGTTTTCAGACCCTGTCCTTTCCCGCGCCGGACGACAGCCGGCCCGACACGCTGCTGGCGGAGCTCGTTTCATGGCTGCACCAGCAGGGCGTGAGCGGCATCCGCATCGGCTCGTTCGAGGGCGGGGTGGAACGCTACGAGATCGACACCGCCGCCTGGGGAACGGAAGAGCGGCTGGAATTTCCCTGGCGGCTGGATCAGACCGAGGCCGAGCGCATGCGCTGCCTGCGCAGCAACCACAAGCGCAAGCTCAAGAATCTGCTGAAGCTGGAGCTGCGGGTGAAGGAAGTGCAGCGCTTCCGCGCCGAGCTGATGACCCTGCTGCGCGTGCGCTGGGCGGCGCGGCGAGGGCGGCGTCTTAGCGTGCGCGAGGTGCTAGGCCTCTACCGCTACTACGGGATGTTGCAGGCGAACCTTACCCGGCCGGGGCTGGCCAAGTTGTATGGACTGTACGACCGCAGCGACACGCTGCTGTCGATCGCCTACATGCTGGAGGCGCCGTCCGCGGCCTTCTACATGATCGGCGCCAGCTCCCCGGCGGGCTACCGGATTGGCGCCTCGGTGCGCTTGTTCTGGGATCTGGCCGCCATGTACGCGGAACGGGGGGTGCGCCATCTGAATTTGGGCGGGGTGCCGAAGGCGGCGCTGAACCCGGAGCACGACGAGCACGGCACCTTGCGTTTCAAGGCCGACTTCGGGATCGAGCCGGTGAAGCGCGTCACCCTGGTATACCAAAAGCATGGAGAGCAGTTCGGCAGGGTCGGCCGACGCCGGCCGGATGCCGCCGCCGCGCTGGCAGCGCGGGCCTGACGCGCTGCCACGGACGCTGGCTTCGACGCATGGATGACGCCGGGAGGGCTGAGGCCGGGCATGAAGAACAAGAGGGTGCTGCTGGTCTCGTATCACTTCTACCCCGACAGCGCGATCGGCGCGCGGCGCATATCCGAGTTGGCCGCGCATCTGCGCGCGGACGGGCATGAGGTGACGGTGGTCAGCGCCGGCGGCGAGCCGATTCAGACCGACCCCGCCTTGAACGCCCGCGTTCAGGGCATGCGCATCCACCGGGTGGCTGTCCCGCCCAAGCTGACGCCACGCCTGCTAGGGCTGCTGCGCCGCCGTCGAAACGCCGCCGACTCGGCGGCGGCCGGTGTCGCGGCTTCCGAATCGAACGCTCAGACCATTGCTGCGTCGGCCGAAGGCCTGCTGGCCCGTATCAAGCGCTATTACCACGCCTTGGAGTGGCTGGTGGACGACCACAAGCTGTGGTCGCTGCGGGCCGCGCTGCGCATCGCGCGGCTGGCGCTGCGCGAGCGCTTCGACTGGGTGATTTCCTCCGGTCCGCCGATGTCGCCGCATCTGGCGGTGCTGGCGGCGCGGCCGCTGTTGCGCTGCCGCTGGATCATGGACATGCGCGATCCCTGGACCGACGACCAGGAATGGCTGCGGCACGTGCGCTGCGCCGCCACCGACCGCATCAACGCCTTCCTCGAGCGGCGCTGCATCGCCGCCGCCGACGTCGTCACCACCACCACGCCCAGTCTGGCGCGGCTGCTGAAGACCCGCTATCCCGAGCGCGACGAGGCGATCCAGTGCATCTACAACGGCTACGACGGCGCGCCCGAGCGTTCGCCGCCGCCGCTCGGCGAACTGCGGCTGCTGTACGCCGGCTCCATCTACTACAACCGCGATCCGTTCCCGCTGCTGCGGGCGGTGGCGGAGTTGGTGGCGCGGCCCGAGGTGGAGCGGCGCAAGGTTTCCTTCCTGCTGGTCGGCAACTGCCAGCAGTGGCGGGGGAGCAGCGTGTCGGAGTGGATAAGGGCGCACCAGTTGGAGGACTGCATCGAGGTGCGTGCGCCGGTGGCCGCGAGCGAGGTCGCGCGTTTGATGCGCGAGGCCAACGTGCTGGTCAACTTCGCCCAGGGCCAGCCGCGGCAGATCCCCGCCAAGATGTTCGAGTACATAGCCTCGCGCCGCCAGATGCTGCTGATCGCGGAAGCCGACAGCGATTCCGCGGCGCTGGTTCGCGACACCGGCAGCGGCTGGATCTGCGATCCGCGGGCGCCGGAATCCTTGCCGGCGGCGCTGCAGGCGCTGTACCGGCAGTACGTGGTGGAAGCGCACGGCTACGACGCCGATCCGGGGCGGGTGGCGCTGTTCGCGCGCGCTAGCCAGAACCGCCGCTTCCTGGAAATCCTCGGCTCCGCGCCGTTGGCCGTATCGGAGACGCCGGTATGAGTTTGGTCGAACGTATCCGCCGTCGGGAAACACCGTTCTGGGACACGCTCTATCGCATGGCTAGCGCCACGCGCCGGTTCACGCTGCCGCGGCTGCGGCCGCTGGGCGCGCTGCTCCATTACGAGCGCCGGATCAGGCACGCCGGATGGGAGTGGCTGTGCAACCAGTACTGCGCCCAGATCATGGCGTGGCGCTGCACCCGCCTAGGCAGGAACGTGCGCTGGCAGGGCGAGGTGCCGCTGATCATCGGCGACGGCGAGATCGAGATCGGCGACGGCGTGGTGATCGGCCGCCAGCAGACCTGGGTGGTCGGGCTGAAGGTGTACGAGCGGCCGCGGCTGGTGATCGGCGACAACACTCAGATCAACTACCGCACCACGATCAGCGTGGCGCAGGAGGTGCGGATCGGGTCGAACTGCCTGCTCGCCGGCGGCCTGAGCATCTTCGACAACAACAGCCATCCCACCGACCACCTGGCGAGGCGCGGCAACGGGCCGATGACGCCCGCGGACGTGGCGCCGGTGGTGATCGGCAACGACGTGTGGATAGGCACCGACTGCATCATTCTCAAAGGGGTGCATATCGGCGACGGCGCCATCGTCGCCGCCGGTTCGGTGGTGGTGCACGACGTCGCCCCGTACACCATCGTCGGCGGCAACCCGGCCCGGCTCCTCAAGCGGCTGCCCGCCGCCGGCGATGCCCGGCCCGATGCGGAGCTTCCCCGATGACCGCGACGAGCAGCGCTGCCGCCCAGCCCAAGACCGGCGCCAAGACCAAGCTGGGCTTCGGTTTCATGCTGCTGTGCCTGTACTTCTTCATGGAGTACGTGCGGCCGCAGGATCTGATCGAGCCGCTGGCCGCCCTGCGCATTCCGATGCTGTTGCAGATCGTGTTGCCGCTGCTGTGGTTAAGAAAGAACGGCATGCGGCTGCCGCCCGACCCACTGATCAAGTGGTACCTGTTCTTCGTCTTCATCACCGCGCTCAGTGTGGTGTTCTCGGTCAACCAGTACTGGGTGCTGGAAAGCACCAAGCTGTCGGTGTCTTACCTGCTGGCGGCCATGCTGCCGGCGATCGCCTTTCTCGCCAATCCCGCCGCGCTGGGCACCTTCTTCCGCTACTGGCTGGTGGTGCAATCGCTGGTGGCGATCTACGCGCTGCTGCACCAGGGGGTGGGCACGGGCAGTTTCCTCACCGACGAGAACGACCTGGCGCTGGCCATGGGCATGGCTATTCCCTTCGCTTATTTCCTGATTCAGTCGCCCCGTGCCGGCGCCTTGTTCCGGGCCGGTTGCGTGCTGGCCTTGGCGCTGATGGTGGGCGCCATCGTCGTGTCCGGTTCGCGCGGCGGCTTTCTGGGGATGGTGGCGGTGGCCATGGGCATCGTCTATTTCTCGCGCAACCGCCTGCGCAATTTCATCCTGGTCGCGCTGGCGGCGGGGGTGGCGCTGCTGGTGGTGCCGGCCGGCTACAAGCAGGAGGTCCAGTCGATCCAGAACATCGAGGACGCGACCCGCAACGAGCGGTTGTACTCCTGGGGCCTGGCCTGGGACATGTTCGTCGACAATCCGCTCGGCGTGGGCGCCGGCAACTTTCCGTTCCGCGTCGGCGAGTACGAAGCGCGCGCCGGCAGCGGTTACGATCCGGTGCAGATGCGCTCCATCTCCGGCCGCGCCGCGCATTCCTTGTACTTCACCTTGATTCCCGAACTCGGCATCGCCGGCATCGTCGCCTTCACCGTCATGGCGGTCGGGGTGGCCCGCCGCGCCCGCGAGGCGACCGAGGCGATCGAAGCCAAGCCGGACGCGACACCCATGGAGCTGGAACTGGCGCTGCTGGGGCGGGCGATGCGGGTGTCGCTGGTCGGCTTCCTGATCAGCGGCGCCTTCGTCACCGTGCTGTATTACCCGCACTTCTGGTACCTGCTCGGGTTCGCCATCGCGCTGCGCGTGGCGGTGGTCGGCGAGCGCTTCGCGCCGAAGACCATACCGGTGTTCCGTCAACCGATCGCGCTGCCCGAACCCGTGGTTTCCCAGCCCGCGGACAGTCGCGAATTCCGCCGCGGCCGGCTAAATCGTCGCTAATTGGCGACGGTTTTTGTCTTTGCTTTCAATAATGTGCGGAAGTTCTCAGGCCAGGCCGTCGCCGCGGCCGCTCCGGCCGGAATGTGACGGACGTCATTTTTGTCGTCTTGCGGCCCGATACACTCCCCTGCCTGTGATCGCCGGGCGGTGATCGATCGGGCGAGCGCGTCGCGATTGATCGGGCATAGCGGGAGGCGCCCATACCCCACGGCATCACCTCAGACGCTAACGAAAATTCTGGTGGTGATTCATGAAGAAAACGACGGTATTGGCGTTGCTCGCGGCAGTGATCGCGGCGCCTGCTCAGGCGGGTACGCTGTTCGAGGAGCGGTTCGACGATTCCGCCGTCACGTCCCGTGGTTGGTACGACAACACCAAGGTGCAGATATCGACCTCGGAGAAGGTCTCCGGCAGCGCCGGCTCGGCCCAGTTCACCTTCAACGCCGGCGCCACCACGCCGACCACCGGTGGCGCGATGCGCCACAAGATTCCCGAGACGGAATCGCTCTACATCCGGTATTACATCAAGTACAGCAGCAACTGGGTGGGTTCGGGCAAGTCCTATCACCCGCATCAGTTCTATTTCATGACCAATAAGGATAGCGAGTGGAGCGGTCTTGCCGAGACCAATCTAACCGCCTATCTGGAAGATAACGGCGGTCAGCTGCAGTTCGTCATCCAAGACACGAAGAACATCGACAATAGTCGTATCAATACCGACCTGACCAACGTGACCGAAAACCGTGGTGTCGCCGGTTGCAACGGCGGTGACGACGGCTATTCCACCACGACCTGTTACAAGTCCGGTTCGACTTATCGCAACGGCCGAACCTGGAAAACCGGCAAGGTAAGCTTCTCCAATTCCCAGGGCCCGAATTACAAGGGCGACTGGCACTTGGTCGAGGCCTACATGAAGCTCAACAGCATTTCCGGCGGCAAGGGCCAGGCCGACGGCCAGATCCAGATCTGGGTCGACGGCGCCAAGATCCTGGATCGCAACAACATCATGATGCGCACCGCCAAGCACGCCGACATGCGCTTCAACCAGGTCGCGATCGGCCCCTACATCGGTGACGGTTCGCCGGTGCAGCAGAGCTTCTGGGTGGACAACCTGCTGGTCGCCACCGAGCGCCCGGCGTCGACCATCGCGCCGCCGGCCCCGCCCGCCAATCTACGCGTCACGCAGTAACCGCGGCGCAACGCGTCGCCGGGTAGAGGGAACTACCCGCGGCGCGCACCGTTTCCGATTCCGCCGCGGCTTCATGTCGCGGCTGTCGTTTTCGCAACAACAATCACTACTAGTACTGGGTGCTACATGCAGCGCACGTTTCAAGGCGCCGGTAAGGGCCTGATCTTCGCCGGGCTCATGCTTACCGCGGCGGGCCACGCTTGGGCCGCCGACTATTTCGTCGACCAGAACAATCCCTCGGCCTCCGACAGCAACCCCGGCACCGAAGCGCGGCCGTGGCGCACCTTGCAGCGCGCCGGGACCCAGGCGCTGCAACCGGGCGATACGGTCTACGTCAAGGCCGGCACCTATGACGTGCGCAGCGGCGGCGCCTGGAATCGCCCGGCCGTCATCCCGGCCGCGTCCGGTAGCGCCGACAAGCCGATCACCTTCAAGTCGCTGCCGACGCATGCGGCGGTGCTGCAGGCGTCGTCGACCAACCCCGCCATCGGCGTGGTCGGCCGCAGCCACATCGTGATCGACGGCTTCGTCGTGCCCAACCCGGGCACCAAGGGCATGGCCGTGTTCAACGGCGACAACGTGGTGATCCAGAACAACATCATCCACGGCGTGTACGTCGACAGCGCCGACAACACCGAAGCCGTCCGGATCGAGAACTCCAGCAACGTGCTGGTGCGCAACAACCGGTTCTACAACGTGCGCAACGGCGGAAACAGTTCCAACGCCTCCGCGGTGAAGACCTACAACACCCGCAACGTCACCGTCGAGCACAACCTGATGTACGACGTGATCGCCGGCGTGAAGGAAAAGTACAAGAGCACCGGGCTGACGGTGCGCTTCAACCACATCTACGGCTGCCGCTACGGCCTCGTGCTCAACACCCAGGTCGACGGCGTTACCGAGAACGTCCGCTATTACCAGAACGTGGTGGAGTGCAACAGCCCGTTCGAGTCGGCGACCCAGAACGGTACCGTGCTGCGCGACGTGCACATCTACAACAACACGTTCGCCGGCTATACCTCGCAGGCCGTGCACGGCACCGAGGTCGGCCAGAGCATGTACATCTACAACAACATCTTCTATCGGACCTCGTCGTCGATCTCGATGGCGGACTTCTTCACCCGCCAGTCCAACACCAACGAGATCAAGCTGTTCGATTACAACCTGTTCCTGCGCGATCCCAAGGTGGTGATCGGCATGTACAGCACCAATACCACCTTCACCAGCCTGCAGAGCTGGCAGCGTAGCGCCTACGGCCTGTCCGGCCACGATCGGCTCGGCGATCCGCTGTTCGTCGACCCGGCCAAGCACGACTTCAAGCTGCGGGCGGGTTCGCCGGCGATCGGCCTGGGGCGCAGCGGCGGCCAGAGCTCCGGCGCGCCGATCAATGCCGGTGCCTACATCACCGGCAACGAGAGCATCGGCCTGCTGACGCAGGCGCCGGCCGAGGTGGCACCGCCGAATCCGCCACGGCTGCTCAGCGTCGACTGATGACGCCGCGGCGCGGGCGAAGCCCGCGCGGCGCCCCCACATTAGGGGAGGGATCGCGTGCAGCGATCCGGACTGCCGACGCGACGGCTACCGTCGCGGTTCAGCATTTCCCTAGCTGTGGAGCCACCTAGCTCACAGGGGGGCGCGGTAGACCTATCATCGGCCAGGGATGGAGCTTGCACCGGGGACAGGGGGCAAGCTCGGCCGGTCCTCAGGGACAAGTAATAAGAGGAGCACAAGGATGTGCGGCATCGCGGGAGTTCTCGAGTCCGAGCCGAGCGGCGACCGCCGCCGGCTGCACGGCGTGCTGGAGGCCATGGCGGCCAGCCTGGTGCACCGGGGGCCGGATGCCGGCGGCGTCTGGGCCGATGCCCAGGCCGGCATCGGTCTGGCCCACCGCCGCCTCGCCATCGTCGACCTCTCGCCTGCCGGTGCGCAGCCCATGCGTTCCGCCAGCGGGCGCTTCCACATCGTATTCAACGGCGAGATCTACAACTTCCAGCTTCTCGCGGACGAATTGCGTCGCGGCGGCGCCGTGTTCCGCGGCCACTCCGATACCGAGGTGCTACTGGCCGCGGTGGAGCGCTGGGGCGTGCGCGGCGCGCTCGACCGCGCCAGCGGCATGTTCGCCTTCGCCTTGTGGGATAGCGTCGAGCGCGTGCTGCACCTAGCGCGCGATCGGCTCGGCGAGAAGCCGCTGTATTACGGCATGCTCGGCTCCAACCTGGTGTTCGGCTCCGAGCTGAAGGCGCTGCGGACCCATCCCGCCTGGCGCGGCGGTGTCGATCGGCGGGCGCTGACCTTGCTGTTGCGTTACGGCTACGTGCCGGCGCCGTATTCCATTCACGACGCGGTGTACAAGTTGCCGCCGGGCACGCTGCTGTCGGTGCCGGCCGCTCGCCTGGCGCGGCTGACCCTGCGGCCCGAGCCCGGCGCTGCGGCGGGCGACGAGCTGCGCCCGCAGGTGTACTGGTCGGCGCGGCAGGTGGCCGAAGCCGGCTTGGCGCAGCCGTGGCGCGACCGGCCGGAGGCCGCTGTCGACGCGCTCGACGACTTGCTGCGCGGCGTGGTGCGTCAGCAGATGATCAGCGACGTGCCGCTCGGTGCGTTCCTGTCCGGCGGCATCGACTCCTCGACCGTGGTGGCGCTGATGCAGGCCGAGAGCGCGCTGCCGGTGCGCACCTTCACCATCGGTTTCGGCGAACGCGACTACGACGAGGCGGGGCACGCCAAGGCGGTGGCCCGTCACCTCGGCACCGACCATTCAGAGCTCTACGTCTCGCCGGAGCAGGCATTGGCGCTGATCCCGCGGCTGCCCACGCTGTACGACGAGCCCTTCGCCGATCCGTCGCAGATTCCGACCTTCCTGGTGTCGCAGCTTGCCCGCCGCCATGTGACCGTCGCGCTGTCGGGCGATGGCGGCGATGAGCTGTTCGCCGGTTACAACCGCTATTTCCAGACCGAGCGGATCTGGCGCCGGGAGGGGCGTCTGCCGCGGCCGGCGCGCGAACTGCTGGCGGGCGGACTGACCGCGCTCACACCCCGGCAGTGGGAGCGGATGGCGGGGCTGTTGCGCAGCGGTCTGCCGTTCGTCACCGCGCTGCGGCAGGCCAATCTTGGCGGCAAGCTGCACAAGTTGGCCATGGCGCTGCGCGCGCGCGACTCCACCGAGCTGTACCGGCAGCTGGTGTCGTATTGGCCGCAGCCGACGGCGGCGGTGCCCGGCGCGGTCGAACCGCAAGGACCGATCGCCGCCGACAATCGGCTGGCCGGCGCGGCCGGCTTGAGCGACGACTTCATGTACTGGGATCAGGTGTCGTACCTGCCGGGCGATAACCTGGTGAAGGTCGACCGCGCCAGCATGGGCGTGAGCTTGGAGGTGCGCCTGCCGTTGCTCGACCACCGCGTGGTCGAGTTCGCCTGGCGCATCCCGCTGGCGCTGAAGATCCGCGAGGATCGCGGCAAATGGCTGCTGCGTCAGCTGCTGTATCGCTACGTGCCGCCGGAACTGATCGACCGGCCGAAGATGGGTTTCTCCGTGCCGGTGGCGGCCTGGCTGCGCGGGCCGCTGCGGGAGTGGGCCGAAGAGCTGCTGAACGAGTCCCGGCTGCGCGCCGACGGCCTGCTCGATCCGGCGCCCATCCGCGCCTACTGGCGGGCGCACCTGGCCGGCGAGGATAGGAGCCTGCCGCTGTGGACGGTGTTGATGTTCCAGGCCTGGCGCGAGCAGCAGGCCGCGAGCGGCGCGCGCGTCGCCAAGGTGGCCTGATGCAGAGACAGGACCCATCGGCGCGGCCGCGGCTGTCGTTCGTTGTCCCGGCCCGCAACGAGGCCGCCCACATTCCCCGTACCCTGGCGAGCATCCATGCCTTCGCGCCGCCGTATAGCTACGAGGTGATCGTGGTCGACAACGGCTCGACCGACGCCACCGCCGAGCTGGCGCGCGGGGCCGGCGCGACCGTGCTGTCCAGCGCCGGCGGCACCATCGCCGCCGTGCGCAACCAAGGCGTGGCGCACGCGCGCGGACAGGTGTTGGTGTTCCTCGACGCCGACGTTAGCCTCACCGCCGACTGGCAGGCGCGCTTGCCGCACGCCTTGGCCCTGCTGGATGGGGCTCGCCCGGCGATCACCGGCTCGCACTGCGGGCCGCCCGACGACGGTGGCTGGATCGAGCGCAACTGGTTCCGCCAGTTCGCGCTCGAGCAGGGCAGCACCCATCTGGGCACCGGCCATCTGCTGATCCGCCGCGACTTGTTCGAGCGCCTGGGCGGCTTCGACGAGAGCCTGGAAACCGGCGAGGACTACGAGTTCTGCCAGCGCGCGGTGCAAGCCGGCGCCGAGATCGTCAACGATCCCGCCCTGCGCGTGGTGCACCACGATTTTCCCAAGGACTTGCCGGCCTTCGTCCGCCGCGAGGCCTGGCATGGCCGCGGCGATCTCCGTTCCTGGCGCGCGTTCTTGAACTCCAAGGTGGCCGTCGGCGCCGCCGTGTTCCTGTTCGCGCACCTGCTGTTGTTGCTCGGCGCGCTGCTGCCCGGCGGCGGCCGCGTCGCCGCCGCCGGCGCGGCGCTGCTGCTGGCGCTGCTGCTCGCCTCGACCTGGAAGAAATACCGGCATGCGCCGTGGGCGGCGCGGCTGGTCAACGCCGTCTTGTTCTACTTCTACTATCTCGGCCGCAGCCTGTCGTTCGCGCATGTGCTGCAGCGATCGGCCGGCCGGAGCAAGGCGGCGTAGCGCTCGCGGGAGTCGGTTCGGAACCGGCTCAGCGCGGCAGCGGCGGCGAGGAGCCGCCCAGCGGCGCCGGCGCGTTGGCGGCCGTGTCCCGCTGCGCCTTGCTCGGTAGCGAGGAGTGCACGTACAGACAGTAGCCACGCAGTAGCGGCAGCTCGAAGCGATAGCGGCGGATGGTTCCGTAGGCGCTCCAGCCGGTCCGCGCCGCCCAGCGGTGGGCGGCGGTATTGTCCTCGTGGATGTGCGTGATCAGGCGCCTGATGCCGCGTGCATAGGCTTCGGCATACATGGCGTGGGCGAACGGTGTGGCCGCGCCGCCGGGGCGGCGCAGACCCTTGGGCAGGACCAGGATGTTCTCCACCTGGCCGCAACCGGCGGGAATGGGTGGATACATTCCCGCCCAGCTCGGCAGCCTGCGCAATCGGGCGTTGTCCTGTTCGCCGAACAGCCATTGCATGCACAGCGGCTCGCCGTGCTCGCGCCAGACGAAGGCGCTGCGCAAATTCTGCTTCCACAGCCGCAGCGCGGTGCGGATCTGCGGGTGGTCGCGCCAGGCATGCGTCTCCAGCGCGGCGATGGTGGCGTCGTCCAGGGGCGATAGTTCCACCTCCGCGGGGGCCGCGTCCGCCCCGTCCAGCCGGCGCTGATAGCGTACCCAGGTTTCATGGGGCAGGTGGCCGCGCAGGAGTTGGTCGAGCCGATCCAGCGCCCGCGCCAGCAGGCGCGCCAGCCGGTCGGGCAGGGACACGGCGAGTCGGTTGCTGCAGAGCCAGTGTCTCGGACCGTCGTTCATCGTCCTGCTCCCCGAGTAGTGCCTGATCATCCCGGCCGCTCAGGTTGGCGCCGGGCCTCGACTTCCACTGCGGCATGGCTCGGCCGAGGCCCCAGCCGCGCGTACAGCTGCAGATAGGCGCGCATCATGGTGTCGACCGAGAATCGCTGCTCCGCGCGGTGCCGTGCTTCCCGCCCCATGGCGGCGCGGGCGCGGTCGTCGTCCAGCAATGCCTGCAACCGCTCGCGCATGGCCCGGACATCGCCAACCTCGACCAGGTAGCCGCTGGTTCCGTCCGCGACCAATTCGGGGTTGCCGCCCACCCGGGTCGCCAGCGCCGGCAGGCCCGCGGCCATTGCTTCCAGCAGGCTGCAGGACAGTCCCTCGGTTTCCGACACCAACGCGAACACGTCGCTGGCGGCGAGCAAGGCGGGAACGTCGGTGCGGTTGCCGAGAAAACGCACGCGATCGGCGATGCCCAGCGTAAGCGCCAGGGTTTCCAGCTGCGCCCGCAGCGGTCCGTCGCCGGCCAGCAGCAGTTTGACGGGACGCTGGGTGCGCACGGCGGCGAAGGCCTGCAGCAGCTGGTCGTGCCGCTTGAGCGGCACCAGTCGGCCGACGCAGATCACCGCCAGGTCTTGCTCGCTCAGGCCGAGCGCCGCGCGCAGCGCCGGGTCGCGCGGCGGTTGCGTCAGCCGCGCGCCGTTGTGGATGGTGCGGAGGGTGTGGGTGCCGAACCGGGCCTGGGACCGGTAGAACCGCGCCATGTGGTCGGACACCGCCACCAGCCGGGTGCCCAGCAGTCCGGCCAGTTGCAGCAGCCGCGCCCGCGCCGGGCGCTCGGCGACCACGTAGACATCGTGCAGCGTGCCGACGTGGGGAATGCCGGCAAGCCGCGCCGCCAGTGCCGCGCCGGTGATCGGCCCGAACAGGTGCGAATGCAGCAGCTCCACGCCTTGCTCGCGCAGAAAACGCCGTAGAACCAGGGCGAAATGGGGCAGCGTCTTGATCGATTTGTACAGCGCGTGGCCCGGCACCACGCGCTGCTCCAGCCCGTGCCGGCGGCAATGCTCGTCCAGGTACGGGCTACCGAAATGCAGCAGCAGGCTGTCGTGACCGTGCGCGCTCAGCTCGCGGCACAGGTCGACGACGATGGTCTCGGCGCCGCCCTGGGTATCGGTGTCGATGAACTGGGCGATGCGCACCGGTCTATACCTCCTGGCCGCGCGCCGCGACCGAGGGCCGCAGCAGCCGCTCGTAGATCCGACAATACTGCCGCGCCATCTCGCGCGAGGAGAAGCGGCTTTCGATGCACTCCCGCGCCGCCGCGCCCATCCTCGGCAACTGCGCCGGGGCGGTCAGCAGGTCGCGCAGCGCCGCTGCCAGCGCGTCGGCATCGCCGGCCGCGACCAAGCGGCCGTTGACGCCGTCGCTGACGGCGCTACCGACATCGCCCACATCGCTGGCGACCACCGGCAGGGCCGAGGCCATGGCTTCCAGCAGCGCGATCGGCAGGCCCTCGATCAGCGACGGCAGCAGATACAGGTCGAACGCGCGCAGCACGGTGGGAATGTCGGAGCGCCTGCCGCAGAAGCTGACGCGGTCGCTCAAGCCCAGTTCGCCCAGCCGTGTTTCGATTGCCGCCTGCTCCGGCCCGTCGCCGACGATCGCCAGATGGAGCTCGGGGAACCGCGGGGCCAACGCCGCCAACGCCTCCACGGCGTAACGATGACCCTTCTCCACGGTGAGGCTGCTCACCATGCCGGCGATAACGGCCTGGCTCGGCAGGCCGAGCCGGGCGCGCGCGTGCTCGCGGCTGAGTGCGTCGGCGGCGCGGAACGGCGCCATGTCGATGCCGTTGGTGATCCGCGACAGCTTGCCCGGGGCAACGCCGACGGCGAGCAGCTCGCGCTGGATCGGGGCCGATACCGCGATTACCTCGTCGAAGTAGCGCACCAGACGGCTGTCCAGCCAGCAGTAGAAGCGCAGGGCGCGGGTCGTGCGCTTCCACAGGTGGTTGTTGGCCACGATCGGGATGCCGGGGAAGCTGAGCAGGCCGTAGAAGTCCTCCTTGTAGCCGTGGCAATGCAGCAGGTCGATCTGCTCGCGCTTGATGAAGCGGCGGATGCGAAGGGCCAGGCTGGGATCGAACCGGCCCCGGCACGGCAGGATCTCGGCGCGGATACCGGCGGCGCGGGCCGCGATCACCAGTTCCGGCTCGGGCGCGCCCTCGTCGTGCGGGGCGAGAATGATCGACTCGTAACCGAAGTGGCGGCTTTCCTTCGCCAGCTCCAGAACGACCCGCTCCGCGCCGAGCATGACGCTCGAACCCCTCAGCTGCACGATCCGCATAGGCATGTCACGTCCTGTGAAAGACCGGCCTGCCGGGCAGGATGTATGGCCGGTATGGGTTTTCCTTATCGACGGTATGGGTACTGCCCCGCCGACAAAACAGGGGCAGCGGGCTCGGACTTCGCCGAGGGATTGCCGCGACCTGGTTTCGTCCCCATTGATCGGCCCACGGCCAGATCGAATGGTGAATAACAATATGACGATGGTTTTCTGGCTCGCGCTGCTTGGCGCAGCCTACAGCTACTTCCTCTACCCCCTGCTGCTAGGCCTGGTGCCGCGGCGGCGTAAGGTCGCGTCGCCGGCGCCGGCGCAGCCGCCGTTCCTGAGCGTCATCATCACCGTCTACAACGAGTCGGGCCGTATCGCCGACAAGCTCGACAACACCTTGGCACTGGACTATCCGGCTGAGCGCCGGGAGATCATCGTCGCGTCGGATGCTTCCGACGATGGCACCGATGACATCGTCGCCTCGTACGCCGGTCGCGGCGTGCGACTGGTGCGGGCGCCGCGCCACGATGGCAAGGAGGCCGCGCAAGCGCTGGCGATCGCGGCCGCGCGCGGCGACATCCTGGTGTTCTCGGACGCATCCACGCGGCTGCCGCCGCACAGTCTGCGCCGCATCGCCGACAACTTCCTGGATCCGGCGGTCGGCGCGGTGTCGAGCGAGGACCGCTTCCTCAGCCCGGACGGCAAGACCGTCGGCGAAGGCTTGTACGTTCGCTACGAGATGTGGCTGCGGCGCCTGGAGTCGGAGCGGGCGGGGCTGGTGGGCTTGAGCGGCTCGTTCTTCGCTGCCCGCCGCGAGGTGTGCGCCGACTGGGATCTGCTCGCGCCCAGCGATTTCAATACCGCGCTCAACTGCGCGCGCCGCGGCTTCATCGCCATCTCCGATCCCGAGCTGCTGGGTTACTACCCGGCGCTGCAGGACGAAAGCCGCGAGTACCAGCGCAAGCTTCGCACCGTCATCCGCGGCATCACCGGGCTCATGCGTCAGCCGCAGGTGCTGAATCCGTTCCGCTACGGTCTGTTCGCGCTGCAGGTGTGGAGCCACAAGGTGATGCGCTGGCTGGTGCCGTGGTTCCTGCTGCTGTTGCTGGTCAGCTCCATCGTCCTGGCGGCCTCGGCTTGGGTGTACGCGCTGGCCCTGGCCGGGCAGGTGGCGTTCTACCTGCTGGTGATCGGCGGTGTGCTGTCGCGGCGGCTGCGCGAGCACGCGCTGGTGAAGATCCCGTACTTCTTCGCTCAGGTGAACGTCGCGATCGCTCATGCCTCGCTGGCTTTCCTCGCCGGCAAGCGGATAACCACATGGCAGCCCTCGAAGCGCTGATGCCCCAAGCCTTGCCGCCCGCCGGCGATCCGGTGGTGCTGGCGCGAGATCGCGCCGCGCCGGCGACGCTCGACGACTACTGGCCCGGTTACCGGGCTCGGTACTACGACAGCGGCACGGCGGCGCTGGCGGCGGCGGTGCGAGCCGTGACCGACGTCGCCGCCAAGCCCGAACCCGAGGTGCTGCTGCCGGCCTACGGCTGTCCGGCGCTGGTCAGCGCGGTGCTGCATGCCGGTGCCCGGCCGGTGCTGGTCGATATCGAGCCGGATCAGCCGCGCTTGTCGCTGCGCGCGCTCAGCGAGGCGGTGAGCGGCGACACGGTGGCCGTGATCGCGGTTCACCTGTTCGGGCTGCGGGAGCGGGTCGAGTCGATCCGCGCCATCGTTCGGCCGGTCGGCGCGGTGGTGATCGAAGACAGTGCCCAGGGCTTCGACCCGGGGTTGTGGCAGTCCGATCTGGTGGTGCTCAGCTTCGGCCGCGGCAAGCCCGTGAGCCTGCTCGGGGGGGGCGCCGTCCTGCACCGCGGCGGCGACTTCGAATGGGCCTTGCCGCGGCCGCAGATCCCGGGTGGAGGCGGCTTCCGATTCAGGGCGCTGGCCTACAATCTGTTGAGGAATCCTTCGCTTTATTGGCTGCCGCACGCGATCCCCGGGCTCGGCTTGGGGCAGACCCGATTCGAACGGCTGCGTCGCATCTGGGCCATGGACGAATGCCGGCGCGCACTGCTGCCGACCGCGGTCGCCCGCTACCGCGCCCAAGAGGCGCCTGTTCAGCAGCAGTTGCGGACCATGCTCGGCCGGCTAGGGCCGGATTTCGTCGACGTCGCGGAACTGTGCGGCGAGGCCCCGAGCCGGCGTTTGATCCGTTACCCGGTTCTGGCCGCGTCGCGCGAATTGCGTGATCAGGCCTTGCAAACGTTGACTCGGCTGGGGCTGGGCGCCTCGCCGATGTACGGCGCGGCGCTCGCGGATATCGCCGGTGTCGCTCCCGTCTGTCGGGCGCGACCGGCGCCGGCGGCCGACGATTTCGCGCAGCGCCTGTTCACGCTGCCGGTCCATGGCGGCGTCCGGCCGCGCCACGTGCATAGGATGCAAGCGGCGCTGGAAGCCTGCGTGGCGCGCGGCCGCGGTGTGTTGATCGGTTAGGGGAGTGGCCGGGCGCCGTCGTGGGGACGGATGTCCGGCGATAGGGCTGGCGGGCGGAGGGCTCGCCACGCGGGAGGCGGCGAATGAGTCGGCGCCTTCACAACAAAACGAGAGGTCAAGGAAGATGAAGATTCTCCACGTTGTCGGCGCGCGGCCGAATTTCATGAAGGTCGCGCCGATCATCGAAGCCTTCACGGACTACCAGCGCTCGGGCAATGGCCCGGTGGATGTGTCGCAACTGCTGGTCCACACCGGCCAGCACTACGACCGGGCGATGTCCGAACTCTTCTTCGAGGAGCTCGGCATGCCGCGTCCCGACATCAACCTGAGCATAGGCTCGGGCCCACACGGCCAGCAGACCGGCCGGATCATGGAAGAGTTCGAGAAGGTGTTGCTGCAGCAACGGCCCGATCTGGTGCTGGTGGTGGGCGACGTGAACTCGACCATGGCCTGCGCCATCGACGCCAAGAAGCTGGGGATCCCGGTCGCCCACGTCGAGGCGGGGCTGCGCAGCGGCGACATGAGCATGCCGGAGGAGATCAACCGCAAGGTCACCGACGCCATCTCCGACCTGCTGTTCACCACCGATCGGATCGCCGATCAGGCCCTGCTGCGCGAAGGCGTGCCGGCCGAGCGGATCCACTTCGTCGGCAACGTGATGATCGACTCCTTGCTCAAGCACCGTGCCAAGGCGCTGGCCCGGCCGACCTTGGTCGACTTGGGCCTGGCGCGGCCCGGCGAGCCGGCACCGCGATACGCGGTGCTGACCCTGCACCGTCCTGGCAACGTCGACGATCCCGAGGTGCTGCGGGAAATCGGCGCGGCGATCAGCGAGATCGCGCGGCACATGCCGGTGGTGTTCCCCATTCATCCGCGCTCACGCGGCAGGTTGGAGAGCTTCGGTCTCGCGCAACTGTTCTCCGAGGCCAACGGCGTGCGCCTGACCGAGCCGTTGGGCTACCTCGACTTCGTCAACCTAACGGCCAACAGCGCGCTGATCCTCACCGACAGCGGCGGCATTCAGGAAGAAAGCACGATCCTGGGCATTCCCTGCCTGACCTTGCGTCCCAACACCGAGCGTCCGATCACCATCGAGCAGGGCACCAACCGCCTGGTCGGTAACCGGCGCGCCGACATCCTGCGCGCCTTCGCCGAAATCCAGTCCGCGCCCAATACGGCTGGGGCCACCCCGGAGTACTGGGACGGCAAGGCGGCGGGCAGGATCGTGCGCAAAGTGGTCGATTGGTACGCGCGAACGAGCGCGCAGGAGCAACCACGCATGAAGATTGCGCTCTAGCGGCGCCGTGAGCGGCGCGCTTGCACGGAAGCAACACGAATTGAACGCAGGAGGCGGTCTTGAGCAACAACGCGGTTTTGGTAACCGGCGGCGCCGGTTACATCGGGAGCCATGTGGTGAAACAGCTGGGCGAGCGGGGCGAACGCCTCGTCGTGCTGGATAACCTCTCCACCGGCTTCGCGGGATCCGTCCTGTACGGCGAACTGATCGTGGGCGACGTCGGCGACGCCGAGCTGGTCAGCCGAATACTCGCTGACTACCAGGTCGACGCGGTTCTGCACTTCGCCGCCCATACCGTGGTGCCCGAGTCGGTGACCAACCCGCTCAAGTACTACGGCAACAACACCAGCAAGTCACGGTCTCTGCTCGAGTGCTGCCAACGGGCGGGGGTGCGGCATGTCATCTTCTCGTCGACCGCGGCCGTGTACGGCATCCCCGAAGGCGGCGTGGCGACCGAGGAGACCCCGACCGCGCCGATCAACGCCTACGGCGCTTCCAAGCTGATGACCGAATGGATGCTGCGCGACCTGGCCAGGGCATCGGCGCTGCGCTACGTCGCGCTACGCTACTTCAACGTGGCCGGCAGCGATCCGCAGTGCCGCATCGGCCAGTCCACGCCCCAGGCCACACTGTTGGTCAAGGTCGCTTGCGAAGCGGCGGTCGGCACGCGGCCGTACGTGTCGATCTACGGCACCGACTATCCGACCCGCGACGGTACCGGTATCCGGGACTATATCCATGTCGAGGACCTGGCCGACGCGCACCTGCGCGCGCTCGACTACCTGCGTGCCGGCGGCGAGTCGACCGTGCTCAACTGCGGTTATGGTCATGGCTTCAGCGTGCGCGAGGTGCTGGACATGGTGCGCGAGGTCAACGGCGCGCCGCTGTCGATCCGCGAGGAGCCGCGCCGTCCGGGGGATCCGCCGGCGTTGGTGGCCGATGCCCGCCGTATCCGCCGCGTACTCGGCTGGCAGCCGCGATACGACGACCTGGAGCAGATCGTACGCACCTCACTGGCCTGGGAGCGCAGGCTCGCCACCATCCGCGGCGAGGCCGTTCGAGTGGCGTCAGTCCAATGATTTCGCGGCCTTAGGCGCAGCTCCGGACCTGGGCGGGCCGGTCCCGAACAGGGCGGCGATGCTTTTCTAGAAATTCATGATGAAGCAGGGCTCGCCAAAGCATCCAAGAGTATTTATACTTGCGCACCGCTGCGACATCGGCGCACAAAACGCGCGGTAGTTGACACGGCTAGGCTCTGTGAAGAAACTACGCCGTTCATATGCCTGGAGGGGTTCCCGAGCGGCCAAAGGGGGCAGACTGTAAATCTGCTGGCTCAGCCTTCGGAGGTTCGAATCCTCCCCCCTCCACCAGTTTTAAGCGCTCCCGCGGGGAGCGGCCAGGCGTCAGGATGCGCGGGTGTAGTTCAATGGTAGAACCTCAGCCTTCCAAGCTGATGGTGTGGGTTCGATTCCCATCACCCGCTCCATTGTTCTAGCCCGCCTGGCGATAGGTTTCGGCCCATGTAGCTCAGTAGGTAGAGCACTTCCTTGGTAAGGAAGAGGTCACCGGTTCAAATCCGGTCATGGGCTCCAGGTTCTGTTCGTTCGGAAGGTTCGGCGTAACCGCTTTTCTGCACCACTAAAGGATAGTCGGGAGAAGTTACCGTGGCGAAGGGTAAGTTTGAGCGTACGAAGCCGCACGTTAACGTGGGCACGATTGGCCATGTGGACCATGGCAAGACGACGCTGACGGCGGCTTTGACGAAGGTGGGTGCAGAGCGCTTCGG
>Ga0182741_1001024_pt1 | contig 38983 bp, 39 predicted proteins | sample eDN5th37CBELigOP_FD_128874 | JGI IMG/M metagenome (GOLD analysis project Ga0182741, IMG submission 128874) | Enriched Organic Plus compost microbial communities from Emeryville, California, USA - eDNA 5th pass 37_C BE-Lig OP (version 2) (version 2) ... | reverse complement strand
GACATCTTGTGGGCCAGGTCGGCCACGCTGATGGTTTCGGGCACGTGCACTTCGCGCGCGATGAATTCTTGCGGCGCGGGCTCGTGGCGGCGTTCGGCCTGCTGGTTGCGGCTGTTGCGCCCGCCCTTGCCGCCCTTGCCGCCGGCACGCCAGCCGTCGCGGCTGGGCGCCGCCGACTTGGTATCGGCCGGCTTCTTGCGCGAGGCGTCGTCGCTCCAGGTGGAGGCGACTTCGGCGGTCTTGATGGTTTTCTTGGAGCCACCCGCACCCGGTTTGGCGTCTTTCTTGGCGCCAGGCGCGGCGGCCTTGCCGGCCGGCTTGTGCAGCGTGCCCGACAAGGCGCCAGCCTCGGGTTCGGGCGCGCGCAGCACCTTGCGCGGACGATTGAGCATTTCGCGCAGCGCGGCGGCTTCGGCTTCGGCGGCGCGGCGCGCTTCTTCGCGACCGGCGGAGTCGACCGCGGGCGCGGCGGCCGGGACGGGCGCGCCGCGGCGCCCTTCGGCGCGGGCCGGCTTGGAGGCGGCGGGCGCGGGCTCGGCCTTGGGAGTAACGGGCTCGGGACGGGCCGCCTGGGCGGACTCGGCGGCGGGCGCGGGAGCAGTTTCGATTTCAGCTTGCACAGCAGGTTCCGGCGGGGCCTGTTCGGCCTCGCGCTCGGCGGGGGCTTCGGCAGCGGCAGGCGCGGCCGGCTCGGCGGGCGCTTCTGCCGGCTTGGCCACCGGTTCAGGTTGGGGTTCAGGCTCGGCCTGGGCCACGGGAGCGGGTTGCGGCTCGACGGCCGGCGGCTGGGACGGCGTCTCGGCAGCCGGCGCAGCCGTGTCGGACGCGGCCGTGGCTGGCGCCTGGGGCGCGTCGGCGGCGGGCGCGTCGTTCGGCACGTTATTGGGCGTGCTGTCGGACGCGTTAACGGGCGCATTCACCGGCGCGCTCGCGGACGGTTCGGCCGCAGCGGGCGCAGGTTCGGCCGGCGCGGCGTCGGACGCGGCGGCATCGGCGCGTGCCTGCTCGAGGGCGATCTCGGACGGGTCGCGCTTGACGAACACGCGCTTCTTGCGGACTTCGACCTGGATAGTGCGCGAACGGCCGGTGGCATCGGCCTGGCGGATTTCGGAGGTCTGGCGACGCGTCAAGGTGATCTTCTTGCCCTCGGTCGCGCCATGGGCGCGGCGCAGCGAGTCGAGCAGCTTCGCCTTGTCGCTGTCGGTAACCGCGTCGTCCACCGAGTTGAGGTCAACACCGGCCGAACGCAGCTGCTCGAGCAGCACGTTGGCAGGCATCTTCAGCTCGGTGGCGAACTGGGCGACAGTATTACTCGACATTAGGCTATCTTCCCTCTATATGCAGCGATTACAACAACAGTGAACGGGCGGCCTGGCCGTGGGCTTACCTGACTCGGCATCCGGTCGGTTATTCCTCGTTGAACCAGTGGGCCCGCGCGCGCATGATCAGTTCGCTGGCTTGCTGCTCGTCGAGCCCGGAGATTTCCGCCAGCTCGTCGGTGGCCAGCTCGGCCAGATCGTCGCGCGTCAGCACTTGCCGCTCGGCCAGCTTGGCGGCCAGCTCCGGCGTCATGCCTTCGAGTTCGAGCAGGTCCTGGGCCGTTTCAAGGCGCTCTTCCTGGGCGATGGCCTCGGTCAGGAGCGCATTGCGGGCACGGGCGCGCAGCTCGTTGATGGTGTCTTCGTCAAAGGCCTCGATTTCCAGCAGTTCCTGCATGGGCACGTAGGCGATTTCCTCGATACCGGTGAACCCTTCGTCGATCAGGATGTCGGCGACTTCCTCGTCGACGTCGAGCTTGCTCATGAACATGGTGCGCAGGCCGGCACGCTCGGTTTCCTGGCGGCTGAGGCTTTCTTCCGGCGTCATGATGTTGATCTGCCAGCCGGTGAGCTCGGACGCCAGGCGCACGTTCTGGCCCTTGGCGCCGATGGCCTTGGGCAGGTTTTCCTCGTCGACCACGACATCCATGGCGTGCTTGTCTTCGTCGACCACGATGGACTCGACGTTGGCCGGCGCCAGCGCGCCGATGACGAACTGCGCCGGGTCTTCGGACCACAGCACGATGTCGACCTGTTCGCCGCCCAGCTCGTTGCGCACGGCCGTGACGCGCGAACCGCGCATGCCCACGCACGTGCCGATGGGGTCGATGCGCTTGTCGTACGCCACCACGGCGATCTTGGCGCGCACGCCGGGATCGCGGGCCGCGGCCTTGATTTCAAGCAGGCCCTGCTCGATTTCGGGCACTTCGTTTTCGAACAGCTGGCGGATGAATTCGGGCGAGGTGCGCGACAGGATGACCTGCTGGCCGCGCGCCGCGTGATCGACCTTCAGCACGTATGCGCGCAGGCGGTCGCCGACCCGGAAGTTTTCTTTCGGGATCATTTCGGAGCGCGGCAGGCGGGCTTCGATCTTGCCGGTTTCGACGATGATGTCGCCCTTGTCCATGCGCTTGATCGTGCCCGAGATGATGGTCTCGCCACGGTCGAGGAAGTCGTTCAGGACCTGTTCGCGCTCGGCGTCGCGGATCTTCTGCAGGATGGCCTGCTTGGCGGCCTGGGCGCCGATGCGGCCGAACTCGATGGGCTCGAGCGGCTCTTCGATGTATTCGCCGACCTGGATATTGGGCACCAGCTCGAGCGCGTCGGACAGCATTTCCTGCTTGTCGGGCTCTTGCAGGCCGGCCTCGTCGGGCACCACCAGCCAGCGGCGGAAACCTTCGTGGCTGCCGGTTTCACGATCGATGGAGACGCGGATTTCGGCGTCTTCCTTGAAACGCTTTTTCATGGCCGAAGCCAGCGCGCTTTCGAGCGCTCCGAAGACCACTTCGCGCGTGACGTTCTTTTCGCGCGCCAAGGCATCGACCAACAGAAGAATTTCGCGACTCATCGCTTTTTGCCCTTGAAATCCAGAACGGGATCCAGTTTGGCACGCTCGATATCGCCGAGCGTGAAGTTCAGCACCTGGACGCCGTCCTTCTTTGCCTCAAATTCGAGACCGAACACGGTCTGTTGCGCATCGGCCGCCCCGCCATCGCCTGCCTGCCCGGCCTCGGGCGCCGACAGGATGCCGGAGAACACCTTGCGGCCGTCCAGCGGCTGGCGCAGCTTGATCTCGATGCGCTCGCCCGCGAAGCGGCGCAGCTCGGCCTCGGTGCGCAGCGGGCGATCGACGCCCGGCGAACCGACTTCGAGCCGCTTGTAGTCGATGTTCTCGACTTCATAGACGCGCGACAACTGGCGAGACACCTGCTCGCAGTCTTCGATGCGCACGCCGCCGGCCTTGTCGATGGTGACGCGCAAAAGGCCCAGGGCGGCACGCTCGACGTCGACCAGTTCGACGTCCATGCCGGCCAGAGCCTGTTGGGTCAATGCGTATAAATCAGCCATACACTCAAAAAAAATGGGCTGCAAACCCAGCCCACCGTATTGCCCGACCCCCGGGGTTGCGCTTCCCGCGAAAGATCTTCGCCTGGAAGCCCAGCACCGGGCTCGAGCCCAAATATTGCGACCTTGTTTTCCCGCCTGGGGGCCGTGCAAGCCCACCTGGCTATCCGTCGGCCGCGATACCAGCGGGCCGGACTGATACCGCTGGGCGCGGCACCCGGCGCACATGTGATGCATGCGCGCCATGAAAACCAACGATTTTACCAGATAACCGGGAAAATTGCCTGCTACGTCGCGGGTTTAGACCAGGGGCGACGGCCGCGCGCGCCCTGCGCGCCGCCGCGGGCGGTTCAGCGGCCGCCGCGCCCCCGGCCGCCGCCCAGGAAACCCAGGCGGGATTCGTGCGCCGAAGCGCTCTTGGGCTGCCAGTCGTCGCCACGGCCGCCGCGCGGCGAGCGCGACTTGCCGCTGCCTTGCGACTTGCCGCTGCCTTGCGACTTGGCGCCGGCGCGCGCGCCGCCCGCCTGCCCCGCTGCCTTGCCGGGACGGCCCGGGCCCTTGCGGGGCGCCGGCGCGGCGGCCCCGGGCGCACCCGCCGCAGCCGCCGCCGGGCCCTTGGCGCGGCGCGGCTTGCCGCCCTTGGCCGCAGGTGCGCCGTTGCCCTTGGCCGCGCCGGCCTTGGCGCCGCCCTTGGGCTTGGCACCGGGCTTGGCACCGGCCTTGCCGCCAGGCTTGCCCGGCTTGCCGCCGCGGCCGCCATCCTTGCCCAGCGGATGCCCGTTGGCGTAGCCGCCGGTGAACATCAGGCCGGTGCCGAAGGGGTCGGACGGCGACGAGGCCACCTGCCCCGCACTGCCCGCCCGGCCGCCCTGCAGCTTGCCGCGGCGGCCGATACGCGCACCGTTCAGGCCGTTGCGCTCCATCGTGCCGAAGCCCGGCGGCAAGGCGCTGTCGTGCGAACGCGGCTGGCGGGCATGGCGCCCGCCGTCATCGTCGTCGTCGCGCAACAGGCCCAGCTGGACCATCAGCGCCGTGACCAGCGCAGCATCGAGCTCTTCCCAGCGGCCGCGCCGCAGGGTGCGGGGCAGGACCAGGTCGCCGAAACGGGTACGGATCAGCCGGCTGACGGTGACGCCAACGGACTCGAACATGCGGCGCACTTCGCGGTTGCGGCCTTCTTGCAGCGTGACGCGGTACCAGCGGTTGCTGCCGTCGCCGCCCAGGTAGTCCAGCGCCCCGAAAGCGGCCTGGCCGTCTTCGAGCTCGATGCCTTCCACCAGCGACTTGCGGGTGGCGTCGTCCATTTCGCCCAGCACCCGGACGGCGTACTCGCGTTCGGTGCCGTAGCGCGGATGCATGATGCGATTGGCCATGTCGCCGGACGTGGTGAAAATCAGCAGGCCCTCGGTGTTCAGGTCCAGGCGGCCCACCGACAGCCACTTGCCGGTGCGCAGCTTGGGCAGGCGCGCGAAGACGCTGGCCCGGCCGCCCGGGTCGTCGTGGCTGACGATTTCGCCGGCCGGCTTGTGATACAGGATGACGCGCGGCGGCTTCTTGGCGTTGGGCCGCGCCACGGGCTTGCCGTTGACGCGCACCTGGTCCGACGGCGAAACGCGCTGGCCGATGTGGGCCGGCTCGCCGTTGACCGACACGCGGCCGGCGGTGATCAGTTCTTCCATTTCGCGGCGCGAGCCGATGCCGGCGTCGGCCAGCACCTTGTGCAGCTTGGGCATGGCCGCGTCGCTGTTCAGGTATTTGCCCAGCCGCTGCTCGATGCGGTCGGCCTTGTCCAGGTAGGACAGGGCCTGCTCGGCCTCGCGCTCGGCGCCGCGGGTGTCGGGCTCGGCGGCCGGCGCGGCGGCATCGGCATCGGCCGCGCCCGGGGCGCCGGCCTGGGCCGCGTCACCGCGGCGGCGGCGAAACGGCGTGCGCAGCTTGCGGCCGCGCCCCCGGCCGTTGCCGGCGTCCCCTTCGCCCGCGGCGCCTTCGGCAGCCGGCTCGGCGACGACGGGCGCAGCCTGCGCGGTCAGGTCGGGAACGGGGTAATTATCTTCTTGCATCGTTGTATTCGTTGTGTCGGTTGTCACAGAGACAGCTCCAGAATTCAAGCTTTCGCCAGCCCGCTCGCGGCGGACCGGTCTTCATCGGGTGTCGACGGAACCTCGGGCGCGGGCGGCTCGACATCGGGCTCGGGCACTTGCGGCTCGACTTCGGGTTCCGGGGTGGGCGGCTCGATCTCGGGCTGGGGACCGGCCGGGGTGATTTCGGGTTCCGGCTTCACCGGCTCGACCTCGGGTTGCGCATCCGGCTGCGGCACGTAGTCGGGCGCGGGAGACGGCGTCTCGGGTTCGCGATGGGCGTCGGCGGCCTCGTCAGCTTCGGCCGCGCCAGACGCTTGCACGGCCTCGTCCGTTTCCGCTTCGGCGCCCTGCTCCGCTTCGGCGCCTGCGGGGGCGGCGGGCTCGAGCGTGACTTCGGAGCCGCCCAGGTCCAGCCCTTCCAGGGCGGCCGCGGCCTGCGCGGTGTCCAGCGGCGGCAATTCGTCCAGCGCCCGCAACCCCAGGTCGTCCAGGAACTGGCGCGTGGTGCCGAACAGGGCCGGGCGGCCCGGCGCGTCGCGGTGGCCGATGACTTCGATCCAGCCGCGGTCTTCCAGCGTCTTGACGATCTGGGACGATACCGTCACGCCGCGGATGTCTTCGATATCGCCGCGCGTGACCGGCTGGCGCCATGCCACGATGGCCAGCGTTTCCATGACCGCGCGCGAGTACTTGGGCGGCTTCTCGGGGTTCAGGCGTTCGAGATAGCGCTGCATCTGCGGACGGCTCTGGAACCGCCAGCCGGTGGCCAGCTGGACCAGGTCCATGCCGCGTTCGGACCACTGCCCCTGCAAGCCCTGCAGCAGCAACCGCAGCCTGTCGTTGTCGAACTCTGCATCATCGCCGAACAGCTTGCGCATCTCGGCCAGTTGCATCGGCTGGCTCGCGCATAGCAGCGCGGTTTCCAGCACGCATGTTGCCTCGCTATCGTTCATTGATTTCTGTCTGTAATAAGGGACGAATTTGCGTCAATGATGAAAAAACGCTATGATCTTTTTCTCAGACGCGGGGTGGAGCAGTCTGGCAGCTCGTCGGGCTCATAACCCGAAGGTCGTAGGTTCAAATCCTGCCCCCGCAACCAAGTTTCCCGAAGGCCCGGCGCATCGCCGGGCCTTTTTGTTTGGCGCCGTGTTGTTTGGCGCCGTGTTCGGCGCCGCGCCCATCGCGCGCCATGCCGGCGGCGCCGGCACGCCCCGGGCGACAGGCGCGCGCGGCACAGCCCGAGGGCTGAAAGGTCCATGATGTAGCGCGGACTTGCGTAATGTTCACGACGTTCCTGTAGACGCGGTGCCGTGCGCCATGCGCCGAAGGGCGCGCTGGGCTCGCACAGTGCCGCGCGTATCAGTGCGCAGCGCCGCCGTGGCGGCATTCGCTGAAAAAAATGAACCTGAATCGCCTGGCACCAGGGCGCAGGACGCAGACGCTGGGAGCCCCTTGCCCGGAACAGCCGCCGCGCCAACCCGGTAACGCACCCGCAAGCGGGTGGCTCCGGCCTTGCGACAACGCTGAGCCGACGATTCTTAGACGTATGGGACGACCATGCTGCCCCCATGAACGGCCTGCGCATGGGCGGCCTGCCAACCTGCCTGGCAACCGCCACGAAAAGCCCTGGATCCGCTGTAGCGGCACCGGCTGCCGGGAGGCCTGCCGCAGTGATACCCGCGACAGTGTTGCCTGCGCCCCTGCCCTTGCCGTGCCACGGCGTTTCGTGCCGTGTGCACCGCGGCTGCCTGTGGCAGCGCCAGCCGGAGCGACGTTGGTCTTCATGAAGACAGTCAGGCGATTATACCTGCAATGCCCTGGTGGATAAAGCCTTGCGGCCCCGATAGTGGCAATCCGCCATCATGGCCAGGTATCCCAGGGCGCGGGCCCGAACCGCTCGGCCAGGAAGTCGAGCATGGCGCGCAGGATCAGCGGCATCTGCCGCCGCGAGACGTAGACGCCGTAGATGCCCAGTTCTTCGGGCGGAGTGTCCGGCAGCAGCGCCACCAGGCGCCCGGCGGCGATTTCCGGCCCCGCCAGGTAGGTGGGCAGCAAGGCGATGCCGCTGGCCTGCACGGCGGTGCGCGCCAGCAATATCGCGTCGTTGGCGGTAATGTTGCCGCCCACCGGCACGTCCACCCAGGCGCCGTCGCGGCGAAAGCGCCACAGGCTCTTGCCGTAGTGCGAATGCGTCAGGCAATTGTGCCCGGCCAGGTCTTCCGGCCGGCCGGGCGAACCCCGCGCCTGCAAATAGGCCGGCGCGGCGCATACGACCGAACGGCACGGCGCCAGCTTGCGGGCGATCAGGTTGGGGTCGAGTTCGTTGGTGATGCGCACCGCCAGGTCGACGCGTTCTTCGACCAGGTTGACGGTGCGGTCGACCAATTGCAGGTCGACCGAGGCGCCCGGGTAGCGGGCCACGAAATCGGCCACCGCGCCCCCCAGCTGGGCCGCGCCGAACGACAGGCTGACCGTCATGCGCAGTTCGCCGCGCGGCTGCGCATCGGGGGTGGCCACGGCTTCGTGCATGTCGCCGACCAGATCCAGCATCCGCCGGCAGCGCGGCAGGGTCTCGGACCCCGCCGGCGTCAGGCTGAGCCGCCGGGTCGTGCGATGCAGCAGCCGCACGCCGACCCACGCTTCGAGCTCGGCCAGATAGCGCGACACCATGGCGCGGGACATGTCCAGCCGCTGCGCCGCGGCCGACAGGCTGCCCCGATCGACGACCTCGACGAACACCTGCATGGCTTTCAGGCGGTCCATGATTGTCTCGTTTCTTGCACTGGTGCATGTTTTATACCGTATTTCACGGTGCGCGCGCGCCGTCGATGTCGGCCGGCTGCCCCAGCGCGCGCCGCGCCTGGCCAGCCAGCTGGGCGGAATCCAGCCCGCGCACGATGAACACCAGGCGCGAGCGGCGGTCGGCGTCGGGCCAGGCGTCCAGCGGCTCGGGCGGATACAGGTCGCGGTGCACGCCGTGGATGACGCATGGCGCCGGCTCGCCGGCGAAGCCCACCAACCCCTTGATGCGCAGCAGCCCGCGATGGTGGGCTTCTTGAATACGCGCCATGCCCGTCAGGAACACGGCGCGGCTGACCGGCGCGGGCAATTCCAGCACCACATGCCCTACCTGCGGATGCGGCCCGCCATGCGCGGGCATGGCGAACGCCCCCAGCCAGCCCTGCGCGCCGCGCCCGCCAGCCGGCACGCGGGACGGCTCGAGCGCGAGCAGGCGGCGGTCGAGCGGCGCGTCGCGCTGTTGCACGCAGAGCGCCGCGCCGGGATTGACTTGCGCGACGGCCTCGATGGCCTGGGCCAGCTGGGCCGGCGCGACTAGGTCGGACTTGCTGCAGGCGATCACGTCGGCCAGCGCCACCTGCTGGGCGGCCTCTGGCTGGGTGGCCAGCTGCCCGGCGATGTGCCGCGCATCCACGACCGTGATCGTGCCGCGATAGACATAGCGTTCGGCCAGGAAATGCTGGTGGCGCAAGGTGAACAGAATGGCGGCCGGGGTGGCCAGGCCGGTCGTCTCGATCAGGATGCGGCGAAATGGCGGGATCTGCCGTCGCAGCGCCCGCATGAAGAGTTCGCGCAGCGCATCGACCAGGCCGCCGTTGACCGTGCAGCAGATGCAGCCGCCTTCGAGCAGGACGATACTGGCGTCGGCATGCCGCACCAGGTGGTGGTCGACACCCACGTCGCCGAACTCGTTGACGATGACGGCGGTATCGGCATAGGCCGGATCCCGCACCAGCCGGTTCAGCAGCGTGGTCTTGCCGCTGCCCAGGAAGCCGGTGAGCACGGTGACGCCGATGCGCCGGTCGGCCGGGTTGTCTTGGACGGAAGGATTCTGCATAAAGGAAGCCGCTGGCAAGTGCTCAAGCGTAATATGGTTGCGGCATCCGCGATTTTGACAAGGGGCCGGACACCGCCCCATCAAGCGTAAAGGAGTCTGCATGGCGCTGCATCACGCCCGCTCGGGCGAACTCATCGACATCCGCCCCCTGGGACCGGCCTTGAAGGATACGCCCTCGCAGGCGCTGGTGCGGGCGGACCAGCTGGAAATCCTGCGCCTGGCGCTGCCGGCCGGCCAGTCGCTGCCCCCGCACGGCATCGACGCCAGCGCCATCACCCTGCAATGCCTGGAAGGCGCGGCCGAGCTCGACGCGCACGGCACGACACAGACGCTGGAACCCGGCACGCTGGTCTACCTGGCGCCCGGGGTGCGGCACCAGGTGAAGGCGCTGCGGGACTGCTCGATCCTGGTCACGCTGTTCCTGGACCGCGCGTAGCGGCGCGCCTGCCCGTCAGCCGCCTGCGGGCGCCACGCGGATCTTGAAATCGAGCATCAGTACTTTCTGCCCGCCGGATGTGGCGCAGTAGCCCTGGTAGCGGCCGGCGACGAAGGGCGTGGCGGCGACAGCCTCGCTGTCGAGCAGTTCCAGTGCCAGGGCCAGGGTATCGCCGGGATAGGCCGGGCGCACGAATCGGGTGTCCACCTTCAGCAGTTGCATGGGATGGCGGGCGAACTGCCGGGTGAAGGTCGCCATGGCCGCGCCCAGTACGTGGATGCCGGCCAACGGCACGTCGGCAAAACCCGCCCGCACCGCCAATTCGCGCGAACTGTGCACGGGGTGCCCGCCCCCCACGGCCCGGAGATAATCGCCATGCCGGTCGGCCGGCAGCGTGAAAGCGCCGTCGAAGCGCGGCGGCAACGACAAGTCGTGCATGCTGTCCATCGGTTTGCGTCGGGTCGATTCGTGGCGGGACACGACACTAGATGATGCCGCGCTCGCGCAGCGCCGCCTGCTGCGCCGGCGACAAGCCCAGTTCCTGGCCGTAGACGTCGTCGTTATGCTGGCCGATGCCGGGGCCGGTTCGCCAGACGCGGCCCGGCGTTGCCGAAAAGCGCGGCACCACGTTCTGCATCTTCACCGCGCCGAGCTCTTCGTCGCGGACCTCGACCAGCAACTCGCGTTCGATGAAATGCGGGTCGGCCACGATATCGGCGATATCGTAGATGGGGCTGAAGCTGACTTCGTGCCGCATCAGGATGTCGGACGCCTCGCTCAAGGTGTGCGCCCGGAACCAGTTTTCCATGATGGCCTCGATCTGGCCGCGGTGCTGGATACGCGCCGTGTTGGTGCGGAACATCGGGTCTTGCAGCAAGTCGGGGCGTCCGATGGCGATGGCCAGCCGGCGAAAGACGGTGGGCGCGCTGACGGCCAGCACCACCCACTTGTCGTCGCCGGTCTTGTACACGCTGCTGGGCGCCGAGTAGGCGTTCAGGTTGCCCTGGCGCGAACGCACCACGCCAAGCTGGTCATATTCGATGGGCATGAAATCCAGGATGCGGAACATGGCCTCGGTGGCCGACAGATCGATCTCCTGGCCCACGCCATGTTTTTCCCGATGCAGCAGGGCCGCGGCGATCGCATAGGCGCCGAACACGCCGGTCAGCGCATCGGAAACGGGGAAACCGGGATACAGCGGCGGGCCGTCTTTTTCCCCGCACAGGTTCACGAATCCCGACATCGCCTCGAAGATGCGGGCAAAACCCGGGCGCGACCGGTACGGGCCGGTCTGGCCGAAGCCGGTAACGCGCAGCACGATCAGATCGGGCCGGATGGCACGCAGCCGTTCGATGCCCAGGCCCCAGCGGTCCAGCGTGCCGGGACGGAAATTCTCTACCAGCACGTCGTAGCGCGGCAGCAGGCGCTCGAAAATGCCGATGCCTTCGGGTTGGCGCAAATCCAGCGTGATGCCGCGCTTGTTGCGGTTGGCCACCTTGGACCACAGCGCCACGCCGTCCTTGTGCGGCGGCAGTTGCCGGATGTGGTCGCCCTCGCCCGGCAGCTCGATTTTCAGGACTTCCGCGCCCAGGTCCGCCATCAGGGTGGACGACAGCGGGCCCGCCACCACAGTGGAAATGTCCAGCACGCGCACCCCGCTCAACGGCCCTGCCCCGCGGCCGCCACCCGTCCCACCGGGGCGCGCGCTTGCCGACTGCTCGACGCTCATGTGCTTCCTTTAATCCAACGAAACATTCGCCTGCCTGGCGACTTCGCCCCATGCCTGGATCTCGGCCTGGATGAAGCGGGAAAAATCCTGGGGCGTGCCGCCCACGGGAACCGAGCCCTCGGACAGCAGCCGCTGGTTGATTTCGGTGCTGCGCAGCGCCTGGTTCACCGCGGCGTTGATCTTGTCGACGATCGGCCGGGGCGTGCCCTTGGGCGCGAACAGGCCGTTCCACCCCGAGGCGACGAAACCGCCGACGCCGGCTTCGTTCATGGTGGGCACGTCGGGCAATGTCTGGGAACGCTGGGCGCTGGTGACGGCCAGCGGCACGAGCTTGCCCGCGACGATATAGGGCGCGGTGGTCAGGATCACGTCGAAGGCCAGGTCTACCTGGCCGCCCAGCAGGTCCGCCATGGCCGGGCCGGCCCCCTTGTACGGCACGCCCAGCATGGACACGCCCGTATCGGCCTGGAATTTCTCGAACAGCATGTGCGCCGCGGTGCCGACGCCGGCCGAGGCCACCGAAACCTGCCCCGGCCGCTGCCGCGCCTGCTCGACAAGGTCCCGCACCGACGCGATGTGCTGGGACGGATGCGCCACCAGCACGTAAGGCTGGTCCACCACGTGCACCACGGGCTCGAAGTCGGCCACCGGGCTGTAGGACAGTTTTTTGTAGATGTTCGGCCCGATGCCGTGCGTGGCGACGGTTCCCCACAGCAAGGTATAGCCGTCGTTGCCGGCGCGGGCCACCATCTGGGTACCGATGGTGCCGCCGGCGCCGGACTTGTTCTCGACCACCACCGGCTGGCCGATGGCCGCCTCGATGCGCGGCGCGAACAGGCGGGCCATGACGTCGGTGGCGCCGCCGGGCGGGAACGGCACGATGATGGTGACCGGCTTGGCCGGCCAGGTGGACTGGGCCTGTGCCGGGCCGCACAAGGCGCCCAGCATCAGCATTGCCGCGAGGCTCGCGGACAGGTTCTTGAATGTCATGGTCTCCTCCGGTGTGGTCGCCGTTTTTGCTTTGCCTGCGACACATAGGATAAGGACACCGTGGTTAACGGATAACTGAAATAAAATCACTTGGTGATAACTTTTGGGTAAGTCAAGAATATGGAGCCACCGGCCGGAAGCAGCGCCAAGCTCTTGAGCCGCCTGCGACTGAAACAGTTCGAATTGATCAAGGGCGTGTCCGAAGGGCTGTCGTTTCGCCACCTTGCCGACCGGATGGCGTTGTCGCAACCCGCCATCAGCAAGATGGCGCGCGAAATGGAAGAGGCGTTGGGCGCGGCCGTATTCGAGCGGCGGCGCGACGGCGTGTCGCTGACCCCGTTCGGGCAGTCGCTGGTGCATGACGCCAGGCTGATCGTCAACAAGCTGGCACGGCTCGAGACAGAGCTGTCGGAACTGCAGCGCAACCCGATCCGCATGCTGCGCGCCGGGGCGCCCTCGTATACGGGCATGTCGCTGCTGTCGCGGCCCGTGGCACTGATTGCCGCGCGGCATCAGCAGGCGCACGTGGAAATCATCGACGGCATCGCCAGCAGGCTGTTCGACATGCTGATGGCCGGCGAACTGGACTTCGTCATCGGCAGCCTGCCGGACAGGAACCTGAGCGATGACGAAGCCGCCCTGCTGCACGTCGATGTCCTCTACCCGGACGAACTGCGCTTCATCGCGCATCGCGACACGCTGCCGGCGGGCCGGCCGGTGCCGATCGAAGACCTGCTGCGGTATTCGTGGGTAATGCCTTCCAAGGATTCGCTGGTGCGCAACGCCCTGCGCACGACGCTGCTCAAGAAGCGGCTGCCCGTGCCGCCCGCCACGGTCGAGTCCAGCCCGCCGTTCATCGGCGCGGTGGTCGCGGAGCAGCCCGGCTTCATCGGCGTGCTGCGCTCTGACTCGGCCATCTACCTTGCGCAGCGCCTGAACCTGGCGCTGCTGGACGTGCGCCCCCGCATCGCCCTGCCGCCCGTGGCGATCTTCCGCCTGCGCGACCCCGATCCATCGGCACTGGCGGTGGAATTGTTCGGCCTGGTGCGCGAAAGCGCGCAGACCCTGTTCGCGGAATGAAGCCGCGTGCGCCCGGCACGCGATCGCAGCACATCCGGTCAAACCCGGCGCACGCGCATCGGCGATGCTGTGTCGGCAAGGCCGCAGCCGGCCATGGCGGACACGGAGAGACCCAATGACCTACGCCCTCGAAGACATCAACACCACCCTGGCCAAGGCGGCCGAGGCGCTGGAATCGGCCCCGCGCGACCGCGCCCGCGTACTGCGATTGCTGCGGGACGTGAAAAGAATGGCCTTGGAACTGGACGAGCAATGCGGCGTACAGGTGCAGGCCGCCTACGCCACCGGCCGCGCCCACCTGATCGCCGAGATCAAGGCCAGCGTGGCCGACGCGCCCGAAAGGAATATCGTGGAATATTACCTGCCGAAGGAATGGCCCTGGCCTTTGCCGGGCAGGTATCACTGAGGCGGGGCGCGCGCAGCGGCAGGTCATGCCACTGCCATTCCTCGTGCTCGCGGCGATACGCGGCGGCCAGCGCACTCATGACCAGGCCCACGCCGGCCAGCAGCGCGGCGACCAGCGCGAGCAGCAGCCAGATCATGGCGCGCCCCGCTCCGCGTGCTGCCCCGCCGGGATCCACGCCATCTGGGCCGGCTCGGGCAAGGGCTTGATCCGCCAGCCCAGGCCGCTTTCGAGCCGCTCGACACGCTCGGGATACTGCAGCGCCATTTTGGCGGCCGCCAACCGGGCCCGCATCGAATCCGGCGCGTAATGGGCATCGGCATCGTGCGGCGCCGATCCGGGGCCGGCCCGCGCCATGACGGTAGAAAAGTTCCAGGCCATGCTGTGCTCTCCCGCGCCACGGCCCAGTCCCGCATGCCCGACGCCCGCCCAGGATGCCTTGCCGGCAGGCGGATCTTTTGGCATTTCGTGCTGTAAGGCGGGGGGTTTCCGCACACGATTTCGCTGCTCGGCGCCGCTTCGACGGGGACCGTCGCGCCGCGTTGGCCGATGAGAGCGGGAAGCCGCGTCGGGGAAATTAGAAAAATCTATAAAGCGCCAGGTGTTGATTTTTTAAATCAAAAAAACCAGGCCTTGAATCCGAACCGCGAGATCCTATATCCGCGTTGAAGCGATCGAGTGCGGGTCGCATCCCTGGCGACGCAATACGGTCTCGATGCTTCCAGATAACCGTTTGGAGGTAATTATGGCCAACTACCCTTTCGGCGACAGCGGCTTCGATTCTCTCTTTGACGCGGTCCAGGAGCAGATGGACCAGATCCTGCGCAGCGCGGGCTTGCCGGCCACGCTGCGCGCGTTGCCCGGCGGGCGGTTCCCGCCGGTCAATGTCGGCATCTCCGACGATGCCGCCATCGTCGTCGGCTTCATCCCTGGCGTCGAACCCGAGACGCTGAATGTTTCCATAGAAAAGGGGCTGCTCACCATCAGCGGCGAGCGCAAGTCGCCGCCCTTGCCCGAGAACGCCCGCTACTATGCCCGCGAACGGGCCGAAGGCGCGTTCAGCCGCGTCATCGAGCTGCCCGGCGATATCGATCCGGACAATGTCGAGGCGCGATACACGGATGGGTGTCTGGCGATAAGCATCAAGAAAAAGGAATCCTCGAAACCGCGCCTTATTGCGATCCAGTGACGTGCCTATTTCTCTGGAGGAAAGATCATGAATGAACGCAATGAACTCGCCGTCAAGCAGGAAGACCGCACCGGACAACCGCGTGGCGCGAATCTGCCCGCCATCGATATTTTCGAGGACCCCACGGGGATCACCCTTGTTGCCGACCTGCCCGGCGTGACCAAGGATCGGCTGAACATCAAAGTGGAATCGGAAGTGCTGATTATCGAAGGCGAAGCCTCTGTGCAGGTGCCCGCGGGCGTGCGCCTGGTTCACGGGGAAATGCGCGAACCGCGATTTCGCCGCACGTTCCGGCTGGGGCCGGAATTCGACAGGGATGCCATCAGCGCGAACTTGAAGCAGGGTGTCCTGACCCTGCGGGTACCTCGCATTCGCGAAGCGCAGCCTCGCCGGATTCCCGTGACGGCGATGTAATCGATTTGACGTGCCGCGGCGGCCCGGGCCGGCCGCGGCACGCCGGAGCCGTTCCATGAATGACATTGTCCTCACTGAATACAAGGGCTTCCATCTGGGTGTGCGAAGCGTGCCGCTAAGCTGCCTGGAGCGGCCGGAAACGCTGCCCGAAGGCTTTGTCCCGCTGGTTCAAGTCATGTATTCGACATGGGTGCTCGTCGACTGGACCATACCCTGCCCAGTCACGCCCCGCGACACCCCCGCTCGCGCAATCTGGGAAGGCACCGCATACCTGAAGCTGCTGGTCGATTCGGGAAAACTGAATGATCGCTTGCCGGGATCGGGGTTGGATCGCTGATCGGCCGCGGGCAAGCGGCGGGCGGGCCTGCGCGCCGCCGAGATGATGACCAGGGGAGGGGCCGACGGCACCTGGCCAGGCGCTTGCAAAAAGAAAAACCGCCTCGGCGGGCGGTTTCTAACTGCTTGATTTTCTTTAGCTTTTGGCTCCCCGAGCTGGGCTCGAACCAGCGACCTGCGGATTAACAGTCCGTCGCTCTACCGACTGAGCTATCGGGGATCTGCTAAAGAAGCGAGATTATGACGCATCTTTTTTGGCAATGCAAGTCGGCGCGAAAAACTTTGGCTGGCAAAACGCGGGCGCGGCTGCATGCGTGCCTTGGGAAACTCTGATATGATCTCGGTCTTTCGGCGCGGCGCGCTTTTTGCGCGCGGCACCTGCGGAAGGCGCATCGCGCCCAAGCACGCCGGCATAGCTCAGTTGGTAGAGCAGCGCATTCGTAATGCGAAGGTCGTAGGTTCGACTCCTATTGCCGGCACCAGAATTCTTTGCAGGGCCAGCGCTGCGCGCTGGCCCTTCTGCTTTCCGGCCCCCATCCCCCACCATCGCTACTTGTCCAGGAACCGGTCCATCTCTTCCCGGATCACCTTGGCCACGGCGTCCTGGCGTTTCTGGGTCATGCGATTGTCCAGCGCCGCGACGCTGACGCCGCCCAGCACCAGGCCTTCCTTGTTCATCAGCGTCAGGCCCACGCCGGTCACCTGGCTGACGGCGTGGCTGCCTATGACCGCATAGCCGCGCTTGCGTGCGCGGGCGATGCGCATGCGCAGTTCGTCGAGCCTGAGCGATTTGTACTTCAGAAAGCGGGTTCGATTGGCGCGCAGGTAGTGCTCGGTGGTGTCTTCGTCGAAGCTGGCCAACATGGCCAGGCCGCCCGCGCCCACGCCGATGGGCTGGCGGTTGCCCACCGGGATGGCAAGCGCCTGGATGGGATAGGAACCCACTTCGCGGCCGATGCACAGGGTATCCAGGTCCTGCTGGATGACCAGGAAGCTGGCGTCTTCGGTGCGGTCGGAAATGCGGCGCAGCAGCGGCCCGTAGCGCACCGACAACGACGATTGCACCGACAGCGATTCGCCCAGTTGGCGGCAGTAGTCGCCCAGGTAGTATTTCTTGCTGCGCGCGTTGCGCGCCAGCAGCCCCTGCGCCTGCAGTTCGCGCAGCAGGCGCAGGGCGGTGGGTTTTTCCAGCCCCTGGTCGCGGCACACGTCGGTCAGCCGCATGCCTTCTTCGTGATGCCGCTGCACCGCCTTGAGCACCCGTAGTGCCTTCTGGATGCTGGAAGATTGCATCATGCCGCCCCACCCCACGCCCACCGGGAAAGTTTCGTATGCCGGAACTTTACCCGGTTTTGACCGGGTAAGCAGGGGTTAGTCCCGACCGGCCGACGACGCAGAATGGAGCCCTTCGTCAAGCAGCCGATCCATCGATCATGAACGTGTACATCACCGGCGTCGCCCACACGCCACTGGGCCGCCACCCGGACCTTTCAGTCAAGCAACTGACCGAGCAAGCCGTCGCCGGCGCCCTGGCCGACAGCGGCCAGGGCCTGGACGACATGCAGGCCGCGTGGTTTTCCAACGTCAGGCAGGGCCAGATGGAGAAGCAGAATTCCATACGCGGCCAGTGCGCGCTGAACGCGATGGGCGTCAGCGGCATCCCCGTCTTCAATATCGAGAATGCCTGCGCCAGCAGCAGCTCGGGGCTGTTCAACGCCTGCCTGGCGATCGAGTCGGGCGTGTTCGACACGGTGCTGGTGGTCGGCGCGGAGAAGATGTTCTACCCCGACAAGAAGACCGAGATGATGAACGCGTTCTTCGGCGGCACCGATATCCACCTGCTGCGCCAGACGTGGGATTCTTTCTGCGAACTGGAAACCGACCCCGAGATCCGCCAGCGCCTGAATTCGCCCGGCGCATGGAATACGCAGAGCTTCTTCATGGATATCTATGCGGCCATGGCGCGCCAGCACATGCGCACGCATGGCACGACGCAACGGCAGATCGCCAGCGCGGCCGCCAAGAACCATGCCCATTCGACCATGAACCCGCTGGCCCAGTACCAGAAGGACATGTCGGTCGACGAAGTGCTGGCCACGCCCGAGATCGCCTGGCCGCTGACGCGCGCGATGTGCGCCCCTATTTCGGACGGCGCCTCGGCCGTGGTGCTGTCCAGCGGGCGCGCGCTGTCGGCCGCCAACAAGGGGCGGGCCATCCGGGTCGCGGGCATCGGGGCGGCCAGCACCGTGATCCGCGACATCGCCGACATGGACCGGCACTGCGTGCACGTGGCGGCCAGGCGGGCCTATGCCATGGCCGGCATCGCGCCGCAGGATATCGACCTGGCCGAAGTGCACGACGCATCCAGTTTCGCCGAGCTGCTGCAGGTCGAGAACCTGGGCCTGTGCCCCCGGGGCCAGGGCGGCCGCTATACAGAAAGCGGCGCCACCAGCCTGGGCGGGCGCACCCCCGTCAATGTATCGGGCGGCCTGGTGTCCAAGGGACATCCGATCGCCGCCACGGGCCTGGCACAGATCCACGAGCTGGTCACGCAATTGCGGCACGAGGCCGGCGCGCGCCAGGTACAGGGGGCCCGCACGGCGGTCGCCGAGAATGGCGGCGGCTTCTTGCACTACGAGGATGCGGCCGCCGTGGTCACGGTGCTCAGCAACAGGCCCTAGCATGCAACCCTTCGATTTTTTCCTGCAGGGAGCCATGCGGCACCCTGGCCGGACCGCGGCCGTCGATGCCGCCACCGGCCAGGCCCATACGTATGAAGCGCTGCGCGACCAGGCGCTGGCGCTGGCGGCCGCGCTGCAGCAGCTCTGCGGCAAGCCGCGGCCTGTGGTCGCCACGCTGGCCGGCAACTCGCATGCGATGCTGCTGGGCATCCTGGCCACCTATGCCTGCGCGGGTGTGCTGGTGCCGCTGACGCCGACCGTGGTGGAACAGGACATCGCCCGCCAACTGGCGACGGCCGCGCCCGATATCGTGCTGTACGACACCGCGTACGAAGCGCTGCTGGCTTCCTACCGGGGCCTGCGCGTGCGCAACGATGCCGACGGCGACCGCCACGTCGCCGCGCTGGTGCGCGAGCATGCCGGCCAGGCGCCGGTCCGGTGCAATCCCGGGCTGGACGAGACCATCGCCATCAAGTTCACGGGCGGCTCGTCGGGCACGCCCAAGGCCGTCCTGCAGTCGCTGCGCTGCATCAACACCATGGTCGTGTCGCTGGGGCTGGTGTACGGCTTCGACAGCGACGAGCGTTTCCTGCTGGCGCCGCCGATGACGCACGGCGCGGGCACGTTCGTGCTGCCGGTGCTGAATGCCGGCGGTTGCCTGGTGATCGCCGGCAAGGCCACGGCCGACCAGCTGCACGCCTGGATGGACACGCACCGCGTCACCGCCACCTGGGTGCCGCCCACCCTGCTGCAGCGGCTGGTCCAGGCGCAGCAAGCCGCGCCGCGCGGCCTGCCGGCGCTGCGCAACCTGCTGTATGGCGGCGCGCCGTGCCCCGCCCCGCTGCTGTCCCGGGCGATCGCGGCGTTCGGGCCGGTGCTGGGCGTGACCTATGGGCTGACGGAAGCGCCCGTGATCATCGCCGGCATGGATGGGGCCACCGGCTCGAGGCCCGAAAACCGCGGCAGCGCGGGCCGCGTCGGGCCGTTGACGCGCGTGGCCGTTGCCGGCGCCGACGGTCTGCCGACCGACGCCCCCGATACGTTGGGCGAAATCATCGCCAGCGGCGACCTGCTGATGTCGGGCTACCTGAACATGCCCGAGCAGACTGCGGCCGTGCTGAAAGACGGCTGGTTCCATACCGGCGACATCGGCTGCATCGATGCGCGCGGGTTCCTGTTCATCAAGGGGCGGTCCAAAGACATCATCATCAGCGGCGGCTTCAATGTCTACCCCTCTGATGTCGAGGACGCCTATATGCAACACCCGGACATCGCCGAATGCGTGGTATTCGGCGTGGCCGACGACGACTGGGGCGAACGCGTCGAAATGGCGGTCGTGCCGGTGCGACCCGGCTCGGTCAACGCCCCAGCGCTGATCGAATACGGCAAGCAACAACTGGGGTCCGTGCGGACACCCAAAACCATCCACATCGTGGAATCTTTTCCAAAAAATACGCTGGGAAAAATCGACAAGCGCCGCATCATCGGCGACTTGCGCGATGCAAGCCGGCAGGAGGAACACTGATCATGACACTCAAGACCTGGATCGCCGGCGCGGCATGCGCGCTGGCCACCACGCTGGGCGGCCCCGCCGCCGCGGCCTTTCCCGACCAGCCCATACGCTTCGTGGTCGGGTTTCCGCCGGGCGGCTCGACCGACATCGTGACGCGGATCCTGGCCGAGGGCCTGTCGCGCGAACTGGGGCAGGCCGTGGTCGTCGAGAACAAGGCGGGCGCGGGCGGCACCATCGGCGCGGCGTCGGTCGCGCATGCCAGGCCGGATGGCTACACCATCTTCCTGGGCACCGTGGCCACCAACGTGATCAACCCGCTGCTGCGCAAGGAACTGAACTTCGACCCGATCAAGGACTTCACCATGATCGGCGAGGTCGGTTTCTACACCAACCTGGTGCTGGTCAATGCCGACTCGAAATACCAGGACCTGGGCACGCTGATCGCCGAGGCGAAGCAGCGGCCGCTGTCGTATTCCAGCCCCGGCGCCGGCACGTCGCCGCACATGACCGGCGAGTACTTCAAGATACTGACCGGCTCGGACATGCAGCACATTCCCTTTTCCGGCAGCGGCCCGGCGCTGACCGCCCTGATGGGCGGGCACGTCGACCTGGGCTTCGACAACCTGCCCGCGGCGCTGGGGCTGGTGCAATCGGGCAAAGTGCGCGCGCTGGCCATCACCAGCACCACGCGCATCAAGGAACTGCCCGACGTGCCCACCGCCGAAGAGCTGGGCGTGAAGAACATGAGCGTGGACGCCTGGGTCAGCGTGATGGGGCCGGCCGGCATTCCGGCCGACCGGCTGTCGGTGCTGAGCTCGGCCCTGCTGAAAGTGCTGGGGCAGCCCGACATCGTGCGCAAGCTCGAGGACAAGGCCATCACCATCAAGGCCACCCGTCCGCAAGAACTGCAGGACTACATCGAAGCCGAAACCCGCAAGTGGCGCGGCGTCGTCGAGACCGCCGGCATCAGCAAGGAATAGCGCGATTCGCCCTGGGGGGCCCGCCCCGCCGCCGACGCGGCCCGAACAGGGCGGCCAGCCTGCTTCGGCACGCGTTGTCAATCCGAGATATCCTGACCGGCCGGCCGCCGCATTTTGGGCCGGCCGCGCTTTTCCGTGGCGACGGAATTAAAGTATGCTTCGTTGTATACGATTAGTTATACACAGAAAATCAATAAGATAGGAATCCGGATGCAGCAAGCAGTGCCCTCGCCCGAGGTCGGCGTGAACCTGGACCACATCGGTCTGTTCTGCCACGACCTGGGGGCTGTCGCCCGCCAATTCGAAGCCCTGGGCTTCTTGCTGACCCCGCTGTCGCAACACGCCCGTCCGCCCACGCCCGAGGCCCCCGTCGCGCTGCGCGGCACCGCCAACCGCTGCGCCATGCTGCGGCAGGGCTACATCGAGTTGCTGGGCGTGGTGGACCCCGCGCTGGATACGCTGGGCGTGCCGGCAGCGCTGGCCCGCTATGCGGGCCTGCACATCCTGGCCTTCGGGCTGGACGACGCGCAAGCCCAGGAAGCCAGGCTGCGGGCCGAAGGCTTCGCCCCCATCCGCACCATCCTGGAACGCCGGCTGGACCTGCCCCGAGGGTCCGGCCTGGCCCGCTTCACCCAGGTGCGCCCGCAGGCCGATGCGCTACCCGAAGGCCGGGTATTCATGCTGCGCCACGAAACCCCCGAACTGGTCTGGCAGCCGCGCTACCTGTCGCACCCCAATAGCGCGACGGGCCTGGCCGAGACGACCGTGGCGGTGCCGGACCTGGACGCAGCCGCCGCGCGCTACCAGCGCTATCTGGGCGCGGCCCCGCAGGCGGGGCCGGGATGGCGCCGCTTTGCGCTGGACCACGGCGCCTTGCGCCTGGTGGCCGCCGACGCGCTGCCCGCCCTGCTGCCCGGCGTGCAGCCGCCCTGCCTGCCATTCCCCGCCGCCGCGACCATTACCGTGGCCAGCCTGGCCACGGCGATGGCGCACTGGCGCGCGCACGGCGTGGCGTTCGAACCCTGTCCGGAAGGCGCGCGCATTGCGCCTGACGCCGCCGGCGGCACGACCCTGATTTTCCAAGAACCCCCGGCGCCGCGCGGCTGACCGGATTCCTGCCCATGCCCTGTACACGCGCGGGGCTTTTCCCGATGGAGCATTGACCATGACCCCTGGATCTCAATCGCAGCGCCGCCCGTTGCGGCGCCTGGCCGCCATGACCCTGATCGCCGGCGCGGCACTGGCCGCGACGGCCGGGGCCCGCGCGGAGACAGTGAAATTCGCGTTCCCGACCAATATCAACCTGTCGAACGCGCCGCTGCTGATGGCCAGCGGCATGGGGTATTTCAAGGACGCGGGGCTGGACGTCGAGGTGATGTTCTTCCAGGGGTCGTCGGTGATGATGCCGCAACTGACCCAGAAGCACATCACCTTCGGCTGGATGAGCCCGGAATCGCTGTTCTCGGCCGCGCAGCCGGGCCGCACGCGGCTGCCCGTCAAGCTGTTCTACAACGGCATCTTCCTGTCGCCCTACGAAATCGTGGTCAAGGACGACAGCCCCGTGAAGCAGGCCGCCGATTTCGCCGGCCGCAAGATCGGCGTGGGCGGCATGACGTGGGCGAACATCCCCATCACCAAGGCCATCCTGCACGACGCCGGGCTGACGCTGGGCAAAGACTACGAGTTGCTGCCGGTGGGCATCGGCGCGGGCGCGTTCCGTGCGCTGGAAGACGGCAGCATCGCCGGCCTGAACCTGTTCGACACCTTCCACGCCCAGCTTGAAAACAGCGGCACCAAGCTGCGCCGCATTCCAGTGGCCGACAAATACCGCAAGCTGTTCTCCAACGGCTGGCTGGCCCACGAGGACACGCTGCGCGAGCAGCCCGAGCTGGTGGTGAAATTCGCGCAAGCGGCCGCCAAGGGCGTAGTGGCCTGCCAGGCCAACGTGCAGGCGTGCGTCGAGAATTTCTGGAAGCTGTATCCCAACACCAAGCCCTCGCAGGGCGCCGAGGAACAGAAGCTGGCCGACGCCGTGCGCATCGTGCAGCTGCGGCTGGCCACCATGATTCCGCCCGAAGGCCCGGCGCAGATGGGGCACTACACCCGCGAGTCCCTGGAAAACTACGTGAAAGTACTGCATGGCGGCGGCATGCTCTCGACCGCCGACATTCCGCTGGACGCGCTGTACACCAACGACTTCGTGGCGCGCATCAACGACTTCGACGCGCAGGCGGTGGCCGCCGCGGCAAAGGCCAAATGATGCCGGCCGGCTCGAACCCCGCCGCGGCCGGCGCCGCCGGCACGCAGGCGGCGCCGCTGGTGTCGGCGCAGAACCTCGGCGTGGTGTTCCAGGGCAGCCGCGGCACCGTCACGGCGCTGCAGGACTTGTCGCTGTCGGTGCAGCCCGGCGAATTCGTGTCGGTCATCGGGCCGTCGGGCTGCGGCAAGTCGACGCTGACCCGCGTGTTCAGCGGTCTGCTGCGGCCCACCCAGGGCAGCGCCACGCTCAAGGGCACCCGGATCGACCGGCCGCGCGGCGACGTCGGCATGGTGTTCCAGCAGGCCAACCTGCTGCCCTGGAAGACCGTGCTGGACAACGTGCTGGTGCCGGCGCGCGCCCTGCGGCAGGACATCGCGCGGGCGCGCGATGCGGCCATGGACCTGCTGCGCCTGGTGGGGCTGGAACGCTTTGCCCACAACTACCCCAGCGAGCTGTCCGGCGGCATGCAGCAGCGCGTGGGCATCGCGCGCGGGCTCATCCACAACCCCGACCTGCTATTGATGGACGAGCCGTTTTCCGCGCTGGACACCATGACGCGCGACCACATGAGCCTGGAACTGCAGCGCATCTGGATGGCGCGCAAGACCTCGGCGCTGTTCATCACGCACAGCATCCCGGAAGCGGTGTTCCTGTCGGACCGGGTGGTGGTGATGTCGGCGCGGCCCGGCACCATCGTGGAAGACATCACGATCGACCTGCCCCGCCCGCGCACGCTGGACACCATGGCTTCCCCCCGGTTCTCGGAATACTGCAACATGCTGCGCAGGCTGTTCGAGAAGCTGGTGCATTTTCATTGAGAGAAGACGCGATGTCGAACAAGCTGAAAGCCATCGGCTACCCCGCCATCACGGCGCTGGTACTGCTGACCGTCTGGATCTGCGCCGTGGAAGTCTTCAAGATGCCGGACTACCTGATCCCCTCGCCGGGCGCGGTGGTGCGCACGCTGCGCGCCGGTTATATCGAGGGCCAGTATTGGCCGCACTTCTTCTTCACGTTCCAGAACACGCTGGTGGGCTACGCCACGGGCGCCTGCCTGGCGCTGGTGCTGGGCGCGTTCGTGGCCGAGTCGAAGACCTTCGAGCGCTTTTTCTTCCCCTATATCGTGGCGCTGCAGGCCACGCCCAAGGTGGCGATCGCGCCGCTGATCCTGGTGTGGTTCGGCTACGGCATGGCCTCGAAGGTCGTGCTGATCGCGCTGATGACGTTCTTTCCGGTGTTCATCAACACGATCACCGGCATGCGCCAGACCAACGCGGCCATGCTGGACCTGATGAAGGTGTGTTCGGCATCGCGCCTGCATGTATTCCTGAATGTGAAGCTGCCCTCGGCGGCGGGGCATATTTTCGCCGGCCTGCAGATCTCGGTGGTGCTCAGCCTGATCGGCGCAGTGGTGTCGGAATTCGTCTCGTCCAGCAAGGGACTGGGCTACCTGATCCAGTCGGCCTCGGTCAATATGGACGTGGCCACGATGTTCGCCTGCCTGTTCAGCCTGATCGCCATCGGGGTGGCCGGCACCCAGCTGATGAGCGTGCTGCACCGCCGGCTGGTGTTCTGGGAACGCGATGCGTCGCGCACCCTGTCGATGCATGAATAACCCGCGACGACCTGCCATGGAATTCCACGACTGCTACGCCACCACCTACCAGGCTGCCCGCCGGCGCTTTCGCGCCATTGCCCGCGACGCCGGCGCCGCCCTGCATGCATACGATCATCCGATGCCGGGGCCGGACGGCCAACCGCTGGCCGCCGACGTGGCGGTGTTCGGCCCGCCCGGCGCCTCGCGGCGCCTGCTGGTGATCAGCGGCACCCACGGCCTGGAAGGCTTCTGCGGTTCGGCCGCGCAGCTGGCCTGGATGCTGGGCGGCGGGCCCGCGTCGCTGCCCGCCGACGTGGCGGTAGTGATGGTGCACGCCATCAATCCGTGGGGGTTTGCCCGTGCATCGCGCACCACCGAAAACAACGTCGACCTGAACCGCAACTTCGTCGACCACGGCCAGCCGCATCTGGCCAACCCCGACTACGGCCCGTTGCACGACGCCTTGCTGGAAGCCGACTGGACCATGGACGCCATCGCGCGCGCCCAGGCCGCCATGGACGACTATGCCGCCCGCAAGGGCCCCGACGCGCTGTTCGACACCCTGGCGCGCGGCCAGTACAGCCACCCCGACGGACTGAACTACGGCGGCACGCAACGGGAATGGTCCAACCTGCTGCTGGAGCGGATTGTCCGCGAACACCTGGCCTCGGCGCGCAAGCTCGGCTTCATCGACTGGCATACCGGCGTGGGCGACTACGCGCAGCCGTTCTTCCTGTGCTTCAACGATGAAGGCGGGGAACTGTTCGCGCGGGCCTGCGACTGGTGGGGCGAGGCCCGTGTGCGCGGCCAGCGCCCGCATGGCAAGGCGCGGCCGTCGTACCAGGGGTTGCTGTTCCATGGGGTGCAGCACTACGCCGGCAACATACCGGTATGCGGCGCCGTGGTGGAATTCGGTACGCGCGGCTGGCACATGCGGCGCATCCTGCGGCTGGACCTGTGGCTGAAATTCCATGCCACACCCGGCACCGAGCGCTACGACATGTTGCGCGCCGACCTGCTGGATGCATTCTGCCCGGTGGACCAGATCTGGCGCGACGCCACGGTGCGCCACGCCCTGCAGATCACCACCGAGGCCGTCGCCGGCATGGCCGGCTGGTAGCCCGCCCCCCCTATTCCGCGTCGGGCTGCTTGGCGGGCGCGGCCAGGTCGAAGGCTTGCAGTTCGCGGCAGGCGGCATCGATGCGCAGCACCGTGGGCACGGCGGAAAGATCGCAATCGAAGCGGCGCGCATTGGCCACCTGCGGCACCAGGCACAGGTCGGCCAGGCCGGGCGCATCGCCGTGGCAGAAGCGGCCGGTGGCCGGCGAGCCGGCCAGCATGGCCTCGACCGCGCCCAGGCCCAGCCCCACCCAGTGGCGATACCAGGCATTCTTGGCGTCTTCGTCGACGTGCAACTCGTGCTTCAGGTACTTGAGCACGCGCAGGTTGTTCAGCGGATGCGTGTCGCAGGCGATGGTCTGGGCGATGGCGCGCACCCGCGCCCGCCCGGCCGGATCGGCCGGCAGCAAGGCGGGCTGCGGATGGGTTTCGTCCAGGTATTCGACGATGGCCAGCGACTGGCCGATGATGGCGTCGCCATCGACCAGGGTCGGCACCAGCGCGGTAGGGTTCAGCGCCCGGTACGATTCGGACAACTGCTGTCCGCCGTCTTTCAGCAGATGCACGCCCAGGTATTCGTAGGACAGGCCTTTCAGGTTCAGCGCGATGCGCACGCGATAGGCGGCCGAACTGCGGAAATAACTGTACAGCTGCATGGAGTCTCCTTGGGATGCGGCGGCGGGCGCCGTGGCAGGCCGGGTTCGGGCCCGGCTCAGTGCGAGGCCGGCGCGTCGGGCGAGGTCTTGCGCGACAGGCCCTTGGGCAACGGGAACGCGACGTTTTCTTCCAGGCCCGGCATGGTGCGCACCGATACGGCGCCCAGTTCTTTCAGGCGTTGCACCACCTGCTGGACGAGGATTTCGGGGGCCGACGCGCCGGCCGTGATGCCGATACGCTGGCGGCCGGCCAGCCAGGCCGGATCGATGGCGTCGGCGCCGTCGACCAAGTAGGCATGGATGCCGATGCGCTCGGCCACTTCGCGCAAGCGATTGGAATTGGAGCTGTTGGGACTGCCCACCACCAGCACCAGGTCGCAGTCGGGCGCCAGCATCTTGACCGCATCCTGGCGGTTCTGGGTGGCGTAGCAGATGTCGCTTTTCTTGGGTTCGACGATGCCGGGAAAACGCGCGCGCAGCGCCGCCGACACCGCGGCCGCGTCGTCGACCGACAGCGTGGTCTGCGTGACGAAGGCCAGGTTGGCGGGGTCGGCCACCTGCAGCCCGGCCACGTCGTCGACGGTTTCGACCAGGTACATGCCGCCCTGGGCCTGGCCCAGCGTGCCTTCGACTTCCGGATGGCCCTTGTGGCCGATCATGATGATCTCGCGGCCGGCCGCGCGCATGCGCGCCACTTCGATGTGGACCTTGGTGACCAGCGGGCAGGTGGCGTCGAATACCTGCAGGCCGCGCGCTTCGGCTTCCTGGCGCACTGCCTTGGAGACGCCGTGCGCCGAGAACACCACGATGGCGCCGGCGGGCGCCTGGTCGAGCTCGTCGATGAAGATGGCGCCCTTGCCGCGCAGGTCTTCGACCACGTAGCGGTTGTGCACGATTTCGTGGCGCACGTAGATGGGCGCGCCATGCAGTTCGAGGGCACGCTCGACGATGTCGATGGCCCGGTCGACGCCGGCACAGAAGCCGCGCGGCTGGGCCAGCACGACTTCGGCGTCGGCGGCGGTGACCGGGCGGTTCATTACAGCACCCCCAGGATGTCGACGTCGATGCGCAGCGACGTGCCGGCCAGCGGGTGGTTGAAGTCGAACAAGGCCCAGTCGGGCTCGAGCTGCTTGAGCACGCCGGAATAGCGGCCACCGTTGGGCGCGGCGAATTCGACGAGGTCGCCCGGCTCGAAGGTGGCGTCGGGGCCGGCGTGTTCGGCCAGCATGGCGCGCGTGACCTTCTGGACCAGTTCGGGGTTGCGGTCGCCGTAGGCTTGGGCCGGCTCGAGGGTGATGCTGAAGCGCTCGCCTTCGGCGCGGCCCAGCAGCGCGGCCTCGAGGCCGGGGGCCCACTGGCCGCTGCCCAGTTGCAGGGTGGCGGGCCGCCCGTCGAAGGTATCGGCGAATACGGAGCCCTGCCCCGGCCCCGAGGCCAGCACGATGCGGTAGTGCAGGGTCAGGTAGGAACCGGGGCGGACGACAGGGGTCGCCTGGGTGGCGGCGGTGCTGCTCAAGGTGGGTCACCGTGAAAAAGTATCGGTAAACCGTGATTTTAGAACGTCTTGGCGGCGCGTGGCCGGCGCCGCCCGGCAGGCCCCCTGGCGTACTTCCACGCCTGGACAAAATCGTTCGCTGGCCGGCCATGCGGGCCCGCCCCGCTGGCATGCTGGCGGCCCCTGCATCCCGCCCAGCCCCATGAGCCTGCCCCGAGACCTGCCCGAACACGAACGCCCGCGCGAACGCCTGCTGCGGCTGGGCCCCGATTCGCTGCGCGACGCCGAACTGCTGGCGCTGGCGCTGCGCACCGGCACGCGCGGCCGCACCGCCATCGACATGGGCAGCCAGCTGATGCGCCACTATGGCGGGCTGCGCGGCCTGTTCGCGGCCACCCCGCAAGAACTGATGTCGCTGCCCGGGCTGGGCGCGGCCAAGGCCGGGTCGCTGGCGGCCGTGCTGGAACTGGCGCGGCGCGTGGCCGAAGAACGGCTGATGCACCGGCACACCCTGGCCGAACCCGGCAGCGTCAAGCACTACTTCAGGACGGCGCTGGCGCACCGCACGGTGGAACATTGCCTGGCCCTGTACCTGGACAGCCAGCTCAACCTGATCGCCAGCGGCCAGCTGGCTCGCGGCACCCTGGCGCGGGCGTCGGTGTATCCGCGCGAGGTCGTGCGCGAGGCCCTGCGCCACCATGCGGCCGCCCTGATCCTGGCGCACAACCACCCGTCCGGCTCGGCCCAGCCCAGCCAGGCCGACCGCGACTTCAGCCGCCAGCTCAAGCAGGCGCTGGCGCTGGTCGACATCCGGCTGGTCGACCATCTGATCGTGGCCGGCGACGCGGTCGTATCCATGGCCGAGCTGGGCCTGCTGTAGGGCCACGGGCAGGCAGCAAAGCGGCGGCAATTTCGTTAGACTGCAAGCTCGTGCCCACCCACTTCCCCCTCTGCCCGTCGATGAAGCGACTTTGGGACATCTCGCCGCCGGTATCGGCCGATTCGCCGGTATTTCCCGGCGACACGCCGTATCGCCAGCAATGGAAATGGACGCTGACGCCGGACTGCCCGGTCAACGTCAGCGAGATCACGATGTCGCCCCATATCGGCGCGCACGCCGATGCCCCGCTGCACTACCGCAATGGCGCCCCGGCCATCGGCGCCGTGGCGCTGGAGCCTTTCCTGGGCCCGTGCCGCGTCATCCACGCCCTGGACTGCGGGCCGCTGATCCTGCCCGAACACCTGCAGCATGCGGCGGCCGGGCTGCCGCCGCGCGTGCTGGTGCGCACCGCCCGGCATGCCTCGCTGCAATGGTGGACCGACGATTTCTCGGCCTATGCGCCGCAAACCATCGAGTGGCTGGCCGAGCGCGGCGTCGTGCTGATCGGCCTGGACACGCCCAGCATCGACCCCGCCTCCAGCAAGACCCTGGACAGCCACCACGTCATCCTGCGGCGCGACATGCGCGTACTGGAAAACCTGCTGCTCGACGACGTTGCCGAAGGCGACTACGAACTCATCGCCCTTCCGCTGGCGCTGGCCCAGGCCGATGCCAGCCCGGTGCGCGCCGTATTGCGCGAACTGGGCTGATCCGCCCATCCGGGCCGCCGGGACAAGGCGGCCCCCTTCAGGCAAGACCGTCGATGAAACCTTCCGAACCACCCGAAGACATCGTTCGCCGCGAACACGCGCAGCTCGATTATGCGCACGACATGACCTACGGCGACTACCTGCACCTGGACGAACTGCTGGGCGCGCAGCACCCGCTGTCGCCCGAGCACAACGAGATGCTGTTCATCGTGCAGCACCAGACCAGCGAACTGTGGATGAAGCTGATGCTGCACGAACTGCGGGCCGCGATCGCCAACGTCGCCCAGGACCGGCTGCCGCCCGCCTTCAAGATGCTGGCCCGCGTCAGCAAGATCATGGAACAACTGGTGCACGCCTGGGATGTGCTGGCCACCATGACGCCGCCGGAATATTCGGCGCTGCGGCCGTACCTGGCGCGTTCCAGCGGCTTCCAGAGCTACCAGTACCGCCAGATCGAGTTCCTGCTGGGCAACAAGAACGCCGCCATGCTCAAGCCGCACGCGCACCGGCCCGACCTGCTGGCGCCGGTGCAGGCGGCCTACCAGGCGCCTTCGCTGTACGACGAATCCCTGCGCCTGCTGGCCCGCAACGGCCTGGCCGTGCCCGCCAGCCACCTGGAACGCGACTGGACCCGCCCCTACCGGGCCGACCCGGCGGTCGAGGCGGCCTGGCTGGCGGTCTATCGCCAACCCGAGCGGTACTGGGATTTGTACCAGCTGGGGGAAAAGCTCACCGACCTGGAAGACGCCTTCCGGCTGTGGCGTTTCCGGCACGTCACCACGGTCGAGCGCATCATCGGCTTCAAGCGCGGCACCGGCGGCACGTCCGGCGTGGCGTACCTGCGCAAGATGCTGGACGTGGTGCTGTTTCCGGAAATCTGGGCGCTGCGTACCGACCTCTAGTTTTTTTGGGGGGATCGCGGTTGGGGTTCTTGCCCCGCCCCCGCACAGCCCCATTGCCCCGCCCCGTTTCCGTGCTAGAATGCGGGGTTACTTCCTGGATACGTGGCTGTCGGGGTGCCTTTGCGGCATGTCGGTCGGCTGGCGACCCGCAAACCCCTCCGGCCAGACCGGAAGCACCGGAATTGATCATGAAAGAAGGCATTCACCCCGAATACCGCGAAGTGGTGTTCATGGACGTGCAAACGGGCAACAAGTTCGTGACGCGCTCCACCATCAACACCCGCGAAACCATCGACCTCGACGGCAAGACCTACCCGCTCTTCAAGTGCGACGTCACGTCCGAGTCCCACCCGTTCTACACGGGCGCGCAAACCCGTATCGTCGAAACCGGCCGCGTCGAGAAATTCCGCGCCCGCTTCGCCCGTACGGCCGGTACCGTCAAGTCCGCGTCGTAATCCTGCGCCTGCCGCAAGGCGCAATAGAAAAGCAGCCTTCGGGCTGCTTTTTTTTCCCTGCCGCTCGGTTACATTAGCCCCGTGTCTCCCATCACGCGCTCCACTCCGGCCCGACTGACCATCTCGGCCACCGCCAAACTGCCCCGGCTGGTGCTGCTGGGCCTGTCGCTGGCCTACATCCTGGCCGGCCTGTTCATGCGCGACCCGTGGAAAACCGACGACGCGGTCGGGCTGGCCACGATGATCACCGCCATCCGCGAAGGGGGCGCGACCTGGCTGCTGCCGCAAGTGGGGCAACTGGCCTATGCCGAGGAAGGCCCCCTGATCACCTGGGCGGGCGCGCTGTGCATGTGGCTGTTCGGCCCCCTGCTCGGCGACATCACCGCCGGGCGGCTGCCCAACCTGCTGTGGTTCGGCATCGCCACCGTCAGCGTGTGGTACGGCACCTACCTGCTGGGCCGCCGCGCCGAAGCGCAGCCGCTGGCCCTGCCTTTCGGGGGCGAACCGGCGGCGCGCGACTACGGCCGCATGCTGGCCGACGCCGCCCTGCTGCTGCTGCTGGCCACGGTGGGCATCCTGCAGCGCACCCACGAATCGTCCGTCGTGCCGGCGATCATGGCCTGGCAGGCGCTGGCGTTCTATTCCCTGGCGCGCACGCTCGACCGCCCGGCCACCGGCGCGGCGACGCTGGGCGTCGCCCTGGCGGCCAGCTTCCTGACGCGCGGCTGGGTGGGCGCCGTGCCCGTCATGCTGGCCGCCGCGCTGGCCTTCCACCCGCGCAGCGCGCTGTGGGCGCGCCGCCGCTGGCTGCCCCTGGCCGCGGGCATCGCCGCCATCCTGATCCTGGCCTGGTGGATCCCCGCCTCGCAAGGCAGCGACTACTGGATCGACAACTGGAAGACCTGGAACCTGGCCTCGTTCGACTGGCCCAGCCTGTCGGATTCGGCGCGCACGCTGCGCGACCTGCCCTGGTACCTGTGGCCCACCTGGCCGCTGGCGCTGCTGGCGGTGTGGCGCTGGCGCGACTGGCTGTACGCGCCGCACATCTGGCTGCCGCTGATGCTGGCCGTACTCGCCGCGGCCGAACTGTTCTTCCTGGAAGAGCCCACCGATTCGGAATTCATCCTGCTGGCCGTGCCTTGCGCGATCCTGGCGGCATTTTCGCTGCCCACCCTGCGCCGGGGCGTGGTCAACACGCTGGACTGGTTCGCGGTGATGTGCTTTTCGCTGACCGTCGCCACCGCCTGGCTGGGCTGGGTGGCCCTGCATTTCGGCTGGCCGGCGCAGATCGCGCGCAATATCGCGCGCCAGACCGTCGGGTACGAGCCGGCGATCTCGTGGATCGCGTTCGCCCTGGCCCTGGTGGTCACCGCGGCATGGGTGCTGCTGGTGGTATGGCGGCTGCGCTCGCATCCCGCCGCGCTGTGGCGCGGCACGGTGCTGTCGGCCAGCGGCCTGACCGCGACGTGGATCCTGCTGGTGCTGTTGTGGCAGCCGGCGGTGGACTACGCGCGCAGCTATCGCGACATGTCGGCCGACCTGGCCGCGGCCCTGGCGCAATACCGCCAGCCCGGCGAATGCGTGCGCGGGCTGAGCGTGGGCAGCGGCCAGCGCGCGTCGCTGCTGATCTTCGACAACCTGACGCTCAGCTACGATTCGAAGTGCCCGCTGGTGCTGCAGCAGACCACGCGCGAGCGCCTGCGCGACGGCGAGGCCGCCTACAGCGACGGCGCGACGGAACTGTGGCGCGGCGGCCGCCGTGCCGACCGCCACGAGGTCTTCCGCCTGCTGCGCATCACCCCGCCGGCCCAATGACCCCGCCCGCCCCGTCCAACGGCGGCTTCGGCGCCGCGATGCTGGGCATCGCCCGGCAGGCCTGGCCGGTGCTGGTCAGCCAATGGGCCGGCATCGCCTTCGGCGTGCTGGACACCGCCATGACGGGCCACGCCAGCGCGGCCGACCTGGCCGCCATGTCGCTGTCGATGTCCGTCTACATCACCATCTTCGTGGGGCTGATGGGCGTGGTGCATGCGCTGATTCCCATCCTGGCCCAGCACTTCGGCGCCGGCCGCCATCACGACGTCGGCCGCACCTGGGGCCAGGGCGTGTGGCTGGCGCTGGGCCTGGCGGTGCTGGGCGCGCTGCTGATGATGTTCCCCGATGTATGGCTGTCGCTGTCCGGCGATGTGGCCCCCGAAGTGCGCGACCGCGTGGCGGGCTATCTGCGCGCGCTGGCCCTGGCCCTGCCGGCGGCGCTGGTGTTCCGCACCATCTACGCCCTGGGCACCGCGGTATCGCGTCCCAAGATCGTCATGGTGATCAACTTGTCGGGCGTGGGCGTGAAGGCGCTGCTGAACTGGGTGCTGATCTACGGCCATCTCGGCGTGCCGGCGCTGGGCGCGACCGGCGCCGGGCTGGCCACCGCCATCGTGTCGTGGCTGGGCCTGATGATCGGCCTGTGGGTGATCACGCACGACCGCTACTTCCACCGCTTCGCCCTGACATTGGGGCGGCCGCGCTGGCCGGCCCAGAAAGAGCTGCTGCGCCTGGGCATCCCCATGGGCGGCTCGTACCTGGTCGAGGTGTCGGCCTTCACGTTCATGGCGCTGCTGGTGGCGCGCGAAGGCACGTACGTCAGCGGCGGCCACCAGATCATGTCGAACCTGGCGGCGCTGTGCTACATGATGCCCATGGCGCTGGGCGTGGCCACCGCCGCGCTGACGGCCCAGGCCATCGGCGCCGGCCAGCCGGCGCTGGCGCACCGTACCGGCATGGCCGGCATGGCGCTGGGCCTGCTGGGCGCGCTGCTGACCGCGGTGATCCTGCTGGCGGGCCGGCCGCTGATCCTGGCGGCCTATACCGACGACGCGCAGGTGGCCGCGGTGGCCGGCGCGTTGCTGGCCATGATTCCGCTATTTCACCTGTGCGACTCGATGCAGTGCATCAATTCGTACGTGCTGCGCGCCTACAAGGTGGCGGTGGTGCCGCTGCTGCTGCAGATCGTGGCGCTGGCCGGGGTGGGCCTGCTGGGCGGCTGGTGGCTGGGCTTCGGGCCCGGGCGCGGCGGCCTGGACTGGCTGCGCGCGCTGGTGATCCCGGACTCGCCCGTGGGCGCCGGCACCATGTGGCTGATGGCCATGATGGGCCTGGCGCTGTCGGCCGTGCTGCTGCACGCCTGGTACTGGAAAATCGTGCGCGACTACCGCGGGCGGGAACGCTGATTCGATTGCGCCGGCGCGGCCTCGGCGGGGTTTTCGGCGCCGGCGGCCGGCTCGGCGGCGGCCGGCTCGCGGTCGCGCGTCAGTGTGTGCGCTTCGCGCTGGCCGTCGGCGTCGCGCTGGTCGGCATAGGCCGGGCTGCTGGCCAGGCCCAGGCACAGTGCCGAAGTGGAAAGAAACGCGGCGATGCGGGCGGGAGTCGTCATGAGGGTGCTCCTGAAACAAACCGGACCGGCGGCCCGGTATGGTTGGAGAGCCCGCCAGGCCGAAGGTTCAGCGGCGCCGGAAAGTTTTGCGCGCGCTAACGCCTGGTCATGAATGCGGCCATGTATGCAGCCGCGCCCGCTATCCCTCGAAAATCAGCAGCGCCACCGTGGCGAACAGCATCGCCGCGAAGCATGAGCGCAGCTTGCGTTCCGGCAGGCGGTAGGCCAGGCGCACGCCCACCGGCACGAACAGCAGGCTGCCGGCGGCCAGCGGCAAGCCGATCCACCAGTTGGCCTGGCCCGCCCAGCTGTAGGTGGCCAATGCGATGGTCGAGCCGGGAATGATCATGGTCAGCGCCAAGGCCTGCGCCGATGTCTGCGGCAGCCGGAACACCGACGTCAGGATGGGCACCGCCATGACCGCGCCGCCGACGCCGAAAAACCCGCCCAGGGTGCCGCACGCCACGCCCAGCGCCGCGGCGCGGCCCCGGGTCAGCGCGGGCGCCGGGCGCGCCGGCGCCGCGCGCCCGGCGGCGGGGCGCGGCCGGCGGACGATCTTGTACACATAGAACACCGCCACGAAGAACAGGAATACCGCGAAGCTCAGGCGCAGCGTGCGCGACGCGATGCCCAGCGCCAGCTGCGCCCCGACCCAGGTGAACACCACCGCCCCGGCGGCGCCGGCCAGGGCCACCGCGCGGTCGATGCGGGCCTGCTGGTTGTACTTGCGCACCGCCATGACGATGGTGGGCAACACCATGATCAGGGCGGTGCCCTGGGCCAGTTGTTGCGACATGTCCAGCAGCAGCACCAGCGCCGGGATGGCGATCATGCCCCCGCCGATGCCCAGCACGCCGCCCAGAAAACCGATCAATGCCCCGCATGCCAGGCACGCGCCCACCACCCACAGGCTCATGCCCGCGACTCCTTGTCAGCCATCATGTTGTTGCGCGATTCGTGCATGCATGCCGCGGCGCCGCTTAGCGCAGCTTGTCGAGCGCGGCGTCCAGGCGGTCGACCGCCCAGATCTCCAGCCCCTCGATCGGCTGGCGCGGGGCATTGGCCTTGGGAATCAGCGCGATGCCGAAGCCCAGCTTGGCGGCTTCGCGCAGGCGTTCCTGGCCGCGCGGGGCGGGACGGATCTCGCCGGCCAGGCCCACTTCGCCGAAAGCGACCAGGCCGCGCGGCAAGGGCCGGTCGCGCAGCGACGACATGATGGCCAGCAGCACCGGCAGGTCGGCCGCGGGCTCGGTGATGCGCACGCCGCCCACCGCGTTGACGAAGACGTCCTGGTCGTAGGTGGAAACGCCGGCATGCCGGTGCAGCACCGCCAGCAGCATGGCCAGGCGGTTGCCTTCCAGGCCCACCGTCAGGCGCCGCGGGTTGGGCGCATGGGAACTGTCGACCAGCGCCTGGATCTCGACCAGCAGCGGGCGCGTGCCCTCTTGCGTGGCCATGACGCACGACCCCGCCACCTGCTGCTCGTGCTGCGACAGGAACAGCGCCGACGGGTTGGCCACGCCGCGCAGCCCGCGGTCGGTCATGGCGAAGACGCCCAGTTCGTTGACGGCGCCGAAACGGTTCTTGAAGGCCCGCACCAGGCGGAACGACGAATGGGTGTCGCCCTCGAAATACAGCACCGTGTCGACGATGTGCTCGAGCACGCGCGGCCCGGCCAGCGCGCCGTCCTTGGTGACGTGGCCGATCATCACGATGGCGATGCCGGTCTGCTTGGCCAGCCGCGTCAGCTGGGCCGCGCATTCGCGCACCTGCGACACCGACCCGGGCGCCGCGGTCAGTTCGCCGCTGTACAGCGTCTGGATGGAATCGATGACCGCGACGGCGGGCTGCTGCTCGGACACCGCCGCCTGGATGGATTCGAGGCGGATTTCCGCCAGCAGGTTCACGTTGCCGGTCTGCAGGCCCAGGCGCCGGGCGCGCAGCGCCACCTGTTCGGCCGACTCTTCGCCGGTGACATACAGCACGCGCGTGTTGGCCGACATGGTGGCCAACGCCTGCAGCAACAGGGTCGACTTGCCGATGCCCGGATCGCCGCCGATGAGCACGACCGCCCCGGCCACCAGGCCGCCGCCCAGCACGCGGTCGAATTCGTCCAGGCCGGTGGGCTGGCGCGGCGTTTCGCGGGCCTCGATGTCGGCCAGGCTGCGTACCGGGCTGGACGTGGCCAGCGGCGCATAGCGATGCGCCGCGGCCGCCGGGCTGCCGGTTTCGACGGTTTCTTCCAGGGTGTTCCAGGCCGCGCAGTGCGGGCATTTGCCCTGCCACTTGGGGCTGGTGCCGCCGCATTCGGCGCAGACATAGACAGTTCGGGGCTTGGCCATGGCGCAAGTTTACCGGCAATGCCCGGTCGCCCGCGGCCGGCCCGCGCGGCAGCGACACGGATACGTTTCCTTGCAAAACATTCGCCCCGCCGCAACCCCGTCATGCCGGTACGCGCGTTTAACGGGAACAACCTCCACACAAGGATCGGAACCATGAACCCGAACAAGACCCCGGCTCGCCTGATCTGCACCACCCTGACCGCCGCGCTGCTGGCGGCCTGCACGCCGGCGCCCCAGGATGGCGGCGCGCCCGCCCAGCCGGCGCCGCCCGCCGTGTCCGCCGCGCCGCCCGCGCCGCCGGTGTCGGCCGACGCGGCCGCCCCCCTGGCGCAGCCGGCGCACCCCGCCCCGGCCCTGCGCCGGGAATATGCGCCCCAGGCATACCTGGCGCGGCCGGCCGCCGCGCCGAGGCTGGAGGCCGCGGCTGGCTATTACCCGCCGCCCGTGGCCGAAGACCGCGAACAGTACGCGCGCTATCGCGACAACCCCGTGATCGCCGCGCAGGAACAACCCGTTTCCACCTTCGGCGTGGATGTCGACACGGGCTCGTACACCAATGTGCGCCGGCTGCTCAACGAAGGCCGCCTGCCCCCGGCCGACGCCGTGCGCGCCGAGGAGTTCATCAACTATTTCGACTACGGCTATGCGGCGCCGCGCACCCCGGACCAGCCGTTCAGCATCGCCACCGAGCTGGCCGCCGCGCCGTGGAACCCGCAACGCCAGCTGTTGAAGATCGGCATCCAGGGCTATCGGGTGGCCCCGCAGGACATCCCCGCGGCCAACCTGGTGTTCCTGGTCGATACCTCGGGCTCGATGGCCGACCGCGACAAGCTGCCGCTGCTCAAGGGCGCGCTGAAGCAGCTGGTGGCCGAACTGCGGCCGCGGGACCGGGTGGCCATCGTCACCTACGCGGGCCAGGCCTCGATGACGCTGGATTCGACGCCGGGCGACCAGAAGGCGCGCATCAACGCCGCCATCGACGGGCTGCAGGCGGCCGGCTCGACCAACGGCGGCGCCGGCCTGGACCTGGCCTATGCGCAAGCCGCCAAGGGCTTCGTCAAGGGCGGCGTCAACCGCATCCTGCTGGCCAGCGACGGCGACTTCAATGTGGGCGCCACCGACCTGGACACGCTGAAGGACAAGATCGCCCGGCAGCGCGAGAGCGGCATCGCCCTGACCACGCTGGGCGTGGGGGGCGGCAACTTCAACGATGCGCTGGCGGTGCAGCTGGCCGATGCCGGCAACGGCAGCTACCACTACCTGGACAGCCTGCGCGAGGCGCGCAAGGTGCTGGCCGGCGAGCTGTCGGCCACGCTCTTGACCATTGCCCGCGATGTGAAGATCCAGGTGGAATTCAATCCCGCCGCGGTGGCCGAGTATCGCCTGATCGGCTACGAAAAGCGCGCCCTGGCGCGCGAGGATTTCAACAACGACCGCGTCGATGCCGGCGAGATCGGCGCCGGGGCGAATGTGACAGCCTTGTACGAAATCACGCCGGTGGGCGCCGGGGGCGCGCGCCTGGATCCGCTGCGCTACGGCGCCGCCGCGCCCGCTGCCGGCGCGGCTTCCAGCCAGGAATTGGCTTTCGTGCGGGTGCGCTACAAGCTGCCCGGCGCCGAACGCAGCCAATTGACCGAACAGGCGGTGGCGCGCGTCGCCGCCCCGCCGGCCGCATCGGAGGCGATGCGCCGCGCGGCCGCCGCGGCGGCGTTCGCCCAATGGCTGCGCGGGGGCAAGTACCTGGACGGCTATGCGCCGGCGCAGATCGCGGCGCTGGCGCGCGGCGCGCGCGGCGAGGATCCCCACGGCCTGAATGCCGAGCTGGCGGCGCTGGCGGAACTGGCCGGCGGACTGGGCGCGCCGGCCACGCCATGAACCTGGCGGCGCCCTGGCCCGGCGCTGCCACGGCGCCGGATGGATGCGCGATGGCGGCCGAACAGATACACTCGGCCGCCATGGACATCCCTGGCGCCGACGACGAAACCCTGATGCAGGCCTACGGCGCCGGCAACCTGGCGGCCTTCGAAACCCTGTACCAGCGCCATCGCGCCGGCCTGTACCGCTACCTGTTG
>Ga0182741_1001021_pt1 | contig 39107 bp, 53 predicted proteins | sample eDN5th37CBELigOP_FD_128874 | JGI IMG/M metagenome (GOLD analysis project Ga0182741, IMG submission 128874) | Enriched Organic Plus compost microbial communities from Emeryville, California, USA - eDNA 5th pass 37_C BE-Lig OP (version 2) (version 2) ... | reverse complement strand
TCGACGTGTGACGGCACCGGCACGGATACTCACTCGCGAATGATCTCGACCACCTTCATCGTGCCCGGATCGACGATCACGACCTGGTCATCGACCACGGTGTACTTGTAGGTCTTCGCTCCCGGCACCTCGGTCACGACCGTGCTCGGCAGCGCATGCAGTTCGACCGAGCGCGGGATCTCCGCGCCGACCGAGACGCGCACATCGGTGGACGGAGACGTCACGCGCTCCTTGGTCACCGATTTGTAGATCGTCGTCCGCTGCGCCGGGGACAGGTCAAACGACGTGGTCGTCGTGGTTGTGGTCGTCTGCGCCGCAGCGACGCTGACGCCGCCGACAAGCGCAAGGACGACAGCGGCATTGCGCATAGAGGTCTTCATCGGGATCTCCTCGAGTGAGTGACTGGCGTCCCGTGAACGGCATGGCGAGCGTCTCGTTCCCGTGTTGGGGCGAATTACCTGCGTTGCCGCCCTCTCGTCACGCCGTCGCCATGTGGATGACCGGCCGTTCAGCGGAACCGCTGCTACTGGCCGCCCTTTCCGCGCGGGTCGTGGGAATGATGGCGATCCGGTTCGCCGCCGCCGCCCGAGACGCCGGAATGGCGCGTGCTCTTCGTTGCCTCAGGGTTGGCGCCCCGCTCTTGGGTCTTTTCGGGGTGCCGGCGATTTTCATGGCTGGCCCCGGGGCCACCGATGCGTTCTGTCGCAGGATGTTTGTCCGCAGCCATGTCTAGCGGTCCTGTTGATAGCCCTGATGGGTGGTGTTCTGCTTGATGTTGCCCTGCCGGCCCTGCTCGGCCGTGTTGTCGCGCGCATCCTTTGCCGTCCCGGATTTTGCGCGCTCGGCCGGGTCGGCCCCCGTGCCCTTCGGACTGCGGTTGTCCGGGGGCACCGGCGGCATGTGGCGGGTCATGACAGCCTCCGTCGTTGGCGGGATTCACGATTGAATCGCTGCGGCCCAACGCCCGCCGCGGCCCGAGGTTTCGTCCTGCGGCGCTACGAAGCTACCGGACAGCCGGGAACCATCCGGCGCCTAGGCCATTAGACAACAGCCTCGCCGGCCTCCCGCGACGGCAGGGGGAACGCGTTGCTGCGGTTCCGCTACGTCGCGAACCGGATGCCGCGGAGGGGCACTCACTCGGGGGGCCAGAACCGAAAGGTGAGCCATATGAAGAAGACGATTGCATCCCTCTCCGCCGCCGCCGTGATGGCGGCCGGCACCATCGCAATGCCCACCAAGGCTGATGCTTATCCGGCCTGGGTGATCCCGGCGATCATCGTTGCCGGCGTCGGTGGTCTGGTTGTGGGTGGTGCTGCCGTAGCGAATGCCCAGGCTTACGACGACCGCTATTCGTACGGTCCTGGCAACACGTCTGGCGCGCGCGGCAACGTCTATGTCCGCCCGACGGCCAACGCCGCAGACTGCTACGTGGTCCGTGAGCGCACCCCGATGGGCTGGCGCCGCGTCCAGGTCTGCAACTGACGGCACAGACTCTGTTCCCTGATCAACCCCGGCGGCACGGCCGCCGGGGTTGCGACAAAAAAATGGCCCCCGAAGGGGCCATTTGCGTTTGGGCCGCCGTGTCAGCGGCAGCGGCGCACCGTGCGGTAGACCACCGCGCCGTTCGGCCGGTGGATGCGCTCGCGCACCGTGCGGCAGCGAGGGCCACGCCAGTGATGATGCCGGGTCACGTGACGATGGCGATGCATGTGCCGGCGATCGTGCCGCACCACATGCACCTGCGCGCCGCTGTGGCCGGTGAATACGGTGGTGGTCACCTGAGCGGCGGCGGGGGTCGCCAACAACGGCGCGGTACCGAGCGCGGCGACGGCTGCAAGGGCGAGGACGAGTTTCTTCATGACCGTTCTCCTGTGACTAGGCAGCCAGGATAACCTCAAAGCTTGCCAACGGTTGCATTAAACCTCTGTAATTTTTGAGAATAGCGACACGGATGTGTAGGAGCAGAAGAATATGAATAGAAAATTTACAAGCTGAACATTCGTTCAGCTTGCACGAATACTGAAAGTTCTGAAACGGTCGCGAGGGAAAGCGGGTGTGCAGCCGCCGCAGATCAGCGCGGAGCTTCGGACCGAGTCATCTCCGCGGCAATGCCGCGATCGCCGTCGACATGCTGCAGCACCACGACGAACCCCACCGCCGCGACGAGCACCACGATGCCCGAAAAGATCATGCCGAGAAGACCGAGACCCTTTTGGTCTGCCATGCTCGTCCCCACTGCGCGGCTCTGACGCCGTCATTTCGTACCCGCTCCCCAGCGGAAGCTGTTGGATAGTTGCAACGTCTCAACATTCGGTTCACGCGCGTGCGGCACGGCGGTTGAGACGCGCACGCGCGATCGACTACACTCGGCTCGGGGGAAGGGATCTGCATGATACTCGAAGCGCTCGCCGGCCTTGCACTGGCCACCAACGTCGCCCTCAAGACGGACGACTTCGACCGCCCTGGCCTCGCCGACGGCTCGACGCTGACCCTGCGGCAAAAGCAGGCAGCGATGCGTCCGCTCGTCGACGAAGCGACGCGCTGCATCGCCTCCAGCGTTTCGGCAGACCCGCGCTTTTCGGCGCAGATCGCCAAGGGCGACGTCAACGACCTGATCGTGGACTCGGTCGCCACGTGCTTCACGACGGTGCGCGCGATGATCGATGCCCATGACCGCATTTTCGGACAGGGCTCGGGCGAAGCGTTCTTCATGGGGCCTTATCTCGACACGCTGCCCGCGAACGTGCACGAACTCGTGCAGCACCGCGAAACTCACGGCCAGTGACGAGCCGCACCGCCGGGTGCCCGCGCGGTGCGTCAACGTTCGATGACCTCGACCACCTTCATGTTGGTGGGATCGACGATGACCACGTTGTCGTTAATCATCGTGTATTTGTAGAGCTTCGCCTGAGGCACTTCGAGCATCACCTCGACCGGCAGTGTGTAGAGCTCGACCGAGGCGGGCAGTTCCGCGCCGACCGTCGCCGGGACGTGCTGCGGCGGGGGCCGCGTGACGTTCTGCTTCGTCACCGCGCGCGCAATCGTCGACTTCTGCTCGGGCGTCAGATCGATCGCCGTCCGACCGATCGTGGTGGTGCCGAACGTTCCCTCGCTCTGGGCGAGAGCCGGTGACCCACTCAGCAGCGTTGCCAGCACCAACAACAGCGATGAACGCGGTCCTCTCATGAACACCTCTCGTGCATCCTTTTGACGGGCTAGGCGCAGCGCGGCCGCCGCCGGCAAGTGCCCGCGACGGCCCCTGTCACCGCGCCGATTCCTTACTCCTGCAGTTCGCCGACCACGTAGCCGGTCGAGGGGTCGACCAGAAGCACCCGATCATTCACGGTCATGTATTTGTACGACCGCACCGCGGGAACCTCGGTCACCACCGTTTCGGGAAGGCTGTAGAGCTCCACCGATTCCGGCACGCGGGTCCCGACCCGCACTTCCACATCCGCGGGTGCGGCACGCATCGGCTCGCGTTTCACCGTCCGATAAATCGTCGTGCGCTGCGCCGGCGTCAGATCGATTTCCTGCTGTGTTGTCGTCGTGGTCACGGTCGTGGTCTGCGCCGCCGCCATGCCGGCGCCCCCGGCCAGCATGGCCGCGATCAAAGCCTCACGAAGTCCGATCATCGCGCTCTCCTGTTTCGATTCCGATCAAGGAACGAAACAGCCGGGCGCTGCCGTTGGTTCCGGCGGGCGCAGCGAGCACCCCTCCGCCGCATTCACACAGTGTTTACGTTGAAGACAAGAGTACACGCCGTTACGTCAATGCTGTGGCGTTGCAGTGGCGGCATTCGACAAATGTAAACCGGCCTTCGGCACCATTTGCCCGATCTGGAGGCCGACCATGACCGAACCGGCGATGCGGCAAAGGGTCAGCGCGTTTTACGAGGCATTGGCATCGCGCGATGCCGATCGGATCGGCGCGTTTCTTCATCCCGATGTCGAATTCATGGTCTACGGGCCCGTCGACGTGTTGCCGTTCTTCGGCCACCGTCGCGGCCGAGATGCCGTGATCGCCATGTACCGCGCGATCCCGACCTATCTGCATTATCGCAGCTACGAAATGCAGGGTCTGCTGGTCGATGGCTGCAATGCCGCCGCTTTTGTGCGCGCCACAGCAGAACTGCTGTCCACGCGCCGGGTGATGAGTTGGCACATGGCGCACTTCATCACGTTCTCCGGCGATCTCGTCACCGGCACGCGGATGCTCTACGACAGTTTCGACATTGCCGAACAGGCGGTCGGCCATCCGATCAATCTGTCGATCGTCTGACCGCGGCGCGGGAGCCTCGTTTTCACGCCGGCCGTCGTTCGACGAAAACCGAGCTGACGAACGAGAAGGCCGTTTCGCCATGTTGGTTGACGCCGACATTGCGCGAGAACAGCAGACCCCATGCCGGCCGCGTCTTCGACGCCCGCTTGTCGATCGCCTCCGCGCTGAATGTCAGCGTGTCGCCGGCATAGACCGGCTTCAGCCACTTCAGCTCGCGGAAACCCGGCGAAGGACCCCATTGTGCGAACGGCAGGCCGAGAGCCTCGCGTTCAGCCTGCTGCTTCCGGCGAAACGCAATGGTGAGCTTCATCCAGATTGCCGCGGTGTGCCAACCCGAGGCGCACAGGGCACCGAAATGCGATTGTGCCGCCGCCAGCTCGTCAAGGTGGAACGGCTGCGGATCATAGCGGCGCGCAAACGATTTGATTTCTTCGGCCGTGAAGAGGTGCTGGCCGATGGCGATCGTGCTGCCGATCGTGACGTCTTCGAAATAGTCCATCGCTCAGCCCGCTTGCGCGTCGCGCCGCCCGAACATGATCAGGCAGATCTGCGACATCACGCATTCGTCGTTCTGATTCAGCACCTCGAACAAGAAGCGCACCAGGCCCATTTCAGGCCGGCTCTTCGATGCCCTGGTATCCAGCACCGTACGCCGAACCCGCAGTTCGTCGCCGGGCCGCACCGGCTTCAGCCAACGGACCTCTTCGATCCCGGGAGATCCCATCGAGCTCGCATCGAGCAGGAAGCCGTCGGCGATCATCCGCATCAGAATGCAGCATGTGTGCCACCCAGACGCCGCCAACCCTCCGAGCATGGTCTGGCGCGCGGCTTCCTCGTCGAGATGCATCGGCTGCGGATCGAACTGCGCGGCGAAATCGATGATCTCCTCGCGCGTGATCTTGCGCGGGCCGAAAACGGCGATGCTTCCGAGGGCAAAGTCTTCCCAGAAGATGTTCGGCATGACTGGCGCGGCGCGTTGTCCCTCCGTCTGAGTAGACGGGCGGCCCCGGCGCGTCAACGATAGGCCTAGGGATCGGCCGGCAGCCGTTCAGGTGGCAAAGCGGAAGTGCAGCACGTCCCCGTCCGCGACCACGTAATCCTTCCCTTCGAGCCGCAGCTTGCCGGCTTCCCGGGCGCCTGCCTCGCCGCCATGCGTCACGTAATCATCGTAGGCGATGGTCTCGGCGCGAATGAAACCGCGTTCGAAGTCGCTGTGAATGACGCCGGCGGCCTGCGGGGCGCGGGTCCCGCGCGTGATGGTCCAGGCCCGGGCTTCCTTCGGACCGACGGTGAAGTAGGTCACCAGTTCGAGCAACGCGTAGCCGACGCGGATCAGCCGGTTGAGACCGGGCTCCTCCAGGCCGATGGCCTGCAAATAGTCTTCGCGCTCGTCTGGCGACAGCACGGCGATCTCGGATTCGATCTTGGCGGAGATCACGACGGCGCGCGCGCCTTCCTCCTGCGCCCGCGCTTCGACCTGGCGCGACAATGCGTTCCCGGTCGCTGCGGACTCCTCCTCGACGTTGCAAACATAAAGCACGGGCTTCGAGGTGAGCAGGCCCAGCAGGCGGAACGTCCGCTCCTCTTCCGGCTTGCGTTCGAGCAGCCGCGCCGGCTTGCCGTCGCGCAGCAGCGCCAATGCGCGGTTCACCAGATCGAGCGTCTCCTTCGCTTCCTTGTCGCCGCCGCGCGCCTTCTTCTCCAGCGCGGTGACGCGCTTTTCCAGACTGTCGAGATCCGCGAGCATCAGCTCGGTCTCGATCGTCTCGATATCGGCGATCGGGTCGATCTTGCCTTCGACGTGCGTGACGTCGCTGTCTTCGAAGCAGCGCACCACGTGGGCGATGGCATCGACCTCACGGATATTGGCCAGGAACTGATTGCCCAGGCCCTCGCCGCGCGAAGCGCCGCGCACCAACCCCGCGATGTCGACGAAGGTCAGCCGCGTCGGAATCGTCTCGCCGGACTTCGCGAGCTTCGCCAGCGTGTCGAGCCGCGGATCCGGGACCGCCACCTCGCCGACATTCGGCTCGATCGTGCAGAACGGATAGTTCGCCGCCTGCGCCGCGGCCGTCTCGGTCAGCGCATTGAACAGCGTCGACTTGCCCACGTTCGGCAGGCCGACAATTCCGCACTTGAAGCCCATGATGTCACTCGTTGTGTCGAAGAGGAGCGGTCAGGATGGTCCCGGCTTCGGCGGATTGCCGAACCCTTTGGCATCCATGACCGCGTGCACCTTGTTCTGGAACCCGGCGTCGTCGCCCTGCGCCAGCAGCCCGGCATTGTCCGCGACCGCGTCGCACAGCGTCTCGACCCACTCCCGCTCGCTCTTCGCGAAATCGTTCAGCACGTGGGCGTGCACCAGATCCTTCACGCCGGGATGGCCGACGCCGAGTCGCACACGGCGATAGTCGTTGCCGATATGGGCCGACACCGACCGCAGCCCGTTATGCCCGGCATTGCCGCCGCCGGTCTTCACGCGCAGCTTGGCCGCCGGCAGATCGATCTCGTCGTGAAACACGACCACATCGCCGACCGGGATCTTGAAGAACTGCGTCGCCTCGGCGGCCGCCAAGCCGGAATCGTTCATGTAGGTTTCCGGCTTCAGCAACAGGATGCGGACGCCGCCGATCGCGCCTTCGGCCGTCTGGCCGTGAAAGCGACGCCGCCACGGCTGGAAGCCGTGGCGGCGTGCGATCGCGTCGACCGCCATGAAGCCGATATTGTGGCGGTTGCCGGCGTAGCGCGCGCCCGGATTGCCGAGTCCCACGAACAGCAGCATGGATCACAGCATCGATCGGGCCGCGCCGGGCCTCACTTCTTTTCCGATCCGGCCGCTTTCGCGCCGGCGGCCGGGGCCGCGGCCTCAGCCGGGGCGGCTTCCCCGGTCTGCTGCTCTTCGACCAGGCCGGACGGCGGCACGATCGTGACCAGCGTCGCGTCGGCCGGAATGGTCGGCCGGGCGTTCTTCGGCAGGGTCACGTCGCTCAGATGCACCGAGTGGTTGATCTCGAGGCCGGTGATGTCGACGTCGATCGAGTTCGGGATCGCGTCGGCCGGGCACATCATCTCGACCGCGTGGGTGGCGATGTTGACCGTTCCGCCGCGCTTCACGCCCGGGGAGGCTTCGGCATTCACCACGTGCACCGGAATGCTGACGCGGATCTGCGCACCTTCGCCCAGCCGCATGAAGTCGACGTGCAGCGGGTGATCCTTGACCGGGTCGAGCTGGTAGTCGCGCGGGATGACGCGGTGCTTGGCGCCGTCCACTTCGAGATCGTAGATCGTGGTCAGGAAATGGCCGGCATAGATCCGCTGCCGCAGCTCGTTATAGTCGAGCGAAATCGCCAGCGGCGGCTTGTTGTCGCCATAGATCACACCGGGAACGCGGCCTTCGCGACGGACGGCCCGGGCGGCCCCCTTGCCGGCCCGCGGACGCGTCATCGCTTTCAGCTCCTTGACGGTCGCCATTATCGTATCCTCATCGCCTTGATTTGAAACGCAAAAAGGCCGCACGCGCGGCCGCCGACGTCCGCCGGCCGACCTCCAGGGGTGTACGAAGGCCGCGGACGGGCGGGCTTATAGCCGCAAAACCCTGGAATCACAAGGCAAGGAGGAGTGGAAGCGCGGACTCAGACCACCGCCGGCCCGGTCGGTCCCGGCGTGCCCCGGGCCGCCTCGAGCGCCTCGATCCGGGCGCGCAGCAGTTCGTTCTCCTCCCGGGCGATCCGCGCCATTTCCTTGACCGCTTCGAACTCCTCGCGCTTCACCACGTCGAGATCGCGCAGGATCCGTTCCGCCTGGGTCCGGAACACGGTATCGAATTCGCGCCGGACGCCCTGCGCGACGCCCGCGGCGTCGTTCATCAGCCGCGCGATCTCGTCGAAGAAACGGCTGGTCGTCTGGGTCATCGGAGCTCTCCACGAAACACGCTTTGTAGCGACAATGGGGTTGCTTGCCTCTCGCCGCAAGTCCCATCGGCGCCTTGACTTGGACGACGGCCCGGCGGCATCACCGGCGCCTCACGGAGTCGATCGCATGCCCCTCCTCGCGCTGCCGTTCCCCGCCTTCGACCCGATCGCCGTTCAGCTGGGCCCCTTCGCGATCCGCTGGTACGCCCTCGCCTATATCGTCGGCATCCTGCTCGGCTGGATGTATGCGCGGGCCGTGATCCGCTCCGAACGCGCCTGGGGCGGGCCGGCGCCGCTTCGCCTGATCGACTTCGACGATTTCCTGGTCTGGGTGACGCTCGGCATCGTCCTCGGCGGCCGCGTCGGCTACGTCCTGTTCTACAACCTGCCGCATTTCGCCGATCATCCGGCCGAGATCGTCCAGGTGTGGAAGGGCGGCATGTCCTTTCACGGCGGCTTCCTTGGCTGCGTCGCCGCCGTCGTTCTGTTCGCGCGCCGCCGCGGCATCTCCGTTCTGTCGCTCGGCGATCTCACCTGCGCCGCCGGTCCGATTGGCCTGTTCCTCGGCCGCATCGCCAATTTCGTGAATGGCGAATTGTGGGGACGGCCGACGGACGTGCCGTGGGGCGTGATCTTTCCGGGCGCGGGGCCGCTGCCGCGCCACCCGAGCCAGCTCTACGAGGCCGCGCTCGAAGGTTTGCTGCTGTTCGTCGTGCTGGCCCTGTTCGTCCGTGCCGGCGCCCTGCGCCGCCCCGGCCTCATCATCGGCATCTTCGCCGTCGGCTACGGCCTCATGCGCTCGTTCGCCGAGTTCTTCCGCGAGCCCGACCCCCAGCTCGGCTTCCTGTGGGGCGGCCTCACCATGGGCATGGTCCTGTCCGTGCCGCTGATCCTCGCCGGCATCGGCCTCATCGTTCATGCCATGCGCCGCCAGCCGCGGGTCGCGGCGTGAGCCTCCGATGACGCCGCTCGAACAAGAAATCCGCCGCCTGATCGCCATTGATGGCCCGATCCCGGTGGCGCGCTACATGGCGCTGTGCCTCGGCCACCCGGTGCACGGCTACTACCGCCACCGCGACCCGTTCGGCGCCGGCGGCGACTTCGTCACCGCGCCGGAGATCAGCCAGATGTTCGGCGAGCTGATCGGCCTGTGGGCCGCTGCCGTGTGGCAGCAGATGGGCACGCCCTCCCCCGTTCGCCTCGTCGAGCTGGGCCCCGGCCGCGGCACACTGATGGCTGATGCTCTACGTGCGGCGAAAGTCTTGCCGGCCTTTCGGGCCGCATTGCAGGTGGACCTGGTCGAGACCAGTCCGCACCTGCGGCAGCACCAGCAGACGGCGCTGGAAGGCGCCGGCGTTCCGCTCGCCTGGCACGACGCGATCGAAGACGTGCCGGATGGACCGGCGATCGTCATCGCCAACGAATTCGTCGACGCCCTTCCCGTCCAGCAACTCGTCCGCCAGCCGCGCGGCTGGCACGAGCGCATGGTCGGAATCGATGCCGACGGCCGGCTCGCCTTTGCGCTGTCGCCCGACCCGCTGCCGCACATCGAGCGCATCCTCCCGCCCGGGCTGCGCGACGCGCCGCTCGGCGCCGTGTTCGAATGGCGCGCAGACCATCTCGCCACCGAGCTGGGACGCCGGGCCGCCGCCGGCAGCGTCGCCCTGATCGTCGATTATGGCCATGCCCGCAGCGCCCCGGGCGAGACGCTGCAGGCACTGCGCGCCCATGCCTATGCGGATCCGCTGGATAGTCCCGGCGACGCGGATCTCACCGCCCATGTCGACTTCGAGGCGCTGGGCCGTGCCGCCGCGGTCGCGGGCGCACGCATCTTCGGGCCGATCGAGCAGGCGACCTTTCTTCGGCGTTTGGGCATCGCCGAGCGCGCCGCCGCGCTGAAGCAGCGCGCCACCGAGCCACAGCGCCGGCAGATCGACGCCGCCCTCGCGCGCCTGACCGACACCGTATCCGCCACCGCCATGGGCCGCCTGTTCAAGGTGATGGCGATCGCGCCGCCAGAGCTCGCAGCCTTGCCGGCCTTTGACAATGACGGCTGAACCGCTATCGCTGCCGCAGGCTTTATCGACGCCCTGCCCCGATCCAGAGGAGGACTGCCGTGTCCCATGATCACGCCGCTACGGGCGCGGACCGGATCGAGGCCAAGGCGCTCGTTAGTCCGGGCATCCGCCACGCCTTTTTCACCCGGCACGGCGGCGTGTCCGAAGGCGTCTATGCCTCGCTGAATGGCGGCTGGGGCTCGCGCGATGCCCGCGCCAATGTCATCGAGAACCGCGCCCGCATGGCGGCTGCCATCGGCGTGCAGCCGGAAGCGCTGCTCCTCGCCTACCAAATCCATTCCGCCGACGTCGTGGTGGCCGACACGCCGTGGGCCCGCGATGCGGCGCCGAAAGCCGATGCCGTCGTCACCCGCGTTCCGGGTCTGGCCGTCGCAGTGACCACCGCCGACTGCGGCCCCGTCCTGTTTGCCGACCCGCAGGCGGGCGTCGTCGCTGCTGCGCATGCCGGCTGGAAGGGCGCCTTCAGCGGCATTCTGGAAGCGACCATTGCCGCGATGGAAAAGCTCGGCGCCGATCGCGCCCGCATCGTCGCCGCTCTGGGACCGATGATCCGCCAACCGAGCTACGAGGTCGGGCCCGAATTCATGGACCGTTTCGTGGCGGCCGATCCCGGCTATGCCCGGTTCTTCGCATCGGGCACGCGTGCCGGGCACGCCATGTTCGATCTCCCGGGTTTCATCGCCGCGCGCTTGCGCCAGGCCGGCCTTGCCATCATCGAGGACACCGGGCTCTGCACTTATGCCGAGCCGGACCGCTTCTTCAGCTATCGGCGCGCCACCCATCGCGCTGAGCCGGATTACGGCCGCCACATCGCCGCCATCGCCCTGACCGGCTGAGCCCGTATCGGGCCAGTCATCAACAACTTTGTCGGTCCGCGGCGGCTGGACCCCGCCCGCGATTGCCGGTACGACAACTGTCTCGATCGGCGACGTCGCGCCCCTGAGGCCAATGACACGGCGCGTCCGATCGCGGGGGTGTCAATGCGGAGTGGGACAGCGTGGCGCGCGCGGCGCGCAACGATCCGTGCGACGTGGCCTGCGCCCCTGCGACGCGCCGGCCCCGCCATCCTCGCCATCGCTCTCCTCGCGGGCGGCTGCACCACGGACGGCGGTCCCGGCGTCTCCGCGACGGGCGACTTGACCGGCTCCGTCGCCCGCACGGCATCGTCCGCCGCCGGTGCGACGGTGGCCTTCGAATCGATCGACGGCCCGCCCATCGCGGTGTTCCAGCAACTCGTGCAGCATCTCGCGACTGAAGCCGACGCACGCCAAGTGACTGTCGTCTCGCGGGAATCCGGGCCGGCGTTCCGCATCCGCGGTTATCTTGCCGCCCATGTCGAATCCGGCCGCACGCATATTGGCTGGGTCTGGGACGTCTACGACGTCACCAAGCGCCGGGCCCTGCGCATCGCCGGCGAGCTGCCCGCGGGCACCGGTCATGACCCTTGGGCAACCGCTAACCCCGAACTGCTCCGCAAGATCGCCCGCGACAGCATGGATCGGCTGATCGCCTTTCTCGCCAACCCGCCGCCGCCGGCCCCGGAACCGGCGTCCTCCGAGCGGGCAGTGGCCGATGCGGCTCCCGCATCCCGGCCGGCATTGGCGCTGGCCGACGGACGATGATCCTTCACCATCGGTGCAAAAAGCGCTGGAACGGCAAAGCGCGCATATTGCCAGTGTTTTGACCTCCTAGTATCACGACCTCGCTCAGGCGGAATCCTCTGGAGAAGGCGATGGCAGCCCCGAACAAGGCGATGAAGATCGTCGCCGGCAATTCCAATCGTGCGCTTGCGGAGGCGATTGCCGCCTATCTCGCCACGCCGCTCACCAAGGCCGTGGTCCGCCGCTTCGCGGACATGGAAATCTTCGTCGAAATTCAGGAAAACGTGCGCGGCGCCGACATTTTCGTCGTGCAGTCGACGTCGTTCCCGGCGAACGACCACTTGATGGAGCTGCTGATCATCATCGATGCCTTGCGGCGCGCTTCTGCCCATCGCATCACGGCCGTGCTCCCGTATTTCGGATATGCCCGCCAGGACCGGAAGCCCGGACCGCGCGCACCGATCTCGGCCAAGCTCGTCGCCAACCTGATCACCCGCGCCGGCGCCGACCGCGTCATGACCCTCGATCTCCATGCCGGGCAGATCCAGGGCTTCTTCGACATTCCGACCGACAATCTCTACGCCTCGCCGGTGATGGTGCGGGACATCAAGGAGCGTTTCGACCTGTCGAAGGTGATGGTCGTGTCCCCGGACGTCGGCGGCGTCGTCCGTGCCCGCGGCCTCGCCAAGCGCATCGACGCTCCGCTCGCCATCGTCGACAAGCGCCGTGAGCGGCCGGGCGAGTCGGAAGTGATGAACGTCATCGGCGATGTCGAGGGCCGCACCTGCATTCTCGTCGACGACATCGTCGATTCCGGCGGCACGCTCGTGAACGCCGCCGACGCGCTCCTCGAGAAAGGCGCGACCGAGGTCTACGCCTATCTCAGCCACGGCGTCCTCTCCGGCGGCGCGGTGGCCCGGGTCACCGCGTCCCGCCTCAAGGAGCTGGTGATCACCGATTCCATCCAGCCGACCGAAGCCGTTCGGGTCGCCCGCAACATCCGCGTTCTGTCGATCGCAACGTTGATCGGCGAAGCGATCGGCCGTACGGCCGCCGAAGAGTCGGTTTCCAGCCTGTTCGATTGAGGACGGACCGCCGTCCGCCACGTAACGATTGTGGACGGCCATGAAGTCACGTTGCGAAGCCCTCGCGAATCCTCGATCACAGATGCGCGAACGGGCTTTGGCGGTGCGTGACTCCTGCGGTTATAGTCGACTTGTGAGGTGATTCGGCCGGCCTTTCCGGCTGATCGGGCCTCGAGCCGCAGAGCCTCCGGATGTGCCGTAGTGTCGCGTGCGCGTGTCGCGTGCTGATCCACGCAAGAGCTGAGGCAGGAACGGCATGTCCCTGATCGATCTCACCGAAGAACGGCACGGAAATCCGGTCGACGTGGTCGAGCGCATGGCGGCGGTCAACCACTGGGCATTCGAGCGCTCGGCCGAGGACGAAATCTCGATCTCCATCGCCGGTCGCTGGACCGATTATCACGTCTCCTTCACGTGGATGGACGACATCGAGGCGCTCCACCTCGCCTGCGCCTTCGATCTCAAAGTACCGGAGCGCCGCCGCGCCGAGGTCCTGCAACTGATCTCGCAGGTGAACGAGCAGCTTTGGGTCGGCCATTTCGACTTGTGGAACATGGACGGCGTCGTGATGTTCCGCCACGCGCTGGTTCTGGCCGGCGGTGTCGCCGCTTCCGGCAAGCAGTGCGAGGCGGTCCTCGAAGCCGCCCTCGACGCCTGCGAGCGCTATTATCAGTCGTTCCAGTTCGTGGTGTGGGCCGGCAAGCCTGCGCGCGAGGCGATGGAAGCGGCCATGTTCGACACTTACGGCGAGGCCTGAGCGCCCGCCGTCGAGGCTCGCGTCGCTGCAGGCTTGTCTTCATCCCGCATCCGGGGCACCAGTGGCGTCGGCCGATAACGGCCGGCTGCGGCGATCCGTTCGCCGAGACACGGGATGCAAGGGATGACCCAGAACGCCGGGACCGACCGATCGCTGAAGAACTTTGCCGGCAACCTCGTTCTCGTGGGCGCCGGCAAGATGGGCGGCGCCATGCTGGAGGGCTGGCTCGCGCTCGGCCTCGATCCGGCAAAGGTCTTTGTCATCGACCCGCAGCCGGCGGATGCCGTGGCGGCGTTGGCGGCCCGTGGCGTCACCGTCAACCCGGCGACGCCGCCGACGCCCGCATCCGTGCTGGTGCTCGCCGTCAAGCCGCAGGTCGCGCCCCACGTGATGCCGGGGCTCGCGCCGCTGGTCGGCCCTGACACGGTGGTGGCGTCAATCATGGCCGGCAAGACATTGGCCTTCCTCGAAGGCGCGCTGCCGTCGGGGACCGCCGCGATCCGCGCCATGCCCAATACGCCCGCGGCGATCGGCCGGGGCATCACCGTTGCGGTCCCGAATGACCACGTCACCGACGCGCAGCGGAGCGCGGTCGACCGCCTGCTCGCCGCCACCGGCACCGTCGAATGGGTCGACGACGAAGCGCTGATCGACGCGGTGACCGCCGTGTCGGGGTCGGGACCGGCCTATGTTTTCCTGCTTGCGGAATCCCTGGCCGCGGCCGGCCGCGCCGCGGGCCTGCCGCCGGCCCTCGCCGAGACGCTGGCGCGCGCGACGGTCGCCGGGGCCGGCGAATTGCTGCACCGCTCTCCGCTGCCCGCCGCCACCTTGCGTCAGAACGTCACGTCGCCGAACGGGACGACGGCAGCCGCCCTCGCCGTTCTCATGGCGCCTGACGGCCTCGATCCGCTGCTGCGCCGCGCCGTCGAGGCCGCGGCCGCGCGCTCGCGCGAACTCGCCGGCTGACCGCCGCCTTTTCCCGGCCACGGAGGCCACCTAGATTCACGGCCGGACCTCTTTTCCCCAGGAGCCCGCCATGACCGATCTCGGTTCCTCTCCGTCCTCCGGCAGCGAACGCGAGCGCATCATCGACGCATTCATGGCGTTGCTGGCCGAGCGGCCGATCGAGCGCATCGGCTTCGCAGAGATCGCGGCCCGCACCGGCCTGACGCTGGCGCAGTGCCGCGCGCAATTCGGCTCCGTCCTCGGCATTCTCGCCGCGCATATCGAGGCGACCGACCGCCGCGTTCTGGAACAGGACGACAGCGACATGGCCGAGGAGCCGGTACGCGAGCGGCTTTTCGACGTGTTGATGCGTCGTCTCGAGGTGCTGGCGCCGCACAAGGCCGCGGTCCGCTCGCTGATGCGGTCGGCCCGGTGCGATCCGGCCCTGGCGCTGTTTCTCAACCGCATGGCGGTGCAATCGCAGGCCTGGATGATGACGGCGGCGGGCATCGACGCGACCGGCCCGCGCGGCGCCGTGCGCGCCCAGGGCTTGGCCTGCCTGTTCGGCCGTGTCCTGCGCACCTGGATCCACGACGACGATCCGGGCCTCGCGCCCACCATGGCCGCGCTCGACCGCGAGCTCGCCCGCGGCGCCCGCTGGGCCGGCTTCCTCGACGACCTGTGGCGGCTGTCGCCGTTGCGCCTGTTCTGCCCAGCTGGCGGGCGATCGAGGCGCTGGCCTCGCGAGGCGCCCGGCGCGGAGGAAGCGCCGTCGCCGGCCATCTGAGCTACACCGGCACGCGCACCGTCGCGCGAAGACCGCCGAGCGGACTGTCTGCGAGCATGATCTCGCCGCCATGAGACCGCGCAATATCGCGCGCAATGGCCAGGCCCAGGCCGCTCCCGCCCTCGTCCTGGTTGCGGGCGGGATCGAGCCGGAGGAACGGCTTGAACACCTCCTCGCGCATGTCCGCGGGAATGCCGGGCCCGTCGTCGTCGACCGTCAGCGTCAGCCAGCGATGGTCGCGATGCCCGGTGATCGCGATCGTGTCGGCATAGCGTGCGGCGTTCGAGACCAGATTGGCGATGCAGCGCTTGAACGCCGCCGGCTTCACCGTCGCCACCGGCTCGCCGTGGAACACGACCGTTGTCTGATGGCCGTGGCGTTCCGCGTCCGCCTTCAACTCCTCGAGGAACGCCGCCATGTCCGTCGGCGCCGACGGTTCGCCGGCGTCGCCGCGCGCGAACGCGAGATAGGCTTCCAGCATCATCGCCATCTCGTCGACGTCGCGGCGCAGCGCCTCCACCTCCGGCCCCTCGTCGAGCAGCGCCAGTTCCAGCTTGAAGCGGGTCAGGATCGTGCGCAGGTCGTGCGACACGCCGGCGAGCATCGCCGTGCGCTGCTCCATCGCCCGTTCCACGCGCCGCTTCATCTCGATGAAGGCCTGCGCGGCCCGCCGCACTTCGCGCGCTCCGCGTGGCCGGAAATTGGGTACTTCGCGCCCCTTGCCGAAGCTTTCCGCCGCATCGGCCAAGGCCAGGATCGGCCGGATCTGGTTGCGCAGGAACAGCACCGCGACGCCGAGCAGGACCAGCGACGTGCCCACCATCCATAACAGGAAGATGTGCGAATTGGATGCATAGGCGGCGCTGCGCCGCGCGAACACCCGCATCACCGTGTTGTCGAGCTGGATCCTGATTTCAACCAGCGCCGAGCGTCCCACCGTGTCGATCCAAAACGGACGCTTGATCTGCTGCCGGATTTCGATCGACAGCGCCTGATCCAGCAGTGAGAAGAACGGCTTTGGACCGGGGGGCGGCAGCTGCGTTCCGGGCAGAAAGTCCACGACCAGGCCGAGCCGGTCCTGGGCGATCCTTCGCAGCGTCGCGTTGTCGGCATCCTGCGGGAAGCTCTGATAAACGTCGATCAGCGCGGCAACATCCTGCGTCACCGCAGCCGAGAGCCGCCGCGTCACCGTGTTCCAATGCCGCTCCATGAACACGAACGCGACGACCGATTGCAGGATGACCATCGGCGTCACGATGATCAGCAGCGAACGGGCATACAGCCCCGAGGGCATCACATGCCGCAGCCAGCGGCCCATCCGATCCCAGGCCCCGACCACCTGCCCCGCGGCCGTGCGCAGCGTGGTGAGGCCGAGATCGAGACTCGTCATGGCGACACCACCAAGCGGTAGCCGATCCCGCGGACGGTCTGCACGAACAGCGGGTTGGCGGGATCCCGCTCGATCTTGCGGCGCAAGCGATTGACCTGCACGTCGACGGCGCGCTCATTGCTGGAACCGCCGTTGCCGGCCAATGCCAGGCGCGGCACGGTCTCGCCCGGCTGCTGCGCCAGCACCCGGAGCATGTCGCGCTCCCGGTCTGTCAGCCGCACGACCTCGTCGCTGCGCCGCAATTCGCCGCGCGCCACATGGAACACGAAGTCGCCGAATTTCACCGATTCCACCGGCGGCGGCGCGGAAGGCTGCGCCCGTTTGAGAATGTTGGCCACGCGCAGCGACAGTTCGCGCGGCTCGAATGGCTTCGACACGTAGTCGTCGGCGCCGATTTCCAACCCCTGGATGCGGCTTTCGGCTTCGGCGCGCGCGGTCAACATCAGGATCGGCACCGACGAGTGCGTCCGGATGGATTGGGCGAGCTCGAAACCGGTTTCTCCCGGCATCATCACATCGAGGATCAACAGGTCGAAGCTCAGTCCGTCGAGCTTCGCCCGCGCCTCCGCCGCGGTTTCAGCGGTCGTCACCCGGTAGCCTTCCGCCAGCAGAAATCGCGACAGCAGATCGCGAATGCGCCGGTCGTCGTCGACCACCAGCAGATGCGGTGCGTCATCGGGTGGCGCAGAGATCGGCCGGATCATGGCGGTCGCTCACCGACCAGGCCGCACGCGTTCCGCGCGGGCGATGAAGTTGAGGATGCTTTCCCGATTGTCGGGATCGATCAGCGCCGCCAGGAACTGGCGGGCGACGACCTGACCGCCCGGGCCGAGCTCGTCGAGCGCCCGGCCGACGCGCACGGTCTGCAGGTTCGCCAGCTTCATCGCCAGCGCCTCGCCCTTGGCGGTGACGTAGAGCAGCCGTTGCCGCCGGTCGCTCGGCCCCTCCCGCTGCACGACGAAACCTTCGTCGATGAGCTGTTTCAGCACCCGTCCGAGCGACTGCTTGGTGATGCCGAGGATCTCCAGGAGGTCCGCGACTTTCATACCGGGGTTGCGCGTAACGAAATGCAGCACCCGATGGTGCGCGCGCCCGAACCCCAGCGGCACCAGGAGGCTGTCGGGGTCTCCGACGAAGTCCCTGTACGCAAAGAACAAAAGCTCGATCACGTCCCAGATCGGCTCGCGGCCCCCCGGCCCCCGCGGATCAGCTTCCGAGGCGGCGGGAGGAGGCGCGGACGCCGTGAAATTTATGTCAGCCATATTGACATATTTCGGTTTGATTGTTATCCCCACAACCGGTTTCGCGAAATGATCGTGCTCGAAGCGTCCAGGTCTCGGGAGCGATGATTGTGCCGGATCGCGAACCGCGCTTCCATAGGCCGGCCAGAACATAACGGGACTTCACGGGCGACGCAAAAGCGCGCAGCAGCCGTGGTGCCTCCGCCCGACACCCAAGGAGACAGAGTGATGTCTGTGGCTTTCGACCAAAAAGACGGCTTCATCTGGTACGACGGAAAGCTCGTTCCTTGGGCCGACGCCAAGCTCCACGTTCTGAGCCACGGCTTGCACTATGCAAGCTGCGTGTTCGAAGGCGAGCGCGCCTATGGCGGCGAGATCTTCAAGTCGACCGAGCACTCCGAACGGCTCAAGCGGTCCGGCGAGTATCTCGACTTCACGATCCCCTATTCGATCCCCGAGATCGACGCGGCCAAGCGCGTGGTCCTCGAGAAGAACGGCTTGACCGACGCCTATGTCCGCCCGGTCGCTTGGCGCGGCAGCGAGATGATGGGCGTCTCCGCCCAGAACAACACCATCCATCTCGCCATCGCGGCGTGGGAATGGCCGAGCTACTTCGATCCGGCGCAGCGCCTGAAGGGCATTCGCCTCGATCTCGCGGAGTTCCGTCGCCCCGACCCGGCGACGATCCCGTGCAAGGCCAAGGCGGCGGGCCTGTACATGATCTGCACGATCTCCAAGCATAAGGCCGAGCGCAAAGGCTACGCGGACGCGCTGATGCTCGACTGGCGCGGTCAGGTTGCGGAATGCACCGGCGCGAACGTGTTTTTCATCAAGGATGGCGTCATCCACACGCCGAAGCCGGATTGTTTCCTGGACGGCATCACCCGGCGCACGGTGATCGAGCTGGCGAAGCGCCGCGGCATCACCGTCGAGGAACGCGCGATCATGCCGGAAGAGCTGTCGGGCTTCTCCGAATGCTTCATCACCGGCACGGCGGCCGAGGTCACCGCGGTGTCCGAGATTGCCGATTGGCGTTTCACGCCCGGCGCCATCACGCAGCAGCTGATGGACGACTACACCGCCGAAGTGCAGCCCAAGGGCAAGAAGGCGGCGGCGTAAGCCTACTCGGCCGCGTCCGGCCGTTCGGACGCGGCCCATCGCGCGCTCGCGGCATCGTCGGCCGCGCGCGCCTCGACCCAGCTGCTGCCGTCCGCGCGCTCCTCGCGCTTCCAGAACGGCGCCTGCGTCTTCAGATAGTCCATCAGGAATTCGGCGGCCGCGAAGGCCTCGCCGCGATGGCTTGCGGCGACGATCACCAGCACGATGTTGTCGCCCGGTACCAGCCGCCCATAGCGGTGGATGACGGTCGCGCCCAGGAGCGGCCAGCGCTGGCGCGCCTCGGCCATGTGCCGCGCGATCTCGGCTTCGGCCATGCCCGGATAATGTTCCAGCGTCATGGCCGCGATCGCGTCTTCGCCCGTGCCGCCACGGCAGATCCCGGTGAACGTCGCCACCGCCCCGATATCGGCACGGCCCGCCGTCAGCCGCGCGATCTCGGCGGCAATGTCGAAATCTTCCGATTGCAGCCGGACTTCGAAGCGCACGAACGCCTCCCGGTGACGTCAGCCGCCGGTCATCGGCGGGAAGAAGGCGATCTCCGCCGCCCCGGCGATCGGCGCATGCGCCTTCACGTGATTGCGGTCGATCGCGGCGCGGATCACCGCCGGGTTTTCGAACGCGTGGGCGTATTCGGGCCCCTGCTGCGCAAGCCACGCGATCAGTTCGCCCACGGTCTTCACTTCGGCCGGCGGACGAAGCTCCTCATCGGCCTTGCCGATCCGCTCCCGCACCCACGCGAAATACAGGACCTTCACATCAATCCCCGATCAGATGGCGGATCCCGGCGCGGAAATAGTCATAGCCCGAATAGAGCGTGACGAGCGCCGACAACCACAGCAGGGTCAGCCCGACATGGGTCGTGTAGGGAATGATCTTGTCTCCCGCCGGCCCGGCCAGCAGGAACCCGACGGCCACGAGCTGGCAGGTGGTTTTCCACTTTGCAAGACGCGTGACCGGAACGCTCACCCGCAATTCCGCGAGGTATTCCCGCAAGCCGGAGACAAGGATCTCCCGGCAGAGGATCACGATCGCGGCCCACAAGGACCAGCCCTTGATCGTCCCGTCGCCCGCGAGCATCAGCAGGCACGATGCCACCAGCAGTTTGTCGGCGATGGGGTCCAGCATTCGCCCGAGCGTCGATTGCTGCTCCCAGGCGCGGGCCAAATAGCCGTCGAAAAAGTCGGTAATGGCGGCAGCCACGAAAATCGCCAGAGCCACCCAGCGCAGCCACAACCCGCCCTGCAGGATGTCCGCCCAGAACATGCAGGCCACCACCGCCGGAACGGCGGCGATACGCCCATAGGTCAGCAAATTGGGCAGCGACAGGACCTTGCCCGCTGTCGGCTCCGTGGACGAGGTCGTGGTCGCATTCATGCGGGGGACCAAACCACCCCCCGGCGGTCACCGTCAACCGTCTCGTCGCCCTCCTCGCTGCGGCGTGATCGGCCGGCGCGGCGACAAGACACACGACGGGCTCAATGCCGCGTCGGATGGAAGAAGTCGTAGATTTTGCGCGCCGTTTCGGCATTGACCCCCGACACCCGCTCGAGGTCGGTGATCGAGGCCCGCTCGATCGCCTTCAACGTCCCGAAATGATGCAGCAGCGCCCGCTTGCGGGCGGGACCGACCCCCGGGATTTCCTGCAACCCGCCTTCGCGAATGTCGCGTTTGCGCCGCTGCCGGTGCGAGCCGATCGCGAACCGATGCGCCTCGTCGCGCAACCGCTCGACGAAATAGAGGACCGGGTCCCGCGGGGGCAGACGAAACGGCGCGCGGCCGGGGATGAAGAACGTTTCCCGACCGGCATCCCGGTCTGGCCCCTTGGCGATGCCCACCAGCGGCACCCCTTCGACGCCCAATTCGCTCAGGACCGCGCATGCGGCGTTGAGCTGGCCCTGCCCGCCGTCGATCAGAACCAGATCCGGCCAGGGGGAGGCCGCATCCGCGTCGCCGCCCGGCCCTGCATCGGCGGCGCCGCGGGGCGCCTCGGCCATCAGCCGCTTGAAGCGCCGCGTGAGCACCTCGCGCATCATCCCGTAGTCGTCGCCGGGCACCAGGTCTGTCGATCGGATATTGAACTTCCGGTACTGGTTCTTCTGCAGCCCTTCGGGGCCGGCGACGATCATCGCGCCGACGGCGTTCGTGCCCTGGATATGGCTGTTGTCGTAGACTTCGATCCGCCGGGGCGGCCTCGGCAGGCCGAACGTCTCTGCCAGCGCCGCGAGCAACTGCTGCTGCGACGACGTCTCCGCCAGCTTGCGCCCCAACGCTTCGCGCGCATTGGCCACGGCGTGGTCGACCAGGTCCTTCTTCTCGCCGCGGACCGGTACGGAGACCTCGACGCGCCGGCCGGCCTTCGTCCCCAGTGCCTCCGCCATCAACGGGCGCTCCTCGAAATCGTGCGACAGCAGGATGAGGCGCGGGCACGGCTTATCGTCGTAGAACTGGGCGATGAAGGCGGCGAGGACTTCGCCCGCGGGCAGCGATCGGTCCGCTTTCGGGAAATAGGCCCGGTTGCCCCAGTTCTGCCCGGCGCGGAAGAAGAACACCTGCACGCAGTTGAAACCACCCTCCTGGTGGACGGCGAAGACGTCCGCCTCTTCGACGCTGCGCGGGTTGATGCCCTGATGCGCCTGCACGGCCGAGAGCGCCGCCAGCCGGTCGCGATAGACGGCGGCCCGCTCGAAGTCGAGCGCGGCCGACGCCTTTTCCATCTCCGCGGCGAGCTCTTCGCGCACGGCGCCGCTCTTGCCGGACAAAAACGCTTTGGCTTCGCGCACGAGTTCTGCGTAGTCGGCCGGAGCGATCTCGTTGGTGCACGGTCCCGAACACCGCTTGATCTGGTGCAGCAGACACGGCCGCGACCGGCTCTCGAAGAACGAGTCCGAACACGAGCGGATCAGGAACGCCCGCTGCAGCGCGTTGATGGTGCGGTTGACGGCCCACACCGAGGCAAACGGCCCGAAATAGCTGCCCGCGCGCGTGTGCGCGCCACGGTGCTTGGTGATCTGCGGGGCCGGATGGTCGCCGGTAATGAGAATGTAGGGAAACGACTTGTCGTCGCGCAGCAGCACGTTGAACCGCGGCCGCAAGCGCTTGATCAGGTTCGCCTCGAGCAACAGCGCTTCCGTCTCGGTCGCCGTGGAGACGAATTCGACCGCCACCGTCGCGGCGATCATCCGCGCGATCCGCGTCGTGTGCCCGGTCGGACGCGTATAGGACAGGATCCGCTTCTTGATGTTCTTCGCCTTGCCGACATAGAGCACCTCGCCGGCGGCATCGATCATCCGGTAGACGCCCGGCGCCGCCGGGGCCAGCTTGCCGAACTTGGCAACCACGGCCGCGCCGGCCGCAAGCATCCCTGCCGTTGCGGCACCCTCCTCCGCATCGAGCACGAGCGTGGCCTCGTCCTCGTCGTCCGGGATGGCCTCGTTTTCGTTGTCCGGCAGATCGCGACGTCCGTTCATGGCGGGTAGGTAGGCGGTGCAAGGCGATCTGCCCAGCGGGCTGCCGGGCATGCGTGACCGCTGAGCAGGATGAACCGATCCTGACGGCGTTAACGAACTGTCAATGTCCCGTCAATTTAGAATGGAAAGGGGATCAGCGAGGTCTGTCGTATGGCGCGAATGCTGAACCGGCGCATTGTCCTCGGTGGGCTTGTCGCGCTCCCGGCCTATGCGGCCCTCGCACAAGATCGCTCGCTCACCATCGCGTCGACGACATCGCTGGAGCAATCCGGGCTGCTGGAGGTCGTCCTGCCGGCCTTCAAGGCGCACAGCGGCATCGATGTCCGCGTCTATTCGCTGGCGTCGAGCCAGGCGATTCACACCGCGAAGCAGGGCGGCATCGACCTGGTGCTCGTCAACGACCCTGAAGCCGCGGCGCGGTTCATGGAGGCCACGGACGGCGCGCGCCGCGAATTCATCATGTACAACGACTTCGTCATCGCCGGGCCGCGCTCCGATCCGGCCGGCATCAATGGGCTCGACAACATTGCCGCCGGCTTGCGCGAGATCGCCCGCCGGCGTGCGCAGATGGTGTCCCGTGGAGACCATTCGGGGACGCACGCAGCCGAGATGCGCTTTTGGGGCACCGCCGCTGTCAATCCAAAGGCCCGGTCGGGTCGATGGTATCGCGAAGTCGGCCTCGGAATGGGCCCCGCCCTGGAAGTCGCCAACCGTCTCCAGGCCTACATCCTCACTGACCGCGGCACCTATCTCGCCCATCGCAGCCGCATCGATCTGTCCGTGCTGGTCGAGAACGACCCCCGCGGTATCAACGAATACGACGTAATCCTCCTCAACCCGGCGAAATACCCTGGCGTCCGTGCCGAGCTCGCCAACCAGTTCATCGACTGGATCCTGTCCGCCGAAGGGCAGAACACCATCACCGCGCACAAGATCGACGGCGAACCGCTGTTCATGCCGGCGGCGCTGCGTACCCACTGAGCGCGGTACACGCGGCGGCGGCGCGCTATTCGGTGATCCCGGCGATATCAGGCGTCTGCCACGCCAGGTGCTGCCCGCCGTCGACGGCGATGATCTGCCCGGTGATGCTTGCCGACCGTGCCAGGAACACGACGGCGTCAGCCACCTCTTCGGGTCGCGGCCCGCGTCCGAGCAGCACGGCCTCGCTTTGGCGCCGAAACGTCTCGACGTCCTGGCGCCGGCTCGCCACCGTCGGCCCGGGGGCCACCGCATTGACCCTGATGCGCGGGGCCAGCGCCTGCGCCATCGTCGCGGTCGCAGCGGCGAGCGCGCTTTTTGTCAGCGAATAGGAAAAGAACGTCGGATTCGGTTTCAGCACGCGCTGGTCGAGCAGATTGACGATGCTGGCATCGCAGCCCTCCGGCACCTGCGCGGCAAACGCCTGCGCAAGGAAGATCGGGGCGCGCAGATTGACGCTGAAGTGCCGGTCCCATTGCTCCGGCGTCAACTGCCCCAATGCATCGGGCTCGAATGCGCAGGCATTGTTGACGAGCAGCGTGATCGGCCCGCAGGCTTCGGCAGCTGCCGCAACCAGTCGGGCGAGATCGGCTTGTTCGCCGAGATCCCCCGTGACCACCGCGGCCCGCCGCCCCGATGCGCGGATCGTGGCCGCAAGGTCCTCCGCCGCGGAGCGGGATCGTTGCGCATGGACGGCAACGTCGTAGCCGGCCGCTGCCAGGGCGCAGGAAATGGCGCGCCCAATCCGCACCGCCCCGCCGCTCACCAAGGCGACACGCCGCGGCGACACCCCACTGTCCATTGCGTTCACCCCCGCGGCCCTGCCGAGACCGACATGCCGTGCTCTTGATAGCGGCACCGCCGCTGTCCGTCACCGGGGTGCGGTGCCCTCCGCGCGCCACACGAGCGGCCGCTTCAAGGCTAGTCGTGGTGAATCGCCGGTGAATCGCAACCAAGAGAAGCTAACGTTCTTTAAGCATAACCTTTCGAAGCAATGCTCAATTCATCTTCATTTAACATCAAATACGACATGAATTGCACCGGCATGAAAACGTCTAGTTTTTGCCACGAGGCGAACCAGACAGGCTCACGATCGCGAATACGTTGCGCCGCAGACCATCGAAGCCGAGGTCGGCGCGGTACCGCACCTGGAGGACGGACAATGAAGAAGAACACTTGGCTCGGCTTGGCCGTGGTCGCCACTCTGGCTGCAGGTCCGGCCTTGGCCGCGGACTACGGCTCCGGCTACGCGCCCTATGCGCCTGCCTATCGCTGGACCGGCCCCTATATCGGCGCGAACCTCGGCTATCAGTGGAGTGACGTCAGCCGGCTTCCGCTTAGCCCGTCGGGCGTCGCCGGCGGCATTCAGGCCGGCTATCTGTGGCAGAACGGCCAGTTCGTTTTCGGTGGCGAGACCGACCTCCAGCTGTCGGGCGCTGACGATACTTTCGCCGCCTGGAAGTTCTCCAACCGCTGGTTCGGCACGCTGCGCGCACGCGCCGGCTGGGCCCTCGACAACATCCTGCTCTACGGCACGGCCGGCCTTGCTTACGGGGACGGCGATCTCGACATCGGCGGTCTGAGCGAAAGCCACACCCATGTAGGCTGGACCGCCGGCCTCGGCATCGAGGTGGGCTTCACGCCGAACTGGTCGGCCAAGGCCGAATATCTCTATGTCGATCTCGGTGCGAAGACCTACGTCCTCACCGGCGTCTCGCACGCGATCGATTCCAACATCCTGCGCATGGGGATCAACTACCGCTTCTGAACGCGCGGCTGGGGGGGGCGGCGCGATCCCACACGTTCATCCGCACAATCTGATTTTGCCGGCGCCGCGAGGCGCCGGATACGAGCCGTCGGGACCAGAGAGGGGCGATAAACCATCTGGATACCAAACGGGGGAGGCCCACAGGAGTGTGGCCTTCCGGCACTAGACCAGAAGGGGGCTTGGCGTCAGGTTCCGCCCCTCTCGAACGGAGGTTGAGTTAAGATGAAACGCGTTCTTCTTGCCGGCGTCGCTTTGCTGGCTGTCGCTGCGGCGTCCCAGACGGCTGTTGCCGCGGACATGTCCCGCCCGGCGGCGTATCCCGCCAAGGCTCCGGTGGCCTATTCCGTGTACGACTGGACCGGTTTCTATATCGGTGCCCAGGTCGGTTACGCTTGGGGCAACGCCCACTACAATGACGGCGTCTTTGCGCGGAACTACGACATCGACGGCGTGATCGGCGGTCTCTATGCCGGCTACAATGCGCAGATCGGCAACTGGGTCCTCGGTCTCGAAACCGATTTCAACGCCACCGGCGTGAAGGGCAATGACAGCCTCGCGCCGATCGACGAGACCGACGCCCGTTGGGCCGGTTCGTTCCGCGCGCGCGCGGGCTATGCCTGGGATCGCACGCTGCTCTACGTCACCGGCGGTCTCGCTTACGCGAGCCTGAAGCACATGGCCTTCACCGGCGAAACCAACAGCAAGACGCATCTCGGCTGGACGATCGGCGCGGGCCTCGAATATGCGGCCACGCAGAACATCCTGCTGCGCGGCGAGTATCGTTACAGCGACTACGAGAAGCTGACGCATACCTACGCTATTGCCGCGCCGCGCGAGGTCGACGGCCACACCCATCAGCTGATGGTCGGCGCCGCCTACAAGTTCTGAAGCTTCGAAGCTTGATGCGATCGACGCCCCGGGTTCGCCCGGGGCGTTTTCTTGCCGGCGTGGCGGTGCCGATCCGGCCAATAAAAAAGCGGCCGCCTCGCAGCCGCCGCGAAGTTACTCGACCAAGACACGCCTCGTAAGGCGCGCAACCGTCCCGTCAGCCGGTGATCACCAGGTTGACGGCCTTCGGACCCTTGCCCTTCTTGTCCGGCTCGACATCGAAGCTGATGCGCTGGCCTTCTGTCAGGGCTTTCATGCCGGCACGTTCCACGGCAGTGATGTGCACGAACACGTCGCGGCCACCGTCGTCGGGCTTAATGAAGCCATAGCCGCGTTCAGTATTGAAGAACTTGACCGTACCGGTCATTGCCATCGGGAAACTCCTTCCCCCCAAGAGTTGCTCCGCCGCCGGCAAACGCGAACGGCGACTCGGCTGGACATTCGCAATCGGGGAAAGGTGTCGGCCGCACAGGCCTCGGTCACCTCCGCCGGCCCCCCCGCGGGAGGCGGAACGTCAAAGCCGATCTAACGGTTAGACCAAGGCGCCGCGCCTGGAAAGAGGGCGCAAATAGTTACAACTTAATTTTTGCATATGAGGGCATCCACCTTCGCGCCTGCAGCAGAGCCGCTGAGGATCTTCGCCAAGGGGGGCATCAGCGTGCTCAACTCGTCCTGCAGCGTCCAAGGCGGATTGACGATGACCATGCCCGATCCCGCAAGTCGGCCTGCCGCAGGCACTTCCGACAACCGCAGTTCGGCGCGCAGCACGTTTGCCATCCCGCCGCTGGCGAGCCGCCGCGCGAAGGCGGCCACTTCGCGCTCGTCCTTGATTGGATACCAAACGGCATACAATCCCGTCGGCCACTTGCGGTATGCCGACATTAGTCTTTCGGCTAATGACGCGAACTCGTCGGCCGCCTCGAACGGCGGGTCGATCAGCACCAGGCCCCGACGCTCCTTCGGCGGGATATAGGCATTCAACGCCGTCCAGCCGTCGATTGTCACCGCCCGCGCGCGCGGATCGCGCCCCAGCGCACGCCGCAGCGCCGCCGCGGCTTGCGGCTCCAATTCGCACGCGACGAGCCGATCCTGTGGCCGCAACAACGACCGTGCGAGCAGCGGCGAGCCGGGATAGAGCCGCGGCGTGCCGCCTTCATTCAGCGCCGCGACGGCGTCGCGATAGGGTTGCGCGAGCGCCGCGACGGGAGCAGCGAGGGCTGCGTGCCAGAACCGTCCGATGCCGTCGCGCCACTCGCCGGTCCGCTGCGCGCGCTCGTCCTGCAGATCGTAGAGTCCTGCGCCCGCATGGGTGTCGATCACGCGAAACGGCGTCTCCTTGCCACGCAGATAGAGCAGAATGCGCGTGACAATGAGGTGTTTCATGACGTCGGCGAAATTGCCGGCGTGGAACGCGTGGCGATAGTTCATCGACAAGACACCGAAGCTGCAGGACCGACGTGATGAACCGGCCCAAGCAAGAGGACCGGACGCACGGGCGCGTCGCCTCGGCCTAGCCGAGCTGATGTCCGCCGACAATGGCCATGCGAGAAGGCCATGCGAGCGGGCCATGCGGTTGGCCGAGGCGATTTGACCATGCGATCGGCCGCCGGCGCGGGCACCCCCCTCGGCGATGCCCGGGACAGCAGGCGCCTGCGGCCGTCGCTGACGACGGCCGCCGCTTCTCTTGCCGCCGCGCCTACTCGACCGCCGTCGCCGCCTCTGTGCCGGTCCCCTCGGCGCTTCCGCCGCGGAGCGGCGGCATCACCAGTTTCTCGCGCCGGCAGGCGCGGCGATCGAGCTCTTCGCAGGCGCGAAAGCCGAGATCCTTCGTCATGCAGATGCGGACCTCGCGCATCCGCCGGCTGTCGCAGTTCACCGACACGGCCTCACGCGGCATACCAGGATTGGCTTCGACGAAGGCCGCCTCGACCTCATCCGGCGTCACGATCAGTTCGGTGGTGGGAGCCAGGTAGGCGGCCGGGATCTTCACCACGGCGCGCGCCCGGCGCACCGTTTCGAAATAGCTGCGCGGCGACAGGCCGGAGCACGTGCCGTGCTTGCCCCATTCGTGGAAGACGAGCTGCGGGCTCGGCATGAGGTCGAGCATCGAGGAGACGATCTCCCGGTGCAGGCGCGGCGGCGGCACCTGGCAGTGCTCCGGAAATCCCCTCTCGTATTGCGGCCAGAGGCCGTGCACGACGAAGGAATAGGGCCGGCCGCCGCACTGCATTTTCGGCGCCCGTGCGCCGCGCGCGTCGCAATAGGAAGGCGACCAGGACAGCGCCAGGACGTAGAAGTCGAACTGGCCGACTTCGTTCTGCCGCTGGTCCTGTGCGTCGGCCGGTCCCGCCGCAACAAGGACGGCCACCAACACGGCGAAAATTGCGGCGAGCTGCGGCCGGAGCCTGTTCCGCAGCCATGATGGCATACCTGTGAGGTCCTTGCCGGCCGTGCGGCTCAAGCGCCGCGCGTCCGCATGCGAGAAGGCGCTGACAGACATCGTCCCCCCCAACCCGGTTGCACAAGCCGGGGTACACTACCTGCGCGCGAAGAACATTTCAAGAACAGTCAGTACCGGGCCATCTTGCACGCGGGGTTATAGGCCCAGTTGCGGTCGAGCCCGACCACGCACCACTCCACGCCCCAGCTGGCGCCGATCATCCCGGTGTCCTCGCCGATCCAGTAATGGATGGTGCGCCAACGGCCGTCCGAGACAAGGACCTTGCCGGTGCAGAAGCGGCGCGGGATCGTCCCCTCGGCCCACGGCGCAAAAGCCGTTTCGCGGATCCGCTCGAAGCCGACGATCTGCAGCGCCGACTGCCAATACCGGCTCTCCTTCTCCGCGAACATCGACTGGATCTTGCCGAGCGCGGCGCCGTCCGCGCAGGCGGGAACCACGTAGTCGTAGCGCGGTCCGGACAGCCAGAAATTCTGCTCGAAGAAATTCGCCGCCCCTGCCGGGCCGCTGCTCAGCAGTGCTGCAACCCCCACGCACCAGATCGCGATGTACCGGCCCATCAGGCGTCGCATGAATCCTCTCCCTGCTTCGCCGCGACGGTGCCGCTAGGTTCCACCGCGGTCAAGTCCCGGTTGCCGATGGCCAGCAGATTGCTTGCACGCGTAGCCGTGCAGACACGCCGATTGCATCAGCGGGACGGCCGGACCTTGAACCGAATCCCCCGAGATTCGCGCGAGCCGCGTGGCGCCGGTCGCTCCACGCTCCGAGACCGCGCAGGCGGTCTCGGAGAACAGCCAGCTCGTATTGTTGAGCATCATCCCGCAGGTGGCGAGCCGCGGTCCGGCCGGCGTGATCAGGCAGGCCGACTCGCCCAACGCGAAGGCGCGGCCCAGCGCCCTGCAGGTGCAATCGGAATGCGCGGGTGTGACCCATGCAGCGGCCGCGGCCGTCGCCGCGGCGAAGACGCGTGCCTGGCCTCCGCATCGGATCATGCGCCCAGTCTAGCACGGCGGCCGCGAGGCTGGCCTGGGCCACGGGCGCACGGCTAGGCTGTCCGCCGAATCGCGGGGAGACGCCATGACACAGACTTCCAGCTTCGATCTCGAGACGGCGCGCCGTCTTCTCGCCGACGTGTTTGCCCCTTGGGTGCAGGACCTCGGCCTTTCGGTAGAACGCATCGATACGGGCGCGACCGATGCAGGCGTCGCCGGTGCAGTGATGCGGATGGCGTTCAGTGAGAAGCTGTGCCGCGAAGGGGGCGTCGTCTGCGGCCAGGCGCTGATGGCCCTCGCCGACACCGCCATGGTTTTTGCCGTGTCCGCAGCGGCGAACGGCTATCGCCCGATGACGACGGTCGACCAGACGACCCACTTCCTCAAGCCGGCCGCAGCGACGGATATCGTCGCCGATGCCCGCATCGTCCGGCAGGGGCGAACGATGAGCTTCGGCCGGGTGACGCTCAGCGCGGCGACGGACGGCAAGCCGGTGGCGATGGTGTCGAGCGCCTATGCGCTGCTCTAGCCTTCAATGCCCTTCGAAGGCGATCAGAGTGCGGACCGGAACGCCGAGCGCCCGCAGCTTGTCCGCGCCGCCCAATTCCGGCAGGTCGATAATGAAGCAGGCCGCGACAATGTCGGCGCCGATATTGCGCAACAGCTTCACGGCGCCTTCAGCGGTCCCGCCGGTGGCGATCAAATCGTCGACCAGGATCACGCGCTGGCCGGCGGTGACGGCGTCGACATGCATCTCCATCTCGTCGGTGCCGTATTCCAGCAGGTAGGCCATCCGCACCGTCTGGTGCGGGAGCTTGCCTTTCTTGCGGATCGGCACGAAGCCGGCCGAGAGTTGATGCGCCACCGCGCCGCCCAGGATGAAGCCGCGCGCCTCGATCCCCGCCACCTTGTCGACTTTGGAACCCGCCCACGGTTGCACCAGTTCGTCGACGGCCCGCCGGAATGCGCGCGCATCGCCGAGCAAGGTGGTGATGTCCCGGAACATGACACCCGGCTTCGGGTAGTCGGGGATCGTTCGAATCGCCGCCTTGAGGTCCTGTTCGATCGCAGAGACGTTCATCGAGATCTCTTTGCAAAACCGCCGGTTGCGGGCGCGCCCACTCTGGCTAACGATGCGTTGGGGCGCAACCGGGAAACCACATTATGAGCACGGAAGCCGATCGCGGCAGGCGCGAAGTCGTTCTCGTCGACCTCGACATCTCGTTCCTTCGCCTGGTGATGTTCTTCGTCAAGGCAACGCTCGCGGCCATTCCGGCCGCGATCATCGTCTCGCTGTTCTTCATGCTTCTGGCGGCGATCTTGGGAGCGCTGTTCGGCATGCACCCGTGGTGGGCCAACCGGTCGATGATCTGAGCCGTTCAGCGCCGAAGGACACGCCCGGCCACCACTTCCAAGCGCGCGACAAGGTCCGGGTCGCGCGCCTCGGGCGCCGTGATGATCGCATTGTCGAGCGCGCGATCCGACCCGATCGGGCACGGCTCGTGTTCACGCGGGAGGTCGCGGGCCAGACGCCCGACCAGCCGCGCCGCCTTCTCGGCGTTGGCGCTCAGCACGCGGATGATGTCCTGAACGGTGACGGCGTCGTGGTCGGGGTGCCAGCAGTCGAAATCGGTGACCATCGCCACGGTGGCGTAGCAGAGCTCCGCTTCCCGGGCGAGCTTGGCTTCCGGCATGTTGGTCATGCCGATCACCGCATAGCCGAGCTGCTTATAGGTCAGGCTTTCGGCCAGCGTCGAAAACTGCGGCCCCTCGATGCAGACATAGGTCCCGCCCCGCGCAACGGGGATTCCTTCTGCCTCCGCTGCCGCAGCGAGATGGATCCGCAAGCGCGGTGAGACCGGATGCGCCATCGAGACGTGCGCGACGCATCCTTTGCCGAAGAATGAGTTCTCGCGCTTGTAGGTGCGATCGACGAACTGATCGACGAGGACGAAAGTGCCGGGCGGCAGATCCTCGCGAAACGAGCCGCAGGCTGACAGCGACACCACGTCGGTGACGCCGACGCGCTTCAAGGCGTCGATATTGGCGCGATAGTTGATGTCGCTGGGGGCGAGCCGATGGCCCTTGTCGTGACGCGACAGAAAGACGAGCGGCAGCCCGGCGACGATTCCGATCCGCAGCGGCGCGGAAGGCTCGCCCCAAGGCGTCGTGACTCGTTCTTCGCGTACATTCTCCAGGCCCGGAAGGTCGTAGATGCCCGACCCGCCGATGATTCCGAGAACGGCTTCGGTCACGGTCCCCTCCCTCTCCGGATGCGCAAAGGGCCCCTTCCGGGGCCCTTCGTCAGTTCTCGCAGATGGCGGCGCTACATCGTCGTGCCGCGCGGATCCTGGCCATGCGCGAGTTCGCGCGGCTTCTCGACCTCGCGCCAGACCTTCTTCTTCGTGAAGTAGAGGAGGCCGGCGAACACGATCAGGAAAATCATGACCTGGAAGCCGATCCGCTTGCGCGCTTCCATGTGCGGCTCCGCCGTCCACATCAGGAAAGCGGTGACGTCCTTCGCGTACTGGGCGGTCGTCTCCGGCGCGCCGTCCGAATAGGTGACCTGACCGTCGGAGAGCGGCTTCGGCATGCCGATCGCATGGCCCGGGAAGTACTTGTTGTAGTGCGTGCCCTCGGGCAGCGTCACGCCCTCCGGCGGGTTGTCCTCGTAGCCGGTCAGCAGCGCGACGAGGTAGTCCGGACCCTGCTCCTGATACTGCGTGACGATGTCGAACAGGAACCAGGGGAAGCCGCGCTCGTAGGTGCGAGCTTTGGCCACCACCGACAGGTCCGGCGGATAGGCGCCGCCATTGGCCGCGCGCGCGGCCTGCTCGTTCGGGAACGGCGACGGGAAGCGGTCGGCGGGACGGCCGGCGCGCTCGAACATTTCGCCCTGATCGTTTGGCCCGTCCTGTACCTGGTACTCGGCCGCGATCGCCGCGGCCTGCGCGGGCGAGAAGCCCGGCCCGCCCGGCTGCGCCAGGGTCCGGAACGCCACCAGCGACAGGCCGTGACAGGCCTGACAGACCTCGCGGTAGACCTTGAGGCCCCGCTGCAGCTGCCCGCGGTCGAACGTGCCGAACGGGCCCGCGAAGCTCCAGTCCTGCCGCGGCGGGGTGACGCTTTCGGCGGCACCGGCGCTGCCGGCGAACATCCCGACAGCGGCGACCGCGATCACGGCGGCGAGGATTTTCTTCTTTACCATCATGGTCTTGCTCCCGAACCCCGCCTCACCCGCGACCTTCAGGTGCAGCCGCAGCGGCGGTTACCGGCGCAGCGCCCTTCTTGCCCAGAACCGCCTCGGTAATCGAACCGGGCAGCGGCTTCGGCTTCTCGATCAAGCCGAGCAGCGGCAGGATGATCAGGAAATGCGCGAAGTAGTAGATCGTCAGGATCCGCGCGGCGATGACGTACCCGCCCTCGGCCGGCTTGGCGCCGAGCCACCCGAGCAGGATGCAGACGGCCACGAAGATCCAGAAGAACTGCCGGTACAGCGGCCGGTACACCGCCGAACGAACCCGGGACGTATCCAGCCAAGGCAGAAACACCAGGATCAGGATCGACCCGAACATCGCCAGCACGCCCGCGAGCTTGTTCGGGATCGAGCGCAGGATCGCGTAGAACGGCAGGTAGTACCATTCCGGAACGATGTGGGCCGGCGTCACGCCCGGGTTGGCCGGGATGTAGTTGTCGGCGTGGCCCAGATAGTTCGGCAAATAGAACGCGAACCAGGCGAAGAAGATCATGAAGCAGACCATCAGGAACGCGTCCTTGACGGTCGCATAGGGCGTGAACGGCACCGTGTCCTTACTGGACTTCGGCTCGATACCGGTCGGGTTGTTCTGCCCGACCACGTGCAGCGCCCATACGTGGAGCACGACCACGCCGGCGATTGCGAACGGCAGCAGGTAGTGCAGCGAGAAGAACCGGTTCAGCGTCGGGTTGCCGACCGAATAACCGCCCCACAGCCACGTCACGATCGGTTCGCCGACGAAGGGCAGCGCCGAGAACAGGTTGGTGATGACGGTGGCGCCCCAGAAGCTCATCTGGCCCCACGGCAGCACGTAACCCATGAAGCCGGTCGCCATCATCAGCAGGTAGATGATCACGCCGAGGATCCACAGCACTTCGCGCGGCGCCTTGTAGGAGCCGTAATACATGCCGCGGAAGATGTGGATGTAGACGGCGATGAAAAACATCGACGCGCCGTTGGCGTGCAGGTAGCGCAGCATCCAGCCGTAATTCACGTCGCGCATGATGTGCTCGACGGAATTGAAGGCGTAATCCACATGCGGCGTGTAGTGCATGACCAGGATCACGCCGGTCACGATCTGCGCCACCAGCATGAAGCTGAGGATGCCGCCGAACGTCCACCAGTAGTTCAGATTGCGGGGGGTCGGGTAGGCGACGAAGGAGGAATGGACGAGGCCGAGGATGGGAAGCCGGCTTTCCAGCCACTTGAGGGCCGGGCTTTGCGGCTCGTAGGTCGAATGTCCGCTCATAATCGAACCTTGGAATGCGGCGACGCAGGCGTCAGCCGATGCGGATCTTGCTGTCCGAGACGAAAGTGTAGGGCGGGATCGGCAGGTTGCTCGGTGCCGGCCCCTGGCGAATCCGTCCGGACGTGTCGAACACCGACCCGTGGCACGGGCAGAACCAGCCGCCATAGGGGCCCTGATGCCCCAGCGGGATGCAGCCGAGATGCGTGCAATTGCCGTACACGATCAGCCACTGCGCGTGGCCTTCCTTGACGCGTGCCGAATCGGGCTGCGGGTCAGGCAGGCTGGACAGGCTGACGTCCTCGGCTTCCTTGATCTCCTTCTCGGTCCGGTGCCGGACGAAGATCGGCTTGCCGCGCCAGAACACCTTCACGATCTGCCCGTCGGCGATCGGAGCAAGATCGACCTCGATCGGCGCGCCCGCCGCGATGGTCGAAGCGTCGGGATTCATCTGGTCGATCAGCGGCCAGGCAACGGCCGCAACGCCGACGGCCCCAACGGCTCCCGTTGCGATGTAGAGAAAGTCGCGGCGCGTCGGTTCGGCCGGAGACATCGTGGTCACGGTTCAGTCCTTGTCTTCTTGCCTGCTCTTCTTTTTGCCATTCCCGTCTGCTGTTCTCGGTCTGGGCCCGTGACCGCCCGAATGCCGGACTCCTTCGACCCCCGCCGAGGCTCCGCAAGAACGACACGAACCGCTGCAACCGGGCGGCAAATCGCCGGGCACCAGTCTAGGACGGCTCTAATCGCACCCTTGCCCAGCGAGTGCAAGCCCGGTATCGCACGGACAGCCATCAACGCGCACACCTTTTCCGCGCCCGTTGCCCGGGCGCATGGAGGCGCTGGGCCGACCGGGGCCCCTGGGTCGCATCCGTGATTCGCATCGCCCTGTTCCAGCCGGACATCGCCCAGAACGCGGGCACCATCCTGCGCCTCGCCGCCTGCCTGGGCCTGGAGGCGCATATCGTTGAACCGGCGGGCTTTCCCGTGTCGGATCGCGCCTTCCGGCGGGCCGGCATGGACTATCTCGATCGTGCCGCGCTCGTGCGTCACAGCAGCTGGGACGCCTTCGCCGCCTGGCAGCGCGCCAACGGCCTGCGGCTCGTCCTGTTCACGACCGCCGCCACCCAATCCTATCTGTCGCACCGTTATGAGCCGGACGACATCCTGCTGTTCGGACGCGAATCAGCCGGGGTCCCGCCCGCGGTCCATGCCGCCGCCGCGGCTAGGCTGATCATCCCGATGCGGCCCGGCTTGCGCTCCATCAATGTCGCCATGACCTGCGCCATGGCAGTGGGAGAGGCCTTGCGCCAGACGGAGGGATTTGCGTCCTGATCGACACCGTCTGTCCGCATGCGCTGATCCCGCGGCGCCCGACCGCCGCAGCCAACGACACGAGGCTCCCATGACCGATCTCGAATCCCGCAAGGCGACGGCGCGTGCCTGGTTCGAATCCCTTCGCGATGACATCTGCGCCGCGTTCGAGCGCCTCGAGGACGAGCTTCCTGCCGGCGCCCCGCTGGCGGATCGCGACCCCGGGCGCTTCGTCCGCACGCCCTGGCAGCGCCGCGACCACACCGGCGCGCCCGGCGGCGGCGGTGTCATGGCGATCATGAAGGGCCGCGTCTTCGAGAAGGTCGGCGTCCACGTCTCCACCGTCTTCGGCGAGTTCGCCCCGGAGTTCCGCAAGGAGATTCCGGGCGCCGCCGACGATCCGCGGTTTTGGGCGTCGGGCATCTCGCTGATCGCCCACATGCACAATCCGCATGTGCCGGCAGTGCACATGAACACGCGCTTCGTGGTCACCGCGAAGGCATGGTTCGGCGGCGGCGCCGACCTGACGCCGGTGCTCGATCGGCGCCGGACCCAGGACGACCCCGACTCGCAGGCCTTCCACGCGGCCATGAAGGCGGCCTGCGACGCCCATGCCGCCGTGGCCCCCTATGACAAGTTCAAGACGTGGTGCGACGAGTATTTCTGGCTCAAGCACCGCAACGAGCCGCGCGGCATCGGCGGGATCTTCTACGACTGGCTGGATTCGGGCGATTGGCCGGCGGATTTCGCCTTCACCCAGGACGTCGGCCGCGCCTTCCTTGCCATCTATCCGGACTTGGTCCGGCGCAATGTCGCGACCCCGTGGACAGATACGGACCGCGAGGAGCAGCTGGTGCGCCGCGGCCGCTACGTCGAGTTCAATCTGCTCTATGACCGCGGAACGGTGTTCGGCCTGCGCACCGGCGGCAATGTCGACTCGATCCTGTCGTCGATGCCGCCCGTGGTGAAATGGCCGTAGCCGCCAACCGGCTGGATCGCCCGTCCGTCTGCTAGGATGCAACGGATGGCAACGCAGGCCGTTGTCTCGCTATCGCCAGCGGCCCCAGTCACAGGACGGAGGATTCCATGACCTTCCAGCCAGGCGACGTCGTCATGCTGAAGTCGGGCGGCCAGCCCATGACCGTCATTGCCATCGACGAGACCGCGGCGGAGTGCCTGTGGCTCGGCGAGGAGGGAGATCTGTTCCGCGAAAAGGTGCCGCTCGTCGCGCTCGTTTCGGTCGCCGACGTCCTCGATGACGAGGCCGGGCCCGAAGACGAGGACGAAGACGAAGACGACGAGGAAGAAGAGGAAGACGACGAGGAATACGAGGACGACGACGAGGAAGACGGCGAAGAAGACGAGGAAGAAGAGGAAGAAGAGGAAGAAGCCGCCGATCGACGACCGCGTGGCCCGCGGGGCAAGCGCGCCGCTTAAGCGGTCATCGCGCTCCTTCGGTCGCGGCGGCCCCCGCCGCCGCGAGATCGGCCGGCGAGATCAACACCTCGAACCGGCACACCAGATCACGATGCTGGGATAGTCCGCGAGTTTCACACCCGCGGGTATGGCGTAGCGCTGGCTTCCCTTGAAGGCCCGCAATCCTCCTCCAGGAACACCGCCTGCTGCGAGAGGCTGACCTTTCCGCGTCCTCAATGGATCGGATCGGCAGGATGGGCATGGATGAAGGAGCCGGTGGCGACGATCTGGCTCCGCTCCAAGTCGCTCAGGCGCTCGCTGGCGGGCGGCGGCGGAAAAGCGAACGGAAACAGAAAGAAGCCCAGCGCGACGCCGAACCCGGTCCCGACCACGCCGCCGAGGAGGACCAGCGCAATGGCACGCCACAAGCGTCGCATCATGCTCACCTCCCCTGCTGTCGTTCCACCCTGGCTGCGGCAACGGCGATCGCCTCGAGTTGCGCCGGATCGTCCGGACAGCCCGCCGCAAGCCACTCTTCTTCGGCCGCGCGCAGCGCGGCTCCCAGCCGCGGCCCCTTCTCCACCCCGTGACGCATCAGATCGGCGGCGCGCAGCGGAAAGACGGGAATCGGCCAGCGCGCCGGCAGGCCGGCCAAGGCCGACCAGCGCGCCGCGTCGTCGTCGCCCGCCCGCGCCCAGGCCAGCAGAACGCGGTCAACGAACCGGTCCGCGCCTTCGCGATAGAGCATGATCCGCGCGGACGATTCGTCCGTCGCCGTCCTCACCACGCGCCAGCGCGCCATCGATACCAGACGTTCGGATTCCGAATTGGACAGCCGCAGCCGCTCGCGCAGCCGTGCTGCGTCTTCTTCCACCAGGACCGCGAGCGCCGCCAGACGCCGGATCGCGTCTGGCTCACGCTGCTGCTCCCGTTCGATCCGGCACATCCGTGCGAAGGACGCCACCAGCGGCACGCCGGCGAGGACCCGGCTGAGCAGCCCGGCCTCGGCCATGACCGCGACCGTGTCGACGGCACCGGGCGCCACCAGCAGCTTCAGCAGCTCGGCACGCACCCGTTCACGCGACAGCAGGTCGAGCCCGCTGCGCGCCGCGATGCAGGCACGAACGGCCTCGGCGTCCGGCGCCCCGGCGCCGTAGCTCGCGTGGAAGCGGAAGAACCGAAGGATCCTCAGATAGTCTTCGGCGATACGCGCAGCCGGTTCGCCAATGAAGCGCACCCGCCGCGCCGCGAGGTCATCGCGACCGCCGACATCGTCGTATACACGGCCCGCACGGTCGGCCGACATGCCGTTGATCGTGAAGTCGCGCCGCAAGGCGTCCGCGCGCCAGTCGCGCCCGAACCGAACCCGGGCGTGACGTCCGAATGTCTCGACGTCCTCGCGCAGCGTGGTCACTTCGAACGGCGTGCCGTTGACGATCACCGTGACGGTGCCGTGCTCGACCCCCGTCGGCACCACGTGGAATCCGGCGGCAAGCGCCCGCCGCTCCGTCTCCGCCGGTACAGACGTGGTCGCCACGTCGATGTCGCCTGGGGCGAGGCCCAGCAGCCCGTTGCGCACCGCGCCGCCGACCACCCGCGCCTCCTCGCCGTCGCGGTCGAGCACGGCGAGCAGCCTGGCGACGGGGCCGTGACGCAGCCAGTCCGCCTCGGCAAGAGACGACTCGATCGGCCTGGTGAGGCCGTCCGTCAACGGATCTCTCCCGGCACGAACTTTCCGTCTTCGATCCGCGCCGGCAAGTACCGCGATCCCGGCGGCGCGCCGGACAGATGCGCCAGCAACAGGAAGCTGCCCAGCACCAGCACCAATGCGACCCCCGTCAGGATCATCACCCGCTTGGCGGGCCACGACGCCGTGTCCAGCACCCGCGTGCGCGTCACGATCAGGAATAGCGCGTAGAGGCCGAACGGCGTCAGGAACAGGACAAGTTCGGTCAGGACCGGGCGAATCATGCGTACAGACGTTCGAACAGGTTCCGCAGGATGCCCGCGGTCACGCCCCAGATATAACGCTCGCCGAATGGCATGGCGTAGTAGCTGCGCATCAGCCCGCGCCATTCCCGACTGTGCCGTTGATGGTTCTCGGGACGCATGAGGAATTCGAGCGGGACCTC
>Ga0182741_1001018_pt1 | contig 39187 bp, 47 predicted proteins | sample eDN5th37CBELigOP_FD_128874 | JGI IMG/M metagenome (GOLD analysis project Ga0182741, IMG submission 128874) | Enriched Organic Plus compost microbial communities from Emeryville, California, USA - eDNA 5th pass 37_C BE-Lig OP (version 2) (version 2) ... | reverse complement strand
TGCGAGATCAACACCGATATTCCGGCGTTCTGTGTGGGGAATGTGGCCGACGCGTTCAACGAAGCCGCCAAGCCGCTGCGCGGATCGAAGGTGCTGGTGCTCGGGGTCGCGTACAAGAAGGACATCGACGATCTCCGCGAATCGCCGGCGCTCGAGATCCTCGACCTTCTCGTGAAGAAGGGCGCGAGGGTGAGCTTCCACGACCCGTACATAGCGGAGATCGTGGACGACGGCCACACCCCTGCGGGAGCGGTGGGGAAGTCCGTGCCGCTCACCGACGACCTGCTGCGCGACTCGGACGCCGTGATCGTGGTGACCGACCATTCGGTGATCGACTACGGGCGCGTCTGTCAGCTCGCGCAGATCGTCATCGACACGCGCAACGCTTGCGCCGGGCGTTCGGCGCCGAGCCTGGAGCAGCCGGCAGCGGCGGCGGTGCGTGTCTGAGAAGAGCGCGGCCCAGCAGCAATACTCCATAGCGCTCGTCGGCTGTGGCCGGATAAGCGAGCGCCACCTCGAGGCGATCGCCGCGCAGCCCGCGCTCCGTCTGGCGGCCGTGTGCGACGAGGTGGAGGAGCGCGCGCGGAACGCCGGCGCGAAGTGGGGCATACCGTGGTTCACCAGCTACGCCGCCATGCTGGACGAAGTGCCCGCCAGCATCATGGCCATCTGCACGCCCAGCGGCCTGCACCCGCGCCATGGGATCCTGGCGGCCGAGCGCGGGATGCACGTCATCTGCGAGAAGCCCATGGCTACGCGCCTCGAAGACGCCGACGCGCTCGTGCGCGCGTGCGACGAGGCGGGCGTGCAGCTCTTCGTGGTGAAGCAGAACCGGCTCAACCCCGCCATCCAGCTCCTCAAGCGCTCGGTGGAGCTGGGCCGCTTCGGCCGCATCTATCTCGCCAACACCACCGTGCGCTGGAACCGGCCGCAGTCGTACTACGACATGGCGCCATGGCGCGGCACGTGGGAGTTCGACGGCGGCGCCTTCATGAACCAGGCGAGCCACTACGTGGACATGGTCCAGTGGCTCGTGGGTCCGGTGGAATCGGTGGTGGCGCGCACCGCCACGCTCGCGCGGCGTATCGAGAGCGAGGACACGGGGATCGCGCTCCTGCACTTCCGCAACGGCGCGCTGGGGACCATCGAGGTCACCATGCTCACCTATCCGCGCAACATGGAGGGCTCGATCACCATCATTGGTGAGCGCGGGACGGTGAAGGTGGGCGGGACGGCGCTCAACCGGATCGAGCACTGGGATTTCGCGGAGTACGACGACCTGGATCGCGAGGCCGAGCTCCTGAAGGCGGCACCCAACCCGCTCTCGGTCTACGGGTCGGGCCACGGGCCGTACTACTCCAACGTCGTGCGCACGCTGCGCCACGAAGCTGCCGCCGACACCGACGGCCGCGAGGGGCGCAAATCGCTCGAGCTCATCCTCGCCATCTACGAGTCGGCCCGCTCGGAGTCGCAGATCGCGCTCCCGCTGCGCACCTTCTCGCGCGACCCCGATGCCTCGAGCATCGGCGCCGCGGGGAGGCGGCGCTGACCGGCGCGGCTCGCGCATGAGCGAGATGCGCGAGCTTCCTGGCGGCGCGCTCGTTCACGAGTCGAGCTACGTGGACGACGGCGCCGTGGTGGGGGCGGGCACCAGGATCTGGCACTTCTGCCACGTGATGAAGGGTGCCGAGATAGGAGAGCATTGCAGCCTGGGCCAGAACGTGGTCGTGATGCCTGGCGTCGTGCTCGGGCGCAACGTGAAAGTCCAGAACAACGTGAGCATCTACGAGGGCGTGCGCTGCGAGGATGACGTCTTCCTCGGTCCATCGGCGGTGTTCACCAACGTCATCAACCCGCGCAGCCACGTTTCGCGCAAGCACGAGTACCGCGCCACGCTCGTGAAGCGCGGTGCCTCCATCGGCGCCAACGCGACCATCGTGTGCGGGCACGATCTCGGCGAGTACTCGTTCGTGGCCGCAGGCGCTGTGGTCACGCGGAGCGTGCCCGCGTACGCGCTCGTGGCGGGCGTTCCCGCGCGCGTGATCGGCTGGATGTGTGAGTGCGGCGAGCGGCTGTCGTTCGCCGCGGAGCCGCTTGGTGCGGGGAGGGTGCGCTGCGCCGCGTGCGGCTCGAGCTACGAGCCGTTGGACGATGGCGAGAGCATCAGGAAGGTGGAGCAGGGCCCCTGAGTGGAGCGGGGGTGAAGCAGTGGTCGCGCAGGGACTCGAACCCCGGACCTCTGGTATGTGAGACCAGCGCTCTAACCAGCTGAGCTACGCGACCGAGTGCCCGGAAACTCGGGCAAACGAGTCTTCAATTCTAACAGTGCTATGGACCGCGTGGTAGTGGGCCCTGCAGGACTCGAACCTGCGACCGTCGGATTATGAGTCGGCTCATCACAGACCGGCCCATCTGATACCCTGCCGAGGGAGCGCGCCATGAAGGGATTACGGCCTTCATGGCGCGCTTAACTATCGCGCCCCGCCCCAAAACCGGCACCCGACCGGTAAGTCGATGTCCTCCAATCCGGTCGAGCTGCTATAGCTGGTGCTATAGCGCCCAAAAGTCGTCCCGGCACTTGCTTGCTTTCACTACTGTCACCGGGGGTGACTTTCGATTTGCCCGGCACGGCGGGCCCGCATAGGTTGTCCGCGTCAACAGGCAGGAGCCCCGAGACCCATTGAGTGGCAGATAAGGTAGCACCAAAGCAGCACGCCGCTCTCGGCGCGTCGAGCGCGAAGCGGTGGATGTCATGCCCCGGCAGCCTGCGCATGATCGAGCAGGCGCCACCGGCTCTCCCGAGCCCCCACGCGCAGGAAGGAACAGCAGCACACGCCCTCGCCGAGCTCTCGCTTCGGCGCGGCCTCCCGCCCGAGACATGGGTGGGCGCGACGCTCGAAGGCGTCGAGATCACGCACAGCATGGCCGAACACGTACGCGTGTTCGTCGACTACTGCCGCGACCGCATGGGCGGCGACCTGCGGCACTGGATCGAGGCGCAGTTCAATCTCGCGCCGCTCAACCCGCCCGGCCCGATGTTCGGCACCGCCGACTTCGTGAGCTACAACCCCGTCGACAACTCGCTCGAAGTGGTCGACTTGAAGTTCGGGCAGGGTGTCTACGTGGACGCTGTCGGCAACCCGCAGCTCCGCTACTACGCGCTCGGCGCGCTCATGCTACTCCCGAAGGGGAAGCGCCCCGACACGATCTTCCTCACAATCGTCCAGCCGCGCCTCGGTGATCCACCGATCCGCAGCGAGGTCATCACGCGCGACGAGCTGCGTGCGTTCGCGAAGGAGCTGCTCGACGCGGCTCGCGCCACGCAGGCTCCCGACGCGCCGCTCGTGGCAGGCGACCACTGTCGCTTCTGCCCTGCCGCCGCCATCTGCCCCGAGTACGCAAGGGCGGCGCAGGCGGTGGCGCAGGTCGAATTCGATGCGGTGCCGCTCGCGCCGGAAGACCTACCGCCCGCGCCCGAGACGCTGCCCGACGACCTGTTCGCGGAGATGCTCTCGAAGCTGGACATCCTCGAAAACTGGATCGTCGCCATGCGCCGCGCCGCGCACTACAAGCTGACGCACGGCCAGAAGGTCGAAGGCATGAAGCTCGTGGCGAAGCGCGCCACGCGGCGCTGGAGGGACGAGGACGAGGCGCGCCAGTGGCTCCGCGCCGAGGGCTACAGCGACGACGAGATACAGAAGACGAAGCTGCTCTCACCGCATCAGATCGAGAAGCTGGTGGGGCGGCGCAACCTCCCGGCCGACTTGGTGGAGTCGGTGTCGAGCGGATACGCGGTCGTTCCAGAGAGCGACCCGCGACCGGCCGCACAGGTGACGGCTGGTGAAGAGTTCCCCGCGCTGCCGAGTGGCGGTGACGAGGAAGACTGACAGGCAGGACGCACGAGAGCAAAGCAGTGAAGATCGAAGAGGTCACCCCGCCGGTGGAGCGCAAGTTCGCACTCTTGGTGAACGAACAGGAGCTGCGTGCCATTGAGGCCGCGCTCGACCACTTCACCGACCACTACTTCGGCAGCTTCCCCTATCGCGTCTGGGTGGATGTGAACGGCTTCCTAGAGTCGAAGAGCATCCGAACCCTTACGGCGGGCGAGCTCAACGCAATGGAGTCCACCGACAACTAACGCACACAGCGCGCAGAAGCCGCCGAGCGCGCGAGAGTAACGAGGCGGCGAGTCAGGCAGTACACACGAGAACAGCAGCAATGGCAGCAGTCATCACCCCCGTAGCAATGCTCAGCTACCCGTACATCGACCAGCCGCAGAAGGCGCAGAATCCGGGCGACGAGCCGAAGTTTTCGGCGGCGTTCGTGTTCGCGAAGGATGCGGACCTGACGCAGCTCAAACAGGAGGTCATCGCGGCAGCCGAGGCACGCTGGCCCGGCAAGGGAGCTGAGATGCTGCGCAAGGGTCAGCTCCGCTCGCCCTTCCGCTACGACGCGGAGGCGAAGGGCTATCCCGAGGGGAGTGTCTTCATCAACGCCCGCACGAAGACCAAGCCGCAGGTCGTCTACGCCCACAAAGACCCTGCGACGGGCAAGGCGGCGATCATGCCCGCCGAGAAGATCAAGCAGGAGCTCTATCCCGGCTGCTTTGTCCGCGCGAGTGTGGTGCCGTTCGCTTACGATAAGAGCGGCAACAAGGGGATCAGCTTCGCGCTGAACAACATCCAGAAGGTGCGCGACGGTGAGCGCATCGACGGACGCGCGAAGGCCGAGGACGAGTTCGACGCGATCCTCGACGCGCCGGATGTGGCCGACCTCTCGGACATCATCTGAGCCGTTTCACACACAATCGGCGGTTTCACAGAAGTGTGAATGTTCGCTGCGGCAGTGAATCTCGCTGCCGCAGCGAATGTCTCAGGCAGTACAACGAGACCGACAGGAAGTGAGCAGTGCGCTCAGCATTGACTTTGAGACTCGCTCGGAAGTCGACCTCACCAAGTGCGGCGTCTACCCCTACGCTCAGAGCGCGAGCACTGACATCTGGTGCATGGCGTGGGCGTTTGAGGGCGAGGAACCGGAGCTGTGGACGCCTCACGTCGAGGAAAATTACGGCTGCTCCGACCCAAACTGTGAGGGACACGGCGACGCCGGGCTGAGAGAACGCATCGTCGAGCACATTCTCAGCGGCGGCGAGATTCGCGCGTGGAACGCGCAATTCGAGCGCGTGATCTGGAACGAGATCATGGTGAAGCGCTACGGCGCGCCGCCGGTGAAGCTGGAGCAGTGGGTGGACACCGCTGCCGAGGCGGCGGCGCTTTCGCTTCCGCGCGCACTCGAAGACGCGGCGCGCGTAGTGAACAGCGCGCACAAGAAGGACACGAAGGGCCACAACCTCATGCGGCGCATGTCGCGCCCGCGCTCCTACGCGGAAGACGGCACGCCTGTCTGGTGGGACGAGCCCGAGAAGCTCCAGCAACTCTACGAATACTGCAAGCAGGACGTGCGCACCGAGATGGCGATAGCGGCGAAGCTGCGCCGCCTCACGCCACACGAGCAGCGCATCTACTGGCTCGATCAGCGGATCAACGACAGAGGCATCCAGCTCGACGTGCCGCTCGTACGTGCGGCGCGGCGGATCGTCGACATCGGCGTCGAGCGCGCCGAAGACGAGCTCGCGCGCATCACTGCAGGCAACGTCGCCAGCGTCACGAACCACGCGGACCTGCGCAACTGGCTCCGTCTGCGCGGCGTCGACACGCCCAGCGTGGATAAGGCGCACGTCGCCGAGCTACTCAGTGATCCCGACTTGGACGCTGACGTACGTCGTGCGCTGAACATCAAGGCGAACGCCGGGCGCTCCAGCGTCGCGAAGCTGGTGTCGATGCTCGACGTCGTCTCGCGCGGCGACAGGCTGCGTGGGCTGCTTCTCTACCACGGTGCCGGTACGGGACGGTGGTCGGGGAAGCTGGTGCAGCCGCAAAACTTCCCGCGCGGCGAAGTGAAGGACGTCGAGCGCTTCATCCCGCTCGTTATGGCCGGTGACTACGACGGCATCGAGGCAATGGGCGAGCACCCGATTGTGGTGGTGTCGAGCCTGCTGCGCGCCATGCTCACTGCAGCACCGGGCAGTGATCTCATCGCCGGTGACTTTAGTGCGGTTGAGGCGCGCATGCTCAACTGGCTCGCCGGGCAGGAGGACGTGCTCGACGCCTTCCGCGCGTACGACGCGGGCGACAAGTCGAAAGACCCGTACAAGATCATGGCCGTGCGTATGGGCCGCGCCCTGCGCACCATCGACGTCATGCCCTACGACCGTCAGGCGGGTAAAGCCGCCGAGTTGGGCTGCGGCTACGGTATGGGCTGGAAGAAGTTCATCAAGGCGGCATGGCAGGTCTATCAGGTGCGCGTGAACGAGGCGGAAGCAATGAACGCCGTCGACACGTATCGCGCCACGCACCCGAAGGTGCAGCAGTTCTGGTGGGACGCCAACAACGCCGTAATCCGCGCCGTGGCGCGACCGGGTCCGCCGGTCAGGTTCGGCGGTCGCATGAATCTCATCGCCGTCGTGCGCGGTGGCTTCCTGTTCATAATCCTGCCGAGCGGGCGCCCAATCGCGTACCCCGTTCCGCGCATCGTCGAGGCGCCGACACCGTGGGGCGAGCTGCGTCCCTCGGTCGAAGTGAGCGGCGTCAATAGCTACACGCGGAAGTGGGAGCGGCAGCGCCTCTACGGTGGGCTCATCGTCGAGAACATCGTGCAGGGCGCCTCGCGCGACCTGCTCGCGGCAGCAATGGAGCGCGCCGAGGCGGCGGGCTATCGCGTCGTGCTTTCGGTCCACGACGAGAACGTCAGCGAAGTACCGAAAGGTTTTGGAAGCGAGGAAGAGTTCAAGGCGCTGCTCGAAGCAACACCCGAGTGGGCCAGCGGCTGCCCCATTGCTGCGGAGACGTGGCGGGGCGAACGGTATCGCAAGTGATGAATGACTTCATCCCCCGCAAGCTGTGGGACAACGGCTTCCGGGGTTTCGTGAGTGTGATCCCGCCCGGCGCGAAGCTGGCGCCGTCGTCGACGATTCAGCTCGCGCAGGTGGGGAAGGTGCCCGGCGTGCGCTACGATAGCGGCCTGTGGGGCGGCTACGATTGGCGCAACTATCAGGAGACCGCCGAGAGCATCGAAGTGTGGGAGCAGTGGGGCGCCAACGTGGGACTGCGCGCCGACAAGTATCCCGCTGTCGACATCGACGTGACCGATCCGGGGCTCGCGCAGATCGTGCGCGGCATCGCGCTCTCGGCGCTCGGCGGGGCGCCTGTGCGCACCGGACGCGCGCCGAAGCAGCTCCTCGTCTATCGCACCGACGAGCCCTTCGGCCGCATGCGCCTCTGGCTCAAGCGCAGCGCGGAGGAAGTGCATCTGATCGAAGTGCTCGGCGTCGGACAGCAGTACGTCATCCACGGCACGCACCCGACCGGCGTGCGCTACCAGTGGAGCACCGATCTCACCACGCTCGCGCCGAGTGATCTCGTGACTATAGACCGCGAGAAGGTGGAGCGCTTCTTCGAGGCGGTCGAGGCGCACCTTGGCTCGCTCGGCATCTTCTGCGAGCGCGAGGGTAGCGGGGCCTTCACCGAGCACGGCGCGGTGGATCAGGACGGCCTCCGCGCGCCAAGCCTCGATGCGCTGCGCGAAGTGATGGCCGCGCTGCCGAACCGCAACGAGCTCTTCCCGAGCCGCACCGACTACTTGCGCGTCGGTTACGCGATACGTGCGGCGTGCGGTGACTACATCGAGGAAGGGCTGGAGCTCTTTCTGGAGTGGGCCTCGCGCTGGGAGGGCAACGACCGCTTCCCCGACGGCAACGACCCGGACACCGTAATCGCCGATTGGCGCCGCATGCGTGGGCCGTACAGCGTCGGCTTCACGTATCTCGCCGAGCAGGCGAAGCTCTTCGGCTACGCTGCCGCAGCGGACGAATTTGAGCCGCTGGAAGAGGCCCGCCTGCCCGAGCGCACGGAGGCGCCGCTCTACAGCGACCAGTGGCTCGCCGACTGTGTCGTCGAGGCGTGTCGCGGGCGGCTCCGCTACGTGCCCGAGACGGGTAAGAACATCGTGTGGGACGGCGCGCGCTGGGAGATCGACACCGAGCTGCTCGCGGAAGACGTGGTGAAGCGCGAGCTGCGGGAGATCGCCGACCGCGTGCTGCGGCAGGGCGCCACGGCGGCAGAGCGGCGCCGTAACGAGCAGCTCGCGGATCGGATATGCAGCGCCGGGAAGGTGACCGCCGTGACGTCGCTCGTGCGCAGCGACCGCGCGATTGCGGTGAGCGTCGCATCACTCGACGCCGACCAGTGGGTGCTCAACACGCCCGGCGGGCTGGTGGACCTAAAGACCGGCAAGCTGCTGCCGCCGAACCCCGATGCACTGGCGACGCGTTCGACGTCCGTGCGCCCGCAGTTCGGCGGTGCGTGCCCGCTGTGGCATCGCTTCCTCGACGAAGCTACGGCCGGTGACAAGGAGCTGCAGCGCTACCTGCAGCGGCTCGCTGGCTACTGCCTCACCGGCTCGACGCGTGAGCAGCAATTCACATTCGTGTGGGGGCCGGGCGGCAACGGGAAGAGCGTCTTCCTGAACGTGCTGGTCGGCATCCTCGGCGACTACGCCACGACGGCGAGCATGGACACCTTCACGGCGTCGAAGGGCGACAAGCACACGACCGATCTCGCGATGCTCGTAGGCGCGCGTCTGGTGAGCGCGAGCGAGACGGAAGAGGGGAAGCGCTGGGACGAGGCACGAGTGAAGACCCTGAGTGGCGGTGAGCGCGTGACTGCGCGCTTCATGCGGCAGGACAACTTCACCTTCATGCCGACGTTCAAGCTGATCTTCATCGGCAATCACAAGCCGGGGATCAGCAACCTCGACGACGCAATGCGGCGGCGCATACACCTTGTGCCGTTCGTTGTGAAGCCGTCGCAGGTGGACCGCGACCTCGGCGAGAAACTGCAGCGCGAGTGGCCAGCCATCCTCGCGTGGATGGTCGAGGGCTGCCTTGCGTGGCAGCGCGAGGGACTCAACCCGCCGCCTGCGGTGCGTGCAGCGAGTGAGGAATACTTCGAGGAAGAGGACGCAATCGGTCTCTGGATCGAAGAGATGTGCGAGACTGATCCGCGCGCCACGGCGACGCTGCAGGCGCTCTTCACCGCGTGGAGCGAGTGGGCGAATCTGCGCGGCGAGTACGTCGGCAACGCGCGTCGGCTATCGTCGGCGCTCGCGGCGCGGCGCTTCGAGAAGTGGATCGAGCCCGAGACACGACGTCGCGGGTTCCGTGGACTGCGCGTCCGTGAAGACGCGCGACTGAGTGACTTGCTGTGAAGGGGATCGAGCTGATCGGTATCAGCGGGAAGGCAACGGCAGGGAAGGACACGCTGGGGCGCAGCATACTGCGCCCTCGCGGCTTCGTGCCTTACTCGATCGCGTGGCCGATGAAGATCGGCCTCGTCGGCCGGCGCAGGCTGACGCACGAGGAGGCGTTCGTGAAGCCGAAGGACGACCGCGTGCGCGGCATCATGCAGGCGGGCGGTGACGAGGAGGGCCGGCAGGTCTACGGCGAAGACTACTGGATCAGGCAGGCCGACGAGTGGCTCTACATCCTGCGTGACGAGTACCGCTTCGACAAGGTGTACCTCCCCGACGTCCGCTACTGGAATGAGGCCGAGTGGGTGCGCAACCACGGCGGGAAGCTGATACGCATCGTCGGCGGCGGGCTGGAGAACATGCATCAGTCGCTGCACGCCAGCGAGACGGAGCTCGACGAGTGGCCGCTGGAGGAGTGGGACGCGATCGTCCACGGTCACAGCTCCACCCACGTCCTAGAGAGCTCCCTGATCGAGCAGGGGGTGCTCAAGCGGTTCCATCCGCTGAGCGAGTAGCTGCAGGGCAGGGGGTTGACATTTATGTCAATCCCTCCCATATTGGGTGCAGTCGCGCGGGGCACTCGGTCCCGCGCCCTGCAAACCCAGACCCGGAGGCTACGATGACTCTCATTCTTCACACCGGCGCCAACGGCGCCACCCTCGACGAGATTCGCGCGGTGCCCACCCCCGACGCCACTGATACGTATCAGCCGATCCCCCACATCACCGTGATCGAGCAGGCCAAGGCGGCGCTGCAGCGTCGCGGGATCGTCGTGAAGCAAGAGCAGTACGGCCTCTGGGGTGGCGGCGCGCGCCTCTTCGGCGTGCTGGAGCTCGCGGGGCTCGACGGCATCCACGGCGACTTCGCGCTGCAGCTCGGGCTGCGCAACTCGCACGACAAACGCTTCCCGGCGGCGGGGCTGCTCGGCTCGCGCGTCTTCGTCTGCGACAACCTCGCCTTCTCCGGTGAGATTCGCTTCGCGCGGAAGCACACGACGCACATCCTGCGCGCCCTGCCGCACCGGGTCGACGCGGTGGTGGGGCGGCTCATCATCCATCGCGGCACGCAGGAGAAGCGGATCGAGACCTACCGCCTCGCCGAGATCACCGACGTACAGGCGCACGACTTTATGATCCGCACGGTCAACGAGGAAGTGCTGCCGCCGACGAAGCTCAAGCAGCTTATCGCCGAGTGGCACCAGCCGACGTTCGCGCCCTTCAAGGAGCGCACCGTCTGGTCGCTCTTCAACACCTACACGCACGTCCTGCGTGACGCCCCGACTCAGCTCCCAAGCCGCACCGTGAGACTTCACGCGCTCGCTGACGGGCTGGCGAGCTCGGTCACCGGGCAGGCGCTCTGATTCACACACGAGGGGGTGACCAAGGCGTCACCCCCACCCTTCCACCCCAGCCAAGGAGGCTTGAAATGCAGAACCCGAAGACATCCAAGACCCCCGCGCTGACAGGGATCGCCCACCTGCTCACGTCAGTCGGCTTCGATGGGGTCATCGACGTCGGTCACTATATGACCACCCCGGCGGTCTCGTACGAGCGGGTGCAGAACGTGTTCAAGGCGATCCACGACGGCGTCATCGTGCCGGTGCGGGGAAGCGAGAAGTATTACCGTCTCACCGAGCGCGGTTGGGCAATGTTCTACGGGCTGATCCCGGCGGACCCGCGCACCGATAAGACGTACGCAATCGCACTGGTCGACGCGCAGCAGGCGCTGGAGGAAGTGGCATGACGGGGGCGCAGTCAATCGCGCTGGCGGTGCTGGTGGTAATTGCCCTGCTGTTCGTGCTGATCTACGCCGCCATACTCTTCATCGGCGCGTTCTTCTTCTCCGGTGTGCGGGAGTGCGCGATCACGGCGATTGTGCTGGCGATCTTGGCGGCGCTGCTGCCGGGAGTGATGACAGTGATTCTGGGGATCACGGCGGTTCTCGTGGGGCTCATCGCCATGTGGGGGTCGTTCGTGTTCCTGCGCGAAGAAGGCATCCTCTGAGGAGGTATCTGATGGCAACTCGACTCACTAAGCCGGTGGCCCGCGTGGTCACCACACGCGACGGGGAGGAGCTCGTCTTGACTCTGTCGCAGGCGGGAATATTCATACGGCCGAAGGGGCGCCGCACCGAGTACGGGCCGGTGTCGTACGGCTCCCTGCTGGTGCAGGCCGCGAGCACTGTAGCAGGAACGGCGCCGCCTCGACCACGCGCGGCGAAGCGCGTCTCGCGCAATCTGCTCAAACTGTGAGGGTCAACGACACCATGAACGAATACGGCGAAAACTCGATGCTGTACTACTACCGGCTCCAGCTAGGGCTCAGTAGTCGAGGATTCGCCCGACGGATCGGTATCCCGGTCGCGCAGTATCGCGATTACGAGGAGGGCTCGGTGGAGATACCCCTAGAGGTTCTCCACCGAGCCCGTAAGGTGTGGGAGAAGATGACCGAGGACTGTTAGTAGTACGGTCGCTTCCCCGGCACCGCAGCCGCCGGGTTGGGGAAGAGCGGCGTCTTACCCTTCGCGACATCACGAAGGAGTGACTGCGGCGTCGTGTTGCGCACTCTCGCGTTGAAGTCGAGGAGGTTCTCGAAAATCTGCGCGTAGTCTTCGGCTGGCGCGGTGCGGAGCCCGGTGAGCGGGCCTGCGCCGCGCCACAGTATTTCCTGCAGCTCGTTGTCGGCCATACCGAGCGAGTGAGCGAGCCCGCGCAGGTGGCGCTCGACCGTGCCGTATTCACCCTTGGAGTCGAAGCCGCCCTGCTGCGCGAAGAACTCGTGCGCGGGCAGTCCAACCGTCGTGCCGCGTGCGGCGTGCGTGTCGAGCACGAAGCCGGGCGCCTTGCCGCCGGTCGCCTTCGCGACGTCGTACTGGTGAATCTTGTACGACTCGGGCGGGAGCCCACGGCGCAGCGCGTCCAGCGCCTGCAGGTGCGCAGGCAGGAGCGGGTGCGCGGCCACGCGCGGATAGCGCCCGGCGAACTCCTTCTCGAAGGCGTTGGCGACCCGCTCGCGCAGCTCGCCGAACTTCGCCTGCCGGTCCTTACCGACCGCGAGCGACGCGGCTGACTCCAGCTCTTCGGGCGTGATAATGTTGTTGTTCAGCGCCCAATAGAGCAGGCTCCCGTTGGCGATCTCCATCACCGGCGGCGTGCGGATAGCGCCCGCGCTAGTGGCCTGTCGGAAGAGCTCCGCGTTGCCGCCGAACTGGCGGATGGCGTCATCGACGGCGGCGTACGACGGGTAGAAGTGGATCGGCATCCGGCGCCCGCGCTCCAACCCGGCGAGCGTCGGCAGCGTGTTGACGGGGCTGTCGAGCCCCACGAGAGCTCCAGCCGCCGACTTCGGCCCGAACGGCTGGCGCTCAGGCAGCGCCTCGCGGTTCGGCCCGGAATACGGCTCGATCAACCTGCGGTTGAAGAGCACCGAGCGCTCGTTGTTGGCCACCGGCGGCACCGAGGCGCTGGTGAGCAGCGAGACCGCGTGCGCGGCGCGCTGTGCGGCGCGCTCGGGCGTGACGGCCAGCGCCTGCTGCGCCGGGCGCATCACGTCAGGCTGCCCGCCCTGCAGGTAGGCCGGGGCGGGGAAGCTGCTCGGCGAGGGCGCTATGGCCTCCACCGCATCGTCGTACACCGGATCGACACGGCGCTCCCAATCGAGCCCCTGCAGAGCGAAGCGCTGCCCGCCCGGCAGCTCTGTGTAGGGGGCCTCCGTTGTGGGGCCGACACCCGTCGCGGGGATCACCTTGCCCGACGCGAGATCGTGTAGGCCCTGCTCGGTGACCACGCTGTTCTGCTGGTACTTCCGGCCCAGCTCCTCAGCGCGGCGCGCGCTCAGGCCGGGGACGAAGAACGAGTCCTCGGTGAGCAGCTTGCCGGTGCGGTCGTCGGTGTAGCGCCCCTTCGCCCTGACGAACGGCAGGCCCTCGGCAATCAGGTCTTTCTCCAGCCAGCTATTGCGGGCCGCGTTCTCTGCAGCAGTGAGCTGCTTGCCGAGGATATTCCCGGCGGTGAGGACGGCGAAGCGCTCGCCCGCCTGCGGGATGCGCTCGGCGATCTTCGCGATGTTGCGCGCACCGGCGCCGCCCATCGGCAGCACGCTCGTCGCGCCCACCAGACCGGCGAGGAACGGGTGCCCTTCCTGCCGCAGCTCGCGCGCCTGCTGGAGACCGAGCGCTTCGCCAGTGATCGGCAGGAGCCCCGCCGCATTGAGCGCGAGCGACTTCACCGCCTCGCGGCGCGTGGAGTCGAGCATGTCGCGGCGGCGCTGGACGACGTCGGACGCGAAGGCCGTGTCGCCCTTGTTCAGCGCTTCCTGCAGCAGACCGGCGCGCGCCCGGTTGCTGACGGCGGCGGCTTCGACTGCCGCATCGCGCGGGAGGCCGACCGGCTGCACCGGGCCGACCTCCACGCTCGGGAGCTGGCGCGCCCGCTCCGGGTTGTTGACTAGGGCATTGAAGAGTGCCGCACTCGCGTCGAGCGTGCCGGGGAGCGGGCGTCGAACGACGGTGGGCTTGCGTGTCGCAGTGCGGTCGGCCGCTACAGGCGGCGCGCTGCGCGATCCTTTCCTCGGCCTCTCCTCATCGAGAAACCGTTCCAACCATGAAGCCACGCATTGCTACTCGGGGTACTGCTTGAAGCGATGTTACTGGCCCGACGTCAGTAGACCAGCGAGAGGAATGGTTGCGACGTAACCGGCGCGTGTTGCGCGGCTCTTCCTCGCGGAACGCTCCGCGAGCTCCGCGAGCACACGTTCGATGTCTTCGCCCTGCGCCATGATCTTCGGCGCGAGCTCGCGCGCTGTCTTCGTGGCGAGCCGCCCACGGCCATACGAGAGCTTGTCGCGAAACAGCGAGCGCAGCGCACCTGTCACCACTCCTGTCGGGTTGCCGCCGACGATGTTGTCCACCACCGGCCCGAGCACGTCGCTCTGGTTCGCATACTCGGCGAGGCGTCGCGCCGTCGCACTGTTGCCGACAGCGCTGCGTGTATCAGCCATCGCCTTCTCCCACTGGACGCGACGCATAAACTCACGGAACACATTCTCGTCGCCGAAAACGATCTTGAGCTTGTCCTGCAGTGACTGCGACGCATTGACGAGACGCGCCGCTGCGTCGCGGTTCGTCTGCATTGCACGCAGGTCTTCGATGAGCGCGGAGATCATCCCGCGCCGGAACTCACGGAGCTGCTGCGGCGTGAACGTCGCGAGGAGCTGCTTCAAGCCGCGCGAGTCGTGCATGCGGTACGCCTCGACGCCCTGCTGCAGCGCCGCTTCGAGGCCCTTCATCTCGCGGTACTTCGCAGCGACACGCGGGTAGTCGGGAACTCGGGTTTCAAGTTGCTCGACGAGGGCGTCACGCGCCTCCTTGAGCCGCGTCCCGAGATTGCCCTTCTTGTTCGCGAACGCCGACTCGACCGCGTCGTCCAGCGCTTCCTTTACGTCCTGCAGGTGCGAGAAGCTGAGCTCAGGCCCCTCCTTCATGTTGCCGATCATGCCTGTCTTGCGTGCCTTCCTGATCGCCTGCTTCACCACCGGACGATTGAGAATCTCGGCCAGCGGCTCTGCGTTCTGCGTCAGCGCAACCTCGGCGTTGCCGCTCGCCACGGTGCTACTGCGGAGCACCGGGTTGCGAGCGCGCAGACCAGCGTAGCCCTCGGGGCTGTTCGCGAACGTGCGGCGCATCTCGACCAGCTCGGCGAGCCGCGTCGGCGCGTGATCGTCACCGGCCAAGAGGCGAACGTCACCGAGCAGACGGTCGGACGCGTCGTGCATGCGCCCGTACACGCGCTCGGCCACATCGGTCGCTACGTCATCGTTCGCGTTGGCCGCGAAGTCGAGCACACTGCGCATCTTCGGCGAGAGATCGGCGAGCATGACGTCGTCACCGCGCCCGGCCGTAGCAGCACGCGTATACTGATTGCGCAGGAACTGCACGCCACGCTGCAGTGGGGTGCCGGGCAGCCCCGGTGCCTTTTTCCCCGCCGCTATCGCAGCATCGACCAGACGCTCCTCAGCGCGGCGCGCGGGGCTCAGCGCTTCACCGATGTACTTACCGATGGTGCCCAGCCCGCCAGCGACCGCCGTGGCCCCCACGCCCACCAGCGCGCCGGGTATCGCCACGTTGGCGGCGGCTTCGCCTCGGTGACCCTCGTCCGCCTCGCCCGCTGCCTGCAGCGAAGCGGCGCCTGCGCCCGTCGCGGCACCGGTGGCGAGCTTGCCCAGACGCGACATGTTCTTCAACGCCGGGAGGTAACGCGCGACCGCACCACCGGCGCCGAGCCCTCCGACCAACTGTGCTGCGATGTCAGCCTTCGGGTGTGCCTGCTTGAAGAGCGTGTTGGCGAGACGTATACGCTCCTTCTCCTCATCACCGCCGAAGAGCGACGCAGCCTCGTCGGCGAAGCCGAACGAGAGACCCTGCGCCGCGCTGCGGATGAGATTCGAGGCGTTGATCGAAGTGTCGAAACCGGCGATGAGGCGGCGCGCGTCGTCGAGGTTGTACTTACCCTCGGTAAGCGTGCGCACCATATCGTCGAGCGCGGCCGGGCCGAGACTCACACCCGCCTTCGTTGCACGAGCCTGAGTCTCGACCATCTTGCGCACCGCGCGCATCAGAATCGGATCGGGAGTAGCCATTATGGTTTGTAGAACTGCATCCAACTCTTGTTGGGGTTAGCGAGCCACGGCATGCGGTTCAGCGTGGTCGCATCTACCTGCTGCGCGGGGTTGCTCACGCTCGGCACGCGGGCGAAGTAGTCAACTACTACGTCCTCCGGGTTCACGCCGCCGCGCAGCGAGCGCTCGCGGTAGGTCTCGGCGAGGTTCTGGAACCGGTCGGCCCACCCCTTACGCTGCGCCTCGACCTGCCCGGTGAAGTAGCGCACCTGCTGCGCCGTGAGGAACGAACCGTCTACCACCTTGTTGTAGAGGTTCATCAGCCAGCCCGGCACACCGGTCGTGTTCTCCGCAGTCGCATACTCGCCCTCTCTCACCGTGCTGCCGGGATCGAGCATCTTCATGTACGCGAAGATCACGCTCATCTGCGCCGCCGGGTCGCCAGCGAGTGCGGCGTCCTTCGACTGCATGAAGTTTCCAAGCGCGTTCGCCACCTGCGCGAACGGCCGCGCCTCCATGATGAAGTCCGACCGCAGCGCGTTGGCGCGCTGGAACTGCTGCTGCGACTGCGCCAGCGCCTGACCTATGACTGCGCTCGGCGAGAGCGGCTCGGGCGTCTTGTCGAACATCTGCAGCACGTTGCCCTGCGGGTCGACGAACGCCACCTTACCGCCGAGATCGACTGCCTTGCCCGCCGGTATCTTCGTCGGGTCGTCGATGTACTGCGGGATCATGTCGGCGAGCTTCTTCGCCCCCTCGATGTCGCCGGTGGCCGCGAGCCGCGCCGCACTCGCGCGCAGCGCCTCGACCGCCTTCGGCCCCTCAACACCACCGAGCCCCGAGAGCGCAGCTTCACGCGCGGCCTTCTGCAGCTCCTGCTGGCGGCGTGCGAGCTCGGTCTGCTGCAGCTCCATGTTCAACGCTGCACGCTGCGCGATTTCATTGTTGTAGTAGTCCTGACCGAGACCGAAAGCGCGGCCGATTGCCTGCAGCGGCTTCGGCGCGTTCATCCCACCACTCGGGCCGCTATCGGCGAGCAGCGAGAAGCCGCTCCTGAGTAGCGCCTGACGACGCGCCTGCTGCTCGTCCTCTGGCGAGAGCAAGCCGCGCAGCGCTCCCGGCGTCGGGTAGAGTCTTTCGAGCAGTCCGGGCACTGTTAAATCCCCACCATAGTCGGCCCGCGTCCGAGGAACTGGCCGAAGTTATACATCGCGCTGGCGCTCGGCCCGCCACCGCCGAACAAGCCACCTACGGCGCCACCAACGGCGCCACCTATCGGGCCGAGTAGTCCGAGCCCACCGAGTGTGGCGACACCACCGAGCAGTCCGTTCACGATGCTTCCGCTCGACTTCTGCGTCTGCGTCGTGCCGTACGGCATCGCAGCCAGCGCGCCCTGTAGCGTTGCGAGCCTGTGCAACGCGGGGTCTTGCGAGATCGCGATCTGGCGTGCGTAGTCACCGAGCTGACTCAGTGCGCCAGCCGCGCCGAGCCCGAGGTTCGCGGCGTTGAGCGCGCGAGCCTGCGCGTCGTTGAAGCCCTGATATTCGAGTGCGGCCAACTGGTTCGCCCGGTCGGTGTTGAGCTGACCAAGCGCGATACCTTCGGCGACGCCATGACGCGTGCCGCCGAACGACCCAGCCTTCGTCGCTTGGTCGTTCACAGCATTACTGGTCTGCGCGGCCATGCGACCGAAGTTGTCCATCATCCGGTCGACCACGGCGGTCTGGTACGGGTTGTAGAAGCTGTCGAACGCGCCCGCGTCACCGCCGAGCGCAGCGAGCGCCTTGTTGCCGAGACCGAGCGCGCCCTGATAGCCGCCTATCGCCTGACGCGTGTACTCGCTCATGCCGGGCAGTCGGGCATTGGCGGCGACGTTCGCGGCATCCATCACCTGATTGCGGAACCGTTCCATCGTCGGATCGAGACGAACGGTCTGCGTCTGCTTACTGGACTTCCCCACTACAGTTCCCTCGATAGAACAACGAGACCGCTGTTCTTCCATCTGTGACGCGCGAGGAAGGTGCGCTCCCAACCGCGTCGGCCGGTGAACTCCGCGTGCGTGCAGCCTATGCTTCGGCCCCACTCGCAGATGACCGGCTCCATCGCTTCCATCTCCTGCATGCTTCCACCGGCGAGGAAGAAGTGCAGCACCTTCGGCCGCTGCGGATACGTGGCGATTTCGGTGATGATTACGCTCTCCTTGCCCGGCCAGAACTGCATGCGACCGTCAGCCACCGCCTCTGCCACATCCTCGAATGTGTGTGTCCCGCCTGCGTACTCCAGCGCGGCCTCGATTTGGCGCCGGTACTTCTCGATACTCACTTCCGAATCCATCACTCTCCACCCGACTCCGACGCGGCGAGCTCACGAAGCATGCGCTCCAGGTTCTGCACCTGCGACTCAAGCCGCGCGAGTGCAGCTTCGAGTATGCGTCGGAGCTCGGCCTGCTCCCTCATGTCATAGCGCTGTGGCGCTGTAGGCAGCCTCACGCTCATCGTCTACCTCCGAGCCTTACACCGAGGCGGAAGCGACCGATCCGCCAATCCGCGTTGCGTGCCTCTTCGATGCGCAGTCGTATCTGCCGACCGGTCAGCCGCACGTCGTACACCTTCGCCGCCTTGTCCGGCGTGGCGGGGAAGGGGCCGTGCGCCTTCTCTGAGTCCATCGGCGACATCGCGGTGTAGATCGTCGTCTTCACGTCGCCGCTGGTGCGCTCGTCGGGTACTATCTGCTGCACCTTGAGGATGTTGTCGCCGTCACCCGCCTCCAGCGGGCCGCTCTCCAGATACGGCACAGCACCGTCGTGATTCATTGTGCTCTTCTCGTGCTCCCACATCACGCCGTTCGGATCGAGCATGAGCGGCAGCGGGAGAGCGCCGGTTGGCGCGCCAGCGGTGCGCGCGAGCCGCCCGAAGGACCAGTGCCCTTCGCGATAGTTGTACGCGACGTAGCGGTCGATCTCGTTGCTCGCGCGGCTCGGGTAGAACCACCACACCTCGCCGTGCTCCGCAATCGGCAGCGCCCACACCTTCGCCACGTTGGCGGGGTTGATGTCGTCGAAGACAATCGGCGCAACCGGGCACTCCAGCGGCTGCGTGTAGCCGTCGTAGACGAAGAACGCGCGGTGTCCCATCCAGAACGCACGCGAGTCGACTATGCCCACCGCGTTCGGCGAGACGATACCGCACTGGTCGCCCACCTGCACGAAGCGGTACACGAACACGCCTCCGATGTACTGCATCGCCCAGAGGTCCGCGTCGGTGAACAGCAGCGTCTCACCGCGAGTGCGGCGACCGCACACCAAGCGCCCTGCAGTGGAGAGCGGGAACTCACCTGCGGTGTTGACGTCCGACGTCGTCCAATCCGTGTAGCCTTCCTGCGACGCCCAGCGGACGAGACGCGCCTGCATCCCGAACACTTCGGTGTCCTGACTCTCTGCGCCGAGAACGACGACGAAGCGCTCGGGCGTTACCACGACGGCCGCACCCTTCGGCGCGCCCTCGACCGCTTCGGCCGCCTCCTCCTTGTCGCCACCCCAGCGATAGAGCTTGTTGTCGCTGGTCGAGATGCCGAACAAATCGGTACCGAACGAATCGAGCTGCCACGTACCCGGAGGAAGCAGCGTACCAAGCTGCGCGCCCTCGCCGTAGCGCCCGGCACCGTAGAGCCCATTACCGTACGTGCCGACGCCCCCCTCCGACACACCGTCGTCGCGTCCGGTAGTGAAGCCAGCGGGTGTGATGTCGGCGAGCTCGCCGCCCTGCACCACGTAGAGCTTCTGCGTCGTGCCCACCGCTATGATCGGCGCGCCTGCGTCGGGTGCCCAGACTAGCGCGGTGCGGGGCACACCTGTCAGCGCAGGGAGCGGCGTGTTGTCAGATGCGACGACGCGCTCCCAACCACCAACCGGACGAATCTCGCCACCCGCGAAGCGCACGAGGCTTCCGTCGTACCAGCGGTGCCGCGACTGATAGGGAGTCCCCGCACGATACATCCCCGGCGGAATCTCCAGCGGTATCAGCTTGCTATCCATCAGCCCCCAAGCCGTAGGACGCCGGTGACGAGCTTGAGTGCCGCACCGAACAACGTGCTCGCCACGGCGCCGACAACACCGGCCACCCACAGCGCTACACGTCGCTCGCCTCGGCGCTCGGCGAGCAGCGTCTTGATTTCATTCACGTCGTCGCTGATGCGCTCAGTGCGCTCCAGCAGCGTGCGTATGGCGTTCTCGTGCTGGCCGAGAATGAACTCACTCATACCGGGTCTCCCGGCCCGCCCCCCGAGCACTTCCCGTATACTTTCGTCCATGTGGCGCTATTCATCGTCGACACGACTCGCCCGCTGTTCTTGGCGATCACCTTCACCGTGAACACGATGTTGAGCGACTGTCTGTTCTCAGGTCCGCTCTCGACCCACCCGTAGAGCGGCACTATCACTGATCCGTTGCTGATCGGCACCGTCTGCGTGGCACCGAACCCGCTTACCTCGACGTTCCAGAACTGCCCGTCGTAGGGGCTCGTTACGGTCCACGCGACGCGGAGCGACGCATCCGTCTCGGTGTCGCCACCGATGCCGCCGAGGCAGCGACCGGCGTTTGCCTGACCCACATTCACGGCGGTGAGTAGCGGCACGCCGCCGGGCGGAAGCGGCACCGCCGTGCCGATGAACGGCAGGAGGCGCTGCAGCATTATCAGAGTCCCTGCTGCGCGCCGACGAACAGCCAGTTGCTGCCGCCGTCACGCGTGTAGAACGCAAAGACGTCCGTGCCGGTCGCTGTCAGCGACGGCGCGGCGCCGCCGGGGAACTTGAACGAGGACGGCCAAGTGATCCGCTTGCCGCCACTGTTGATGATCTCCAAGAGGAGCACGGTGAACTTCGGCGAAGCCGGTACGTTCGTCAGCACGAGCGACGTGACGTTACCGGTCAGCGTGAGAACGAAGACGTTCGCGGCTGCGAGGTTCAGCGTGACGGTGCCCGAGGCGTTCGACTGCTGCACGAGAGTCGTGCTCTCGGTCTTCGTGTGCAGCGCACCGGTAAGCGTGCCGCCGCTCTTCGGCAGTGCGGCCTCCGCGGTGTCCTTTACTGCCTTGAGCGACGCGTCAGCCGCCTCGAAAGCGGCGTTGAGTATCTCGTCCCACTGCCCGAGATCACCACCGGGAGTCGGCAGCGTCCAGTTGAAGTTTTCCGTATTCGGCATCAGCCAAACACCACAGGGAGCCTCACAGGTCGAAGCGAGGCGTTGTACTCTTCCTGCTCTCTCGCCGAATTGAGCTCGGCGATGGCGGCCTCAAAGCGGCGCTCCCAGAGCGGCGCGCGCTCGTCGTGCTCCAAGAACGGCTCGGCTTCGAGCAGGGCACCGTAGAGGTAGAGGTCGGGCGCTTCGGTGAGCACCCTGTTGGTCGGCGCGCTCTCGCTCAGCGGTGGGAGGACCGTGAAGTACACGATCTCAATCGCGCACGGATCGCGCGGGATCGGCGTGAAGTGAATCTCGCCGCCGAAGATGCAGGCGTAGCGCGGCCGGGAGCGGTCGTGCCAGAGCTTCGCGCGCTTCTCGACGTACTCGGCCGGGGTGAGAATGTCGACCGGCTGGTAGCCGTTGGTCGAGAGAGTCGGCAGCACGCCGATGGAGCGCAGCTCGGCGACGTCGGCGGGGAGAGCCACCGTGTCGCCGACGAGATAGATCGTCGACCTGAATGTCGTCCGCCGCAGCTTGCGCCGTATCTTCGCCTCGGCGAGCGCGATGAACAGCGGTATGTAATCGCTCAGGTCCGAGCGATTCAGCCAGTTCGCAATCGCGTCCCGCAACTCCTGATAGTTGCGGAACGCAGGAATCACGAGGTCTGGCGCGTCGGGCGGCGTTCCCGGCTGGTCCCCTCCACCCGGAAGCGCTTGATCCGAGGGGAAGAGCTGCGGGCCGGGGTAGATCGTGAGACCCGGAAACGGCACTAGACCCTCCCGAATCTCGTTCTAAAGACGCGGTTGTCCGGGTCGTTGAGCCACTTCCTGAGCGCCTTCTGATCGCGCAGGATGCCCTTCTCCTTGAGCTCCCAATAAACGCTCATCGGGATGGATGCAACGCGGTGCATCTCGCCCCCGTAGCGGCTCGGCGCGGATGCAGCAGCGGCCTTGTTCGCCTCGACGATTGCCGTGACGTCCTGCTCGGTGGCGACCGTCACACTGTCGTCCGTGGCGTCGTAGTGCCACGTCTGGCGCTGGCCGGTGAAGGGGTCTATCGAGAGGGGGCGGGTGTAACTTCTGGTTTCACTCACAACGTCCAACTCAGGGTGATACCTGCCACGGCTGCGGGTTTGCCGTTCCGGTCTACGCCCGCCGCCACGCCCACGCCGGGGCGAGGGAGTAGGCGTGAGAAGAGGGAGGGGCGGGAAGCACGCTCTAACTCGGCGGCTTTGGCCTCCAGACGCCTCGCAGAAGCCTCAACGGTGCTCAGGGCGACCTGAGTGCTGTCCAGAGCTTTTTGGAGCTCCAGAGAGGCACCGATGGCCGCCGCGAGCCCCTGCCGGTACTGCTCCGCAACCGACTGCGTCGCAGCGAGCGCACTATCAGCGGCGGCAAGCGCCGGGGCGCAGGTGTCGGGAGCCGCGAGCGCGGCGACGCGATAGCGCTCCCTGTAGATCGCTGCATCGCTTTCCGCCTGCACTGCGCGCTTCTTCGCCGCCTCGGCCACCGAGACGAGACTGTCGGCGCGCCGCTCGGCGCTGTCAGCGATTGCCGCAAGCGAATCGGCTCGCAGCAACGCGGAGCGGGTGTCGCCGCGCGCCACTGCGAGCTCGATGCGTGCCTTATCCAGCGCCCGCTCGTGGCGGCGAACCATGCTCCAGCCGAAACCAAGGATCAGGAACAGGACGCCTACGCCGACGAAGATGTACTTTCGCGGGACTACCACTTACTGCGCTCGGGATACTGCTTGAGGAGGGAAGGGGAGGGTGCCGGTGGCCACCAGCTCGGGGCCACCGGCGTCACGCCTTGCTCTTAGGAGGCGGCGGTGGTCAGGTCGAACACGCCAGCCAGACCGGCCTCCTGATGCACCTTCACGCCCCACTCGACGAGCAGCATGCGCTTGTCGGCGTCGCCCGTCTTCGCCAGCGGGATGCGCCGGAAGGAGCGGAGGTACATGATGTCGATGAGGTCGAAGTCGAGCAGGAGCGCATCGCGAGCCCGCATGAAGCGGTCAGGCACGATGGTGATAACCCCGAAGTCGGACACGTAGACGTCCGCAGCTCCGATGATTACGCTCGCCTGAGCTCTCGACATGTTGAAGGTCGAGGTAGCGATACCCTCGAACTTCGAGGCGACGGTCTTGTTGTACGCACCCACGAGCAGGGTGTCGCACTTCCCGCCCTGCGCCCACTGCTTCTGGATGGCGCTCTTGAGCAGGTCTTCCGTGAACGCACGCTGCGTCCCGTCGGTGCGAGCCGAGGTCGGAGCGCTGGTGTAATCCGGGTCGGCGCCGGTCGCTCCCTTCTCGGTGTTCGTCTTGATGAACGCCACGACCGAGCCGGTCTTGCGAGCCACGCTCGCGCTTCCGGCGGCTGCCGCCTGATTGTCGAGCGCGATCTTCTCCATGTCGCGCTTGAGCTCAGCACCACGCTTCGCGGTCTGATACGCGAGCTCACTCTTACGCCCAGCCTTGCTGATGGCCTCCTGCGTACCGGAGACGATCACATCCTTGGTGCTGATCTGGACATAGTTCCCGACGCGCACCGTGGGAGTGACCTGAGTGAACTCGGTCATGTTCAGACCTTCGAGCTGCGCGTTGGACGCAGCATCGGCGAGCGAGTCCTGCTGCCACTCGTGGTAGGTCGCCTCGGCCGTCGCACGCCCCGCGTTCGACAGAAGCGGCGTGTCGGTGGGCGCGATGTTGTAGATCACGTCGGTGAGGTCTTCGCGGTTACCGACGCTCTCGTAAGTCTTGAACGTGTTGGAGATGACCGTGTTGGCCATGATTCTGAAACCGGGTGCGCCCGATCAGTCGTCGAGCGCGAGGAGGACTGCAGCCGCATCCTTCACGCGGCCTGTCTTAGCGAGTCTCTGCTTCGCCTTGGTAGCCTCCGAGGTCTGGCGCCGGAACTGTCCACCGCTGCCGGGAGCAACAGCCTTCGCTGCAGCAACCTTCTTCTGCGCGAGGGGCTTCGCTGCCTGCTGCTTGTCGTAGAGGTACGCCTTGCGGAGCAGCGTCACGGCGCGGTGATCCACCACCTGCGCGAGTTCCTCATCCGTGAAGCCGAGACCCTGTGCGTACTCGACGAGGGCCTGCTTCTCGGCGGTCGCCACCTTCGAGTCCTTCCACTCGGGGATGGCGGCGAGGAGCTTCTCCTGCTCCTGCTTCACGTACTCGGCGAGCTGGCGCTGGAGCTCCTGCTGCTGCAGGTCATGTACTCTGCGCTGCTCGGCCTCTACGGCGGCGAGACGCTCCTTGTGCTGCTGCCACGCCGCGTAGGTCGCGGCGAATTCCTCTGGACTCTCCTGCCGTAGACGCGCCCAATCGGGTTCCGCCTCTACGCTCTCCAGTGCAGCGCGGAGCTTTGCCAGACTCTGTGCATACTCTTGGCGTTCCGCTCTGACGGCGGCGAGCTCCTGCTCGTGCTGCTTGCGCTGAGCTGCGAGCTCCTGCGTCTTGCGGGTGTAGTCTGCCGTGCGGGAGTATCCGGCGAGCAACTCAGGGAGCGGTACCTCGACCTCCTGACCGTTGATCTTGACCCGGTAGGAGACGGGCTGCTTGGGCTCGTCCTCGGTGCCTTCCTCGGCGGCATCCTCTTCGGCGGCGTCGTTCTCGTCATCCGCCGGTCGCTCGTCCTGACTCGCCTCGGGCGTTTCGTCAGGAGAGGCTTCGTACTCGTCGTCTGCGCTGTCCTCCAAACCGGAGAGCAGACCCGCGTACTTCTCTGCTGCGTCATTGACGGTCAGCTCAACGCTGTTACCGTCGACACTGGGTGAATCCATAAGCACTTGAAACTCTCGTGTCAACCATCCTGTCAACGGGGTTATCCCGCTTATCGTGACCGTGTCGTCACGGTGCGGGGACGAAAATCAGCCCTTCGTCGCTGGCTATCTGACACCTGTCTGTGGGGGTGTCGAGCGAGCCGTCGCTCCGTACCCGACACCACTTGCCGTCCCGGCCCGTCGAGGGCGGGAGGACGTACTCGTACGTGGCCGCGTAGTCCACCGTGGGGATGTCCCACGCGACGTCGATGCGGCGGTAGACGACGTAGCCGCGCTCGTACATGCGGGCGGCAATCGTCACACCCTGATCGGCCGTGTCCTTCTGGCCCTGCACGACGCGCGCTGGCTCCTCAAGCGGCTTACCGAGATCGACCTCGAAGAGACCGAGCCACCGGTTGTTGAGACCCTGATTCGGGTCGGCCGGGGTCCACGCGCCGTTCATCATGTTCACGCAGATGTGACCCGGCTTGTCCGTCACGTTCATCAGCAGCGCGAGCGCGAGATGCGACGCGTACATGCGAACGTTCGCGGGGGAGCGCACACCTGCGGGTACAGGATCGTTCGCATAGTTGCCCGGCTTCTCGCCGCCGTCGATCTTGTCCTGCGGCGTGTACGGCGTACACCACTCGACATGCACGCCCTGCCGAACGAGGTTGCGCACCCACTCAAACTTCGCCGCTCCCGGCACCCACTCGAAGCGCGTGTGCGTATTACCGAGCTGCTCAAGCTGCGTACACTTCGACCCCTCGACGATGAGCCTCGTGGTGTCGTCATCCATGTACGAGGCCGTGCCCAGCTCGAACATCCACGGCTGGTCTGGGTAATCGGCCTTGAGCGCGGCGTAGAACGCGGCCATGTCGCCCACCCACTGCTGACCGCCGCCGGTGGGATACTGCACCGTCTTCGCTGTCACGAAACGGCCCCACACGTTCTTCGCGATCTCGTCCACGTAGAAGCCTTCGGGTATAAAGCCCTGCCCGTACTCACCCGCGACGAGACCAGCGAAGCGCTCCTTCTCGAAGGCGATCCTGTCGGGGTGCGCGTGGTCGATTATCCAGCGCGGCGGCGGGAAGCTGGGCACGTCGAACACGTAGCGATTGCGCTTCGTCTTCGTGCCGTCGCCCTTGCGGAACACCGTACCTCCGGCACCGCTCGTGGCGCCGGTCTTCGCGATGTTGAAGACCGTCTGCGCCCGGCGAAGGTGGCCGTTCTGATCCAAGTCGCCGCCTATCACGCCGACGTCGGAGATCGTCCACTCACCGTCGAACACGGGGTTCTGCGCACCAGAGATCGTCACGGTGTCACCGTCGCGCAGGAAGCCGTCGGTATACGTCACCATGTCGTACTTCAAGGTGACGCGACCGTTGGTGTCTATCGACGTAATCGCCGTACCGTAGGTGTTCTCTCCATCAGCGTAGTGGAGGTACCCGTTCTCGGGGTCTTTACCGTGCGTGTCGCACCACTGCTCCCACCACCAGTCGGTCTTGCTGCGCATGTTGCGCCAGTAGTCCGTGTCGTGGATGCAGCAGGCAATGAAGCTGACGAGCACGTAGGGCTGGTGAATAAGCCCTTCGGGGTAGCCCCCACTCGGCTCGCCGCCCGAGAGCACCTTGTCGACCTTCCGCGCGATGAACGCCATCTCGGTCGCTTTACGGTTGAGGCCCGCCGTATCGGTGCCGAAGTAGCTCGTGCGGAAGTCGGTGTACGTGAAAAGCAGCCCGGTCGAGGAGTGCGGAAAGCGCTCGTCGCTCCAGCCAACCAGCTCGCTCGTCTGCACGACCGTAAGCGTGACGCTCGCGGACAGCGTGCCCCACACGCAGGTGATCGTTGCATCACCGGCGGCGACGCCCGTCACTCGACCGTTCTGGTCGACCGTAGCGATGGAAGGCTTGTTGGACAGCCAGATGAACCCACCAATCACTTCCGTGATCGGCTCACCGAACTGGTCGAGCACCTGCACGCCGAGCTGGCGCCCCGCGCCCTCCTGTAGAGTGAACGAGGAGGGCGAGACGCGGAGCGACGTGGGCACTATCACCGGGCCGGGCGGCGCCCCCACGAAGCCGTGAGGGTGCCGCATGTGCATGAGCAACGTCATAGTGCCTGCATCTCGGACAGTGACTTCGAGCCCTTAGCGACCTTGAGTTCCCGCCAGTACCTCCCGGTCGCAAAGACGATGTCGGCCGTCGACGTGATCTCCGTGACCTGCTCGACCACCTGACGCGTGCTCATGTCGTAGTAGCGCTCGTACAGCGTGGCCGCGATGCCGACGTTCCCACCGCTGATCGCACCGACGTGGGTCCACGTATCGGCATCGACATCGACCGCAGTATCCTCGACAAGCGGGCCGAGAGTCGGGTAGCTCGCGTTCGCCTCACCGGCGATACGCCATATCTTGATGCCGCTCACTCCATCGCCTGACCACACGGAGCTCGGGTTGGACCCGGAGTGGACGCGGATGCGCCACGAGAACGTGCTGCCGCCGTGGCCCGCGTTAGCCGTGCAGGCGATCCAGTAGTACCCATCGGCGAGTGCGAGCACATGGATCTTGTGCTGCGTCACCGTGGAGACGATGCTGCCGTCCTGCAGGTTGATCGTGGTACCCCACGACGCCCCCGCCTTGTCGAGCCGGAAGATGGTGACGTAGTTGTAACCCGCCGCCTTGGCGATGAACGAGATCGTCTGAGGGGTGTCGTCGAGCGCTTCCGGCACGTTACGCCGCAGCTCATGAGTGGCCACGGGATCGGTATTGGGCACGATCCGATAGACCGGGCTCGAACCATCAGGCGCGACACCAGTGTCGAGCGCCGGAGGATTCATGTAGCTCTTCGACCAGTCAGACTTACTCGGGTCATCCGACCAAGTCATGTGGAAGGTGCGCGCGGGTGCCAGCATCAGACCGAGGTTGCCGCTCGGGTCTTTCGAGATGCGCGGCAGGCCAGCGCCCACAGTACCCACCATGCCCGAAGGACCGATATACGGCGCCGGGGTGCTGCGCGCGAAACCCGGCGTGGCGTTACCGACGAGCCACTTGTAGAGGACGTCCGGGTTGCTCGGCTCACCGCCACCATCATCCCCGCCGCCGGTGCTACCGCCGATACGGTTCCGCAGCACGTAGACCGTCTGGTCCCCGTCAGCGATTACACCCACAGTCTCCTTCGGCAGCAGCTCGTCACCGCCGACCAGCGTGTCGTTCCCGCTCGTCAGGAGCGTGACACTGAAACCCGTCTCGTCGATTCTGGAAATCGTCCAACCGGGCGAGGAGCCGCTCGCGTCGGGGAACTGAATCGTGATGTCCTTCGTGAGATCACGAACAACGCACACCTGATCCTGATCGGTGAGCACGATGCTGTCCGTGATTACGCGGAACGTGTAAGAGCCCGCGATGCCGCCCTTGGCGACGATGCGCCCCTCCACCGTGCCGCCATCAGTCTTACTCAGGAACTGAGCCTGCGCCTCAGTTTTGGTGAAGACGTTCTCCGCAGACGCCGCTGCGGCGATACCTTCCTCCATGTGGTTAAGGCGCTCAGCGGTAATTGGAGACGCAACGGACGGCGCGTTCTCCCACTGCTGCTTTACATACGGAGGCATTTCCTGCTGTTCTCCCTCTGGTCTTGTCAGACCTTACCGGCCGCGCGCTCGGCGCTGCACTTCTGCCTTGACCCGCTTTCCCGTGTCGACGACACTCCGCATTTCGTTCGCAAAGTCGTCGAGCACCATTGCTTTGCTGTGCGCGCTCTCCCTGCCTTCGGCGGTGCGCGCCGCCTTGAACTCGTCGTAATACTTCGCAGCGAGTCGCTGGAGCGCTCGCTTCACCGCCTCGTCTTCCAAGAAGGCGGCGATGCGCTGTCCAGCTTCTATCTGCTCGTCCTCTGTCACTGTTCGATCTCGGGTGCTGGCGCGTCAGCCATTGCAACTGGCGCCTGCTGTTGTGGGGCAGGGACCGGCTGCGCTTCCTGTGCAGCGGCCTCCTGCTGAGCGGCTATCTCTGCGGCCTGCGCCGCCGCAGCGGCATCTTCGAGCTCCTTCTGGTGGTTGGCCGCGATGATGTGGTCCTCAATGATCTCACGGCGCACCTGCTCGTTCTCCAACTGCTCGCGCTCGTCGACAATCGCCTGCGCCTTGAGCTCCAGCTCCAGCCGCTTGAGCTCAGCGTCGGCGTTCTGCTTCGCCACCTGCCGCTCGTGCTCCATGATCGCGATCTGCTTCTTCAAGTCGATCTCGGCCTGCTTGAGCACGAACTCACGCTCCGACTTGATCTGCTCCGCGCGGAGCTGCGCCTCGGCGAGCACCTGCTCGGGCGTCGGCTGCGGAGGCGGCGGGGTCGGCGCCCAGCCTTCCGGCACCGGGTGGAAGAACGTGTCGGCGTCGGAGAAGCCGAGCCAGCGAGCTGCACGCACCAGTGTCTCGCGGTAGCTCGCGATGTCGCATAGCGGGTTGTCAGGGCCGAGCGTCTGAATGATCTGCTCCTGCTTCTCGGCAATCGCGATGAGCTGCGCGGCTCTCTCGGCGGGCATCCCGAGACCGAGTGCCACCTGCACGCTGACCTCGACGTCAGCGTTCCAGTGGCGCGGATCGACCTTCTCCCACCGGCCGCGCAGGCGCACCAGCGTCTCCTTCGGCTGGTGCTTGATGAGCAGCCTGCGAATACCGAGCATGAGCGGCTTGAAGAACTGCTCGGCGAAGACGCGCGCCAGCAGCTCGGCCTGCGCCTGTGCGGCCGTCGTGGCGGCAGCCACGGCACTCTGCGTGGAGCTCTGCAGCGCGTCCTGATCGAGTCCAATCACGCCCTTGTTCTGCCCGGTGCGCCGCTCGACCACGCTGTTCATGTAGTCGAGCACCGGCAGCGCCTGCGCGCCGGTGAACTCGTGCGTGAAGGGCGTCACCATGCCGGGCGCGCGCATCCTGATCGGCGCCCCGATAGCGGTGTTCAGGATGTCGTCGACGTTCGCCTGCCCCTCGACGTAGGCGGTGCGCGGGAAGATCGACGCCGCGAGCGAGTCGAGGATCGAGCGGACGAGCATGCTGTTCACCTTCTGCATGTCCATCAGCCTGTCGGCCCAGCTCCAGCCGATCATGCGGTGCGGCTCGGGCACCGGCGAGTAGATCGCGAGCGGCCTCTCGTCGGCGGGTTCGTCGGTCAGGACGTGGTACGTCGGGCCGAGCGTCGTGATGCGGCGCAGCGTCTCGCCCTTGCCGTCCTTGTCGACGAGGATGTACGCCTCGACGTAGAGATGCTTGTCTTCGCCCTTGAGCTCGTCCGTGTCGTCCGACGTCGCCGACAGCGTCTCCTGACGCACGAGACGCTCTTCGCTGTCCCTGATGTCGGTGAACGTGCCGCCGTACTCGTCGATGTCCCTCTCGCTCACTCCGAGCTTGAGGAGCTGCGAGCGAGTGAGCTCGGTGCGGTGGCCGACCAGCGTGGCCGACTTCATGTCGCGGGCGTCACGCGAGCAGATGAACTCCTCGGGCGGAATCGGCCAGAACTCGGCATGGCCCTCGCCCGGCTGCGTGAACTCCACCTTGAAGGTCGGCGGCGCGTCGGGGTTCTCTTCGTCGGGATCGTTCGGCGTGATCTCGGTGATCTCGACGCCGGGCTCCAGCACGAGCTGGATCGCCTCGTCCTCCGTCACGTTGTAGAGGCAGTGCGCCTCGCGCTCACCCTCGACCCACGCCCACTTCACCGCGCCGACGCGACGGATGAGCCCATCCTTCATCACGGCGATGCACTTGAGGAAGCCGTCGTTCTGCTCGATTACCGTACGCACATAGTCGGTCTCCATGCGCGCCTGCTCGGCCACCTTCATGCTGCGCGGCACGAACTCGACGACGTGCTCGGGACCGAAGAACACGCGAGCGAGCTGCGGCACGACGGCCTCGATACCGTCGCGCACTTCCGTGACGATGAACTGCGAACGGCCTTCCTCTTCGTTTCCAAACGGCTCGCCAGCGTAATACTTGCTCGCCAGCGCACGCTGCGGCGTCAGCTCGTCGTCGACGAAGCGCGCCGCGTCGGTAATCAGGGCGCGTATGCGGTTCTCATACTGCTCCTGCACGCGCCGCTTGCTTGGTCTTGCCATCAGAATCCAACTACCGGGGGCGGTCTAAACCGCTTGGCTAAATGCGCCGGTCGTGGAACGAACCGCGCCTCTTCCTCGAACAACCACGCCTCGTGAGTGGGCGTCGCCGCCGTGGTCCCGCCGTGGTCCCGCCGATGTGCTGAATGTCCTGCTCGGCGGAGAGGGCAGCACTCAGCTCAGCACCGAATTGCCGCAGCGCCTCGTGTACGACTTCCGTCACGGCGCGCCGGATGTACGCCTTGTCGGCTGCAGTAAGCGCCATCAGACGATGCCCTTTATGATCCGCTTGAGCGGCTTCGACCAGTTGCTGGTGCCGCCCGATTGCGCTGTAATGGGATCGCTCGCGAACGTGAGCACGAACGAATCGGCGAGGTCTGGCGACCGCTTGCCGCGCTTTCTGATGTCGTCCTTCGACTCGATCTGGATTTTGCCGTTGCTGCGGAACTTGTATCGGATGTCCGTCAGCTCGGCCGCGAGCTCGGCGTCGCCCGCGATGTTCACGTCCCTCGCCGCGAACCAATCACGCGCCTTGAACAGCAGCTCGGCGCGCAGGTTCGCGAAGCGGTTCCCGAACGCCGGGCTCTCGGAGACGTTGATGCCGCGCGCCGGGAGACCCAGCTCGCGCAGCCTGTCCACCACGCCCGCCCCGATACCAATCGAGTCGACGCAGATGTCGACGGGGCGGTCCTGAAAGGGAGTGATCTCCCACTCGTTCACGACGGCGCCGACGATCTGCATCGTGTCGAGGCCCCGCCAGAACTTGGTGCGCTCTTGGAGCACGTTTCCACGGCGCTTGGTAAGCGCTGTGCGGTCGCTGCCGAAGCGTGCGCAGTCGAGACCCCACACCGGAGCGACGAAGATCGGCTGCACGTCGCGCAGGAGCGCCGACTCGGCGAGCTCCATCGGTATCACCGTGTCGTCGTCCCCCTTGGGGAACTCGCCGAGGACACGCACACGGTAGGCGTTGGAGTCCTCGCCGTACTTCTCCTTCATCTCCTCGATGAACTTCGGCGTCACTCTCGGCGAGTCCACGCAGGAGACGTGGTAGGTCTTCCACGAGTCGCGCAGGCGATGATGCGAGTCGTAGAACGTGCCGCTCGTGCGCACCGGGTTACCGGCGAGGATCGTCGTCGCGTTCTCGCCCGACATCGAGCCCGCACCGGCCTCGAAGACCTGCTCGGGCACACCGGACGCCTCGTCCACTACCAGCAGGACATTCTCGGCGTGGACACCGGCCATCGCTTCCGGCGTCTCGGGGCGGCTCGTGCGGAAGCTGATGAACGACCCGGCGGGGTCGTACGCCAGCGTGATGTGATCCGTCTTGACGTCGAGCAGCGCCCGGAGGTTCTCGGGCAGGAGACCGATCCAGCGCTTAACCTCGGCGGCGAGAGCGTCGAAGAGCTGCGAGCTGGTCGGGGCGGTGCAGACGGTGCGCTGTGGGTAGCGCGTGAGGATGAACCAGATGATGAGCCACGCGAGCGTGGTCGTCTTGCCGACACCGTGGCCCGAACGGATGCTGATCTTCCGCTCGCCCATTGCGACGTCGTGCATGACGTCGTCCTGCCACTTATCCGGCGTGACGGCCCAGACCTCACGCACCATGAGCCCCGGACGCCAGTAGTAGCGCTCGCGGAAAGCGTCGAATGGGTTTTGCTCGGGCTGGTGCTGCTCAGCGCTCAATGCGCAGGGTTCCGCCTGTACTGCCTGAAACGCCCGGCCGATTTTTCCGGGCTACCTCCTTGAATCCGGTTCAGTGAAGCCGGGGGGTGATGACCGGGCCGTCGCTCCAGCCGCCCGGCCGAATCCGTTGAAGGGGGGGGGGATCGACCGGGAGCTCGCGCCCAGCCGATTCATAGTCCGCTGGTTCGCTCCGCTAACTCGTTGGAAGATCGCGACTTACCGACACCGCGGTCGCGGGCTATAGCGCTCGCTATAGCACTTCGACGTCCACTGCCTCTTCGGCGGCTGCAGGTAGCGCGGGCTGCGCTGGCCCTGCGGTCACCGTCGGCGGTGGCGGCGGCGCCTTGCGCAAGCTGTCTAAGTGCAGGCTGCCTATGGAGATAGACACCTGCGTCTTCGGCTGCCCGAACGCGTCGCGGTTGTAGCGCTCGGCGATCCACTGGCGCGTGCTGATCTGCAGCTTCGCTTTGGCTATATGCTCCTTCGTCGGTATCACGTCGTCTGCCAACGACTTAGACTCCTCGACGAAGTGCTCGGCCGCAATCGCGCGAGCCGCATCCAGCCTGCTCTTGAACTCGCCCGGCGCGCTCTCTTCGGCCTCGCAGACGTTGCGTATCTGCTGAGGGAAGAACTCGTAGATGCTCGCCTTGCTCAGCTCCGCTGCGAGCTCGTAGAGCGTGCGCGCGTTCGCCGTCCAGTGGATCACGTAGTCCGACGCAGTTGCTTCCTCGCCCAGCTCCGCGACAGCACGACGCAGCAGCTCCTCGCGCAGCACTTCGCGCTTGCGGCGTCCCGCCACGACTACGCCCCTCTCGGCGGTCGCGTATTGAGACGGCAGGCTGCGATAGCTACAACGGCGAGGATGAGGATGATTGCAAGCAGATCGAGCTGCGTTTCCACGACACTCGTATGGGTGCTGGGCTCTGGCCTGCGTGCAGGGCGTTCAGCGTCGGCGAGATGAAGTGTTGAACCCCAAGGACAGCGGGCTCGATAGAATGGAGTGTGCCGAAAGGCTGCGACGGAGCCGCTGCACGCAATCAGAGAGCGGCCAGCGTGAGTAAGGAAGGGAAGACTCGGCGGGCTCTGGCGCTCTTAAAGCTCTCTGGTGTCCGTCGAGGTCGGAAGACCGAACAGGACGCGTGAACTATGGAAGGGGTTGCGATGTATGTCAAGTTGGATGTCACCCCCGTTATCTCGCTCCAGACGGCGTGCTCGGGCGGCGCGGCCGGGCACGGTCGGCGGCCAGAGCTCTGCAACGTCTGCAACGACTTGCAACCAGTTTCCGTATCCTTCTTATAGATACCTATTATTTTATAGAATTTAGTAGGTGCTTTAAGATCAAATACTAAAATAGGTTGCAAGTCGTTGCAGAGATTGTTTAAGCGCTTCTACAGGGCCTTAACTCTGAGCCTGCTGACCGTGCCAACCGGGGTGACACGCCGCTTGTTCTCTACTAATTTCTACAATATAGTGGGGTCGCGAATTCTGGGGCGCAGCGAACCCCACTGATTTGTAGAAATTAGACATCCAGCGCAACACCCCGAGACTGAAGCATGCCGAACACCTTCACGCTCCATCCGTACCCGGTGCCTAAAGGTGAGCGACCTGTCCACTACCCGACTCACATCGCCTATGCCGAAGAGCGCGTCGAGCAGCTCATCGACGCGGGCGCCGAGCAGGTCTCGGTCTTCTTCCGTGGCGAGAACATCGCCACCATCACACGCGCCGACGTCGAGCACGCCCGCGCCGATTGGCAACACGAGCGCGCGATCGGTCGCGACGTCGTGAGGACAATACCCGCGCTCCGGGCGGGCTACCATCGCGCCGCCGAGCGTGACTTCGAGCTCCCGCAGGGCAAGCGCAAGCGCGAGGTCTTCTTCTCCTTCCGCGATTGGCTCCGCGAGGTTCTGCCACCCGAGCGAGCGGGCGAGTCGGAGAAGCTGGCGCTGGAGCTCCTTGAACGCATCCGGCCCTACTTGAAGTAGGAGCGACAAGCGTCACACCGCCAACAGAGTCAGCGAGCCACAGTAGAATAGCCAGCACAGCCAGCCTTACCAGCAATCCCGTCCGTCCGTGAGAACCCCACGAGCCGACGTGGCGGCTGATCGGGCCGAGCCCCTTAGCCGCCCTCCCATCAGCAGCACTCACCCCACCCCGGCTGCCAGCCGTATCGGCATGGTAGCGAACGCTGCGTATGCCAACCGGGCATCCCGCGCCGGTCATCCACCGTTCACGTAGCGCCCGCTACGCCCCTCCACTTGCTGCACCGTGTCTGCGGCAGTCCCTCCACAGTAGTGCGCCGATGTTACCGCCGTTGACACATATGTTGACATAGATGTCAACGCGAGCTAAGTTGCTTGCACGTTCGGGGCCGGTACGGGATCGGCCTCGACACCTAACCCCAACGAAGGAGTTGCAGCAATGCGGCAGTCGGCAGCACAGCGTCAGTGGAAGCGCGCAGCAGAGCGCAACCTCAACAAGAACCCCAACGCGGGAGTGAAGAAGCGGCACCTGACACTCGTTCGGCCTGAAAAGGAGCTCACGTTCACGATCACCATCCCGGCCTACCGGGCACCCGCCTTCCGCGCGGCGATCATCGACGCGTCGAACCGTGTCGGCCAGCGCATGGAGAACGGCGACATCTACCCGCGCGAGCAGGCGCTGGTGAACGCGAGCCTGTGCCTCGCGGAGCTGCGCAAGGCTATCTGCGCGCAGGTGGCGGAGGACGACCCGTATTACTGGCCGCGCTGGGTGCAGCACGAGCGCGCGGCAGAGTCGGCGTCTCTCGGAGAGGACGAAGAGGACTGAGCCCCACTTTCACCCTTAGCCAGAACGAGTGAGAGAGATGTACGGCAGCGCAGTGGCGGCGGCGCGGGCGCCGTTCGCCGAAAGAGTAGCGGTTAGGGCGGAGGGGACGGCGGAAGACATCACCGTACAGGTGCCGCGTGAGCGGGTGACGCGGCTGTTGGGTGAGGTCGAGGCGGGGATACGTGCAATGGTTCGCGGCGAGGCGCAGCAGGCGTACGCCGGGGACGAAAGGCTGGAAGCGGCGTATGCAAAAGCGACCGCCGCCGTGGAAGAGTACCAGAGGCAGCGCATGGCGCACTTTCAGCGCGCGAAGGCTTTAGTCGCTGTTCTGCAGCGGCTCGCCAGCGCGGATGAGGCGCACGCCAGCTATCGCACGCTGCCCGGTGTGTGGCAGGACGCCGTTCCTGCCGATACGTGGACAGAGCTGATGTACCTTCTCTCGTTGGAAGATTGACATGGGTGTCTAGCCCCCATAACTTGGGCCATTCCGCCGTGGGCACCGGGGCTCACGGCGGGGCCTCGCCAGACCTTATGGGTCACGGAGATACAGAAAGTGAAGCCCCACATCACGATCACGATTGCCGAGGATTACGCGACCGAGCTGGAAGAGCGATTGCGCGACCTCAACATCTCGAACCGCGAGCTCGCACGAGTAATGGGTATCCACCCCTCGCAGGTCTCGCGCTGGTTCCGCAAGACGGACAAGCGCGTAGTGCCGACAATCGACACCGTGCAACGGATCGAGAGCGCTATCGTGCAGATTCGGCTGGCGCGGCGGGCTGAGCGGAAACGAGGAGAGAAGAAGTAACCGAGTCAGGTAGTACCCCGAGATCAAAGCAGTGACGTTGGAAGAGCTGGAGCAGTTACGCCTTGGCGTGCGTCAGTACGCAATGGAGCACGCCGAGGCGCCGAAGGTGCGCGAAGCGTTGCGCACGGTAGAGACAGCGGTGGTGCGCCTCTTGGGGCAGCGCCTCGCGAACGAGAACAGGGCATGAGCGCGCGCAGTGCATGGCTCTTCTTCGTCCTCGTGCTGCTGGTGATTTTGCTGGCAGGGTGTAGTACACGGCAGGCGCGCGCCGAGGCGTACTGCGAGGCGGTGAAGGGGCAGGTGGTACAAGTCTGGAGCGACACCCCGCCTGTCGGCTGGTGGACGGTCTGCGCCGACAGCGTCACTGTGAGGTATCGCCCATGAGCGCGCCGTCGCTCGTCACGCCGGAACCGGCGCCCTGCTGGTGCTGTGGACACGCACCGAGCATCTCACAATCGCCATTCGGCCTCATAGTCGCGTGCGAGTCGGGGACTTGCTCCAACGGCATCGCTGGTGCCGGGAGCTCGTACAACGACGCCGTGGCGGATTGGAACACGAAGGCGCGCGTAGCCACGCGCTGATACGTCAGGTAGTACCCCGAGACATTCCCCATGAAGCGCATCGCTGCGCTCGAATTGCTCGACCTGTACGACCGGGGCGGGCGCATCTCGCACAAGAAGCTGCTGCCGCTGATCCTCTTCTTCGCGGCGATTCTCTTTCAGGCAATCGGTAAGCAGTTCGACTCGACAGTCCTGCTTATCCTCGGCGCCATTGCGTTCGGCCCGCGCATGTATGGGCTGATCGTCGACGCGCGCCGTCCGCAGACACCCAGTTACGGCTTCACGCAAGTCGGCGGGGCTGCCGCAGGTGCGGCAACCGAGACCGCCGACAATGTCTAACCTCGGACTCGGCGTGATGCTCGGCATACTCGGCGGCAACAGCGAAACCGTCGAGGCGGTGCAGAGCGCGCTCGGTAAGACGATCACCGGGATGGAAGTGGTCGACGATAACCTGCGCATCTCACTCGACGACGGCACGACGCTCGTGCTCTACGACGGCGGTCAGTCGTGCTGCGAGTATCGCCACATGAGCACGGACGACGATCTCTCGTATCACATCGGCGCGACGCTCAACAACATCGAGCTGCGCGAAGCCGCGCCGCTCAGCGAGAGCGAGTGGGGTGACGTTCACGAAGTGCAGTTCCTCGACGTCACCACGAGCAAGGGCGTGGCGCAGTTCGCGAACCACAACGAGCACAACGGCTACTACGGCGGCTTCTGGATCGTGGCCCGCACCGAGCAGGCACCTGAGAAGCGCGAGGATGCCTAGCGGCAAGATCACGCCGCACTTCGCATGGAAGGAGTTCGCTGTCTCGGCACAACGGCCTGACTTGGTCAAGCCGGTGCCGGACAGCGGCCCGATACACGACAACGTGCGGCAGCTCGCGACGACGGTGCTTGAGCCCCTGCGTGTTGCTGCAGGCCAGCCGATCAGCATCAACAGCGGCTATCGCTCACTCGCGCTCAACCGCGCAATCGGCGGCAGCCCCACGTCGCAACACACGCTCGGTCAGGCAGCCGACATCACGCTTCGTGACGGCGCGCTCTGGCTGTGGCGCGAGATCATGTTCGTGGAGCCTGAACGGTGGCCGACGGGGCAGGTGATCCTCTACCCGGATCGCAACTTCATTCACGTCGCGCTCCCGAACAGGAAGTACCCCACGCCGTCGTACCACATACACTGCCCGACTCGCGGGCTCGTGTACCAGCACGTCCGCAACAGCGCTCACGCAGATCGCCTGCTGCGGCAAACGGGATTCATACCATGAGCATCACCGACAAGACGGGACCGCAGTCGAACAGCTTCGCCGAGACGCTCCGCAACGTCATCGAGGCGAACCAGCGGGTGCGGCATGACGGAGAGGCTATGGACTTGGCAGCCGAAGCACGCGGCTTCATCGAGGCAGCCGTAGGAAGTGAGCTCGCGCGCCTGATTGGCGAAGTGGAACGCGCCTCTGCCCGTCGTGCCGTAGCCTACACCCACGGCAACGTGGACGACTGCGTGCAGGCGCTCAAGAGCTCCCTCGTCGCCGAGCACGCGCTCTTCAAGGCTCTCGCGAAGCGTCTTGCGAGCAGCAACGACCAGCGCGCCGAGCGTCGCAGCGTCCTCATCGACGCACGCCAGACCGGCCTCGCATGACCAACAGCCGCCGGAAGGGAGCAGCGTATGAGCGCGAGCTCGCGGCGGCGTTCGGAGACTCGCTCGGGTCGGCGTTCACGCGCCGACTCGGGCAGGCTCGCGACAGCGGGCACGACCTCGACATCGGCCCGCTCGTGGTCGAAGCGAAGCGGCGCGCGTCGCTCACTACCGTAACGAAGTGGATGCAGCAGGCAGTGACTGCAGCAGCCCGCCGTCACAAGGCGCAGGGCGGAACCGAAGCCGACCACCTGCCTGCGGTGGTGTGCCGCCAAGACGGCGACAAGACGAGTTACGTCATCATGCGCCTGCAGGATTTTCTCACGCTCGTCGGCGATACGCTGCGCGAGCACCTGAGCCGGAAGGATTGAGTGGACTCTACCCGCATCAGCTCGCGGGCGCCGAGTGGATCGCAGGCCGCAAGCGTGCATACCTCGGCGACACGATGGGGCTCGGCAAGACCCGCACGATCATCGCGGGGCTGCAGCGCATCAACGTGCGCAAGCCGCTCATCGTGTGCCCGGCGATAGCGCGTTCGCACTGGCGGCGCGAGTTCGCCGAGCTGGGGTGGGATCGTGAGGAGCCGGTGGTGCTGAGCTACCACGGCGTGGTGACCGGCGGCGAGTTCCGGCGCGACTACACGCTCGACGTCGACAAGGTAGACGCGCTGGTGCTCG
>Ga0182741_1001017_pt1 | contig 39203 bp, 31 predicted proteins | sample eDN5th37CBELigOP_FD_128874 | JGI IMG/M metagenome (GOLD analysis project Ga0182741, IMG submission 128874) | Enriched Organic Plus compost microbial communities from Emeryville, California, USA - eDNA 5th pass 37_C BE-Lig OP (version 2) (version 2) ... | reverse complement strand
TCGATGCCTCTCAGCTCGGCGCCCGAGATGTACGCCGCGCGCGCGAGCATCTGCGACGCCACAGAGAGGGTGAGCAGCATGAACAGGATGGTCAGGATGCCGGTCAACGGGCTGGCCAGATCGCCTGCCACCAGCACGCCGAGTATCACCAGAGTCGACCCGATACCTCCGGCCTTGGTGGCCGAGTGCATGCGCTGGAAGACGTCGGGGAGTCGTGCCACGCCGAGTCCCGCGATGACGATGAATGCGACACCGATCGCCATCAGGATCGTACCGACGATCGGCCCGATCACTTGCGCACTCCCCGCTTGCGCTCCAGAAGAGTCGCGAACGCGCAGGTCGAGACGAAGTTGACGAGCGCGAGCCCCATGCCGATGTCGAGAAAGGCACGGCGGCCGGTCGCGAGGGCGGTGAGCGCGGAGAGTGCGACGGACACCGCCGTGAGCATGTCGAGCGCGACGAAGCGGTCGGTGTAGCGCGGGCCCCTTATCATCCGATAGGCGGCCAGCGCCAGCGGCACGGCGAGCACCGCGATGAGGATGGGTGCCACGGTGGTGGCGAGCTGCGTCATGATGCCTCCTCTCCTTCCAGTTGCAATATCCAGCGCTCGTAGAGGGCCTTGATCCCCGCCACGCGTTCGGGGATGTCGGATGCGTCGAGCAGGTGAACGTAGAGCGAGCGGCGATCGTCGGCCACGTGCAGGCAGGTGGATCCCGGCGTCAGCGAAACGAGATACGCGAAGAGCGCCACGCCCCAGTCGGTGCGGGCGTCTACCGGGATGACCACGATCGCGGGCTGCGGGCGCGAGTTCGGTGTGATGACGACTCGTGCCACGGCGACGGACGATGCCACGATGTCGTATACGAAGACGGCTGCCAGCGCGATCGCGGCTCGTACACGGCGCGCCGCGCTCATGGCGCTCTCCCTGCGGTGGCCGATTGCGGAATTCCATCAACGGCCGCTGCTTGCATGGCGGCCGGTTGCCTCCTCCGCTCCACTGCCGCTGGCTGCGTCCCTTGCTGCGTTCCTTGCTCCGCCCCCTGAGCGGCGGTCGCCGGAGGGAGCATCTGCACCGCGGCCGCGCGCGCGAAGCTCGAGACGGGTCCGATGGCGAGTCCGATACCCAGCGTGCACGCCGCGAGCAGCGCCACCGCTCCCGCCATCGCCGGCGGCACCTGGCGGGTCAGCTTACCCGGGCGCGGCGGCGATCGCCAGAAGGCGTCCGTCCAGATCTTGCTCATGGAGTACAGCGTGAGCAGCCCCACGATGAGCGCCGTGATGCCGAGCCACATGGCGCCGCCGCGGAAGGCGGCGTCGATCACGAGGAACTTGGCCCAGAAGCCGGAGAGCGGTGGTATCCCGGAGAGCGAGAGCGCCAGCGTCGCGAAGAGCGCGGCCGTCAACGGACGCTCGCGCATCAACCCGCCGGCGCGGCGCAGGTCGTAGCCGCCGGTGGCCCGCCCCACCGCGCCCGCGCCGAGGAAGAGCCCCGCCTGCACCAGCATGGAGTGCCACATGTAGAAGATCGCGGCGGCGATCCCCAGCAGCGAGAGCAGCGCCAACCCCAGCATCATGTAGGCGACCTGGCAGATGATGTGGAATGCCAGCAGCCGCCGGAGGTCGATCTGTGCGATCGCGGCGAGCACGCAGAGCACCATCGTGGCCGCGGCCACGATGGCGAAGAGCACGGACAGCCCCGGCACCGTGGGCTGGCCGATGCCGTGGAACACGACCACGAAGACGCGAAGGCAGGCGTACAGGCCGACCTTGGTGAGGAGACCGGCGAGCGCCGCCGATGCCGCGATCGGCGCGGTGTGATACGAGGCGGGCAGCCAGAAGAAGAACGGGAAGAGGCCGGCCTTGAGAGCGAAGCCGGCGAAGAGCAGGTACGCTGCCGCCGTGAGCGTCACGCTCGGCCCGCGTCCGGCCAGCGCGGCCGATATCGAAGCCATGTCGAGCGTGCCGGTCGCGCCGTAGAGGAGGCCGATGCCGATGAGGATGAAGGTGGCACCCAGCATCCCCATCGCGGCGTAGCGGATGGCGCCATCGATCTGCGCGGGCCGCCGGTCGATGGTCACGAGCCCCATCGCCGCGACGAGCATGAGCTCGAACCAGACGTAGAGATTGAAGATGTCGCCCGTGAGAAAAGCACCATTCACGGAGGCGAGCATCGCGAGAAAGATAGGATCGAAGTCCGCGCGCCGGCGTCTCGCGCGGATCTCGGCGCGCGCGTAGATCGTCACGGCGAGAGCCACGAGCCCCGTCACCACCGTCAGTGCCGCGCCCAGCCGGTCGGCAACGAAGGTGACGCCGAAGGGCGCGCCCCATCCGCCGAAGGCCATCGCGGCCACCCGCCCGGGTGCGACGTGCGCCAGCAGCCATACCGAGGCGGTGAGCATCAGCAGGACGGCTGCCTCCATCACGCCGCGCTGCAGCGCCGGCCGGCGTCGGAGCAGGAGCGTGATCGCGGCGGCGCCGAGCGGGATCGCCACGGGCCAGAGCGCGAGGCCGCTGCTCGCGACGGCGGCAGTCGCGCCGACCAGCGTCTCAGCCATCATCGCCCGTACCGCCCGCGAATGGATCGCCGAGCTGTTCGGCGGGACCGGCGCCAGCGTTCACGAGCGTGCCGCGGTCGCGATACGAGCGCAGCGCGAGCGCAGCGAACATCACGGTGAGCGCGAAACCGATCACGATGGCGGTGAGTATCAGCGCCTGCGGAAGCGGGTCGGCCGATTCGCCGAGCCGGCTCGCGCCCCGCGGTATCAGCGGCGGCTGTGGCGAGCGGATGCGGCCCGTCTGGAAGATCATGAGGTTCACCGCGGTCGCCACCAGCGAGAGGCCCAGCAGCAGGCGGACGACGTTGCGGGAGAGGACCATGTACACCCCGCACCCGAAGAGCGACGCGGCCACGAAGGCATAGATCACGCTCATCGCGCTGCCTCCCGCCTCAGCCCGAAGAGGAAGGCGAGCACTCCGCCCAGCACCACGGTGTAGACGCCGAGATCGAAGATGAGCGCCGTGCCCTGGTGGATGCGGATGCCGAGCAGATTCACGTCGAGCCAGACGTGGTGGAGAAAGTCCCCGTGAAGCAGAAGGCCGGGCATGCCGCTGGATACGGCGAGCAGCAGCCCGATACCGACGAGCGAGAGCGGATGGATGCGGAGCGTTGCCCGCGCCCGCGCGACGCCGCGGGCGAGTGCGAGCAGCGCGAAGGCGAGCGCGGCCACCAGCCCTCCCACGAAGCCGCCGCCGATCTCGTTGTGGCCGCGCAGCAGGGTCGCCACGGAGAGCACGGCGAGCAGCCGGAAGAAGATCGGGCTCGTGATCCGCAGGATGAAGGCTCCGTGGCCGCGCGCGGCCGCCGCGGTGGTGGCCGCGCTCTCGTGCGCCGTTCGTGGGCCCAGAAGCGACCAGGCGAAGATGGCCGAGAGAGCGATGACGGTGGTCTCACCGAGCGTGTCGAAACCACGGAAGTCCACGAGGATCACGTTCACCACGTTCCGCCCGAACGCCGCCAGGTAGCTCTGCGCGCCGTAGAAGGCGGAGACCTCGGTGTGCTGCGGCGACGCGCCCATGTCGAGTAGGATGATGAACATGAGCGCGGCGAAGGCGATCGAGATGGTGGCGTCGGTAGTGCGCTGTCGCACCGTTCGCGTGGATGGGGCGGCGACGGGAAGCACCAGGAGCACGATCGCCAGCAGCACCACGATCAGCGACTCCACCGCGAACTGGGTGAGCGCCAGGTCGGGCGCGCCGTTCATCATGAAGATGAGCGCGGTGACCAGGCCAACCAGCCCCACGGCGATCATGGTGGAGAGGAGGGAGCGCGCGCGTGTGGCGGCCACCCCGCCGGCCAGCCCGATCAGCGCGACCGCGGCCGGCCCGATTCGCAGGGCGCCCATCTGGTCGATGGAAGGGAGGCGCGGTGCGCGCCCCGCAGCGATCAGCCCCCAGAACACGAAGACCACGGCGCTGCCGAGTACCATCTGGATGTAGCCGCGCAGATGCCCGTGCTGGATGCGCCGCGCGGTGCCGGCGGCCAGTTTCTCGATGAATCGGATCAGCCGCTCGTATCCGTCCTCGACGTCGTAGCGGTCGATGCTCTTGCGAGCGCGCAGCCGCAGGTGGATGGGTCGCCAGAAAACGAAGATCACCGCGCCGATCCCGATCACCACGGCGCTGAGCGCCAGCATCGGTGTGAGACCGTGCCAGAGCGAGAGCTCGATCTCCACCGGGGCGCCGTACACCACGGCCGCGGCCGGGCGGAGCACCGCTCTGCTGATCCAGCCTGGCTCGATGCTGACGAGGAGCCCCAGGAACGCCAGCACCACCGGCGCGAGGAGGAGCCCGGGCGTTTCTCCGTGCTCCACTTCCTTCACCCTGCCGCGACCCATGAAGAAGGGGCGAAGCGTGACCACGCCGGCGGCCCCCACGATGACGGCGTTGACGAGTACCGCCGCCGCGAGCGGAATGGCATCCCACGAGCTCTGGATCTGCGCGAGGAAGAGGAACTCCTTGGAGATGAAGCCGATGAAAGGTGGGAGCCCCGCCATCGACAGGCTCGCGAACGCGGCCGCCGCCGCCGTTACCGGGAGGAAGCGCGCCAGGCCGCCCATCGCGCGCAGCTTGCTGAGTCCCGTCGTGTGCAGCACCGAGCCTGCGCAGAAGAAGAGCGTCGCCTTGTAGAGCGCGTGCGCGAGGATGTAGCCCACCATGGCCGCCGTCGCGGCCGGCCCGTCGAGCCCGATCAGCATCGCGAGAATGCCGAGCGACGCGACGGTGGAATACGCGAGCACCGACTTGAAGTGCTCGGCGCGCAGCACCTGCACCGCCCCCACGAGCATCGTGAGGATCGCCACCGTGACTACCACATCGCGACCGTGCGGCACCGCGCCGATGAGCGGCTCGAAGCGCGCCAGCAGGTAGATGCCGAGCTTCACCATGGTCGCCGAGTGCAGGTACGCCGATGCCGGCGTGGGCGCCTGCATGGCGTTCGGCAGCCAGAAGTGGAAGGGGAACTGCGCCGACTTGGTGAAGACGCCGAAGAGGAGTCCCACCATGATGGGTACGATCCAGCGGCTCCGCGCGAGCTCGCCGGTGTGCGCGATGGCATCCGAGAGGGAGTAGCTGCCGATCGTCGCGCCGATGAGGATGATCGCCGCGAGGAGCGCGAGTCCCCCTCCGGCGGTCAGGCGGAGCGACATCAGCGCCGCGCGGCGCGCGCTCGGGCTGTCGGCATCGAAGCCGATGAGGAGGAAGGAGAGGATGCTCGTCGCCTCCCAGAAGAGGAAGATGACGAGCAGGTTGTCCGAGAGGACGGCGCCCAGCATCGCCGTCATGAACAACAGGATGAGCGTGAAGAAGCGGGCCCGGTCCCTGTCCGACTCCCGCGACATGTATGCGCCGGAGTAGATGACGACCAGCGCGCCGATGCCGGTGATGAGCAGCGCGAAGAGGAACGCGAAGCCGTCGAGTCGGAAGGAGAGGTCGACTCCGAGCGACGGCGCCCACGCCAGCGTCTGCGTGATCGTATGCCCCGCCTCGATGGTCGGCGCGAGGCTGAGAAATATCGCGAAGAGACCGGCCGGGAGGAGCGCCAGCAGCCAGCCGCTGGCTCTACGCCCGAACAGGTGGGAGAGCGGCCACGCGAGGCCGCTTCCCGCCAGGGCGAGCGCCAGAAGCCACGCTATCATCGCTTGGCCGTGGGGGAGCGCTCGGTGCGCAGTAGCTCCACGGCCGCCGCGATCGCTTCGTGCGACCCCGCGATGGCGAGCACGTCTCCGTCGCGGAGGACTTCGTGGCCGGTGGGAATCATCACCGGCTCTCCCTGGCGCGTGATCGCGAGCACCGTGGCACCGGTGAGGCCGCGCAGGTTGAGCTGCGCCAGCGTGCGGTGCACGCCGGGGCTGTTGGCCCAGAGGCGCACGGACACCGGGTCGCCGAGCCCGGGAAGCATGTGGTGTACCGACTCGATCACGCTCTGGTCGTCGTGCGCATCGGGCGTGCCCGACCCTCCATTTTCCGACACGGTGGCGTGAGAGGCCGGCTCGGTTGCCATCTGCTTCGCCAGCGCCGAGACGATGATCGCCGCACCCGCCTGGGCGTGACCATGGAGCCGGGTGGCGCTCCGATAGATCCCGATGAGGAGAACCAGCGCCACGAAGGCGAGGAGGAGCGCCCCGCGCAGCGGAGGCAGGAAGGGCTGCGTGATCGCCACTACTGGCGCCCCTACGAGCAAGAGGATGGCGAGATTCAGAGTGATGAATAGAGCGATGCGCGGGGCGTGCGCCAGGTCGACATGACCTGGCTGCGCTTCGGGTAGCGCGCGCGACGCCAGTGTCTGTGCCAGCTGACGCGAGCTCCTGAATACGCCGACGGCGAGTGGTGCTGCGACCAGGACCGCTGCGGCGAACAGGATTAGACGTGCGTTCTCGGCGGAGAGATGAGTGAGCCCCACCAGCAGGCCCTCGGCTGAATCGAACTGGAGAGAATCGCCGATCACCCACACGGTGAGCAGCACGGCATCGAGAAGGAGCACCCGGATGAGATACTTGGTGCGCGACACACCCGCGGACTCGCGTGGCGCGCTGCGCAGGCGCTCCACCCACGATCCGTACAGCGCCACGAAGGTCTGCAGCGCGTGCGGGAGCCGCCGGTCCACGAAGCTCGCGACCGGCCCCGACGCCTTTATCAGCCAGGGAGTGGTGAGCGTGGTGATCGCCGATACGGCGATCGCGACCGGATAGAGAAAGCTACGCGTGGCTCCGGTGGCGAGACCCACGCCGGCGATGATGAAGGAAAACTCGCCGATCTGCGCGAGGCTCATCCCCGTCTGGATGGATGTGCGAAGTGGGAAGCCGGTGAGGAATGCGCTCAGCGAGACGGCCACGACCTTGCCCGTGATCACGACCACGGTGAACGCGAGCACCGCCACCCAGTGCTGGGCGATCGCGTGGGGATCGATCATCATCCCGACAGCGACGAAGAAGATCGCCACGAACATATCGCGCACCGGCGCTATGAGATGGGCGATCGCCTTCTCCTCGCCCGACTCCGCCACGAGCGAACCGGCCACGAACGCGCCCAGCGCCACGGAGTAGCCGAAGCGGAGCGCCAGGAGCGCCGCCGCGAAGCAGATGCCGATGCTCGCCACCAGCGTGGTCTCCGGACGGTCCAGCCGTACCACGTAGCGCACCAGGCGCGGGATGATGAGCAGTCCGCCACCCACGAGCCCCACCAGGAAGGTCACCAGCCGGAGCGCGAGGAGCGCGATGCTCCCGGCCGATACGCCAGCTCCGCTTCCCACCGTGGTGAGGATGGCTATGAGGAATATGCCTACCAGGTCCTCGATGATCAGCACGCCGAACACGGTGTCGGCGACCTTCCCCTTGATCCCCTGCTCGTCGAACGCCTTCACGATGATCGTGGTACTGGAGATCGCGATCACCGCGCCGGCGAAGACGCTCTCCAGCGTTCCCCAGCCGAGCAACTGGCCCAGCAGATAGCCGAACCAGATCATCATGCTGTTCTCGGCCACCGCCACCAGACCCGAGGTGGGTCCTACCTGGATGAGCTTCCGCAGGCTGAACTCGAGCCCGAGCCCGAACATCAGGAGGATCACTCCCAGCTCGGAAAGCGTGTGGACCATCGACTCGTCGACGACGAGCGGGATGGGTATGTGCGGGCCGATGATCAGGCCGGCCATGAGGTAGCCGAAGATCACTGGCTGGCGCAGCCGCTGGAACACCACGGTGGTGACCGCGGCCACGCAGAGGACGAGCGCGAGGTTACGGAGGAAGTCCGTGGCTTCGTGCATCAGGGTCTGGCATGGTGAACTGGGATGGACGCACGTCGCCGTGGAGCGATCGCGTCCGGTGGGATCAATCAGTATATCCGCACACGGACGCGGCGGGTAAGGGTATCGCGCGAAGTATGATCAATCGGCGCGCATCACGACCGCTTTCAGACGGCAAGCCGTTGGCTCGGTGCTCTGAGAATCACTCCGCGCGCATGGCGATCAGCGGGTCCACCCGCGCGGCCCGCCGCGCCGGGATCCAGCTCGCCAGGAAGGCCACCGCGAGCAGGACGGCCGCCACTCCAGCATAGGTGGCGGGATCGGTGGCGCCCACACCGAACAACACGCTCCGCATGAAGCGGGTGAGGATGGCGGCGCCCACCAGCCCGGCGGCTATGCCTGCCAGCGCGAGCCAGAGGCCGCGCCCCACCACCATCCGCAGCACCTGCCCGCTGTCGGCGCCGAGCGCCACGCGTACCCCGATCTCGCGCCGGCGCTGGGTCACGAAGTACGCGAGCACGCCGTACAGCCCGATCCCGCCGATCAGCATGCCCAGGATGCCGAAGAGCGCCAGGAGGGTGGTGATGAGACGTGGGCGCGACACGGCCTCGCCCACGGCGCTCGAGAGGGTGAAGATCGAGGTGATGGTCTGGTCGCGGTCCACGCTCCAGATGGCATCCTGCGCCGCGCGCGCCAGCGCCAGCGGCTCGCCCCGCGTTCGGATCACGAGGTTCACCTGGCTCCGCGAGTTCTGCAGCGTGTGGATGTAGATGGTGGGTCGGGCGGGTTCCTCCACCGATTCCTGCCGCACGTCGCCCACGACGCCGATGATCGGGATCGCTTCGGTTCCCGCCATCACGGTGCGGCCGACGGCCGGCCGGTCGGGGAAGTATTTCTTCGCGAAGGCTTCGTTCACCACGAAGCGCAGCGGAGCCTGGTCGTCATCGCTGCGCTCGAACTCGCGTCCGGCGATCACGCGCGTGCCGAGCGCGTGGAAGTAGCCGTCACTGATGTGGATGAGGGGTATGGTGGGCGCCTGCTCTCCAGCGTTCAGCACCATCCCCTCCGGCACGACATCCACCTGCTCACCGCTCCCGCGGAAGGGGATCGCCTTGGTAGCGCCGGCGGCGATCACGCCGGGCACCGCCCGCACCCGGTCGAGGACTTCCGCGTAGTAGCCGCGCATCTGCGCACGCGACCCCTGGTGCGACTCTCCTATGGAGTAGTTCACCACGAGCACGTGGTCGGGGCGGAAGCCCAGGTCCACGTTCAGGAGGCCGAGGAAGCTGCGCGTCATGAGGCCGGCGCCCACCACCAGTATCACCGCGATCGCGACCTCGCCCACCACGAGCACCGCGCGGATGCGCTGGCCGCGGGCGCCGCTGTTCCCGCGCCCTCCCTCGCGCAGCGCCACTTGCAGATCGGTGGAGGTCGCGCGCAGCGCGGGAATGAGGCCGAAGACCACTCCGGTGAGCAGCGAGAGCGCGACGGCGAAGAGGAGGACTGCCGGGTCGAGCGCGATCTCGGCCGCGCGCGGAAGCTGCGCCGATCCGAGCGCCACGAGCGCGCGCGTCCCTCCGATGGCGAGGAGGACGCCGAGCGCGCCGCCCGCCAGCGCGAGCACGCTGCTCTCCGTGAGGAGCTGTCGCACGAGCCGCCCGCGGCCGGCACCGAGCGCCGAGCGCACCGCGAGCTCCCTGTCGCGCGCGCTCGCCCGAGCGAGGAGGAGGCTGGCGAGATTCGCGCAGGCGAGGAGGAGCACGAACGCCACCGCGCCGAGCAGGACGAGCAGGCCGGTGCGCGCCTTCCCCACGATCACGTCGCGGAGCGGCTCCACGGTGGCCGAAGTCCATACCCTGTCTTCTGGGTAGCGCTCGCTCAGACGGCGCGTGATGGCGCTCATCTCGGCGCGGCCGCGCGCGATGTCGATCCCGGGTTTCAGACGCGCGACCACCTGCAGCACGCGGTTCTCCCGGGTGCGCGGAATCCCATCGTCGGGGATCGTGGAGTAGGGGATGTACACGTCTATCCGGTCGCCCGGGTACGCGAAGCCGCGCGGCATGACGCCGAGCACTTCGTACGGCTCCCCGCCGAACGTGAGCGTCCGGCCGATCACCGTGCGCGAACCGGAGAACTGGCGCCGCCAGAATTCGTGGGAGAGCACCACCACCCTGTCGGGACCGCCGCGGTGCATCTCGTCCTCGCGCGGGAGCCGGCCAACCTCGGGGCGCACTTCGAGCGTGGGGAAGAAGCCGGGCTCGATGAAGGCGGTGGAGAGACGGCGCGGCTCGCCCTCGCCGGTCATGTCGACTCCGCTGCCTCCCTCGACGTACCAGTAGCCGCCCATGTCGCTGAAGGCGCTGCGCTGCGCGCGCCAGTCATCCAGGTCCACCGGCGAGACGGCCGAGTGAGTGAGCCCACCTTCCGGGTTGTGCGACCAGATGCGCACGAGCTGCTCCGGACGCGGGAAGGGGAGCGGCTTCATGAGCACGCCGTGCACCACGCTGAAGATGGCGGTGTTGGCGCCGATCCCGAGCGCGAGGGTGAGCAGCGCGGTGAGGGTGAAGGCCGGCGCGCCGCGAAGCTTGCGCAGCGCGTAGCCGATGTCGTGGCGCAGCTCGCCCATGTGGTCCCGCCGCCGCCGCGCGGCCTCGGTGCTCCGGTCCATCCGCCGCAGATAGCGGCGTGCATCCTCCAGGTCGCCGAACTGCCGCGTCGCCTCGGCGAGCGCCACGTCGGCCGAGAGGCCGTGTGCCTCGAGCTCTTCCGCGCGCATGGCGATGTGGAAGTGGAGCTCGTCGTCCACGTCCTCGCGGATGCGCTGCGCCGTGCGCCATGGGAGGCGGAAGAGCGGCCGGGTCATGCGGGTGCGAGCACCTTGGCCACGGCTTCCGTGTAGCGGCGCCAGGCCGATTCCTCGTGGCGCAACTGCCGCCGCCCATCTCGGGTGAGCTGGTAGTAGCGCGCTCGGCGGTTGTGCTCCGAGAGGCCCCACTCGGCGGCGACGGCGCCGGAGCGCTCGAGGCGGTGGAGCGCCTTGTATAGCGCGGCGTCATCGACCTCGATGGCTCCGTCGGTGCGGTCGCGGATCCAGCGTGATATCGCGTAACCGTGCATCGGCTCCCACGCGAGCGTGCGGAGGATGAGTACGTCCAGCGTTCCCTGCAGCAGCTCGAGCGAACGGTCAGGCATGTCGTTCCCCTTACCAGGTATGGGGAGAGTATGCATCGTGCCGGGCCGCAAGTCAATGGTTCGTCAGCGACTCCCCTTCAGCCTGGGCAAGCAGGGCCGTCGTCCCCGCGAAGGCGAGGTCGTCATCCCTGCGTAAGTGAGGCCGTCACCCCCGCGTAAGCGACCGGCCGTCCTCCTCGCGGCTCGCGGCGTCCGTCATCCCCGCGCAAGCGGGGATCCATGTTCAGTCTGGCCAGCATGGATTCCCGCTTACGCGGGAATGACTGCCTGTGCCTTCGCGGGAATGGCGATCTTCACCTTCGTGGGGATTACAGGTGGCCTGCGGCGCAAGCCGTCTTGCTCCGTCGCTTATCATTAGCGATGAAACCATCGGTGCGCGCGGATTCCAGCGGCGCGTGGGGAGGAGCCAGCATGTCCAGTGGAGCGAACGCGGAGCGCACGATCGTGGTGACCGGCGCCACGGGAAAGCAGGGGGGCGCCGTTGCGCGCGAGCTTTTGCGGCGCGGCTTCCGGGTGCGCGCGATCACGCGCGATCCGTCGAAGGCCGCCGCTCTCGCGCTCCGCGAGCTGGGCGCGGAGGTGCTGCGGGGCGACCTCGACGACGCCGGGTCGCTGCGCAGTCCGCTCGAGGGCGCGCACGGCGTGTTCTCGGTGCAGAATTTCTGGGAGACGGGCTACGAGCGCGAGGTGGCGCAGGGAACGGCGCTCGCCGAGCTGGCGAAGGAGGTGGGAGTGGACCACTTCGTCTACAGCTCGGTGGGGAGCGCACAGCGCGAGACGGGGCTCGCCCACTTCGACAGCAAGTGGAAGATCGAGGAGCGCATACGCGAGCTCGATCTGCCGTACACGATCTTCCGTCCGGTATTCCTCATGGACAACTGGGCGAGCCCACCGCTGCGCTCGTCCATCCTCGCCGGCACGCTCGCGCTTCCGCTCGATCCAGACCGGGAGCTGCAGCAGATAGCGGTGCGGGATGTGGGCGTCTTCGTGGCGATGGCATTCGCCGATCGGGCGAGCTGGCTCGGGCGCGAGCTCGACATCGCGGGCGATGAGCCATCGATGACGCGGGCCGCCGAGACCTTCGGCCGGGTGATCGGCCGGCCGGTGAGTTATGCGCAGGTTCCGTGGGAGAGATACCGGGAGCAGGCAGGCGATGAGAACACGGAGATGTTCCGCTGGTTCGAGTTGGAGGGGTATGACGCGGACATCGAGGTGCTGCGCGAGATACATCCGGGGCTCGCGACCCTCGAGGAGTATCTGAGAACGAGCGGCTGGGAGTAGAGGAAGAAAGCGGCAGGCGGAAAACCGAGAGCAAGCCGAAGGCAGGAAGGAGAGAGCAGCGGACAGCGTGGTGCTGCGCGGGAGATGAGCACGAAGGGCGCGAGACGGGCGGATCGCGCTCGTAAAGCGATGAATGTGCTGGCGACCCCTTCCTCGAAGGCGTGCATCGCGCCATGGTATGTGGTTCCGACTCACACCAATACCAGGGACCGACGTATCCGCATGAGCTCACGAACGACTACCACCGCACTGTCGGCGCTGGTGGCCGCCATCGCCGCGACGGCGATGGCGCTGCCGGCGCAATCGTCCACCACGGCATCCGCCGCGGCCGCGCGCGGCCTGCCCATACCGGCATCGGTGCTCGGCTTCGAGCCCGGCACCGACCGCAAACTACCGAGCTGGCAAAAGGTCGTGGACTACTTCACGGCGCTCGACGAGGCGAGTCCGCGCGTCAGCGTCCGCACGCTCGGCAAGACCGGGATGGGCCGCCCCTTCATCGCGGCCTTCATCGGCGACTCGGCGGTCATAGCGAACCTCCCCACCTACCGCGAGATCCAGCGCAAGCTCGCCGACCCACGGACGCACGGGCCTGGCGAGCGCGCCTCGCTCATAGCGAAGGGGAAGGTCGTGGTGCTCGTGACGTCGAGCATCCACTCCACCGAGGTGGGAGGGATACTGACGCCTACCGTGCTCGCCTATCGGCTGGCGTCGGGCGAGGACGAGGAGACGCGTTCGATCCGCGCCAACGATCTGGTGATCCTGGTCCCGTCGCTCAACCCCGATGGCGTGGACATCGTGGGCGACTGGTATCACTCCAGCCTGGGCACGCAGTGGGAAGGAAGCGGCCCGCCGGTCATCTACAACAAGTACACCGGCCACGACGACAACCGCGACTGGTACGCGTTCACCCAGGTGGAGACGCAGCTCACGATCGACTCGCTGCACAACGTGTGGCATCCGCAGATCGTGAACGACATCCACCAGCAGGGCGCGCGCGCATCGCGGCTCTTCGTGCCGCCATACATGGACCCGTGGGAACCGAACGTCGACCCGATCATCGCGGCCGGCGTCAACAGCATGGGGATGGCCATGTCCTGGCGGCTCTACGCCGAGGGTAAAACGGGAATCGCGAGCAACGCCTCGTACGACGCGTGGACCCCGGCGCGTTCGTACCAGCACTACCACGCCGGGATTCGCATCCTCACCGAGACCGCGAGCGCGCGGCTGGCCACGCCGATCGACATACCCTTCGACTCGCTCGGCGGCGGGCGGGGGTACGACCCCAAGGTGATGTCGTGGAACTTCCCCGCGCCCTGGCCCGGAGGCCACTGGACGATCGGCGACATCGTGGACTATCAGACCAGCGCAACGTGGGCGATGCTGGTGCAGGCGGCGGGCGAGCGCGCCGAATGGCTGGAGAGCTTCGCGCGTGTGGGCGAGCGCGCGGTGCAGGGACGGGCAGCGCCCGGGCGCGCCGACTGGCCGGTGGCATTCCTCATCCCCGAGCGGCAGCCCGACAGCGCCTCGCTGCTCACGATGCTTCGCATCCTGCAGCGCGGGCAGGTCGAGATCCGCCGCACGAGCTCTCCGGTCACGACGAACGGCACCACCTACCCCGCCGGCACGTACGTGATCTTCACCACGCAGCCGTACGCCGGCTTCGCCAAGGCGCTCCTGGAAGATCAGCACTACCCCGACCTGCGCGAGTATCCCGGCGGCCCGCCCAAGCGCCCGTACGACGTGACCGCGCATACGCTCCCGCTCATGATGGGCGTGCGCTTCGCGGCGGTGACCGATACGCTGGCCGTGGCCACCACGGCGCCGATCGGGCCGATAGCGGCGCCTTCGCTCATGGTGCCGGGGCTGAGCGGCAAGAGCTCGCGCCGCATCGCGATCTACAAGAGCTACAACCCTTCGATGGACGAGGGGTGGACGCGCTTCACGTTCGACCAGTATCACATCCCATACACCAGCATCCACGATCGCGACGTGCGGGCCGGGAAGCTGCACGAGCGCTTCGACGCCATCATCCTTCCCGACCAGTCGCCTCGGGGGCTCTCGCGCGGGGTGACGCAACCGTATCCGGACTCGCTCAAGGGCGGCCTCGGTGCCGATGGCGCCACGGCGCTGGCGGAGTTCGTGGAGGCCGGCGGCACGCTCATCACCTTCAACGAGGCGAGCGAGTACGCCATAGAAGCGCTCTCGCTTCCGGTGAAGAACGTTCTCGCGGGGCTCAGGTCGAGCGAGTTCTACGCACCGGGTTCGATACTGCGCGTTGCACTGGATGAAAGCAGCCCCGTGACGCGGAGCATGGTGGCGCGGCCGGCGATCTGGTTCGAGGGGAGCCCGGCGTTCGAGATCACCGATCCTTCGAGAGCGACCGCGGTGGCGACGTATCCCGCCGAGGGCGACCCGCTCCTCTCCGGCTGGCTGCTGGGCGGCGAGAAGTTGCACGGCAAGGCCGCGCTCGTGGACGTTCAGAAGGGGAGGGGGCACGTGGTGCTGTTCGGTTTCAGGCCGCAGTACCGCGGACAGACGATGGCGACGTACCCGCTCATCTGGGGCGCGTTGCTTCCGAGAGGGAACAGCTCCAGATAGTCCAGATAGCAGGATCGCGTGGTCGCGTCGTCGTTCGACGACGCGACCACGCGTCGATACATTTCCATAATATGTCCAGGATACTGGAGGAGACGCCGTCGCCGTCCGATCCCGGTGGGAGCGGGGGGCGGCAGCCGTCTATCCTGGTAATCGAAGACGAGCCGAGGGTGCGCCAGGCGGTCCGCGAGGCGTTGGCGGGCGACGCGAACCGGCTGCTGGAGGCCGGTGATGGCGCGGAAGGGCTGCTGGCCGCCGAGTCTCACCGGCCGGATCTCGTGGTCCTCGACCTCGGCTTGCCCGATCGGGATGGCTTCGAGGTGTTGCGCGCGCTCCGGCGCTGGTCGAGCGTGCCCATCATCGTTCTCACGGCGCGTCACGCGGACGACGACAAGGTCAGGCTCCTCGACGCGGGCGCCGACGACTACGTCACCAAGCCGTTCAGCAGCGCGGAGCTGCGAGCCCGGGTGCACGCGCAACTGCGGCGCGCGCGGATGACGCCCCTTCCGGGTGGGGATGTGCCCGTGGCCGTGGGCGACCTGACCATCGACCTCGCGCGCCGGCGCGTCACGCGCGCGGGCGAAGCCGTGCACCTCACGCCCACGGAGTGGGGGCTCCTCGAGACACTTCTCGAGCACGCCGGGCGGCCGGTCACGCACCGGCAGCTCTTCAGCGCCGTGTGGGGCAACGCTTCGGGCGACGCGCAGCACTACCTGCGGGTCTACGTCGCTCATCTGCGGCGCAAGCTCGAGGCGGATCCGTACAACCCGCGCCGGATTCTCACGGAGCCCGGCGTGGGTTACAGGCTCGAGCTGGACGAGCCGGCAACGCCGGCAGCGCCGGGATGAAGATCGGCCTCGCGCCATCCACGATACGCTCCTGGCTGCTCGCCGCGCTCGCCCTCGCCGCGGCCACGATCGGCATGCTCGCCGTGCGGTCGTCGCTCGACAGGGCACACGTCGCTCTCGTGTACCTGCTCATCGTCCTCTGCGGCAGCGCGGTGGGCGGTCGCGCGCTCGGCGTCGCGCTCGCGGCGCTCTCCTTCTTCCTGTTCAATTACTTCTTCCTCCCGCCCTATCGCACGGTCGCGGTCGCGAACCCGCTCGACTGGCTGGTGCTCGCCGCCTTCCTGGTGACGAGCGTGATCGCGGCCCAGCTCCTCGACCGCGCGCAGGAGCGGGCGGCCGCCGCGGAGCGGCACGCCAACGAAGTGGCACGACTATCGGCGCTCGGCGTCGAGACGTTGAACGCGGTCCGGGCGGAGGAAGCCCTCGGCGCCATAGCGGATGTGATCCGCTCCACGCTCGATGTGGACCGCTGCGAGGTATACGTGGCGGCGCGCGATCCGGCGGCGGCGACTTCGCTCCGTGTCATGGCAGTGGCGCGGCGTCCCGGAATCGCTGGCGAGGTGGGAGACGTGACCCGCGGCCGGGCGAGCGTCGCCGGCGGTGAGAGTGACAGCCTGATGACATGGGTGGCCGAGCACGGCCACGCGATGGCGGAGCGCCTCGATGGGACGTCGCGGATCGCGTCACGCATCGCGCCACGCCTCGGCGGGCGCGGGTGGCCTCGCGATGCGGAGAAGGACGGTGATACGGCGCCGCCGGGCGACGCCATAGCCGGTCTCGAGACGTGGCACGATGCGGCCGATACCCGCTCGCTCGCCATCCCGCTGCAGGTACGTGGGCGCACCGTGGGCGTCCTCCGCATCGCGAACGCCGCCGGCCTCACGCTCCGGCCGGATCAGCACCAGTTCCTCAGCGCGCTCGCGTACTACGCGGCGCTCGGCGTCGAGCGCTCGAGGCTCACCGCGGAGGCGGAGCGGGCGGAAGCGCTGCGCGAGGTGGACCGGCTCAGGAGCGCGTTTCTCGCCAGCGTATCGCACGATCTGCGCACTCCGTTGACGAGCATAAAGGCCATCGCCAACACCATCGCATCCTCCGGCGATGAGCGCGCGGCGGTGATCGAGGAGGAAGCCGACCGCCTCAACCGCTTCGTGGCCGACCTGCTCGACCTCTCCCGCCTGTCCGGAGGCGCGCTTCGACTCCAGCCCGAGCTCGAGACGGCCGACGATCTGATAGGCGCCGCGCGCGAGCGCGTGCGGGCGCTGCCGGGCGGGCGCCGCATCGAGGTGGTGGGCCACGACGCCGGCGGTGTACTCGTCGGCCGCTTCGACTTCGTCCATTCGCTGCACGTCCTCGTGAACCTGCTCGAGAACGCCAGCAGGTACGCGCCGCCGGATACGCCGATCGAGATCTCCGTCGAACGCGGCGGTGACGTGCTCCGCTTCACCGTCAGTGATCGTGGCCCCGGCATCCCTGAGCACGATCGCGAGCGAGTCTTCGAGCCGTTCTACAGCGCGGCCCACGGGCGCCCATCCGACTCCGGCAGCGCCGGCCTCGGCCTCTCCATCGCGCGCGGTCTGGCGGAAGCGCAGGGCGGCGCGCTCCGCTACGAGCCACGCCCGGGCGGTGGAAGTGTCTTCGTGTTCGAGCTCCCCGCGGCCGACGTCCACGAAGAATTTTGACGATTTATTTAGGTCTCCCCGCTCTCTTTTTAATGCGTTTTTGACGTCGGCGGGGATAGCCTGCTCCGTCCGACCCGCACCACGCCGAGACGCGGCGCGGCGACCGGGTCGATGGTACGGAGGATGGCTCCCAGTGTTCGACGTGGCCTACACGGCGGCGACAGTCGCCTTCTTCGCGCTCATGCTCGCGTACGTGCGTGGCTGCGAGGCCCTCGGCAAGGAAGGATCCGGCGAGGAGGATGCGCGATGAGCATCGAAGCGGTGGCCGCCGCGCTCATCGCGATCGCGCTCGTCGTCTACCTGGTCTACACGCTCCTGCATCCGGAGCGCTTCTGACCGTGCCCTCGAACGAGTGTCTCGCATGACCGCCAACGGCTGGTTTCAGATAATCTTCTTCTCGGCCGTGCTGCTCCTGGTGACGAAGCCCGTGGGGTCGTACGTCGCGCGAGTCTACGACGGCTCGATGCGCTGGCTCGCGCCCCTGGAGCGCATCATCTACCGCCTCTGCGGCATCGACCCCGAAGAGGATCAGCACTGGACGCGCTACGCGGCGGCCGTGCTCCTCTTCAGCGCGGTGTCGATGCTGGCGACCTACGTCGCGCTCCGATTGCAGAACCACCTGCCACTGAATCCGTTCCACCGCGGAGCGGTAGTCGACAGGCAGGCGTTCGAGACGGCCGCCTCGTTCACCACGAACACCAACTGGCAGAGCTACAGCGGGGAGACGACCATGTCGTACCTCTCGCAGATGATGCAGCTCGCCTTCCACAGCTTCGTCTCGGCGGCGACCGGCGTGGCCGTGGCCGCGGCGCTGGCGCGCGGGATCGCGCGGCGCTCGGCCGGGCGGATCGGCAACTTCTGGACGGACCTCGTTCGCGGGACGCTGTACATCTTCCTCCCGATGTCGCTCGTCCTCGCGCTGCTCTTCGTGCAGCAGGGGGTAATCCAGAACCTCGCCGGCTACACGACCGTGACCACGGTGGAAGGGGCGAAGCAGGTGCTCGCGATGGGGCCGGTGGCCAGCCAGGAGGCCATCAAGCTGCTCGGCACGAACGGCGGTGGATTCTTCAACGCCAACTCGGCGCATCCGTTCGAGAATCCCACGCCGCTCACGAACTTCCTGTCGATGCTGGCGATCTTCATCGTCCCGGCGGGCCTCTTCTACGCGTTCGGCAGGTGGGTGAAGAACCAGCGGCACGGCTGGGCGCTCTGGGCGGCGTCGTTCGTGCTCTTCTTCGCGGGTGTGACCATCGCGTACTGGGCCGAAGCGCGTGGCAACCCGATCCACGCTGCACGCGGCGTGGACGTGGTGGCGTCGGCCACGAACCCCGGCGGCAACATGGAGGGGAAGGAAGTCCGCTTCGGGATCGTGAATTCGGCGCTCTTCGCCACGGTCACCACCGATGCATCGTGCGGCGCGGTGAACAGCATGCACGACTCCTTCACGCCGATCGGTGGGATGGTGCCGCTGGTCAACATGCAGCTCGGAGAGCTGATCTTCGGCGGCGTGGGCTCGGGGCTCTACGGCATGGTAATCATGGCCGTGCTCACCGTCTTCATCGCCGGCCTGATGGTGGGCCGCACGCCCGAGTATCTGGGGAAGAAGATCCAGAGCCGGGAGATACGCATGGCGATGTTGTACGTGCTGGTTTTCCCCGCCGCGATACTCCTCCTCTCGGCCGTATCCGCCATCATCGCCCCCGGGCTGCGAGGGCTCAATAACGCCGGTCCTCACGGACTCTCGGAGATCCTCTACGCGTTCACGTCCACGACGGGGAACAACGGGAGCGCCTTCGCCGGCCTCACGGGCGGGAGCTACTACTACAACACCACGCTCGGCTTCGCGATGCTCATCGGGCGCTTCGCGCTGATAGTGCCGGTGCTCGCGCTCGCCGGCTTTCTCGCGGAGCGCAGGACAGTTCCCGAATCCGCGGGGACATTCCCGGTCACGACGCCGCTGTTCGTGGGACTCCTCGTAGGCGTGATCCTCGTGATCGGGGCACTCACCTTCTTTCCGGCGCTCTCGCTCGGCCCGATCGTCGAGCAGCTCCTCATGCATGCCGGACAACTCTTCTGAGACATCCCTGCAGGGTGATCCGATATGCCAACGACTGAGCGACGTCTCTTCGATCCACCGATAGTGTGGCGCGCGATCCGGGATGCGTTCGTCAAACTCGACCCGCGGCACATGATCCGCAACCCGGTCATGTTCGTCGTCCTCGTGGGAAGCGTGCTCACTACGCTGCTCCTGGTGCGCGACGCCATCGCCGCGAGTGAGCACACTACCTTCACGCTGCAACTGGCGCTCTGGCTCTGGTTCACCGTTCTCTTCGCCAACTTCGCCGAAGCGATGGCCGAGGGGCGCGGGAAGGCCCAGGCCGAGACTCTTCGGAGCACGCGCACGCAGACGACCGCAAAGCGGCTGGACGACGCATCCAATCCGCTATCAGCCGAGCCCGTGCCCGCGGACAGGCTGCGGAAGGGCGACGTCGTGCTCTGCGGCCCCGGCGACATCATCCCCGGCGATGGCGAGGTGATCGAGGGGGTCGCGTCGGTGGACGAGTCGGCGATAACCGGCGAGTCCGCGCCGGTCATCCGCGAGAGCGGCGGCGACCGCTCCGCCGTCACCGGTGGAACGCGAGTGCTCTCCGATCACCTGACCATTCGCATCACGGCGAACCCGGGCGAGACCTTCATCGACCGCATGATCGCGCTCGTGGAAGGCGCCACCCGGCAGAAGACGCCCAACGAGATAGCGCTCACGATTCTTCTCTCCGGGCTCACGCTGATCTTCCTTCTCGCCGTCGCGACGCTGCAGCCGTTCGCGATGTACAGCGGATCGCCGCAGGCGATCCCGGTGCTCGTGGCGCTGCTCGTGTGCCTGATCCCGACCACCATAGGCGGGCTCCTCTCCGCGATCGGGATCGCGGGGATGGACCGGATGATCCAGCACAACGTGATAGCCATGTCGGGACGCGCCGTGGAGGCTGCCGGAGACGTCAACACACTTCTCCTCGACAAAACCGGCACCATCACGCTCGGCAATCGCCAGGCGGTGGAGCTCATCCCTGTTGGCGGCGTTACGGCGGCCTACCTGGCGGATCGCGCCCAGCTCGCGTCGCTTCCCGACGAGACTCCCGAAGGGCGGAGCATCGTGGTGCTCGCGAAGGAGAAGTTCGGGCTGCGCGGCCGGACGCTCGCCGAGGGTACGCGGATGGTGGTCGCTGGCGTGGGTGCTGGTGGAAAGGCCGAAGAACACCCGGTCGCGCCGGTGCACATGCAATTCGTGCCCTTCTCGGCAGTCACGCGGATGAGCGGCGTGCACTCCGGTTCGCTCGAGCTGCGCAAGGGCGCTGGAGATGCGATCTCGCGCTGGGTGTCCGAGAACGGAGGCACCATTCCCGAGGAGCTTGAGGGGGTGGTGAGCCGCATCGCGCGCGAAGGTGGCACTCCGCTCGTGGTGGCGGAGCGGGAGAACGGCCCCGCGCGAGTGCTGGGAGTGATCTACCTCAAGGACATCGTCAAGGGCGGGATGCGCGAGCGCTTCGACCGGCTGCGCGCCATGGGGATCCGCACGGTGATGATCACCGGCGACAACCCTCTCACCGCCGCGGCGATCGCGCAGGAGGCCGGTGTCGATGACTTCCTCGCCGAGGCTCGCCCCGAAGACAAGATGGCGCTGATCCGGCGCGACCAGCGCGGCGGGCGGCTCGTGGCGATGACCGGCGACGGCACCAACGACGCCCCCGCGCTCGCCCAGGCTGATGTGGGAGTGGCGATGAACACCGGCACCCAGGCGGCCAAGGAGGCGGGTAACATGGTCGACCTCGACTCCAACCCGACGAAGCTCATCGAGGTGGTGGAGATCGGGAAGCAGCTCCTCATGACGCGCGGATCGCTCACCACCTTCTCGATCGCCAACGACGTCGCCAAGTACTTCGCCATAATCCCGGCCATGTTCGTGGCGGCCTACCCGGCGCTCGACAGGCTGAACGTGATGCGGCTGCACTCGCCGGAGTCGGCGATCCTGGCGAGCGTGGTGTTCAACGCGCTCATCATCATCGCGCTGATCCCGCTCGCGCTGCGCGGCGTGAAGTATCGTCCCGCGCCTGCCGCGGTGATCCTGAGACGCAACATCTGGGTCTACGGTTTCGGTGGTCTGGTAGTGCCCTTCGTGGGGATCAAGCTGATCGACGCGGCCCTGGTTTTCGCGCACCTCGTCTGAGGGCGCACCCGTGACCCATGTCATCGATGGCTCATCCACCTGATTCGGAATCGAGAGACACATCGTGCTTAGCAAACAGATCTGGCCAGCGGTAGCGGTGACGCTGGTCCTCATGGTGATCACCGGCATCCTCTATCCCGCGGCGGTGACCGGCGTGGCGCAGGCGATCTTCCCGCGCCAGGCCAACGGCTCGCTCGTCACGGTGAATGGGCGCGTCGTCGGTAGCGCGCTCATCGGGCAGCGCTTCGCGGCCGCCGGCTACTTCCACCCTCGCCCGTCCGCCGCTGGCGTGGGCTACGACGACACGCTGTCGGCTGGCACCAACAAGGGACCCACCGACGCGAAGCTCGCCGATACCCTCATCGCGCGGATGATCGACAGCGCGGTCGCGCTCGATGGAGCGAAGCGCGGGGAGATACCCGCCGACCTGGTGACCTCATCGGGCTCCGGGCTGGACCCGCACATCTCGCCCGCATCCGCCGCGCTGCAGGTGGCGCGCGTGGCGCGGGTGCGCGGAGCGAGCGAGGAGCGGGTGCGGCAACTGGTGGAGCACTACACCGAGGGGCGACAGCTCGGCTTTCTGGGCGAGCCGAGGGTGAACGTGCTGCTGCTCGACATCGCGCTCGACTCGGCGTTCGGCGGTCACGAAGCGGCGCGCCGCGCGACGACGCCCGGAGCTGCCACCGGATCCACCGGATACGCCGACCGGCGTTGATCGGCGAGCGTGATTCGTGTATGACGGCCTCCGACTTCCTGGAGCTCGTACGACAGCGCCCGCGTGGCAGGCTGAAGGTCTACATCGGCTCGGCCGCCGGTGTGGGTAAGAGCTACCGCATGCTCGCCGAGGCGCATCAGTTGAGGAAGCGCGGAGTGGATGTGGTCGTGGGCTTCATCGAGCCGCACGGCCGCGGCGAGACCGCCGCGCAGATCGGCGACATGGAAGTGGTCCCGCGCAGGAGAGTCGAGTACCGGGGCGTGGTGCTCGAGGACATGGACGTCGATGCCGTTCGCGAGCGCCATCCGGAGGTGGCCATCGTCGACGAGCTAGCGCACACGAACGTGCCGGGGCTCAGGCACCGCAAGCGCTGGGAAGACGTCATCGAGCTCCTCGAGTCGGGGATCAACGTGATCAGCGCCGTCAACGTGCAGCACCTGGAGTCGCTGAACGACGTGATACAGCGGACGCTCGGAGTGACCGTGCGCGAGACCGTGCCCGATTGGGTGGTCACGCAGGCCGACCAGGTAGTCAACATCGACCTCTCCGCCGAGGATCTCCGGCAGCGACTGCTGGAGGGCAAGATCTACGGCCCCGAGAAGATCCAGGCTGCGCTCACGAACTTCTTCACCGAGGAGAACCTGACCACGCTGCGCGAGCTCGCGCTCAGGGAAGTGGCGAGCTCCGTGGACAGAGCGCGCGAGGCGATCGTTCGTCGCGAGGCAGGCGGCAGCCAGACGCCGGTTGCCACCGACCGGGTTCTCGTGGCGATGTCGAGCGACCCACCGCGCACCGCGAGCTTACTCCGCACCGCAAGTCGGATCGCCGGCCGCCTCAACTCGGACTGGTACTGCGTGTACGTGCAGACGCCGGAGGAGCGCGCCGACAGGATCGACAGCGCGGTCCAGCGGCGGCTCGTGGAGAACATCCAGCTCGCCCAGCTATTGGGCGCGGAGGTGGTGAAGCTCGAAGGGCACGACGTGGCCGGGGCGCTATGCGGCTTCGCGCTGGAGAAAGGTGTCTCGCTGATCATCGTCGGGCAGACCAGCCGCTCGCGCTGGTATCAACTTCGGCACCGTTCCGTGATCGGCGATCTCGTGAACAACGGAGACGGGCTCGACATCCTGGTAGTCTCGCTGCGGCCGGACCATGCGGGCTGACGAAGCGAAAGATGCGGTTACCGATGGCATGCGACTTCTCGATGCCGTCGCGGAGACACTTACACGGGCGACTGGCGAGGTCCAACTCCCGCTCCACATCCTGCTCGAGAATCACTTCGGCGATCTGAACGAGAACCAGGAGGAGCTGCTGCAGGTTGCCAGCGCGGCGGCGGACAGGATCGATCTCGCCTCCCGCCAGCTCCGTCGAATACTGGATCTCGAGCATGGCAGAATCACCTTCCAGCGCGAAGCGGTGAGGCTGGTCGATGTTCTCCGGCCCGTGCTCGCCATAGCCGCGGCGCGCGGCGAAGGGCGCGGCGTGAGAGTAGAGTTCGACCCGCCACCCGTGTCGCCGTTCGTCGTCGCCGATCGCTACTTCCTCGGCGAGGCGCTCACCGCGCTCCTCGCCGCGGTGGGCGATGGCGCCGAGGGAGCTACGGAGCTGCGAGTGATGTTGACGAGCGACGAGTCGCGGGTGGGTATCCGGGTAGACTACGCCGGTGCCGCACCCACCGGGCTGGAGATGGCGATGGCCGTGCGGCTCGTGCGGGCGCAGCAGGGGGAAGTGGTGACGGCCGTAGGCCGGGTGACGGTCACTCTGCGGGCCAGCAGCATCGGAGGGGGTTTCTGAGCTGGCGGCAAGCCGCGTGATCCTAGGCCGACTTCTGAGCGGCTGGCGCGCGAACCAAAGTGCGGACTGTGGCATGCCGCCGGGAACGGGCCTTCGGCTGCACTACGATCCGAATATCCTGGTCGAGCGACGTCAATATCCGACACAGCCGCTCGATCGAGAACGCGTCGGGTCGGCCACCACGCGCGGTAGTGCTCGACGGCACTGACGCGGCCTCGGAAAACCACCCGTGGAGCCTCGTTCTCCTCCGCAGCATGTCACTGCCTTTCTGAGCGCGCCCTGTACGTGCTATTCCGCGTTCAGTGCATCGATCGGGTCTGCCCGCATCGCGCGTCGCCCCGGCAGGTAGCTCGCAGCCAACGAAGCGAGGCAGAGTAGCCCGAACACCGCCGCGAACGTGTATGGATCGACCGGGTTCACCTCGAACAGCAGACCTGCCAATAGCTTCGTGGTCGCGAAAGCTCCGATCATACCGACGATACATCCCGCTATCGTCAATAAGAGTCCACGTCGCATGACGAGCGCGAAGAGGTCCCGACGTTGGGCGCCCAGGGCAGCGCGAATGGCCAATTCCCTGACCGTGCCGGTCGCGACGACGCTCACGGTCGCGTAGATCCCGCCCACGGCCACGAGCAGTGCGCATCCGGCGAACGTACCAAGCAGAATCATGTAGAACCGCTGGCGCGCGTACGAAGCACTGAGCAGATCGCTCATCGGTGTCACACGATCCACGACGAGCGTTGGGTCCACATCGAGAATCGCCCGCCTCAGCGCCGGCGCGTAACGCTCCGGCTCCCCCGCGGTGCGGACGAGGACCTGTAGCCGACGCGATACTCCGGAGCTCAATGGCATGTAGATGTGGGGCGGCTCTTTACGCGGCGAGTCCTGGCGCACACTTCCCACCACGCCGATCACGGTTCCGCGACTTCTGTCCGACCGCCACGCCAGAGTCTTGCCTAACGGATCGACTCCGGCAAAGAACTCCTTGGCAGCAGTGCCGTCGATGAGGACCGAGTTAGGCGCCCCTTCGTCGAACGACTGCCCGCGTATGACAGGAATGTTCAGAACGCGGAAATAATCCCCCATTGCGGCGACGAGCCACGCGGGCCCGCTTCCGAGTCGCGTCTCCGTGCCCGGCAGGCGTACGACCGAGAAACTGCCTCCCACCATCGGGCTACTCGTAGACACGGAAGCTGCCGAGACACCTCCAATCGCTCGAGCAGAGCGCAGTGCAGCACTCGCGAAGGCGAGCTGCTCGGAGCTGGATCCGTACCGGTCGCTCGGCAGGGTGAGCCCGGCAGCCAGAACGTGCTTCGGTTCGAACCCGAGGTCCACGCGAACCAGGCGCAGGAAGCTATGGATGAGAATCCCGGCCCCGGCCAGCAACACCATCGTCAACGCGATCTCGGCAACCACCAGGCCCTCGCTCAGACGCTTGTGCGAACGTGAGCGACCCCCGCCACGAGAGCCGCTTCGCGGGACGAGCGACGAGGAATCGTTGGCCCGCACGCCGGGCAGGAGTCCGAACATTATTCCGGCGACGGTGGTAGCAGCGAGCGCCGCGGCTACCGCATTGAGATCCACTCCAACTCGACCCAGGTCCGGCAACTCCGTGCCAGCCAATCGCGCGAGGAACGGTGTACCCCACGTCGCCAGAGCCAGTCCTGCCACGCCGGCGATAAGGGTGAGCAGGACGGACTCCGTGACGAGCTGCCGTACTATGCGGCCGCGGCTGGCGCCCAGCGCCGCACGCACCGTGAGCTCTCGCTGACGCGAGACGCCGCGCGCGAGTAGCAGACTCGCGACATTCGCACATGCGACCAGCAGGACGAATATGGCTGCGCCGAGCATCAGGAGAAGCGGCTTTTGCACACCGCCAACCGCGAACTGCCGAACTGGCGTCACCTGTGCGAGATGCCATGCATCGTTCGCCGCGAACAGCCGCTCCTGCTCGGAGATCCGGTCGAGGTCCGCCTGCGCGACGGCGGGCGAAATGCCGGGACGCGTCCGACCGATTACCCAGACGGCCGACCCCTTGCGTTCCACCGCGTCCGCAGGCAGGAGAGACGCAAGTGGCGTCCAGAGCTGGGCCTTCGTGAACCCCACGTCGGGGGGGAGTACCGGAAACAAGAATCGATCCGGCATGACGCCAATGACTCGGTGCGGCCGTCCGTCGAGCACCAGAATCCGACCGATGATGCTGGAGTCCTGCCCGAAATGACTCGTCCAGAACGAACCACTCAGAATCACGGGCGGCTCGTCCGACGGGACGTCCTCCTCTGGTGCGAAGAGGCGCCCCAGCGAAGGCCTGGCTCCAATCAGCAGCATCAGCCGAGACTCCACGCCCGCAACCGAGACCCGCTCCGGGCGCCCATCGCTTCGCAGCACCGGGTTCGCCAGCGTGTACGCCGCCAGCTCCTCGAATGCCGTCGACCGCTCTCTCCACGCCTCATACGCGCCGAACGTCGGCATCTGGCCAAAACGCTCCACGCCCCGCGATCCGGCAGTCGCCATCTCGATATCGTCGAGACGCTCGGAATTTGGAAACGGGAGCGGCTCAAGTAGCTGACGTCGCACTACACTGTAGACAGCGGTATTCAGGCCGATCGCGATCGCCAGCGTGATCATGGCGATCGCAGTGGAGCTCCAGCTGGAAGCAAAGCTTCTGAGAGCAAAGCGACAGTCCTGCCAGACAGTCGACATACGTCCTCGGGCGTTATCGTCTCTCGCTACTCCGCAAAGTGCGGCTCGAGTATGTCACCAATCTCGTCAATGTATGACCGCATCACCGGGGGAATGGAGAGCTGCCTGGACTCGCCTCAGTCGTTAACGAGGATTCGATTAGCGAGCGCCCGCGTGTCGTCTTCCCGATCACGGATGCTGCGACCGGTAGTGTCCGGCCCAGCCCTCGAGAAGCCTGGAGGCGCGCGGATCCGTGACGTGGCCACCCGATGAAAGCGCCTTCAACACCGCGATGGATTCTAGCCGCTCGGCGGTCGGCGGAAGCCCTGTCCAGCTCCCGCCGTTCGCGTCGACGATCAGGAACTTGACCGCATAGTACGCCGTAGAATCGCTGGACTCGGCGGCCCGACGCAAGTAGTCGAGAGCACGGGAGCGAGACGGCGTCCCCAGCATACCACCGAGGGCTAGTGCCCGGACGTCGCGTGACGCTGCCAGCCGGTGAACCGTTATCATCCGGTCGAACGTGCCAGCGTACGGACGACCCGGTAACGGCGCAACGCTACCCGCCAGCACCAGCACGTTGAGGGCGTCGATAGCTCTCCGGCGGGCCTCGCTCCCCCGTCGGGCGCTCGCCGGATCGACCGCTCGAAGGACGAGGCTGTCAGCGATCTCGTCAAGCTTCGCCGTCGGGTACTGGGCGTCGGCTTGACGAAGAATGTCGCGCAGCCAGACAGCACCTGGCTGACTCCCAACGCGGGCCATGATCCTGGGCACGGAAGAGTCGGCGATCGCCGGACGCGTGCCGCCCTGCGCGAGCGCCGCGGGCGCGCAAAGGATCGTGAGTAAAAGGGCGCCTCGTAGTAATAGTTTCGACATCGGAACTCTCGGCGTCCCGGACTAGCACGACATTTCGCGCTGGTCGCTTCTATCCATGGCGTCTGCTCTGACATGCCTCACACCCTGCTATGATTGCCGAGCAAATCATCGTCCACCAGCCGGCGAGAAAGGCACGTCAATCTATGCTGCGCTTCGTCCGCGTTTGCCAGGCTGGGTTGTCGCCTTCTTCGCAGGGCGTTTGGCGGAAATAGACCGGGATCGCTTCACCGGCCGCAGGAAGCTCTCGGCCGGAATATCGAGTTGCGCATGGAGCCGTCGCATCATCTCGACGCTCAAGGGCCGCTTCCGGTTCGGGATCTCCGACACGCGCCCGCTGCTGCTCCCGAGGATCCGCTGTAGATCCGCCCGTGTCAGCCCACGTTGTTCCATGCGAAGCTGAATCGCCTCGATCGGGTCGGGTGCCTCGATCGACCAATGCACGGATTCGTAGGCCTCGACCAGCGTGACGAGTACCTCGAGCCGATCACCGCGTGGCGTGTTCGGCGCAGCATCCATGAGACGGTCGATTTCGGCCAGCGCGGCCTCGTAATCGGTTTCGGTCTTGATCGGCGTGATGTCCATCTCTCCTCCTGCGCGGCGGTCCACGCTATATCGTACTGGCATCGATCTCATCGTACTCCGCGTGCGTACCGACGAACCTGATGTGGACAACGCGGTACGGATAGAGGTGGGGTAGGACTGGAACGGGATCCGGGCTATCCAGCCGCCATGTAGTCAGTGGCACATGGGCAGAATGCCTCGCCAGTGCATGCTGTTGGCGAGGCATTCTCCCTTCGTGTTTGGGTTGCCGATCAGCCGCGAACCGTGACTACGGCCGGCTCTAACGCACCATCCCCGGCGGGCACGGTGCATTGCGTACGCTCAAACGAGCCAGTTCGCGACCACCGTAGGTCGCAATCACGGTTCCTCTGGGCAGGCCCAGCAGCCTGTCCGTCGGCTTCGCCGTGGTTCCGGCACGAATGCTGTACTTTCTGCTAAACGAGGTGCCGGCGACTTCGAGGTTAATCTCCAGATCGACGTCAGCGGTCGACCTCAGCGTAACACGGTCGCTGCAGCCAGCGATCAGCGAGATGGCTCCGTCTGCCACGGGAGTGTGGGCAGGATCATCATACGCGAGCCTCTGTCGCAGAACGCCGGTAGCGGTGCGCACAGTCGAGTTCTGTCGGGGACTCATCAGTTGTGCCAGAACTTCTCCGATCCGAGTACGAGTCGAAGCCGACAGAGGAACACTACCGAGCGTAGGTGTTGGGCCGTCAATACGTAAGGCCACGGACCGCTCCCCACTGTGCGACGTCAGGGCCTCGAAGGAGGGTGCGTAACCAGGATCGTAGTATCGCATGAGGCTTTGGAGCGCGGCCACCCGGTCCGGTGCGGACCGAGAGCCGTCGAGCGCGACATTGACCACGGCGTCGAACAACCTTCCATCTCTCAAGTAGCCCGTGGCCTCGACGAGCGCGGCTCGCTGCACAGCGCTCTTCGCGGACGCTCGCTCCCACGTCTCAGCAAGAGCCAGCGGGCCGCTCTCTGGGCACCGCGACGCCTCGTCCATTGCCTCTACATTGAGCTCTTGGGTGCTTAGAGCCGTCTTGGCCCTTTGACATCTTTCCGTCTCCCTCTGGGCGTGCATACTTCTCGCGGCTGTCGAGAGCAGTCCTGCCACCGCGATGCACACACGCACTCTAGATGCGATCGAATGCATGACAGTATCCCTCCGCCTATTACTCGAGGAGAATCGTGAACCATCGGCACGAGACTTGGGAGGCGCAAGTATAAAGGCCGATCCGAGTTGCCACACACCTACTGAGGAATCTAGATGGTCACACACGGGAGAGGGGGAGGCAGCCTGAGTCGGCTGCCGCCCCCTCTCAAGAATGGATTGAAATTTTCTAGCGGGTACCGACTCCAAGTCGCACTAGTACTTGCGATGCAGCGCTGCGGATTCCAGGATCGGAATTACTCTGACTGCACCTGGTGATGACCGCCAGCAGGCGATCTCTGTCGACCTGCGTGATTGGCGAGGCGCCATCATCGCCGACGGGATGTGACCATTCCCCCATGAGTACGTAGATCTGGTCGGTCGTATTCTTCCCTTGCCGTTGCTTGAATTGTACGACATGGTCGGGAGAGTACAACCTTACCAACGTACCGAGAGCAGCCAGTCGAATAGAGCGCGGCATGCTCGAGTTGTCGAGCGTCTTCACTATTGCCGGGATCACCCTCACATCCCGGACGCTGAGCGTGACATTGCCCAACGTCTCCAGTGCCGCCGTGTCGGATGGAGGTGCTTCCCAGATACGAGCGAGCGCGACGGGACCTCGCTCGGGACACCTGTCCACGTTGACTAAACCATGCATCAACGACGCGGATGCCATTCCCGGATGAAGACCTTCCACGACGGTACTGCACTCCGGTGCATCTTTCCGTGCGGTTTGAGCCGACACCGAGGTCGAGACAGCAAGAAGGAGGACCAGGCTCGCAGTGATACTGTAAAGTTGGCGCAGCGTGACCCAGACCGGCATGCTGATCATTTGAGAATACATGATAATATCTCTACGGTCAGAAGTACCTGAAATAGCAGTATGGAACCGGTAGGACTACGCCTCCATTACTACTGTCCTTCGCATAGAGTTGTGCTTGAAGAATCGCTGCCGATGTCTCCGTCGCCGTTTTGGCGTCGAGGTCTTGAGGAATCCCCAATGAGACGACGGGTTCGGCCACTGGCGGTACAAGTTCGTTGAGCTTCCGCCTGAACACCTCGGCGTGCGAATCGGTTTCTAGATGCAGTCCCTCATGAGCTTCGACCAATGGGACAAATGGGAGGACATCGGACTGCAAGCAGCTATCCGGTGCTGTATATGTAGCCGGCTGCAGTAGATAGAAGTCGCTGTTAACCTGCAGTGCTGCTCGATTGATGTAGATCCACGACTGTGCTTGAACTGGTGTATGCAACCAATACCACACACCACTCTGTGGTCCGCTTGTGATCTGCTCGTGCTCCTCCGGAAGCGGGATAAGATCGCCGACGTTGGCCGTAGCTCCGAGATGACCAACCTTCGTCGGCTGTACCGGTAGTACACCCGTTTGATCCTTCGGGACAACCTCATAGCGAACAGTATCGTTACCCCAGTCACGTGCCTGCACAACAATTTGACCATTACCGACGACCGAATCACCGTCGAGCGTTCCTGTCACGGTAACCTCACCGCTGGTTGCGACAATGCCGCTCCATACGGTATCCGATGTCGGTTCGATAATAGGTGCACTCAACGCAGCACTTGTGAACTTCCATTCGGATATGGTCGGTAATGGTCCGCCGCCGTCACGAACAGCAGAGAAGACTACTTCCTGCCCTCGCTCGACCGGGGATGGCGTGCAACTAACCGATATACTCGGCACCGCACTTCCCTTGTAGGCCCTGATTCGGATGGTACCAACGGGTGGGGTCGTGGAGATGTACGAAGAGTCATGCGGCGGCGCGGCCAGGCAGAGGAAGCTCAGCATGATCGCACAGGTCGGACTGTAGCTGCCGGACCCACCTGGATACTGGCCGAGCGTATTCGCTACAGCCTGTCCCCAGTGGACTATCAGCCCTTTCCCGGGATCCCGTGTGCTAACTACCTGGAAACTGTCGCTGGCTATTTCCAGCGGGAGATACAGGTAGTGGGTGTCGCCGTTAGCGGCGGTATCTCCGAGAATCAAGTCGATTCTCCGAGAGAGGAGCATGTCTTGATCCGAGTACCACATGACGTAGCCGTCTCTCATTACATCCGAGACAGGTATGGTACCGTTGTCCAGGGCAAAGCTCCCCGTGAACTCGACCACGACTGGCCCATCGTACTCTCCGGGAAGGACAAGAACCTCGTTGGCATCAGCCACACTATCGGGATCGACCGGGTAGCTGATATTGACCTCCCGAATCAATTCGCCAGGTGCAACGCTGCCGTCGCCCAGTACCAGATCCCTGCTCACCGCCATGGGACGAGCGGGGTATATCAGCACTGAACGCGGCTTGGTGGAGAGATCACCCTTGCAACCGACGACCGCGCCGATGCTCAATACTGAGATGGCAAGCCAGACGAGCGGTCGGCCCAATCCGGGTGGGCGATACGACGAGTCCGGGAACAACCGTCCAAAGTTTTTTCGCACGTCGCACGCTCCTTGAAGGGGGATTTCAGGAGGCGGCCATCGGAAGAGGACTTTGGGGGCGGCCAACAGCGATTACTGCTGGTCACCGCGCAGCGGCGACGGCCGGGCTGGCGCGGACGTTATTGAATCCGCCATCAATCCCAGGACGACCCGGCTTGCCCATTGGAAACATCGGGTTCCGTAGGATTGGTTCTCGAACGGTGCCGTGCTGGCGAATACAAGCATTCTGGAGCTCCTAACTACAAGCGGCCAGCCACTATACGGTGGATTCGCCACGCCCCGAGGCTGGTATACCTCTCCGCCTGACGTGGCCGGCCAGAGAAGCTGCATGTCTGCACCGACATCATTGTGGGTGGAGATCAATGTCTGCGACAGATGCTCCGAGCTGCGGAGTGCGGCCGGCCGTCCCCATCGACACCCAAGCGAATCTGTGCCACCATTGGCGTAGCGTCCTTCTCCGTCGCGCAGGACGGCCGCAAGCACCTCCACACCAGCATGTGCCAGGGTCGGCGCGAGCGGGTCATCTCGGGCACGGGGTGCATCGCTTGGTGCCAACATGCTGCTGGGGTGTAGATAGCTGATCGGCATGGTCGATCGTGCCTCCACGGCTGCTACGATACGGCCTGAGAGAGGCAATTGGGACGGTCGTGAAGCGGATGGAGCCAGGAGGACGATTCCATCAACGTCACCGACGCGATTGGAATCTCGAGCAGCTACGACTTCGTAACCTCTCTGACGGAGCACGCCCAGGAACTTGGCAAAGCCATCCGGGGCCTCATCGGCCTCGAGCCGATGCGGGTCTGCCACGACGGCGATCCGTCTCCGGCTCCGACCCGCGCGGCCGCTGGCCAGCGACGTGCTGGTTGTTGGCGCGCTGGAGACGGATGCCTGACGCGGCCTCAATAGCCAGTGCACCATGCCGAGCCACAGCTGCGTGTTCTCTCCCGCTCGCACGCCGAACGTCTGAGTCCCGTTCCACAAGAACTCGGATTCGCCAACGACCACGAGGCGCCCCGTCCCCACAGTGACGGAAAGCGCTACTGGTTCACCTCCCATGGCAACGGCGACAGTGTCCGCCTGCGTGACCGGGCGCAGCGGGGCCGCGAAGTAGAAGCGGGCAGAGTCGACACCAAGCTGCGCCGCACTGACATACGTGAGCGGACCCGGCGATCGAGTGGTGTCGCGAAGCGCCGCTGCGTGCGCTGGCAGCACCTCGATACCCAGCTCTCGCGTCCACTCGTTCGAGGCAGTCGCGGAGCCGTAGATGTCATCGTGCTCGGCCAACAACAGCACGCGGCCACCGCGGGTGAGGAAGTCGTGGATGGCGTCGATATTCGCGGGGCCAATCGTCCGACCGAATCGGAGGCCCACGATCACGAGATATCGCGACGCCGCCTCGAGTCGGGGCAGGAGTTGCGGCAAGGGCACGTCGCTCGCAGCGACGGTGTAGCCGCTTTCGCGAAGCGCCTGAGCAGCGCGCGAGTACCCCATGAACCCAACATCACGAATCGAGAATACTTCATCGAGCGATTCGTCCACCAGGACGACGGCAGGAGTCCCGCGTGATCCACACCCGACAGTGAGGAACAAGAGTCCTGTGGGAAGAGCGCGAAGCACCAAGCGATGATATCGAGTCAGTACACGGCAAAGCATGCGACTTGCTCCAGGATTTCGACGAAGCACTAGTGACAATGAGTTCCAGGAATAGTCGACGAGAATACGCTATGGCGATACACGAGCGTGAGATCCGGCGGGAGTATCCGCTGATTGCTCCACATCGCCCGACTTATCAGCCCTAGTCGACGCGATAGGCCCCCATCTTCGCGGGCACGGCTGCGATAGTCGCACTCCGGCACTGGACGAAATGGATCGCGAAGGGCTGTACGAAGTCGGCGGCATTTCAACGAGGCAGTACTAGGTCGACTTCCGAGCGGCCGGCGCGCGAATCAGCGTGCGGATAGTGGCATGCCGCCGGGAACGGGCCTTCGGCTGCACTACGATCCGAATATCCTGGCCGAGCGCCGTCAATATCCGACACAGCCGCTCGATCGAGAATCCGTCGAGTCGCCGATGGTAGAGGCGCGACAGCTCCGGTTGCGTCACTCCCACGAGTGGCGCCGCCTCGCGCTGCGAGAGGCCACGCTCCTGGATCAACTGCCGAACAGTACGTGCCAGATCGACTTTGGCAGCCAGCTCGTCGGCGTCCGGGAACCCGAGGTCGGCAAAGACGTTCCCGCCGCTCTTCGTGATCTGGACGCCGCGTACTCCCGTTTTCCGCTGGGCCTTCGCTCCACGCTCACGCATCCTGTTCCTCCTGCCGTTGCCGCCACGCACGGTAGTGTTCGCGTGCAAGCTTGTACCGGCCCCGCACCAGCTCGACGTCATGGCGCGGTAAGCGTGATCACCACAGAAGCGCCGGGCCACACTCGCGGGCTCGCTGTCGCCCTGCCGGGCGGTCGTCATTTACTACCGCTACTCATCTTTTTGGCGGACGCCACTTCGGATCGCGGATAATTAAGTCCCCTGGTTCACAACCAAGGCCCGCAGATAATGCATCGAGTGTTTGCAGCGAGACCTGAGTAGTGAGGTTCGCGCACATACGGTTGATAGTCGTGTAGCTCACCCCGGACTTGCGGTGCAGATCAGTCTGTGTCCATCCAGCCTTGTCTAAAAGCTCTTTAAGCCGGAACCTAGTAGGCATGTTCTCGCGCGGATGTATATAGCATCCTGTCGGCAGCAAGCTGTTGACGCGAACAACAGGAAGCTATATATTGAACCCTGTAGAAAGAGGCGGCCGGCTCGTCTAGGAAACGTACCGAACGCCTCTCCTGAGAGCCCCGAAGGGCTTGTCCGCCAAGATAGGGGAGATCGGTCCTTCGGACAAGAGAATGCCGGAGGGCACATGCCGTACGTCGCCATCTATCTCCATCCACTTTCTGCCCCTCCCCCGGCGTGCTCACTCATGAGTGGGCGGTACAATGAATACCACCCACACGCCGAAGAAGATCAGAAGCAGCGAGACGATGACGCGATCACGCGGCTCTTGCCTGGCTTCGAGCGGCGACTGCATCCGCGCGGCTAACAGTGCGGGATCAGCCTCGGCTTCTTCTGGTCAGAGCACCGAGCGAGTCACCTACTGGTCAGCAGCTCGTCCAGCACGCTCCTTCCTCTCGACATCGGCGGCGTCGGGATCCCCAACCATCCCGCCACCGTCGGCGCCTCGTCGATCGTCCGCACCGCGCCGATGCGCCGCGAGGCGAACGCGCTTCCCGCGGCGCAGAACACGGTCTGCATATCGGGATCCACGGAGGGGAACCCGTGCCCGCCACTCGGCGCCGCTGGTGACCACACGGCACCGCAGCTCTCGCAGCGCCGCCAGCCGCATGTCCACTAGCGCCCACGCGCGGTCGCGCATGCGCTCCAGCCGCGGCGAGATGCTGCTGTCGTAGGGCGGGGTGCCAGGACGGGTGCTTCCGTACCATGCGTGATCCACTTCGTCGGCCAGGGGGAAGTAGTCGATCATTAGATTGGGGTAGTCGGTACGCCACAGCCACTCGGCGCCGCGCATGGGCTGCCGCGCGAGCAGCTCGGCCGACTCCAGGTAGCGCAGCTCGGCGGTGCCGTCGCCGCCGCGGTCGAGCGTGGCGCCCAGTTGCTGCTCCTCCATGAGGCGCACCGCGCCGTTGGGGATCCAGCCACCGATCGCGCGCTGGTATGTGTCGCCGAGTCCGGGGTGGTTCGCCTCGACCACGGCCAGCTCGGGCTGCAGCACGAGGAAGTGCGCGGCGTGCGCGGAGTCTAGCTCGAAGAGGCGAACGCGAAGCCACACGTGCCCGCCACGCCCGGTGGGGAGCTCGAGCGGCGCGGAGAAGTGGCGGGCGAGCGTGCGCCCGCGCGGTGACTCGCGCTCCACCGGAGCGGCGCGCGCCGCCACGCCGGCGGCCGCATCGCGCGTGCGCGCGACGAGCAGCGTGGTGTAGCTCCGCGAACCGTAAAGCAACCCGTACACCGAGTCGCTTCCGATCGTCCAGGCGATCTCGCGCGGCGGTACGGTGCGCCCGAGGCGCGAGAGGTGCCTCCATCCGCTGGCGGCCCGCGGCGGCGCCGTGCGCTCGTCGATCGTGCGCGCCGGCGCGATCTTCACGTTGAAGCCATTGACGAGTCGCACGGCCGGTAGAGCCAGTACGCGCTCGGCGCGTTCGCGCGCAGCGTCGAGCGCCGAGTCGCGCGTACCGGAGATGGGTGGATATCCCGGCGCGTCGGGCGATTGCGTGGGGTGGTGGCCATCCACGCGCAGTCCCGCCGCGCCGGCGGTGATCCATATGGGCTCGGCGCGGAGCGGGCCGTCGGCGAAGCCCGATCCGAGCTCCAGCAGCGTGTGCTCCTCGCGCGGCAGCTCGGGCTGAGAGTTGGCCGCGATGCCCGTCACGTTTCCGTACGCGCCCGTCCAGAGCGATGCATGCCCCGGGGCGGTGATGCTGGGGAACGCCGGACGCGCCGACGCCGCGCACGCGCCGCCCCGGAACAGCTCGCGTATCGCGGGCGTGCTCGAGCTGTCGACCGTGTCGAGCGCGCGCCGCTCGTTGAACGAATCGAAGCTCACGAAGATGGCGCGGTGCCGCTGCGCGGCCAGCGGAAGAGGGATGGCGAAGGCCAGCCACACCAGCGGGGTCAGGAAATGTCTGCGCATGCTCGTAGTACGATATCGTGATACAGTGAGGAATACGGGCCGCCCGGACGAGGTCACCGATGTGCCTCGCGAGCGGCCCGCCACCACCAACGTCCCGGTACGAGTATCAGTAGAAGCTGTAACGAACCGCGAGCTGAATCTGGTAGTTGGATTGCAGGTTCTCCGAGTTGAGTCGCACCGTGCTCGGGTCGAACTGAACGATGGGCATCTGCTGGCCAGCCACCGTCGATGTCTCGCCCACGTGCTCGAGGAGATCGACGTTCGAGAACGAGGCGGGGAACCTGACCAGCCCCCACTTGCTGTTCAGCAGGTTGAGGAAGTTGTAGACGTCCACCTGCACCGCCACCTCGTTCCCGTTGATCTGCGGAAGCCGCTGGCGGAGCGCGAAGTTCATGATGTTCTGCCACGGGCTGCGGCAGCTATTGCGCTCGAGGATCCGGCCGCGGTGCTCGCTCAGGCAGCTCGAGCCGCCGATGAACTTCTCGAACGCGGCTGCCTGCGCGGCGGCGGTGCCGTAGGTGGGGCTGTCCTCGAACACTATCTGGCTCGGGTCGTTCGCGTTCGTCGGCACGTAGATGAGATCGTTGCCGAACACGCCGTCCGCGTTCACGTCGCCGTTGCGGCCGCCGTATACGTAGTCGAAGACTTCGCCCGACTGACCGATGTAGGTGAGGGAGAGATCGGTCTTCGTGGGGAAGGAGTACGTGCCGGTGAGCACGACCTTGTGTGGCTGATCGAAGTTCGAGATCGTGGGAGTGTAGCCGAGGCTGAAGCGCAGGGTTTGCGGGACCTTCAGCTCCTTCGACAGCAGGTCGACCTCGCTCAGGAAGGAGCTCAGCCCCGCACCGTTCGCGCAGGTGGTGGGCTGCTCGTTCGGATCGGCCACGAAGTCGGGCGCCGGACCAGCGCCGCTGAAACCGCCGTCGGGCCGCGTGGTGCAGCTCAACAGGCCGAGGCCGCTCCCGGAGTTCTGATAGGCGTTGCTGAGCCACACGTACGCCGGATGCCCCACGAACATCCCGACTCCGCCGCGGAGCTGGTTCCGCTCGTCGCCCGTGACGTCCCAGTTGAAGCCCACGCGCGGCGACCACTGGACGTTCCCCGACGGCACCACGCTCGTGTTGCGGCCGAGCGAGTCGAGTACGAGCTGCGTGGTGGCAGGCTTGCTGCGCAGCACCGGGATGTCGGCGCGAAGGCCGTACGTGAGCGAGAAGTCGGGACTCACCCGCCAGTCGTCCTGCGCGTAGAAGGCGTACTGCGCGGCCTTCATGTGCACCTCGATCCTGCCGCCGGCGTCCATCGGCACCGAGTACGAGTTCGGCTTCCCCATGGCCAGCGAATCGAGGCTCCCGAAGGTGTACACGCCATACGAGTCGCGGCTGAAGAGATTGGCGACGGTGTAGAACTGATTCTGCGTTCCGATTGTGATGCGGTGGGCCCCGATCGGATAGGTGTAGTCGTCCTTCAGCTCCACGATGTCCTGACACAGGTGATTTCCCAGCGAGTATCGCTAGGCGCCGGCGATCAGCGACTTCCCGCCATCGAGCACGGTGATGGCCGGCGCCAGCGTCATCGGCGTGCGCTCGTCACGGATGCGGTTGTAGGTGACCTGCAGCTCGTTCTCGGCGCCGTTGCCGAAGTTCGTGATGAGCTGCGCGCTCGGCGAGTGCGCGGCGGATGTGAAGAAGTATCCGTTGGATGTGAGCGGGAAGGACGACGACGATCGGCTGAAGACGTCGAGCTGCGCGTGCGCATAGTTGTACGTCACCTTGAGCCGGTTGTTGCCCGGCAGATCGAAGTCGAGTCGGCCGAAGAAGTTCGACAGCGGGTTCTCGCGGTTGAAGAGCCCGGCCGATCCCGGGCTGATCCCGATGCTGTCGAGAAGAGTCTGGAAGCGCGCGATGTCCGCCGCGGCTACGGGGAGCGGCGGCGTGGCGCTGGCGGGCTGCCCCAGGTACGGTCCACCGGCCGGCGACGTCTCGCGCGTGAACTCCGGCGCGATGAAGAAGTGGATCCTGTCCTTGACGATCGGGCCGCCGAGCGAGAAGCCGAACTGCTTCTTGCTGTACTGCTCCAGAAATTCCTGGCTGCGCGCCATGTTGTCGTTACGCGTGAAGAACGACGCGGTCGCCTTGAAGTCGTTGGTCCCGCTCTGCGTGACCGCGTTCACGAGCACGCCCGCGAAGTTCCCCTGCCGCACATCGAACGGAGTGAGGAGCACCTGGTATTCCTTCACCGCGTCGATCGGGATCGACTTGCCTCCCGCCTGTCCGCCAGGCTGCCCAGTGGAGCCGAGGCCGAAGGTGAGAATACCGGGTCGGACTCCGCCGCCGACACGGTCACGCCGGCCAGTTGCGCCGCCTGCTGCCGGAGGGTGAAATCGACCACGAGATTCTGGCCGAGGGCGAGTCGCAGGCTGTCACGGGCCTCGGGCGCGTAGCCGAGGATGCGCACCGCGACCGAGTAGGGACCACCCACTTCGAGTCCCTGAACGTAGTAATCGCCATCACCGCGCGTGAGCACCTGGATGCCGTAACCGGTCGAGCCATTGGTGACTCGGACCTGCGCGTTCTCGATGCCCCTGCCATCCTGCTCGGCGACGACGCCGCTGATCGCGGCGGTGGTCACACCCTGTGCTCGAAGCGATCCAGTAACGCCCGCGAAGAG
>Ga0182741_1001014_pt1 | contig 39250 bp, 35 predicted proteins | sample eDN5th37CBELigOP_FD_128874 | JGI IMG/M metagenome (GOLD analysis project Ga0182741, IMG submission 128874) | Enriched Organic Plus compost microbial communities from Emeryville, California, USA - eDNA 5th pass 37_C BE-Lig OP (version 2) (version 2) ... | reverse complement strand
GGGTGGGGCCGGGGTGGGGTCAGAGTGGGGTCAGACCCCCTCCTCGTAAGTCGTTGATTTTCCGTGCGCAACGTTTCGCGCCGTCAAACGAGCGCGCGGTCCGCGTGTCCGCCCCTCCCCGTGAGGCCCCCCCCGCCTGAACGCGAGCACGCTGCACGCCCCGACGCGCGCGGCTACGGGCGCACGACGATCGTCGCCATCATCCCGTTGTCCTCGTGGCTCAGGATGTGGCAGTGGTACACGAACGTACCGGGGATCACCGGGTTCGTGAACGGGATCAGCAGCTTGATCCGGCCGCGCGGCGAGACGCTCTTCACGTCCTGGTACCCAGTGAACGGCACCGGCTGCCCGTCGTTCTCCACCACTTGATAGTCCAGCTGGTGGATGTGGAAGACGTGGTCCTCCTCGGAGTCGTTGCGCACCGTCCACTCCTCGAGCGCGCCGAGCGTCGTCTCCATGTCGACGCGATCGGGGTCGAAAGGCTTGCCATCGATGAAGAAGGTCTTCCCGTCGGCGGACTCGGTGAAGACGATCTCGCGGCGGCGCGTGACGGGGCGCGTGCGCAGATCGACGACCGGGGGGAGCGTGGCGGGGAGCGCGATGGGTGTCCGCGCGCTCCCCTGGGAGACGAGCGTCGCCAGCGCGACTTCCGGATACTGATCGCCCATCTGGCCGGTGTCGTAGCCGAGCGTGCGCAGCTGGTAAACGCCGGTCGGGCCGCCGCGCACGAGGACCTCGACGCGCGCGCCGGGGGGGAGCATCAGCGCCTCGTGCGCGACGAGCGCGGACTGGCGGTTGCCGTCGCGCGCCAGCAGATGGAAGCTGTGCCCGTCGAGACGGAGCCGATAGAAGATGTCGGCGCCGATGTTCCCGATCCGCCAGAGCTGCGTCTCTCCCGGCTGGATCGCGATCGTCGGCGCCACCAGGCCGTTGACGGTGCGCGTCGTCCCGGCGTTGCTGTCGATGTCTCGCGGCACGGTGTCGCCGTGCGCCACCTGGATGTCCTTGAGCAGCAGGACCCGCTCGCGCACGCCGCGCAGCTCCGGCAGCGGATCGAGCAATCCTTCCACGATCAGCGCCCCCGACATCCCGCTCATCACCTGGTATTCGCTGAGCGTGTGCGCGTGCGAGTGGTACCAGAACAGCCCCGGCGGGTGGTCGCGCGGGATGACCACCTCGTACTCGAACGCCTCGCCCGGGCGGATGTGCAGGAAGACGTCGTCCGAGTTCCGACGCGGTGAGACGTTGAGCCCGTGATAGTGGACGTTCGTGCTCTGCTCGATCGCGTTGAGAAGACGCAGACGCAACGTGTCGCCGGGGCGCAGGCGCAGCGTCGGCGGAAGGTAGCGTCCGTCGTACGTGCGGAGCGTCACGGGACGGCCGCCGAGCTGCGTGCGCACGAGTTCCACCCGCAGCTCGGCCCGGAGCACGCCGTTCCGGCTGGTCAGCACCGGCGGCTCGACGAGCGTCTCCGTGCCCGCGGCCGGGCGAGGCGGCGCCTCGCGCTGGACGGGCGCGAGTGCGAGCAGCGCCGCGAGCGCGGGCGCACCCGCGAGCCGGCGCGGAACGCGCAGCGGTCGTCGCAGCATGGGTCGTGGCTTGGCGGAAAGGGACCCAATGTCTGCGCGCCCGCGACGGGTGCAGCCACGCGACCAAGGTCCGATTGGCGCGCGAGAGCTGCCGATCGACGTTGCCTCGTCACGACCGCGCACGCCATGCGAACGATGCTCCCGATCGCCGCGCGACCGCTGCTCGGCCTGGCGGCGCTGATCTCCTGTCGCGCCGATGCGCACCGGTCCGCGCGCGCGGACACCACGCCCGTCACGGCGGCGCAGGTCGTGTCGGCGCTCGAGGCGGCCTACGGCGTGCACCCCGGCCAGCGTCGCAACCACACCAAGGGCTTCTGCGCGCTCGGCACCTTCGTCGGCGCGCGCGGCGCGACGCGCTACTCCCGCTCCGTGCTCTTCACCGGCGACACGATCCCCGTCGTCGCGCGCTTCTCCATCGCCGGAGGGAACCCGGCCGTGGCCGACGCCGACCGCAGCGCGCGCGGGATGGCGCTCGAGCTGCGCCCGCGCGACGGCAGCCGGATGCACATGACCATGATCGACACGCCGATGTTCTTCGCGCGCACGCCGCGCACCTTCCTCGACCGGATGCGCGCGCTCGCGCCGGATCGCGCGACGCATGAGCCCGATCCGGTCGCGGTGGCGCTCTTCGAGGAGACGCACCCGGACGCCGCCGCGCAGACGCGCTTCCTCGCCGATCACAACCCGCCCCCGAGTCACGCCAACCGCTCCTACTTCGGGATCCACGCCTTCCGCTTCGTGAATCGCGACCAGGACACGACGCTCGTGCGGTGGCGCTTCGTCCCGCAAGACGGTGAGAAGTCGCTCACCGACGCGGAGCTCCGCACCATGCCCCACGACTTCCTCGAGCGGGCGATGGTGCGTCGTATGACGCACGGGCCCGTGCGCTGGGAGATGTGGCTGACGATCGGCGCGCGCGGCGACAGGGAGGACGATCCGACGACGCGCTGGCCCCCGGATCGCGCGCAGCTCCGCGCCGGCACCCTCTCGCTGACGTCGGCGATGCCGCAGGCCGGGGCGCCGTGCGAGCGGATCAACTACGACCCGCTGGTGCTCACCGACGGCATCGCGCCGTCGAGCGATCCGGTGCTGCGCTTCCGGTCACCGTCGAACTCGGCGTCGTTCGCGAAGCGGAGCGTGGGGAAGTGAGACCGCGGCGACGAGACGCCGAGCCCTCGTCGCACGCCAGCGTCACACGACGTGGCGCGCCCGATCGATTCCGGCCACGCCATCAGATAGGAGCGCGCGTTCGAGACCATTCGATGCGTCGGCGCGCCGGGCGCCGTCCCCCGTGTACTGCCGGTTCTCCCTCGGATCATCGCCCTCGTGGAGCGCCGTTCCACGCAGCGCACGCGCCGTCGGTGATCTTCGCTACAACGCGCGAAAATCGCGTGACGCCGCCGCGCTCGCATGCGTCCACCCCGCGACACCGCTCGGCAGCACGCCGGACGACGTGTCGGCCGCGGAGGGCGGACCCCCCGCGACGGCGCGATCCGGTGGGCGACGAACCGATGACGCGTTGGCGGGTTTCACTGGCAGGTTGCAACGGGTCCCGCAAAACACAACGGTCGCACGACGGTCGCCGGGCGGGCAGCCGCAGTCCAAGTCGGTGTAGGGCAAGTAGTTGTGGTAGGCTTCGCAGAATGGCCCACCCCATGCTTTAGGGGGAGCCGGCTGCACGGACGAAGTTCACACGCATTTCCCACCACCCACTTCGTTCCCTCCTCCCCCTCCTCCAGGAGATCACGCAATGCTGAGCAACACGCGCAAGGGCTTCACGCTGATCGAGCTCCTCATCGTCGTCGTCATCATCGGCATCCTCGCCGCGATCGCCATCCCGCGCTTCGCGACGACGAAGGAGAAGGCGTACGTCGCCTCGATGAAGTCCGACCTCAAGAACCTCGCGACGGCCCAGGAGGCGTGCTTCTCCGACACCCAGTCGTACTGCGACACCGCGACCCTGACGGCCGTGGCTGGCCCGTACAAGTTCGTCACGAGCGGCGGCACGCTGAACGTGACCGAGAACACCGGCACCGGCTGGGCGGCGACGATCGTCGACAACCGCGTGAGCGCCACCTCGACGCAGAACTGCGGCATCTTCACCGGCAACGCGACGACGCCGAACGCGGTCGTCGACAAGGAAGGCGTGCCGGCCTGCTGGTAACGGCACTGCAGGTGTAGGGTCGGGTGCAGCGCATCTGACGAGTCTCGAGGCGGGTCCGGCGCTGAGCCGGGCCCGCGCTCGCTCCCGGACCGGCGATCGGCGGCGTAGGCACCGCCGATCGCCGGTCGCGTTTTCATCATGCCCGCAACGCGACGATGACGCGGCACCGCGCGAGCGACGCGATCGTGCGCCATGCCTCGCCACCACCGTCGTCTCGCCCCGCTCCGCCGCGGATTCACCATCGTCGAGGTGCTCGTCGCGCTGGTGCTCGCCGCCGTCGGGATGCTCGCCCTGGCCGGCGCCGAGACGCTGGCGTGGCGCCGGAACGCCGACGCCGATCGCGCGGTCCGCGCGGGCGAGGTGGCGCGGAACCGCGTCGAGTCCATCGCCGGCGCGAGCTGCGCCGCGGCCGCGAGCGGAAGCATCGCGCACGCGGACGGAATCGTCGAGCGGTGGATGGTCCGGCGGCAGGGCGGCGCGCTGCTGATCGACGTGCGCGCCGACTGGCCGACGGCGCGCGGCGGCGACTCGGTCGCTCTCGCCGGCTCGCGGTGGTGCGAATGACGACGCGCGGCAGGGCGGGGCACTCGCTGCTCGAGCTGATGGTCGCCCTCGCGATGCTGGCGATCGTCCTCGCGGCGGTCCTCGGCACCACTCTCCGCAGCTGGCGCGCGAACCGCGATCACGGCGCGCGCGCCGAAGCGCGGACGCAGCTCGAGGCGGGGATGTTCGCCGTCGCCACCGACCTCCGCCCCCTCTCCGCGACGGCGGGCGATCTCGCACCGGGCGAAGCCCGCGACTCCGCCGTCGAGATCCGCGCGCTCGTCGTGACCGGCGCGATCTGCGACACGGCGGCCGGACGGCTCGCGATGCAGCCGGCGGCCGCACCCGACCTGCTCGATCGACCGACGGTGCCGGCGGCGGGGGACGAGGCGTGGAGCTTTGCGGACGACGACAGCGGCGGGCGCTGGCATGCGGCCACGGTGACGAGCGCGCGCCGGACGACGGTCGTCGGCGGACGCTGCGCGCGCGACGGCAGCGCGATGCACCTCGCGCTGAGCGACGCCGACTGGCCGCATGCGCTCGGCGCTCCGGTGCGCGTCACGCGGCGCGCGCGCTGGTCGGCGTACCGGACCGCCGACGGCTGGTTCCTCGGTCGCCGGGAGTGGAGCCCGGGGCTCCTCCGCTTCGACGTCGTGCAGCCGGTCGCCGGCCCGCTCGCCCCGTACGGTGCCGCGTCGGGGCTCGAGCTGCGCTACTTCGACGCGGCCGGTGGCGCGCTCCCCGCGGCGACGACGGAGACCGCGCGCGTCGCGCGGCTCGAGGTGACGCTGCGCGCGCCGCGTGGAGGGCACGCGCCGACCGACAGCCAGCGCGTGGTGCTCCCGCTCGATCGCGGTGACGGGGCGCCATGACGAGACGCCGACCGTCGAGGCGCGGGGTCGCGTTGATCGCGACGCTCGCCGCCATCACCCTGCTCGGCGTGCTCGCCCTCGCGAGCGCCCGCGTCGCGCGCGCGCGGCTCGTCGGCGCGCGGCGCGTGCTCGGCGTCCACGCGGCGGCGCTCGCGGCGACGCGGACGCTCGACAGCGCCCTCGCGCACTCTCGCGCCGCTGACTGGGCACCGCTGCCCATCGGCGCCGAGCGCGCGGTGCCGAGCGCCCGCACCGAGCCGCTCGTGCTGCGCCGGCTGCAGTCGCGACTCTTCCGCCTCGACGTCGCGGCGCAGCGCGGCGATGCCATCGCGCCGACGCGCCACGCCGCGTCGCTGCTCGTTCGCGCGGACGCGCCGCGCCTCGACCGTGGCGCGCCGCTGGTCGCCGGCGCGTCGGTCGTCATCGCGTCGGACTTCCGGATCGATGCACGTCCCGCCGGCGCCGCGTGCGACGGCGACGTCGCGACGCCGCTCGTCCTGGCCGCGGACTCCGCCGCCGTGCGATGGGAGGATCCCGCCGCTGCGGAACCGGTGCGCGAGCTCCCCGCGCTGCGAGCACCGGAGGCGTTCGACCGCGAGGTCGCACGCCTCCGCACCGCCGCGGAGCTGACGCTCGCCGACGCCGCGCACTACGCCCCCACCAGCGACTCCGCCCGGGCCGTGTTCGCGGACGGCGATCTGACGCTCGGTCCGGGGACGGGAGCGGGCGTGCTCGTCGCGATGGGCCGGCTCACGATCGTGGGGCCGCTGCGCTTTCGAGGGAGCATCCTCGCGATGGGCGGCGTGACCACCGGCGGTCCGGGAATCGAGCTCGCCGGGACGCTCGTCAGCATGGGTACAGCGCGGTTGTCCGGCGGCGTGCTGCGCTACGACCCGTGCGACGCCGAATCGGCCGCGGTGAGCGCTGCGCGACTGCATCCACTCGGTCGCTGGAGCCGCGCGACGCTCTGGTGACGCGATGCTGCAGCACTGATGACCAGCAGAGAGCATCCGGTGTCCCATGCACCTCATTCCGCATTCGTCACCCCCGACTTGTGATCTTCGTCCGGCCGTCGGGAGGGTGCGTTACCAAGCCCAGCATAGGCTCGTATCTGCGGTAGTTGTGACCGAGCCACGGGTCAGGATGACCGGGCAGGACGATGCGCTCGACGATGCTGATGTTCGTAAGTCGTGACTCGTCAGGACGATAACTCGTCTCGGTTCCAGTTCCTCCCTCCTATCGCCCCACCCCCCTCGGCGTCGCGGTTTCGACCGCACCGGTCATGTCCGAGTCGTTCGGCCACCGGCCACGCTGAACTGCCGCCAAATCCATGGCACTCTTCGGTCGCAAGAAGACGACGATCGGTCTCGACATCGGCTCGGGGCTGGTCAAGGTCGCGGTGATCGACCACTCCAAGAAGGAGCCGGAGCTCACCAAGGTCGCGATCCAGCCGCTGCTCGCCGACGCCATCGTCGAGGGCGAGGTGATGGATCCCGGCATCGTCGCCGAGGCCATCCAGGGCGCGCTCACCGCGGCAGGGGTGAAGTCGACGGAGGTCGTGACCGCCGTCGGCGGCCGCGACGTCATCATCAAGAAGATCCAGATCGAGCGCGTGAAGGAGCAGCAGGCGCGCGAGCTGATGCGCTGGGAGGCGGAGCAGCACGTCCCCTTCGACATGGAGTCGGTGGAGCTGGACTTCCAGATCCTCGACCCGCACGACGACAGCCTCGAGATGAGCGTGCTGCTCGTCGCGGCCAAGCGCGATCTCGTCGAGTCGAAGCTGCGCATCCTCACCGACGCCGGCGTCACCGCCACGATGGTGGACGTGGACGCCTTCGCGCTGCACAACGCGTTCGAGTTGAACTATCCCGAGGCGATGAACGGGGTCGTCGGGCTCGTGAACATCGGGCACGAGGTCACGAACATCAACGTCCTCGACGACGGCGTGCCGATCCTGACGCGCGACATCACCGTGGGGACGCGGCGCTTCCGCGAGGATCTGCAGCGCGAGCGCGGACTGAGCTCGGAGCAGGCGGACCAGCTGCTCCTCGGCTACGACCGGTCGCCCGACCTGTCGGCGGTCGCCGAGGCGCGCGGCGAGGAGATCGCCGTCGGCATCGAGCGGGCGTCGGCCTTCCTGCAGTCCTCCTCGCGCGCCGGGGGCAACCTCCGGAGCGTCTACCTGTGCGGCGGTGGCGCCCGCATCCCCGGCCTCGCCGAGGTGCTGTCGGAGCGGCTGCGGATGACGGTGCACCAGGCGAACGCGCTCGCCAACCTGCGCGTGCGCGACGGCGCGCTGGAATCGCTCGTCACCGACGAAGTCGCGCCGCTGCTCATGCTGCCCGTCGGACTGGCGCTCCGCCAGGTCGCGTAACCCCTCGCGAAGCGCACCATGATCGAGATCAATCTGCTCCCCGACACGGGACGCAAGGGCAAGAGCCGGGGCGGCGCGGCGTCGAAGCTCAAGCTGCCGTCGCTCCCGGGCGTGACCGGCGGCGTGCGCCTCGGCGACCCGTGGCTGATCGGCGCCGTCGTGGCGGCGCTCGTCGCCGTCTTTGGCGTCGGCTCCCTCCACCTCGCGCAGACCCGTCGCGCCGCGGAGCTGGCCGACGCGCTCGAGCGCGCGCAGGCGGATTCCGCGCGCTACGCCAGCGTGCTCGCGGACCGGCTCAAGGCGGAGGCGACGCGCGACACGGTGCTCCGCCAGCTCAACATCGTGCGGGCGGTCGACGCCGAGCGGTTCATCTGGCCGCACGTGCTCGACGAGCTGAGTCGCGCGCTGCCGCAGTACACCTGGCTGACGAACGTGGCGTGGGCCGGAATGCCGCAGGGCTCCGCCGCGCGCCAGATCGTGCAGGGCGCCGAGCCGGATACGGCGAAGCCCCGGACGGCGGCGGACAGCGCGAAGAAGCGGGCGGCGAAGGGGATCGACACGACGGTGCCGATCGACACCGTGCTGGTGCGCATCGCCGGCCAGACCGTGGACATCCAGGCGCTCACGCGCTTCATGCGCGATCTCGAGCAGTCGCCCTTCCTCGAGCGGGTCCAGCTCGAGAAGTCGGAGCTCGTGATCGTCGACGGGAAGGAGGCGACGCAGTTCAGCCTGCTCGCGTCGTACTCGCGCCCCGACTCCACCGCGGTGCGGCGCGTGCCGCTCGCCGCCGTCGCACCCTGAGGTAATCCGATGGCTCTCTTGCCAAGCCGACAGCGCGACCAGGTGCTGTTCATGGTCGTCATCGTGTCCGTCGCGGCACTGGCGCTCTACTACCAGTACGTCTGGACCGGGAAGCAGGCCGACCTCGAGAAGGTCCAGGAGCGCGTCGAGGCGCTGGAGTCGCTCAACGCGCGGGCGAAGCGCGACATGGCGCGCGGCAGCGTGCAGATGCTCAAGGACGAGGCGGATCGTCTCGGCCGCGAGCTCGAGATCATGCGCCAGCTCGTCCCGACCTCGAACGAGGTGCCGGTGCTCCTCGATCAGGTGTCCACCGCGGCGCGCCGGGTCGGCCTCGACGTCTTCGACGTGCGCCCCGACTCCACCGTCATCGGCGAGCGCTTCGACGTGCATCGCTATCACATGGCGGTGTCGGGCGACTATCACAGTATCGCGGCGTTCCTCGCGAACGTCGGCTCGCTCGTGCGCATCGTCGCGCCGCAGAACCTGCAGATGGCGTACTCGGCGAGGGACCGCAACATGGAGCGGCCGATGCCCGCCGGGCAGTGGCGCCTCGAGGCGAAGTTCGACCTGCAGACCTACGTCGCCCACACCCTGCCGATGGCCGACGCGCTCGCGACGAGCGCCGCCGGGGTGAACGCCAGCATGGGAGGCCGTCAATGAGCCGCACCCCGTTCGTGCGGCGGGCGCTGCTCGCCGCGGCGGCCGTCGCCCTCGGCACCGTCGGCGCCGGCGCCCAGCAGCCCCGCGAGGGCGTGCGCGCCGCGAGCGCGCTCGCCGCGACGTCGCCCGCCGTCACCGAGCGCGATACGAGCGCGCGCGCCGGCGGCCGCCCGGCGTCGCCGACGATCATGCGCGAGGTATTCACCTACGACGGGATCGGCCGCCGCGACCCGTTCTATCCGCTCATCATGACGAGCGAGCTCCGGCCGGTGATCGGGGAGCTGGTGCTCACGTCGATCCTGTACGACCCGACCGGGCGCCGCTCGGTCGCGGTGATGCGCGACAAGAACGATCAGACGCAGTACCGCGTGACGACCGGCATGCTGCTCGGCCGCATGCGCGTGAGCGACATCCGCCCGAAGGCAGTCTACTTCACGATTCAGGAGTTCGGCTCCGACCGCCGGGATTCCCTCCTGCTGGTCGACACCACCAAAGTGAGGAGCAGATGAAGCGAGTCTGGACGCTGGCCGCGCTCGCGGCCATCGCGCTGGCCACCCCCGCGTCGGTGTGGGCGCGTGCGGCGGTCGTGGCACCCGCCGCGCGCGAGGGCGCCGTACGCTCGTTGAGCGTCGTCCCGTCCGCCGGGCGCGCCGAGGTGGTGATCGGTCTCGACGGCGCCGTCGAGGTGCAGGACTTCGTGCTGAAGAGCCCCGACAAGATCGTGCTCGACATCAAGGGCGCGTCGCTCGGGCTCCCGGCCCAGGGCTACGACCGCGTCGAGCGCGGCGGCATCGTGGACGTGCGCTGGTCGCAGTACCGGCGCAACGTCGTGCGCGTCGTCGTGACGCTCGACGCGACGCGGCGCTACGAGGTCGTCCGCGGTGAGGGCGAGCTGCGCGTCCGCGTGGAGAGCGAGGGCGGCCGGGACTTCACCGCCTGGCACGCCGTCGCCGAGGCGGAGCGCGCCGTCGCCGAGCGCAGCGCGCCGGAGCCGGTGGTCGACGCGGCGCCGCGGTACGAGGAGCCGCCGGTGCGCCCGGCGAGCGTGGAGGAGTACGAGGCGCCCAAGTCGGCGCCGGCGCTCCGCCAGCAGCGCTCGCAGCAGCCGCGCATCACGACGGCGTTCATCAACACGCCGATCCGCGACGTCATCGCGAGCTTCGCCTCCTTCTCGGGGCGCACGATCGTCGTCGGCCGGAAGGTGGAGTCCACGGTGGACGCCGAGATCAGCGACCAGCCGTGGGACGTCGCGATGAAGGCGATCCTCGACGCGCACGGCTTCGCCGCGACCGAGGACCAGAACGGCATCATCGTCGTCGACACGTACGAGAACATCGCGGCCCGGCAGTCCACGGAGCCGCTCGCCACGCGCACGATCCGCCTCAACTACCAGAGCGCCAAGGGGATCGCCGAGAACCTCGCCTTCCGTCTGACCCGCGACTGCCGCCCGTCCGCGCAGGGCAACGGCAGCAACGGCGGCGGCGCGGCGCCGGCCGGGCAGGTCCAGCAGGCCTCGAGCGGCGGCGCGCCGGGCACCGTGGGTGAGCTCCGCTGCCCGGTGCGCGGTGCGGTCACCGCCGACACGCTCACCAACAGCGTCAGCATCACCGACGTCCCCTCCAACATCGCCGCGCTCGAGGAGTACGCGCGCTCGCTCGATCTGCGCCAGCCGCAGGTGGCGATCAAGGCGAAGATCATCTTCGTCGACCGCACGCAGCTCGAGGCGCTCGGCGTCCGCTACGACCTCGGATACGATCCGCGCTTCGGGGTGGGGCAGTTCTTCAACCGCCTGGTGCAGCGCGGGGACACGGCCGGCAAGCCGCTGGATCCGAACGTGAATCAGATCCTGCTCGGCGGCAGCGTGCTCTCCGGCCTCGGCAACGCCTCGGCCACGATCCCGCAGTCGGCGCTGCAGCTGGTCTACTCGACGGCGCTCGGGAACTACACGCTCACGAGCTTCCTCGACGCGCTCCAGGAGACCCAGCTCCTCGACGTGCAGTCGGAGCCGAGCGTCGTGACGCTCAACAACCGCAAGGCGAACCTCACCGCCGGCGTGGACTTCCCGGTCCGCGTCATCGACGCCAACGCCTCCGGCGGCGGCGGTGGCGGCGCGGGCGGCGGCGTCAACTTCCCGCGCTCGACGGTCGAGTTCAAGCAGACGGGCGTCATCCTCGAGGTCACGCCGCAGATCACCGCGAACCGGCAGATCCTGATGCGCGTCCACGCCGAGAACTCGAGCGTGCAGTTCGCGGCCTCGGACGTCGGCGCCGTCTTCCCGAAGCAGAGCGTCGACAACGAGGTGCTCGTCGCCGACGGCGAGACCGCCGTCATGGGCGGGATGACGCAGACCAGCGTGAGCCTCGTGCGCACCGGCATCCCGGTGCTCGTGGACCTGCCCTTCATCGGCCGCCTGTTCGGCGTCACCAGCCGCAACGAGATCAAGCGCGACCTGCTGATCCTCATCACTCCCCACATCGTGGACGAGGGTGAGTCCGCGACGGCGCCCGAGATCCGCCGCTGACCCGCGGAGACGGAACACTTATGCGACTCACTCAACTTCGACTGGCCGCGCTCGGCGCTGCCCTGGCCGCGATCGCGGCCTGCGACTCGCGGAGCGGGGTCGGCCCGCTCGTGGTCGGCGGCTCGGGGGGCAATCCGGGGGGCGGGCTGGGTGGCGAGGACGTCACGCCGCCGATCATCTCCGTCGACACCCCGACCGCCGGCACGCTGGTCAACATCGGCGACTCCGTGCTCGTCGCGGTACACCTGCGCGACCTGGGCGGTCTCGCGAGCCTCGAGCTCAAGGGCATCTCGATCCGCGGCAATCCCGACCTCGGGAACGCCGTCGTCGTCGAGCGCTATGCCCCGGTCACGGTCCCCGGCGGCAGCGGGGCCTTCCGCGCCGGGCTGAAGGACACGGTCATCCGCCGCTACCTGCATCCGAAGACGCCGATCGACACGGTGCAGGACAGCGTGCTCGTGGTGGCGATCGGCACCGACGCGGCGAAGAACGTGGACACGGTGCAGGCGCGCCTGAACCTGGTCGCCGGCCCCAAGGTCGTCACCCTCTCCCCCGCGTCGGGCGACAGCGTGCGCCCCGGCTCGGCGGTCCGCATCACCCTGCGCGCGACGCACGGCGAGGACATCGCCCGCGTCGGCGTGCGCGTCACCGGTGAGGCCAACTGGCCGACTCCCCTTGACGTGACCGTGGACACGTTGGTCCGCAGCAGCTCGCGCGACGTCAGCTTCTCGACGCAGGTCCTCATTCCGGCGAACGCGCCGGGACGGGGGCGCATCACCGTGACGCCGTTCGCGCGCGACGTGAACCAGGTCCCCGGCTCGGCGACCGTCGTGCAGCTGTTCGTGCAGGCGGGGCCGTCGCCGCTGCCGCGCGTCACGCAGACGGTCCCGGTGAAGGCAGAGATCACCGACACCATCGTCATCAACGCGGGCGGCGGCGACGGCATCCGCGCGATGGGCTTCGAGGCGCGCGACAGCAGCACCGTCATCCGTCGCGACAGCATCGTCTTCACGGCGCCCTACGGCTCGCCGCAGCGCATCGCGGTGCCGATGAACCTCCCGACCACCGCGCAGGGACGCCGCATCACCATCACCTCGTTCGCGATCGACCAGAACGGGCGCTACGGCTACTCGGTGCCGGCCAACGCCACCCTGCCGCAGGGTGACGAGGCGCGGGCGCAGGCCGACACCTCGGTCATCGTCTACGGCCGCACCTTCAAGCTGCCGCGGACGGGGCTCGCCGGCGACGTCACGGTGGACACGCTGCGCGGCAACGTCTTCGTCTCCAACACCGCGCACAACCGGCTCGAGGTCTGGAGCGGCGCGACGCACGCGTTCGATGCGAACGGCGTCGCCGTCGGCTCGATGCCGTGGGGGATGACGGTCTCCACCGTCGACCCGAACGTCCTCCTCGTCGCCAACTCGGGCGGCACGAACATCAGCCGCGTCAACATCGGCTCGGCCGATGTCTCCGGCATCCGCGAGGACCTGGGCGCCCGCATCCTCACGCGCAACACCTACGTCTACACGGTCACCGAGACGCGCGAGGAGCAGACCGGGAAGATCCGGATGCAGATCGCCGGTCCCTTCAGCTTCTCCGATCGGCCGCAGTACATCGCGCAGTCGGCGGCGGGGCGCATCTATTACTCGACGCGGCCGACGCCGAGCGCGCCGCAGGGGACGATCCGCTGGCTCGACCCGAGCCTCGAGGTGCCGGACCCGCAGCACATCTCCGACTACGCGACGCGCCTGCCGAGCGCCAGCGGCGTCACCTACGTCCTCTTCAACCTCGACGCGGCGGACGTGATCGCGGCGCCGGCGAGCTCGCCGGAGTGGGACAAGCTGGTGATCCGCGACCATCCGTACGGCACGGGTGCGCCGTCGAACCTCGTCGTGACCGACAGCACGGTGGTCGGCGCGGTCGAGCGGCTCGCGGCGGCGGGGAGCGACGTCTACTACCGCGCGAACATCGATCTCGCGTCGCTCGGGCTGAAGGACACGACCTTCGTCGCGGCCAGCGGCGACGCGACGTGGATCGCCTTCGGTGAGGGAGCGACCGCCGGCAGCCCGGCGCGCGTGATGGTGGTGAACGATCCGAGCGGTCCGATGCCCGGCTTCTTCTCGCCGGGGGTCGCGGTCTCCGACATCATCGAGAACGCGTCCGAGCCGGTCTTCGGCATCGCGCTCGACAAGAGCGGCGGCACCCTCGCCGTGCACGGCGCGCAGTCGCACTTCTCGACCATCCTGCAGCCCTTCCATCTGCGTCTGCAGGGCAAGTACGACTCCTTCGACGTCGGCGCGGGGATCGCCTTCCACCCCGATGCGGACGGCAACGCGACCCCGAACTCGAGCCGCGTGGCCTTCGTCGCCTCGTCCAACGGCAGCATCGAGATCATGGACGTGGCCTACTACATCAACCGCGGCCGCCTGAACATCAAGGGGAACCTCTACGGCCCCCTGCGCGTCTCGCGGCGCTTCCCGAACGATCCGCCGGACGTGGTGCTCAAGGTCTTCGGCCTCACCACCGACGGGCTCGTGGTGATCGACCTGCGGGCGTCGGACATCAAGGCGGGACCGTGAACGGCGGCGCGACAGCTTGACAGCGTGACAGCTTGACAGCTTGTGTAGGAATGGCGTCGTCGCGAGGGGACTCCTCGGACGGCGCCATTCTCGTACCGCTGTCAAGCTTCGAGCTTCGGCGCTGCCTCGACCTGAATCTCCGATCTGCCATGCTCCGCTTCACCACCGCCGGCGAATCCCATGGGCCCGCGCTCGTCTGCATCGTCGAGGGCGTCCCCGCCGGTCTCCCGCTCCACCGCGAGCAGATCGACGCCGAGCTCGCACGGCGCCAGCAGGGGTACGGCCGTGGGCGCCGCATGCAGATCGAGAAGGACACGATCGAGCTCCTCTCGGGGGTGCGGGCGGGGGAGACGCTCGGGTCGCCGATCGCGATGGTCGTCCACAATCGCGACTGGAAGAACTGGCAGGAGATCATGTCGGCCGAGCGGCTTCCCGACGAGGCGCCCGGCGCCGCGCGCAAGCGCGTCGTCACGCGGCCGCGCCCCGGTCACGCGGACCTGAGCGGGATGCTGAAGTACGATCGCACGGATGGACGCGACATCCTCGAGCGCGCGTCGGCGCGCGAGACGACGGCGCGCGTCGCCGCCGGCGCGATCTGCAAGCGCCTCCTCGACGAGCTGGGGATCCGGATCGGCAGCCACGTCGTGCACCTCGGGGGGATCGACGCCACGGTGCCGGAGGCGCTCCCCGACGACCTGAACGCCGTCGCCGACCGGTCGCCGCTCCGCACCCTCGACGGCGAGGCGGAGGCGCGGATGATCGCGCTCATCGACGAGACCAAGCGCGCCGGCAACACCCTGGGCGGGATCTGCGAGGTCGTCTGCACCGGACTCCCCGTCGGCCTGGGCTCGCACGTCTCGTGGGATCGGAAGCTCGACGGCCGGCTCGCCCAGGCGCTCATGTCGATCCATGCCGTGAAGGGGGTCGAGATGGGGCTCGGCTTCGGGAGCGCGCGCGTCCCCGGCTCGCAGGTGCACGACGAGATCTACCGGGATCCCGCCCGCACGCGGACGGGGCGGGTGGCGCGGCGCACCAACCGCGCGGGCGGGCTCGAGGGGGGGATCACCACCGGGGAGCCGCTCGTCGTCCGCGTCGCGATGAAGCCGATCGCCACCCTCATGCGCCCGCTGGGGACGGTCGAGCTCACGACGGGCGGGCCGGCGTCCGCGGTCGCCGAGCGGAGCGACGTGACCGCCGTCCCGGCGATGGGGGTGATCGCGGAGGCGATGGTCGCGTTCGTGCTCGCGCAGGCGATGCTGGAGAAGTTCGGCGGCGATTCGCTCGGCGAGCTGCGCTCCAATCTCGAGGGGTATCTCGCGCGCATCGGGACGCGCCTCCCCGGGTGAGCGGCCCCCCGCCGCACCTGGTGCTCGTGGGGCTGCCGGGGGTCGGGAAGACGACCGTCGGCCGGCTGGCCGCGGCCCGGCTCGGGATGGGCTTCCTCGACTTCGACGAGGAGATCGAGCGCCGCGAGGGGTTGACGGTGTCGCGAATCTTCAGCGAGCGCGGGGAGCGGCACTTCCGGGCCCTCGAGCGGGCGCTGACGGCGGAGCTGCGACGTCATCCGGTGGCGATGATCCTCGCCCCCGGTGGCGGGTGGATCGAGAACCCCGACGTGGTCGCGCTGCTGCGCCCGCCAGCCAGGCTCGTCTATCTCCGGGCATCGCCGCACACCGTCCTCGATCGGCTGGGGGCGGGGCGGGCCGATCGACCGCTGCTGGCGGGTGCCGATCCGGCGGGGGCGCTCGAGCGGCTGTACGAGCGACGCCGAGCACTATATGAAGGGGCCGATCACGTGCTGGACACGGAACTCCTTGGCGTTGAAAAGGTTATGGACGCACTCGCCGAGCTTGTCACGGTTGGCGGGGCGGGGTAGGTTGACGATCGACCCTCGCCGGACCGCTCCGGAACTCGGCGGGTACCGAAGGACATCATGACATTTCGCGTATTGGGGCCTCACGAGCGCGGACGGTTCGCGCCGGAGGCCTGGGGACATCTGCTCGCGCTGAACGGCTCGGGGGCGCTGAACGCCGCCGAGCTCGAGCACATCATCGAGCGAGCGCTACTACAGATCGACGGCCGCATCGCCCTGGACGATCTCCGCGCCCTCATCGAGGGGGCGGGGCTCGAGCCCCGGGGACGGTCGTCGGACCAACAGACGGTGCACTGATGGCGGCCAGCAAGCGAACGGCGGCGAAGGCGGGCGCCAGGCGGGCGGCGACGAAGGGGCGCGCCACCGCGAAGGCGGCGAGCCGGCGCACCGCCAGGGACAGCTACGAGGAGTATCCGGGGGGCGAGGCGCCGGCCGCGGGCGGCCAGGCCGCGCTCGTCATCGTCGAGTCGCCGGCCAAGGCGAAGACGATCGGGAAGTATCTCGGGCGCGGCTACCGGGTGAAGGCGACCGTCGGCCACATCATGGATCTCCCGGAGAAGAAGCTGGGGATCGACGTGGACCGCGGCTTCGAGCCCGACCTCGTGCCGATCCCGGGGAAGGAGAAGACGATCGCCGAGCTCAAGGCGGCGGCGAAGGAGGCGCGTGAGGTCCTGATCGCGACCGACCCCGATCGCGAGGGGGAGGCGATCGCGTATCACGTCGCCGACCAGGTGCGCCCGAAGCGTGGCGCGTCCGCGGTGCCGATCCGCCGCGTCCTCTTCCACGAGATCACGAAGGACGCCGTGCAGCGCGCGGTGGCGCAGGCCGGCGAGATCGACGAGCGGAAGGTGGAGGCGCAGCAGGCGCGCCGCGTCCTCGACCGCCTCGTCGGCTACAAGGCGAGCCCCCTCCTCTGGAAGACGGTGAAGAAGGGGCTGTCCGCGGGGCGGGTGCAGACCGTCGCCTTGCGGCTGATCGTCGAGCGCGAGCGGGAGATCCGCGCCTTCAAGCCGACCGAGTACTGGAGCGTCGTCGCGACGCTCGAGAAGGAGGGGCAGCGCTTCACGGCGAAGCTCCACCAGATCGACGGGAAGAAGCTGGAGATCGGGAGCGAGGCGGCGGCCACCCGCGTCCTCGACGACCTGCGCGCGCGCGCCGCGACGTACCCGAAGCTGCGCGCGGGCGACTGGGCGCCGTTCCCGGTGACCGAGGTCAAGCGGCGCGAGCGGCGGAAGAACCCCGCGGCGCCGTTCACCACCTCGACGCTGCAGCAGGAGGCCGCGAAGAAGCTCGGCTTCGGCTCCAAGCGCACGATGCGGCTGGCGCAGGATCTCTACGAGGGGATCGAGCTGGGGAACGAGGGCGCGGTCGGCCTCATCACCTACATGCGTACCGACTCGACGCGCGTGGCGGAGAGCGCGGCGCTGCAGGCGCGCGAGTACCTCCGCGTGCTGTTCGGCCAGGAGTTCCTCGCCGCGGGGCCGCAGCTCTACGGCGATTCCAAGAAGGCGAACACGCAGGACGCGCACGAAGGGGTGCGGCCGACCGACCCGTCGCGCCGTCCCGAGGACGTCAAGCGCTACCTGAGCGCGGACCAGTTCAAGCTCTATCAGCTCGTGTGGCAGCGCTTCATGGCGTCGCAGATGGCGCCGGCGGTGTTCGACACGACGACGGTGGACTTCGATCTCGGCCGCTATCTGTTCCGGAGCACCGGCTCGATCATCAAGTTCCAGGGCTTCCTCGCGCTCTATCGCGAGGCGCGCGAGGAAGGCGAGCATCGCGCCCTCGAGGACGAGCAGGCGCTCCCGTCGATGGAGCAGGGGGAGGAGGTGCCGGTGCGCGACGTCACGCCCAACCAGCACTTCACCGAGCCGCCGCCGCGCTTCAGCGAGGCGAGCCTCGTCAAGGAGCTGGAGCGGTTGGGGATCGGGCGTCCGTCCACCTACGCCTCGATCATCTCCGTGCTCGTCGATCGGCGCTACGTGAACCTCGAGCAGCGGCGCTTCTTCCCCACCGAGCTCGGTGAGACGGTAGAGAAGGTGATGGTTAAGCAGTTCCCCGACGTCTTCAACGCCGGCTTCACTGCGCAGATGGAGGAGGAGCTGGACAAGATCGAGGAGGGGGCGCTGCACTGGCAGCAGGTCCTCGGCGATTTCTACGGCCCCTTCGCCAAGTCGCTCGGCAACGTGAAGCTCGACGCGCTGATCGCCGAGGCGCACGATCTGAGCGCCGTCGCCAAGGAGAAGTGCCCGGAGTGCGGCGGGCGGCTCGTCCCGCGCGGCGGCTTCTTCGGCCCCTATCTCGCCTGCGAGAACAACCCGAAGAGCTGCAAGTACACGCGGCCGCTCAAGGGGGAGAAGGCGAAGCCGGTGATGACGGAGCACAAGTGTCATCTCTGCGGCGCGCCGATGGTGATCCGGCAGAGCCGCAACGGCCAGTTCCTCGGGTGCAGCACCTTCCCGAAGTGCCGCGGCACCCGCTCGATGCCGACGGGCGTCTTCTGCCCGAAGGACGGCGGCGAGCTGGTGGAGAAGCGGTCGCGCAAGCGCGGCACCGCCTTCTACGCCTGCTCCAACGAGGACTGCGACTTCGTCGTGTGGAACAAGCCCGTGCCGGAGAAGTGCCCGGAGTGCGGCTACGTCGGCGCGGAGGCCAAGTTCACCAAGACCCGCGGCGACCACCGCAAGTGCCTCAAGTGCGGCAACGAGTGGGACGTGGAGGGGGCGGGGGCAGAGGAAGTCAGTTTGACGGCGTGATGGGCGGTTTGACGGTGTGACGGTTTGTGAGCTTGACAGTTTGACAGCGGTGAGAAACGGCGTCGTCAGGAGAGAGCTCCTCTGACGACGCCGTTCTCTTACCGCTGGCAAGCTGTCACGCTGTCACGCTGCGACCAGCAGTTCCCTCGCCTTCGCTCGGGATGACAGCCCTGCCGTCAATCCGTCAAACCATCCGTCACTATATTCCCTCCATGTCCCAAGCAGTCCACATCATCGGCGGCGGTCTCGCCGGGTCCGAGGCGGCGTGGCAGCTCGCCGAGCGCGGGCACGGCGTGGTGCTGCACGAGATGCGCCCGGTGCGCGCGACGCCGGCGCACCAGACCGACCGACTCGCGGAGCTCGTCTGCTCCAACACCTTCAAGAGCACCGAGACGAGCAACGCGCACGGGCTGCTGAAGGCGGAGATGCGGCTCCTCGGCTCGCTCATCCTCTGGGCCGCCGATCGGGCGCGGGTCCCCGGGGGGAGCGCGCTCACCGTGGATCGCGAGCGCTTCGCGCGGGCGGTGGAGGATCGGATCGCCGCGCATCCCCGCATCACCGTGGTGCGCGACGAGGTGACCGAGCTGCCGGAGCCCGGCATCGTCGCGACCGGGCCGCTGACCTCCGAGGCGCTCACCCGCACCATCCAGCAGCGGTTGGGCGTCGACTCCCTCGCCTTCTACGACGCGATCGCCCCGATCGTCGCCGGCGACTCGATCGACACCAGCATCGCCTTCCGCGCGAGCCGCTGGGGGAAGGAGACGCTGGCCGGCGCGGGCGAGGAGGGAGCGTATCTGAACTGCCCGATGTCGCGCGACGAGTACGACGCGTTCCTCGACGCGCTGACGGCGGCCGATCAGTACGCGGGACAGGCGTTCGATCCCGTCCCCTACTTCGAGGGGTGCATGCCCGTCGAGGAGATGGCGAAACGCGGGCGCGACACGCTGCGGTTCGGGCCGATGAAGCCGGTCGGGCTGCGCGATCCCCGCACCGGGCGCCGTCCGTGGGCGGTCGTGCAGTTGCGGATGGAGGACGCCGAGGGGCGCATGTGGAATCTCGTCGGCTTCCAGACGCGGATGCGGACGGGCGAGCAGCAGCGCATCCTGCGGATGATCCCCGGGCTCGCGGAAGCGGAGTTCCTGCGGTGGGGGTCGATCCACCGCAACTCGTACATCAACGCGCCGGCCGCGCTCTCGCCGCATCTCGCGCTGCGCGACGCGCCGACGACGCTGTTCGCGGGACAGCTGACCGGCGTGGAGGGGTATACCGAGAGCTCGGCAACCGGCCTCCTCGCGGGGATCAACCTCGCGCGGCTCCTCGCCGGTGACGCGCCGGCGCTCCCGCCGACCACGACGATGCTCGGTGCGCTCTACCGCTACCTGCGCGACGCCGACCCGGCGCACTTCCAGCCCATGAACGCGAACTTCGGGCTGGTGGACGCGCTCCCGAGCGCGCCGAAGGACAAGATCGAGCGCAAGCAGGCGATGGCCGACCGTGCGCTCGCGGCGATGCAGGCGTGGCGGGAGGAGCTGGCACTGGACGCGGTGGCGCCGTGACGCGGCGTCGATCGCGCGGCGACGAACCGTCTTCTTCATTGGGGGGCCCCCCCCAACGACAAGATCGTCCACGAGCGGCGACGACGCGTCACCGTTCGAGCGCCGCCGACGCCGAACCATCGCCTGGCGACGAGGCGCCGCTCCATCACGAAGTCCGCGACTACCTCGAGCACCTCGCCAAGGAGCGCGACGTCTCGCCGCACACCGTCAGCGCCTACGAGCGCGACCTGCGCGAGTTCACCGGCTTCCTTGCCGCCTATCACGGGACGGACGCGTGGAGCTGGGAAGGGGTGGACCGGCTCACCATGCGCGGCTTTCTCGGCCACCTCGCGCGCCGCGGACTCGCGCGCCGCTCCATCGCCCGCACTCTCTCCGCCGTGCGCAGCTTCTATCGGTGGCTCCACCGCAACGAGATGGTCGAGTCGAATCCCGCGCGCGCCGTGGGGGCGCCGAAGCTCGAGAAGCATCTGCCCGGCTACCTCGATCGCGCGCAGGTCGACGCGCTCTTCCAGATGGCGGAAGTGCGCGCCTGGGAGGGACGCTTCGAGGACGTGCGCAACCTCGCGATCCTCGAGCTGTTCTACTCGACCGGGATGCGCCTGTCCGAGCTTCAGGGGCTCAGCCGGATCGACGTCGATCTCGTCACGCAGCAGGTCAAGGCGCGCGGCAAGGGGCGCAAGGAACGGATCATCCCCGTCGGGGATCGCGCTGCGCTCGCACTCCGGAACTACGAGGCCAAGCGCGACGAGCTGATCCGGCAGATCGGCCCCCGTGCCGACCGGCGTGCCTTCTTCCTCGGACGGACCGGACGCCGACTGGGCGCGCGCGCGATCCAGAACGCGGTGACCGACTTCCTGAGCCGGCTGGACGAGGACGCGGGGCTGAGCACCCACTCGCTGCGCCACACCTTCGCCACCCACATGCTCGACGCGGGTGCCGATCTGCGCGCCGTGCAGGAGCTGCTCGGCCATGCCTCGGTGAGCACGACGCAGATCTACACCCACACGAGCGTGGAACGCCTGAAGCAGGTCTACCAGAAGGCGCACCCGCGAGCGTAGCGCCCGCGTCGGGATCGCGCACCGCGTTTCCGCCCTTGCGCGGTTGGGACGTCCGCGGAAAGCAGCGGACATCCGCGGATTCCGGTCCGCTGGGGAGGCGAGGCCGCGCGCCGAACGAGATCCGCGGAGATCGCCGTGCACATCCGCGTGAATCCCCTCCCCGTGAGACCGGCCCCCGCGTACGCTGCCCGGAGACGGCGCCCATGCGTCGCCGGTCGCGCGCCGCGTCGCGCTCGCGTCGCGCCTCCCGGCGGTGGCCACCCTCGGTGACCGGCACGATTCTGGAATTGGGCTGGGGCGATGCGCCTCGAGATGATCCCCCTCGTCGCCGGTGGCCTGGTCGCCCTACTCGGGCTCCTCCTCCTGCTCGACGCCTGGCTCCCCGACTACACGCTCGTGCGGCGCGAGCGTCGGCGGCGTGCCCGGCGGGAGCGCAGCCGGGGCGGGGAGGCGATGATCGGGCTCGGGCTGCTCGGCATGGCCGGCGCATTTCTGGGGCTCGACGTGTGGCGGTACCGGATCGTCGCCGCGCTCGCTGGGACGGCGCTCCTGCTCCTGGGTATGTTTCGCAGTCGCGCGTACCTGAGCGAGGTCCTCCGGTTCCGGGGCGCGAGCCGCCGCGCCGATCCACCCATCGATCGGGGGCCGGTTCCTCCCGGCCCACCCGGGCCGGACCGGGCGCGCGAACGCGTTCGATGAAGCCTCGTTTCCGCCCGAGCCCGGCGGGGCGACTGTCCGCGACCTGACGACGGGGGAGCTTCAGCCCGCCCTGCTCACCCCCCCCCGCCCCTAGCCGAGCGACGGGGGGCAGGAAGCGCGCGGCGGCGTGTATCTTCTCCGCATGACTCTTCCGAAGATCCGCGCTACGACCATCCTCGCCGTCCGCCGCGACGGCCGCCTCGCCCTCGGCGGCGACGGCCAGGTGACGGTGGGCGAGACCGTGATGAAGTCGAACGCCAACAAGGTGCGCGCCATCCAGGGCGGCAAGGTGCTCACCGGGTTCGCCGGGGCCGTCGCCGACGCGATGACCCTCTTCGAGAAGTTCGAGGAGAAGCTGGACCGGTTTCCCGACAACCTTCCGCGCGCCGTCGTCGAGCTGGCCAAGGAGTGGCGGAGCGACCGCGTGCTGCGCCGGCTCGAGGCGATGCTCATCGTCGCGAACGCCTCGCATTCCTTCGTGATCTCCGGTACCGGCGAGATCATCGAGCCGGAGGACGGCGTCGTCGCGATCGGCTCCGGCGGCTCCTATGCGCTCGCCGCCGCGCGCGCGCTGGTGGCGAACACCGAGCTCTCGCCGAGGGACATCGTCGAGCGCGCGCTGCGCATCGCCGGCGAGATCTGCGTGTACAGCAACACCAACATCACGGTCCTGGAAACGACCTAGGGATTCGGTGCTCGGCGCTCGGTGCTCGGTGGTGCCAGGAGCCGACCGAGCGCCGAGCACCGAGCACCGAGTGCCTGCACATGCCCAGCAATCGTACCGAGCAAGCCATCGCCCGCCTCGCCGATCTCACGCCGCGGCAGATCGCGGCGGAGCTCGACCGCTACATCGTCGGCCAGGCGGACGCGAAGAAGGCCGTCGCCATCGCGCTGCGCAACCGTTGGCGGCGGCAGCGCGCGCCCGAGGGGATTCGCGCCGAGATCTCGCCCAACAACATCATCCTCATCGGCCCGACCGGGGTGGGGAAGACGGAGATCGCGCGTCGGCTCGCGAAGCTCGCGAGCGCCCCGTTCATCAAGGTCGAGGCGTCGAAGTTCACCGAGGTGGGCTACGTCGGCCGCGACGTCGAGGGGATGGTGCGCGACCTCGTCGAGAGCGCGATCGACATGGTGCGCACCGAGCGCGAGGCCGAGGTCGATGACCTCGCGCACGAGCGCGTGGACGAGCGGCTCCTCGACCTCCTCCTCCCCAAGCCGCCGGCGGCGGAGCCGAAGGGGGGCGAGGAGAAGGCGGGAGAGGGGGACGCCGCGAGCATCTTCCTCGTCTCCTCCGGCGGCTCGGTGACGCAGGAGCGCTCCGCCGCCGCGGGCGCCAGCGAGGCGGACGAGCGCTACCGGCGCACGCGCGAGAAGCTCAAGCAGCTGCTCCTCGACGGGCAGCTCGAGCAGCGGGAGGTCGAGGTCGAGGTGACGCCCAGCCGCCCGGGCTTCGACCTGTTCGCGGCGCCCGGCGGCGCGCCGGAAGGGATGGAGAACTTCACCGAGATGCTCTCGGAGATGATGCCGAAGCGCCGCAAGAAGCGGACGGTGAAGGTGGCCGAGGCGCGGCGGATCCTCATCGAGCAGGAGTACGAGAAGCTCGTCGACATGGAGGACGTCACCGCGGACGCCCTCGAGCGCGTCGAGAAGCTGGGGATCATCTTCCTCGACGAGATCGACAAGATCGCGGGGGAGCGCTCGCAGATGGGCGGCCCCGACGTGTCGCGCGAGGGGGTGCAGCGCGACCTCCTGCCGATCGTCGAAGGGTCGAACGTGCAGACGAAGTACGGGCTGGTGAAGACGGACGGCATCCTCTTCATCGCCGCCGGCGCCTTTCACGTCTCCAAGCCGAGCGATCTCATTCCCGAGCTGCAGGGGCGGTTCCCGATCCGGGTGGAGCTCAAGCCGCTGACCGAGGCGGATTTCGTCCGCATCATGACCGAGCCGGAGAACGCGCTCACCAAGCAGTACGCGGCGCTGGTGGCGGCCGAGCAGGCGTCGCTCACCTTCACCGAGGACGGGGTGGCGGAGATCGCGCGCACGGCGGCGCAGCTCAACGTGCGCATGGAGAACATCGGCGCGCGGCGGCTGCACACCGTGATGACCTCCCTCCTCGAGGACATCCTCTTCGACCTCCCCGACCGGGGGACCGCGCCGATCGTGATCGACGCCGCCGTCGTGCGCGACCGGCTCAAGGCGATCGTGGAGGACGAGGACCTGCGGAAGTATATTCTGTGATGCCCTCCGACTTCCTCAACATCTCCGACTTCGGGCGCGACGAGCTCGTCGCCCTGCTGGCGCTCGCCGACCGGATGCGCCGCCGCGAGTACGACGCGAAGCCGCTCGCCGGCAAGACGCTCGGCATGATCTTCATGAAGGCGTCCACGCGGACGCGCGTGTCGTTCGAGGTCGGGGTCTTCCAGCTCGGCGGCTACGCGCTCTTCCTCTCGCCGCGCGACGTCCAGCTCGGGCGCGGGGAGCCGGTGCGCGACACGGCGCGGGTGCTCTCGCGCTACCTGGACGGCATCATGATCCGCACCTTCGCCCACGCCGAGGCGGAGGAGCTCGCGCGCTACGCGGACGTGCCGGTGATCAACGGGCTGACCGATCTCGCGCACCCCTGCCAGGTGCTCGCCGACCTGCTCACCATGTACCAGCACCTCGGTGGATGGGAGGGGCGGCGCGTGGCGTGGATCGGCGACGGGAACAACATGGCCAACTCGTGGCTCGACGCCGCGCGCGTCCTCGGCTTCGAGCTCGTGCTGGCCTGCCCGGAAGGCTACGATCCCGATCCCGGCTTCCTCGCGCGGGCGCAGGCGGCGGCGTCGGTGCGGCTGGTGCGCGATCCGCGCGAGGCGGTGGAGGGGGCGCACGTCGTCAACACCGACGTGTGGACGTCGATGGGGCAGGAGGAGGAGCAGGCGGAGCGCGAGCGGGCGTTCGCGGGCTACTGCGTGGACGACGCGCTGATGGCGCGCGCCGCGTCCGACGCGATCTTCCTCCACTGCCTCCCCGCGCATCGCGGCGAGGAGGTGAGCGAGTCCGTGCTCGAGGGGCGGCACAGCCGGGTGTGGGACGAGGCGGAGAACCGCCTCCACGTCCAGAAGGCGGTGATGGCCGTGCTCATGGGCGGCGAGCCGCTGGTGCATCCGCTCCTGCGCCCGTCTCGGGAGCCTGTCCAGAGCCCGCTGGCGAGTGGCTGAGCGCCCCGCGCGCGGCGAGCGCGCGCCGGACTTCGAGGCGCTGACCGACGAGGGGACGCCGCTCCGCCTCTCCTCCCTGCGCGGCCGGCCGGTGGTGCTCTACTTCTACCCGAAGGATTCGACGCCGGGGTGCACGCTCGAGGCGTGCAGCTTCCGCGACGCCTTCCCGCGCTTCGAGTCGCTCGACGCCGTCGTCCTCGGCGTGAGCCCGGACTCGGTGCGCCGGCATGCGAACTTCAAGCGCCGATTCGATCTCCCCTTCACCCTGATCGCCGACGTCGATCACGCCGTGGCGGAGCGCTACGGCGTCTGGGTCGAGAAGCGCCTCTTCGGACACCGCTACATGGGCGTCGCGCGCACGACCTTCCTCATCGGCGCCGACGGGCGCGTGCTCCGCGTGTGGGACAAGCTGAACGTGCTGACGCACGCGGCCGAGGTGGCGGAGGCGCTGCACGGGCGCCAGCGGTAGGGGACGGTTCGGTCGCCCGCGGCACGCCCCATGCCCCAACTCTGCGTCGATCGATCCACCGACCGCGCAGAGGCGAGCACGATGGTGAGCGACGTGACCCGGAAGAACCGCGACCGCGGGACCTCGACCGAGAAGAAGCTCGACGACCTGTACGAGCTCATCGACGGCATCGAGGTCTGCATGATGACGACCCGGCGCGCCGACGGCCATCTGGTCACGCGGCCGATGCAGGTGCAGGAGCGCACGAGCGGCACCGATCTCTGGTTCGTGACCGACCTGGAGACGCACAAGCTCGACGAGCTGCTCACCGACCCGCACGTCAATCTCGCGTTCTACCACAACCGCACGCGCGAGTGGGTGTCGGTGAGCGGCACGGCGATCGTCTCCCGCGACGAGCGCCTCATCGATGCGCTCTACAAACCGGACTGGAAGGCCTGGTTCCCCCAGCAGGACGCGCAGCGCGACGGCGGTCCCCGCGATCCGCGCATCGCCCTCATCCTCGTGGAGGCGCACTCCGTCACCTACTTCAAGAGCACGAGGTCGCGCCCGGTCGTCCTGTTCGAAGTGGTCAAGGCGCGGCTCACCGGCGAGGCGCCGAAGCTGGGCGAGGAGCGTCGGCTGGGGATCCGGGAGATCGAGAAGGCGCAGCGGCTGGAGCAGGAGGGGCGCACGCCCTAGAAACCGTCTGGGCCGCGGTCCATATTTCGGCCCATGACCTCCACCACTGCCGCGCCACCGCTCAAGCGCACGCCCTTCCACGACATCCACGCCGCGCTGGGGGCGAAGCTCGTCCCCTTCGCCGGCTACGAGATGCCCGTCCAGTACCCGACCGGGATCACCGCCGAGCACAAGGCGGTCCGCGAGCGTTGCGGGCTGTTCGACGTCTCGCACATGGGCGAGTTCATCGTGCGCGGCGCCGGTGCGGTCGACTTCGTCAATTACGTCACGACGAACGACGTGGCGAAGCTCGCCGTCGGACAGGTGCACTACTCCACCATCCTCAACGAGCGCGGCACGATCGAGGACGACTGCCTCGTCTATCGGTTCGCCGACCGGCTGATGATGGTCGTGAACGCCTCGAACAAGGACAAGGACCTCGCCCACATCTCGACGCAGCTCGGCCGCTTCGACGCGACGCTCGAGGATGTGAGCGAGTCGATGGCGCTCCTCGCCCTGCAGGGGCCGGAGGCGGCGGAGATCCTGCAGCCGTTGACCGACGTCGATCTCTCGGCGATCGGGTACTACCACTTCGCCGAGGGGACGGTGGCCGGAGTGCCGTGTCTCGTGTCGCGCACCGGATACACGGGAGAGGACGGCTTCGAGCTGTACTTCGACGTGGGCACCCCCGGGGAGCCGTCGCCCGAGACGCGGGCGCGCACGCTGTGGGACGCCCTCCTCGGGACCGGCCGCGTCACGCCGTGCGGGCTCGGCGCGCGCGACTCGCTCCGGCTCGAGATGGGGATGGCGCTCTACGGCAACGACATCGACGACACCACGACGCCGCTCGAGGCGAACCTCGGCTGGCTCGTGAAGCTCGGGAAGGGCGACTTCGTCGGCCGGCAGGCGCTCGTGGCGCAGAAGGCGCAGGGGGTGCCGCGCAAGCTCGTCGGCTTCACGACCACCGAGCGCGCCTTCCCGCGTCACGGCTATCCGGTGTTCCACGACGGACAGCCGAGCGGCGTCGTCTGCAGTGGCACGATGAGCCCGACGCTGGGGATCCCGATCGGGACCTGCTACCTCCCGACCGCCGCCGCGAAGGAGGGGACCGCGTTCGAGATCGAGATCCGCGGCAAGCGCGTCCCCGCGACCGTGGTGAAGATGCCGTTCTACAAGGACGGATCGCATCTCTAGTGCGCCTCGCGATTCTCACCGTCTCCGACGCCGGAGCGCGAGGTGAGCGGGTGGACACCTCGGGCGATGCCGTCGCCGCGTGGGCGAGCGCGCGCGGCGACACCGTCGTCGCGCGCGCCCTCGTCCCCGACGAGAGCGTGGCGATCGTGCGGCGGCTCGTCGCGTGGTGCGACTGCGACGCGGCGGATCTCGTGCTGACCACCGGCGGCACCGGGCTGTCCGCCCGCGACGTCACCCCCGAGGCGACGACGGCCGTGATCGAGCGCGAGGCCGCCGGGCTCGTGGAGCGCATCCGCGTCTCGGCGCTCGAGCGCGTCCCGCGCGCTGCGCTGTCGCGCGCCGTCGCGGGCGTGCGGCATCGCACGCTGATCGTGAACCTCCCCGGATCGACCGCCGGCGTGCGCGATGCGCTGGCGGCGCTCGACCCCGTCGTGGCGCATGCGGTGGCGGTGCTGCGGGGGACGGTCACCGAGCATGCGCCGGGCGCCACGGCGCCCGCCGAGGTCGGGGCGCCATGAGCCAGGTTCTGATCACGCTCACCGACGTCGAGCCGGCGGTCCGCCTGAACGCGCGCCTCGAAGCCGACGACATCACCACGGCGGTCGTCTCCCCGCTCGACGACCTGCGCGCGGCGATCGTGCGCGAGAAGCCCGACGTGCTCGTGTTCACCGGCGCGATCACCGACGCGGCGACGCTGACGATCGTGCGCGAGCAGCTGTGGGGCGGCGCGTCGTCGATCGGCTTGTCGGACATCGCCGAGCCGGAGCACCTCGACCGCGTGCGGGGGATGGGGTACGCGGAGGTGTTCGCCAAGCCGGTGAATCCCGCCGAGGTCGCCGCCGGGGTGAAGCGGGCGCTCGAGCGCCGGCGGCTCCAGCAGATCACGGGGCTCTTCGGGGAGAGCGAGGCGCTGCGCGAGGTGCTGGTGCAGGTCGAGCAGATGGCGCCCGTCTCGAGCACGGTGCTGATCGAGGGGGAGAGCGGCACGGGGAAGGAGCTGGTCGCCCGCGCGCTCCATCGCCTGAGCCCCCGGCGGAACCGCCCGTTCATCGCCGTGAACGTCGGCGCGCTCCCCGAGACGCTGCTGGAGAGTGAGCTGTTCGGCCACGAGAAGGGGGCGTTCACCGGGGCCGCCGAGCGGCGGCTCGGCCGGTTCGAGCTCGCGAACTCGGGGACGATCTTCCTCGACGAGATCGGCGAGGTGCCGCCGTCCACCCAGGTCAAGCTGCTCCGCGTCCTGGAGGAGCGGGAGCTGACGCGGCTCGGCGGCACGGCGCCGATCCCGGTGGACGTCCGCGTGATCGCGGCGACCAACCGGCCGCTGCGCGAGCACGTGGAAGAGGGGAGCTTCCGCTCCGACCTGTACTACCGGCTGAACGTGCTGCGCATCTACCTGCCACCGTTGCGCCAGCGGCCGCAGGACATCCCGCTCCTCGTGCGCCGGTTCATCCAGGAGTTCTCGCGCGAGCACGATCGCCCGTTCCACGGAGTGAGCGCCGAGGCGATGCAGCTGCTGGCGTCGTATGCCTGGCCGGGGAACGTCCGCGAGCTGCGGAACCTGATCGAGAGCATGGTGGTGCTCTCGCCGGGGCACGAGATCCAGCCGGCCGACCTTCCGCTGCAGATCCGGGGGGAGTCCACGCGGCAACAATTGCCGGTGCACATCGGGCCGGTGGTGCGCGGGCAGGCGCAGGCGGAGGGGCGGGAGCTCGAGTTCATCCTGCGGAGCATCCTGGAGCTCAAGCTCCAGGTGGAGGAGCTGCGCCGCCAGGTCGGGGAGGAGCGCGAACACCGGGACCGGTTCATCGGCGAGGTCTCGGCGCCGATGGCGGGGGCGCTGAACGGCGCGGGGGGAGGGGTGGTGGGGGCGATCGAGCCGCGTGACGCAACGCCCCCTCCGAACGTCGTAGTTGTGACGGCGGGCACCAAGATGTCCGAGGTCGAGCGGGCGATGATCGAGGCGACCCTGCGGGAGACGCGGGGTAACCGTCGACGGGCCGCGGAGTTGCTCGGCATCGGGGAGCGCACGCTGTATCGGAAGATCAAGGAATATCGGGTGCAGGAGGCCGAGTATTCGCTTGACTAGGGTGTCCAGGCTCAACAGATTGGACGCCCTGCCTCAAGCCGGGTCTGAAGCTTCTGCTCCCTCCCCGCCGACCCGCCAGCGTGCCGCCGTACTTCGTCGACGTCCCTGCCGCGCGAACTCCGCGTTCGAATCCCGCCGTTGGAGCAGACGTGAGCCTCCCGAACGTGACCTCTTCGCCGCCCGTGCCCGAGTCCTCACCGATCGCGGGCAGCGTTCTCCCCATCCAGCGGGCGGAGGAGCTCCTGCTCACCCTCCCCGGTGTGATCTCGGCGCGCATCATGGCCGATTCGACGGGCGCGGTGGAGGAGATTCACGTGCTCACGTCGGATGCCGTGTCTCCGAAGCAGACGGTGCGCAACATCGAGAGCGCGCTGATCGCGCATCTCGGGATGCGGGTGAGCCACAAGAAGATCTCCGTCGCGATGACGTCGGAGGCGAGCGGGCCGCGGCCGCGCTACACGTCGGGCGCGCACGCGGTGATCGAGCGGCTGTCGGTGCCCAAGGGGGTGCCGGCGCACCCCGAGCCGGCGCCCGCGCCCGCGCCGACGCCGACGTCGGTGCCGGTGGTGGCGGGGGCGAACTCGCCGCGACGCGCCCTGTACTTCGAGGACATCGAGATTCGCCGCTCGCGCACGCGCGGGGTGTTGGTCCGGGTCAGCCTCAAGAAGGGGGACGAGGAGTTCGTCGGCGAGGCCGAAGGGATGGAGAGCGACCGCATCCGGGTGGAGCTGGCGGCGCGCGCGACGCTGGCGGCGATCGCGGCGAGCGGCGAGACGCGCGCGTTCGCGCTCGAGGGCTATCGGATGCTGGACGCGTTCGAGCGGGAGTTCGTGTTCGTCGGCGTGACGATCCGGGCGGGGCGTGAGACGCTGCTGCTGACGGGGAGCGCCGAGGTGCGGGAGAGTGCGGAGACGGCGAGTGTGCTCGCCGTGCTGGATGCGACGAATCGCTGGCTGGCGTTCACGCGCTGAGGGCGCGTCCAGACGGGCGATCGGGACGAGGAAGTGTACGAGGCGTCGGCTGCTCGTGAGCGGATGCGATGACGATGCTGGCCACGTAGTTCCCACCTTCAGGTCGAGACGACCGGCCACGGACTGACAACGGACTGACCCCCCTCCCTCGTGAAGCGAAGACGAGCGGAGGGCCCATGTAGTACGAGCGGAGCCACCTACACATGGTAGCACCGGTAGCAGGATCGCCGGTGACTCCTCAAAAGGGGGTGACGCCCGATGGACTTCTTCCTCAGCATTTTTAGCGCCGTTTTCGGCGGTTGGACGGTTTGGACCTGAGGAACGGGGGATGGGGGGCAGCTCTCCACTGTGATGAACTCCCGCACACGCAATTTCGTCTACACGGTTGCCGTCGCCGCCCTGCTAATGGTGGCTGCGGCGAAGCTGCTTACGGATCCGATCGGAGATCGATCGGCCGTGGCAGTCTTGCTGCTGTGTGGACTGGCGATGGCGGCAGACGCGTTCGTCTATCTACTACCCAACTCCGCGAGCGGGTCGGTCGCGTTTGTAGCCTACCTCTCCGCGGTAATTCTTGCACCGACGTTTGAGACGGCGGTGGCCGTCGTAGTCGCTCGATTGCTGGTGGAACTGCCGCAGCGGCGCGAGATCCTCAAGAAGGTTTTCAATGTCGCTCAGTATGGAGTGACTGTCTCACTCGCCGTGATGGTGTTCGATGCACTCGGAGGCGTCCCGCTTCTGCAGTTGCACGACTCCACCTTGCTTAGTGCAACGACGAGATCGGGCCTTCCAGCCGTTGCCGCCTTTGTGGCGTCGCTTATTGCCAACAATCTGCTAATCACGATTGTTCTGGCCCTTAGTACGGCGAAGAGTCCCCTGCGAGTTTTCTATGAGACGAAGCTCCCAACACTCGGGATCGATCTTCTCGCAGCTCCGGTAATTTTCATCTTTGCTTGGGCCTACGCGGTGTATGGCGCCATCGCCGCGCTTGCCCTGTGGGTGCCAGTACTCGGATTCCGACAGCTAAATCGGACGAATCTTGAGCTTGAGCAGGTTAACCGTGAGCTTCTCCAGCTCATGGTGAAGTCGATCGAGGCGAGAGATCCCTACACGTCTGGTCATTCGAGGCGAGTGCAGGAGTATGCCACAATTATCGCGCGAGGGCTCAAGCTGCCCGAGCGTGAAATCGATCGAATCAGCCAAGCGGCGCTGCTGCATGACGTCGGAAAGATCAACGAGAAGTATCATCCAATTCTGACCAAACCGGATCGCCTTTCAAAGGAAGAGTGGGCGATTATGAAGGAACATCCGGTCGATGGTGCCAATCTCGTGGGAACCATGACGCGCCTGCGGCATCTGATCCCTGCGATTCGACATCATCACGAGAATTGGGACGGAACGGGATATCCAGACGGGATTGCCGGTGAGCAGATCCCTCTCGATGCGCGAATCATCGCGGTCGCAGATACCATTGATGCAATGAGCTCGGAGAGGCCGTATCGGCCTGGGCTCAGCCCAGAACAGGTGCGCGCTGAGTTGGTGCGATGCAGGGGTCGTCAATTCGACCCGGACATCGCGGACCGCGTCCTGTCGAGTTCAGTTTGGCGACAGCTATTCCCTCCGCAGAACAGCGAACTCGAGGCGCCGGCGCGACTACACGTTGTCAAGGCCGAGACGAAGCTCGCGGTGTAACGGAGCTGCGAACGCGTATTTGCGAGAACGATCGTCCGCCTACGTTGGCCCGACTTCGTCCAGGAGTCGGGCCGCTTGCATGAGTAGGTCGTTCTCCGCGCGCCCTTGCGATCGCTCCGCCGCTCGTTTGAGGCGTTCAGCTGTCCACTGATCGGGCACAGTATGAAGCGCTCGTGCCAACAGGATCTCGAGTGCGTCAGCAAACTCGCTCGCCATTAGGGTGCCGCTGTCGGACGAGAGCCGCCGAAGTTCATCGATCTCGGCGCGCGCATCTGCGAATCGGCGATCGTGAATCGCGAGCTGACATGTTTCAATCTTCAAATTGATCGAAGTTGACCGCATCGCTGGCGAAGCGATTGCCTCTGCTCGCGCTATCCAGTCCCTGAGATCGCTCCACGCATCGCTTTCGCGTGCGCTTGTGCAAAGCATTATGACTCCTGCGAACGCCATACTGCGCAGGCCGATCCGGGACGCGGCATGGTAGAGATCTAGTGCCATCGACTTGGCACGTTGTTGATCGCCGATGCGATAAAGTGCCACAGCGCAGTTGCGCTGAATCCGAAGTCGAATGGCTGCGTGAGCATGCTGGGCTTGAGCAAGAGCAGATCGCAAATGTTCGAGTCCCTTTTGTGGATCACCAAACGCAAACTCGAAAGCCATTCCTGCGACATATGTCGAAGCGGAAGCGTGCCCATCGTCGAGGTCCGTCCGAATCAGATCAAAGGCCTCAACTGCGAGTTCCGGCCGCCGAGTCAGCTCAGCTTGACTGATCTGCGCGAGTACGGCGTCTGCCCGAAGGGAGTCTGGGCAGCCCCGCGCGAGGAGAGCCCGTAGTGTATCCGCGTTGACGGCAGTGCCGCCCGTGAGTCTCCAGGCTGCAACGCAGCGCCTGATCGCGAGTTCGTGAGAATCCATCGCGCCGTCGAACTGCGAAGCAGCTTGCATGGCATCGCAAATGTCAACAGCCTGCTGCCACTCACCGCAGCTCTCTGCGAGTTCAAGAAGCTCGTGCCCGAATTCGCGAAGTACTCGGTCGCTGGTTCCTCGATGAATGACGTCTTGGAGGAGTGAGACGGCATGAGCCGCGAGTCCCACGGCGGCTAGGTGCCTGCCGGCGCGACGAATCGTTCGAATGGCTTCCGTCGTTTGATCGCACGCAAGCCAGTGTTGTGCGCACGCCAGGGCGACAGAAGGCGAGTCCTGCCAGACTTCTGCCTCGAGCACTTCGGCAGCGTGCAAGTGCGTGAGTGCCTTCAACGGAGCGCCAACCCCGCGAAGTACGTGCTCGCTGACTAAGGGATGGCTGACCTGGAGCACACTCTCACGGAACTCCACCAGCCCCTGGCTTTGTAGGTGATCGAGGGCAAGCCGAAACTCTTGGCGCGAGACGGCGAGCATCCGCTCCAGGCGAGGTAGCGTCGATAGACCTCCGAGTGTCGATGATGCCACCAGCAGCTGTTTGGTGATCGAGTCAAGTCCATTGACTCTTGCTTCGATCAGTTGTTGCAGGGACGGAGGCACAGAGCCAACGACTCGTTGCACCGCGTAATGCCTCGCCAGCTCGTGTAGGAAGAACGGATTCCCCTGCGCCGTCCGGATCGCCCATGCCATCAGCTCCGGCCCCGGCGAGACGGCCAGCTCCCGGAACTGCGCGAGCAGCAACGTCTCCGCGTCCGTCGTCCGCAGCCCGCCCAGCCGGATCGAGCGGGACCGCTCCGGGAAGGGCAGGCCCGGCATCGGATCCTCCGCCGCCCGCCAGGTGCCCACCAGCAGCAGCCGGCGCTCCCGCCGCTCGGCCAGCAGGTCCCCCAGCACCAGCGTCGACACCCGGTCCAGCCACTGCGCGTCCTCGATCACCACGATCAGCGGCGCCTCCGACGTCACTGCGTCCAGCAGCTCGCTCAGCGCGCGCGTGATGCACGCGGCCAGATACTCCGGGTCGCGCATCTCCGCCGTGATCGGCTGGTCCAGCTGCGGATCGAACGTCACGAGCCGCTGCAGGTAGCGCATCGCGTCCGGCGAGGTGCCCAGCGCACCCGGGAGTTTCAGCAGCTGCGGCGCGAGGTCGAGGAACGCCCCCATCGGCCGCCGGACGTCGTGCGGCTGGCTCACGGCGCGCAGCACCGTCGCCCCGTTGAGCGCCGCCGCCTTGCAGAACTCCGCCACCAGCCGCGTCTTCCCGATCCCCGCGTCGCCCCACACCACCGCCGTGCGGCTCGTCTCCCGGCGGACCTCGGCGAACAGCGCGTTGAGCTCCGCCATCTCCTCGGCCCGTCCCACGAATGGCGCGCGGGAGGCGTCGTACTCCATCGCCGGGAGGCGCTCCGCGATCCGACGGCGCAGCAGCGTCGCCGGCAGCTTGATCGCCTCCGCCCCCGGCCCCGCCTCCGCGATGTAGTCGTCCAGCAGCCGCACCGCCTTCACCTTGCTCCCCGCGACCGCCAGCGCCTCGGCGAGCGCCAGCGTCGCCTCCTCGTTCAGCGGATCGATCGCCAGGCAGGCACGCGCCGTCCGCTCCGCCGCCTCCCACCGGCCGAGCCGGCGATGCTCGGCCAGCTCGGTCAGGAGCGTGCGGCGCATGCGTGCGTGCACGCGGTCGCGCTCTCCCTCGACCCACTCGGCGAAGGGGCGCGACCAGCGCGGGACGTACCCCGGGAGGAACGTCCCACCGGCGCGGTGCACGTCCGGCCGCTCCGCGGTGGACGGGGCGAGGAACGCGGTGAAGTCGTCCTGGACGTCCGACGCGGCGAGCGAGATCCCTTCGCGCCCCGTCGCCACCGGCGCGCCGTGCCCGCGCAGCTTGTAGACCAGCTGGCGCAGGGAGTGGGCGCCCCGCGCCTCGGTCGTGTCGGGGAAGAGCAGCGTCTGCAGCGTCGCGCGGGGAACGGCGCGTCCGCGCTCGAGCCCCAGGTAGAGCAGGGCGCCGAAGAGGTGCGGCGCGGTCGGGCCGATGCGCTGCGTGCCGATCTCGATGACGCACTCTCCCAGCGTACGGAGTATCACCATGCTGGTCGCTCCGGGCTCGGTCGGAGGCTGCCGGTCGCTCGTCGTCGAGCGATGCCGTCACATGATGTCATCGACGCGTCATCGCCGCGTCACAGCTTGCCCCCGGCCGGTCAATCCCGCCAGGGGCTGCCGCGCCGCCGCCCTTTCGCATCGGGGGACGGGCCATAGCTTGTGCACGACCCGGGGGCACGACGCCGCGACCCCCGACGACCCTCACCGGAGGTATCCATGCGCCATGCGCTGATGTATCAGGGCGGATTCGAGAACAACTTCGCCGGCCTCCGGGCGGGTGCCACGAGCTATCGCGACCGGGACGACCAGCTCCGCGAGCTCCCGGCGTGGCCTGCCGACGTGGACGGCGCGCGCATCGGCTACATGGAGAAGCCGGGGAAGAACTTCGTCGCCGTCCGGGTCCAGCACGGGGAGCACGACGTGGTGCTCGAGCACCCGATCGTCATCGACCCGCCGCGCCACCTGGGCTACGGCCCGCGCCTCGGCGCCGAGCCGACGATCATCCAGGACGAGACCGCGCTCGATCTGCTGGACGACATCATGGCGGCGAATCCGGGACAGCGCGCGGAGCTGCAGGCGATCCGCAACCAGCTCCCCGCGCGCGCCTACCGCAAGTTCACCTGACGGTCACCGCGGGGGCGTCACCGCCCCCGCAGCATCCCGATCACCTTGTCGGCGCTCACCCCCTCCGCTTCCGCCTGGAAGTTGAGCACCACGCGGTGAGCCAGCACGGGGACGGCCATCGCGTCCACGTCCTCGATGTCGGGCACGGAGCGGCCGTCCATCGCCGCCAGCGCCTTGGCGCCGAGGATGAGGTACTGCGAGGCGCGGGGCCCCGCTCCCCAGCTGATGTACTTCTTGACCGCCGGCGGCGCGCTCTCGCCATCGGGGCGCGTCGCGCGCACCAGGCTCACGGCGTGGCTCACCACCGTCGGCGGTGCGGGGATGCGTCGCACGAGATGCATCATCTCCTGCAGCTGCACGCCGCTCAGCATCGCGCGGATCTCCACGTCGCGATCGCCGGTCGTCGTCGTGACGATGCGCTCCTCCTCCTCGCGCGTCGGGTAGCCGAGGCGGAGCTGGAGCATGAAGCGATCGAGCTGAGCTTCGGGGAGCATGTACGTCCCTTCCTGCTCGATCGGGTTCTGCGTCGCGAGGACGAAGAACGGCTCGGGGAGCTTGTGCGTCTGCCCGGCCGCGGTCACGGCGTGCTCCTGCATCGCCTGGAGGAGCGCCGCCTGCGTCTTCGGTGGAGCGCGGTTGATCTCGTCGGCGAGGACGATGTTTCCGAAGATCGGGCCCTGCACGAACTTGAAGAACCGGCGCCCGGTCGAGTGGTCCTCCTCGAGCAGCTCGGTGCCGGTGATGTCGCTCGGCATCAGGTCCGGCGTGAACTGCACCCGGCTGAAGGTGAGGTCCAGCGCCTCGGCGAGCGTCTGCACGAGCAACGTCTTGGCGAGCCCGGGCACGCCGACGAGCAGCACGTGCCCGCCGGCGAGCAGCGACGCCACGAGGTTGTCCACCACCTGATGCTGGCCGATGATCCGCCGGCCGATCTGCTCCACGAGCTGGCGTCGGACGCGCGCGAGCTGCTCCAGCAGCTCCACGTCGCGCGAGTCGTCCAGCGTTCTCCCTTCGGCACGCGTCGCCACTCGTCCTCCGCTCCGGGTAGGTGTCGCCGGGAAGCTAACCAACCGCGCGGGCGAGGGCATCCAGCCGCGGCGGTGGGAGGGTGTAATGGTTTGGTGGGAGGGCGGTGGACGCGCGGCGTCCACGACGACGAACGTCCGGCCGGAGCCGGACGTCGATCGTCATCCGCGATGTGCGAGCGTGGCGCGCGCGCTCAGGGCAGGACGAGCTCGGCGCGCTGCTCGAGCGGGTAGTTCGAGCTGTTGAGCGTCGCGACGATGGTGTAGTGCCCGGGCGCGGCGCGCGGCGGCGTCCACGATTCGTCGTAGGCGACGGTGTCGCCGCCGCCGAGCGTCTTGGTCTGCAGCGCCTGCGTGAAGAGCCGGCCGTCGCTCCAGCGCCAGACCTCGCGTCCCCGCTCGTCGAGCACGGCGATGTCGTGCGTCTGTCCGCTCGGGAAGGAGAGCTCGGCCTTCTTCTCGCCGGCGTTCGCGACGAGGAAGCGGACGTGCACGACGCCGTCCACGGTGCGCACCATGATCCGCGGCTCGATCGTCGCCTCCGACGGCGCGCGTCGTCGCTTCGGCGCCGGCGAGGGCGCCTTGGCAGCGGTGACGGTCGGCGTCGAGGCCTCGTTCGGACGCGGCCCGCAGGCGAAGGCGAGCGCGCCGATGACGAGAAGCGGGATGATCAGGCGGCTGTTCATCGGAACGACGGCAGTGGCGAACGGCGATGATTCGGAGGCGGGGGTCCTCACAAATCATTTGTGGGGCGAAGTTATCAACCCGCAGACGAATAGTCAACGTGAAATGTCACACCGGAAGTGGCGATCTGGTAGCCACTTGGCGGCGCGCGTCACCGCTTCGGTGCATTTTCGGCAGAGACCGCCGGTTGCTTGCGAAATTTTTCACAAGCTCTAGATTCCGCGCCACGATGACCCAGGAGTCAGGGGGCGACCGGGATGGTGGCCGGAAAGATGCCGACCGGCACCGATCCGACGCGGCAGGACCCTCGCTCGGCACATATGCCGGGCACGGGCTCCAGTTCGCCATCTCGATCATCGTCTTCCTCTACGCAGGTCAATGGCTCGACCGGAAGCTCGGGACGGCACCCTGGCTGATGCTGCTGCTGATGTTCGTCGGGGCGGGAGCGAGCTTCTTCAGCATGTACCGCAAGCTGATGGCCGCGCAGGAACGGGACGAGGCGGAACGACGGGCCCGGAAGGAGCGATGATGTCTCAGGCGGCGAGCTCCGGGCACCGGGCAGGGGGGCTGACCCGGTCCATCGTGCTGTACGCCGGGGCGTCGGCGGCGATCATCGCCGCGGCGGCCGGCCTCTTCATGCTGATCTACGGCGGGGCGGCGGAACGGCAGGCGGTCTGGACCAGCGCGGGGGTCGCGTTCGTGGTCCAGCTCATCGCCTTCGCCATCGCCCGTCTGATGGCGCACGCGAATCATGGGGTCGCGGGGTGGGGGCTCGGGGCGGCGATCAGCCTGCTCACGCTGGTGCTCTACGGAGTGCTGGTGCGCGGGACGGCGCTCCCTCAGGGGGTGGCCCTCGTGAGCCTCGCGACCTTCCTGTTCATCACGGAACTGATCGAACCACCGTTGCTCAACGTATGACGACCAGTTTGCGAGGGGGCGCGCTCCGGGGGATCGCGCTCGCCATGGCCCTCCTCCTCGGCGGCTCGCGCCTCGCCGCGCAGGAACCGCACGGCGCGACGACCGGCACGACGTCGGCGCCGGCGGCCGAGCACGTCGCGGCGCCCGCCCAGGGGGCGGAGCACGGGGGCGCGGCCGGCGGTGAGCACGGGGAGGCGGCGGTGTGCGGCCATCACGGCGACGACATCATCACCCCGCACATCACCGATTCGCGCTGCCTCGACCTGCCGTACTGGAAGCCGCCGTTCGTGTACTCCGTCCCCCTCCCGCAGTGGGCGCCGATCCACATCGGCACGTACGCGATCGACATCTCGCCGACCAAGCACGTCGTGATGCTGATCGTCGCCGCGCTGCTCTGCTGCCTCGTGCTCCTCACGGCCGCGGCGGCGCACAAGCGGCACACGCACGAGGTCGGGCGCCCCAAGGGGTTCGCGGCGGGGATCGAGGCGATGGTCCTCTTCATCCGCAACGAGGTCGCGGTCCCCAACCTCGGGCATCACGGCGAGAAGTACGCGCCGTTCATCCTCACGCTCTTCTGGTTCATCCTCTTCGCCAACCTGCTCGGCCTCGTTCCCTACGGGGCGACGGCGACCGGCAACATCTCGGTGACCGCGATGCTCGCGATCAT
>Ga0182741_1001009_pt1 | contig 39368 bp, 34 predicted proteins | sample eDN5th37CBELigOP_FD_128874 | JGI IMG/M metagenome (GOLD analysis project Ga0182741, IMG submission 128874) | Enriched Organic Plus compost microbial communities from Emeryville, California, USA - eDNA 5th pass 37_C BE-Lig OP (version 2) (version 2) ... | reverse complement strand
CGCTTCACTTCGAGCGGCTGGCGCAGCGGATCGAACCCGGCCACGCGTGCACGGCCGGAGGTCGGCTCGGTGAGTCCGAGCAGCATCAGGATGGTGGTGGTCTTGCCGGCGCCGTTCGGGCCGAGCAGGCCGAAGACCTCGCCCTGCTCGATCGAAAGGTCGAGCCGGTCGACAGCGGTCGCAGCGCCGTATTTCTTGGTCAGCTGCTCCGCGAGGATGACGGGCTCGCTCATCGCCGGCCGAACCGTCCGACGGCCCCCATCAGCACCAGCAGCGCGGCGCCGATCACGCCAACGCCGGTGATGCCCCAAAGGGTCGAGGTCATGACCGTGACGCGGTAGCTGGCCGATTCCGAGAAGCCTTCGCCCGACGCACGCAGCGTGACCACGTAGTCGCCGGCGATTGCCTTGGCGCCCGGCGTGACCAGGGCGTTCACCTTGACCTCGCCGTCGACCGGGATCTGGTCGACCTGCTGCGGCTCGAACGTGACCTTCCAGCCGCTCGGGGGCGTCGCTTCCAGCCGAACATTGCGCGCTTCGGCGCTGCCGTTGTTTCGCAGCACCAGCGGGAAGCTCTTCTCCTCGCCCGCATAGGCGTCACCCGACAGGCGGCCGTCGGGCCCGGACACGGTAACCGCGGGCTGGCCGGCCACGTTCAACGTGAGCTCGGTTTCGGCCTTGGCCTTGTCGCCGGCGAGCGTGAGCATGACCGGATAGGTCCCGGCCGGCGTGTCCGGCGGCGTCTTGATCGAGACCGAGAGTTCCTTGCTGTCCCCCGCCTTGACCGGCAGGCTGGTGAGCTCCTGCGAGCCGTAGCCCTCCTTGAACACGGCGGTGAAGCCGCGCGGCGCGTCGACGGCGAGGTTCACGAGCATGTCCGACGCGCTCTCGTTCTTCACCGTGACGTTGAAATCGAAGGCCGATTTCGGCGATCCCTTGAGCACGGGCAACTTCGGCGTGGCGGTGAGCTTGGCCGCCAGCGGCGGCGCGAGGTCGACGGCAATGTCGAGGTTGGAGGTGGCCCCGTCGCCCTGCGCGCGCAGCGCGATCTTGTAGGCGCCGGGCTTGGCTTCCGCGGGCGGCGTCACCTTGAGCGACAATTCGGAGCGTCCGTCATGATCGACGAAGGCGGCGGCCACCGGCTTGTTGGCCCCGAGGATCTCGATCTTCCAGTCCTCCGGCTTGTCGACGACCGTGAGCGCGGTGCGCTGCGGCGGCAGCCCATAATTGTAGAGCGTGAGTGGCAGCGTCGTTTCTTCGCCGGCGCGGATCTGCAAGGCGGGATAGTTGGTCGCCAGCCACAGGCCCTGAACCGGATGCGGGTCGGATGGCTGCGCGAGGACGGGACAGACACTCGTCAGAACGAGAGCCGATGCGAACAGAATCGCGCGCATGCGTAGACACCTCTGGGAAGGATCTCGTCGATCATGCGAAGCCGCCGCGCGGCTTCGCGGCGTTCAAAAACCAGAGAAACAATGCGGCAAAAATTTGGGAGACCGGCCGCTGTGTGGGCGCCGGAACATTAAAATTTGGAAAGCTTTTTCTCACGCCCAAAGGAACTTAGGTGAGTATCGACGGCGTGTTTGGCAAGGGTTCCATCACGCCGGCAATGTGGCTGCGGAGCGGTGGAATTGTGACGCGTGTCGAGCGCGCGCATCGTGCGTGGACGCGCGTCGCTAGAGCTGCAGTTCCCACGTCTCGCCGACAAGATCGTGACCGAAGCTGTGATGCGGCTCGGAGGCGACCAGCTTGAAGCCCGCATGCTCGTAGATGCGGCGGGCGGAAACCAGCACGCTGTTGGTCCACAGTGTGATGCGCGCATAGCCAGCTTGGCGGGCGAAGCGGACGCATTCGTCGACGAGGCGCCCGCCGATGCCGAGCCCGCGTGCCGAGGGATCGACGATCAACAGGCGCAGCTTCGCCACTTCGTCGGAGGCGCGCACGAGAAAGATCGAGCCGACATTTTCGCCGTCGCGTTCGGCGATCCAGCAGCGCTCGCGACGTGGATCGAAGTTCTTGATGAATTGCGCGACGATCTCGGCGACGAGCGCTTCGAACGTATCGTCGAACCGGTATTCGCGCGCATAGAGCAGGCCGTGCGCGCGCACCACCCAGCCCATGTCGCCCGGCTGATGTGGCCGCAGCAGATAGGGTGGGCGGCGCTCCGGTGGTGCGCCCAGCAGATTCTCGATGGTCTCCATGGCGGCGATGACCCGTTCCTGGTCGGCCGCGGCGAGGCGCGACAGCAGCGCCGCGATATCGGCGCGGGAGCGTGCCTCTAGCGGTGCAAGTTCCGCGGCGCCGGCCTCGGTGAGGATGAGCAGGTTCTGGCGCCCGTCCTCCGGCGCGGGCTCGCGGCGCAGCAGGCCGCGCTCCTCGAACTGGCGCAGGATGCGGCTCAGATAGCCGGGGTCGATGCCGAGATCGCGGCTGAGTTCCGCCGCGGTGGGGCGGTCGCGGTGACCCAGTTCGTACAAGACCCGGATCTGGGCGAGAGGCAGGGGGGTGTCGAGCACGCCGATCTCGCGCGTGTAGAAGCGGCTGAAACGCCGAAACGCGGCGACGCGCCGCTCCATGCTCGTTCCCATGGCAACCTCTTTTTTGTTGCCATTGTCAATTAGATGAATGACGGAGTCAACTATCTTGCGTCGGGTGGGCAGCGTGCGAGGATCACCGGGTCAGCGCCCGTCGGAACCAATGCGCCGAGGGGGCGACACGCATCGGCGCGACACAGGTCCCAGTCAGCGGTCGCACCGGAGCGGCGCAGCACGACCTGCTGCTGTGGCGGCAAGTCGGGGCGCCAGCGCCACCAGCGCCCGTCGAAGCGGGCCTCGGGCGCGGGATCCATACCCGCGCCCGAGCCTTCGATGCGGGTCTCGGCCAGGACGAAGCCCGCCGCCGTGAGGTGCCAATCCTCCTCCCAGCGGGTCTTTTGGACAGAGTGGGTCCAGGCGAGGGTGAGGGCTGCGATGCCGAGCCGGACGGTGGCTCCGGCCGCGAGCAGGCAAATCTCCATCAGCGCGGTGCCGGCGCGCGCGCCGGATCGGCGGCCGGACGGTGACGCCACCAGTGCCAGGCGAGGAAAGCGAGCGACAGGACCCAGCCGATCTCGTCGGTCACCGGCAGCGAGGCGACGAGCAAAGCAGCGGCGCCGAAGGCCCAGAACCGTTCCCAGACGGCCACGGGAGCCATCAGATAGCCAACCGAGGCGACGCCCCACAACGCCATCGCCAGGAATGCCTTCGCCACAACGTACACAACGGCGACCCAGTAGCCGGCGCCGCCGAGTCCGGTCACCGGCTGCATCATCAGTGCCGGATCGTAGACCGCCATGTAGGGCACGATGAAGCCGGGCAGGGCGATCCGCACCGCCTGGACGCCGATCTTCATGCCGTTCTCCTTGGCCATCGGCGCGGCGGCGAAGGCGGCCAGCGCCACCGGCGGCGTCAGGTCCGCCATGATGCCGAAGTAGAAGACGAACATGTGCGAGACGATCAGCGGCACGTCGAGCTGCAGCAGGATCGGCGCCGCCAAAGACGAGGTGATGATGTAGTTCGGGATCGTCGGGATGCCCATGCCGAGGATCAGGCTGAACACCATGGTGAGCATCAGTGCCGCGATCAGGCTGTCTTTGCCGATACCGATCAGCCAGTTGCCGAAAATGGTGCCGAGGCCGGTCAGCGTCATGGTGCCGATGACGATGCCGACGATGGTGCAGGCGAGGCCGACCGCCAGCGCCTGGCGGGCGCCGTCGGCGAGCGCGTCGCGGCAGGCGAGCAGCATCTCGCGACCGCGCGCGTGGGTCGCGTTCCACACCGCCAGGACCGTCAGGATCAGCAGGACGAACGTGATGCTGTAGGCGATGGAGGCGGCGCTCAGAAGGCCGAGCACCACCCAAAACGCGACACGCATGACCGCGGCGGGCAGGTGCGCCGCGGTGCTCATGCCCAGCAGCAGCACGGCGGTCAGGGCGAGGCCGACGGCACCGGCGAAGAGCGGCGTGAAGCCGGCAAACAGCAGATAGACGAGCACCAGCAACGGCAGGATCAGATACCAGTTGCGGCGGATCTCGGCGCGCGCGCTCGGCAATTCGCTACGGGCAAGACCGTGCAGGCCGCGCTTGCCCGCCTCGAGGTGCACCGCCCAGTAGCAGGCGCCGAAATAGAGGAGCGCCGGGATGATGGCGGCTTGGACGATGGCGGCGTAGGGCACGTCGATCGTTTCGGCCATGATGAAGGCGACTGCGCCCATCACCGGCGGCATGATCTGGCCGCCCATCGACGAGGTGGCTTCGACGCCGCCAGCGAAGGCGCCGGGAAAGCCAAAGCGTTTCATCAGCGGGATGGTGAACTGGCCGGACGCGACAACATTGGCGACGCCCGAGCCGGACACCGTGCCCATCAGCGCCGAGGAGGCGACGCAAACCTTCGCCGGGCCGCCGCGCTTGCTGCCGAACAGCGCCATCGACAGTTCGTTGAAGAAGGTGATGACGCCGGCGCGCTCCATGAAGGAGCCGAACAGGATGAACAGGAAGATATAGGTGGCGGAGACCAGGGTCGGCACGCCGTAAACGCCTTCGGTGCCGAAGGCCATGTGCTCGATCACCTGCTCGTAGCTGTAGCCGCGATGATCGAGCGGTGGCGGCAGCAGATTGCCGAATAAGCAATAGGCGAGAAACAAGCCGCAGACGAGCGTGATGGCGATGCCCATCACGCGATAGACCAGCAGGAACAGCACAACGAGCACGGTCGTGCCGACGACGAAGTCGAGCGGCGTCAGCTCGCCCGAACGATTGACGAGGTCGGCGTAGAATTCCCAGTGATAGAGGCCGACGAGAAAACCGGCGATGCCGACGGCCCACATCGCGCCGCAGAGCAGGGGCCGGTTGCGGAAGCCGTTGGCGATCAGCGCGGCACCGAGCAGCGACAGGAAGCCGACGTGGACAGCACGCACCACTTGGCTCGGCATGCCGCCGGCATAGGCGGCGATCAGTTCGACGACGCCAGCCGTGGCAAGGAAGGCGAACGCGGCGTTGATGGTCAGACGCCGGTGAAATGCGCGCACGGCCAGCAGCACCAGCCAGGCGCCGAGGGCGAGGCGGACCAGCAGCAACAGATCGAGCCACGGCGCGGCGGCGACGAAGGGCCGATCGAGCGGAATGCCGAAGGCGGTGACGATCTGGAAGATCGAGAAGGCAACCGCGATCCAGAAGATCAGGCGGCCGAGCGCGCCGTCGCCCCACGACAGATCGAGGTGGCCGGCGACATCGTCGACCGGCGGCGGCTCGGTCGGCTTGTCCACGGCGGCGGCAATCGTCGGCTCGGTGCTCATGTGTCTCCCCGCAGCATTCTCGTTATCCGTGCTTGTTCCGCACGTTCTTCGTCAGGCAGGAAAAAGCCCGGCCCGCTGGGCGGGCCGGGCCGTCGCGCTCAGGAACCGACGCCCTTCTCCTTGAAGTATTTGGCGGCGCCGGGATGGAGCGGCACCGGCGGGTTCTTGGCGGCGTCCTCGAGCTTGATCGCCTTGGCCGCGGCGTGCGCGGCCTGCAGCTCGCCGAGATTCGCGAAGATCGCCTTGGTCATGTTGTAGACGGCGTCCTCGGACAGGTCGGAGCGGGTCACGAGGTAGTTGGGCACGATTGCGGTATTCACCGCCGCGTCCTGGCCGCGATAGGTGCCGGCCGGAATCGGCGCCGCTTGGTACGGCGTGCCGACCTTCGCGATGATTTCAGCAGGGATCTCGACCACGACGATGTCCACCGAGGTGGCGAGATCGCGGATCGAGGCGACGCCCAGACCGGCCGATTGCAGCGTCGCATCGAGCTGGCGGTTCTTCATCAGCTCGACCGACTCATTGAACGGCAGATACTCGACCTTGCCGAGATCGCTGTACTTGATGCCGGCCGCATCGAGGATCGCCCGGGCGTTGAGCTCGGTGCCGGACTTCGGCGCCCCGACCGAGACCCGCTTGCCCTTCAGGTCGGCCAGCGTCTTGATGCCGGATTCCTTCGAGGCCACGATCTGGATGTAGTTCGGATAGATGCCCGCGACGGTGCGCAGCTTGTCGAGCTTGCCGCGGAAGCCCGCCTCGGCATTGCCGGCCCAGCCGTCGGCGAGCGAATCGCCGAGCGTGAAGGCGATCTCGCCCTTGCCCTGCTGCAGCAGATTGAGGTTCTCCACCGACGCCTTGGTGGCCTGAACCGAGGGGCGGGCGCCGGGAATCTTCTCGGTGAAGATCTTGGTGAGGGCAACGCCGAGCGGGTAGTAGACGCCGCCGGTACCGCCGGTCAGCACGTTGATGAAGTCCTGGGCTGCGGCCGGAAGCGGCGCAGCGGCGAGGCCGAGTGCGACGGCTGCGGCGGCAATTCGCGATTTCAACATTCCATTCCTCCCTTCGGATGGATCTCCGTGCTGTAGCCGGATTTGCGCAAAGTGCCAAAACCATCGCACGGGAGCCGGGCGCCCCGAAAGGCGACAAAAGGCGGTTTTTTGCTACCGCAACGGCATCTGAAGGGCTGGACAGGGTGAAAATGTAACACTATAACATTTCACAAGCGCGTGACCCCGGCGCGCGGCGGAGGTTGCATGCCCGAACATCGCCACCTGCATGCCGAGCCCGTACCGGTCTCGCCGTCGATGCTGCGCTTGGCGGTGTGGCAGCGACTGGCGCTCGCTTCGGCGGTGCTGGTGCCCCTCTGGGCGGCGGTGCTGTGGACCCTGGATTGAAGCGGATCGACACGGACATGACGGCGGCGCTGACCTTCCGCGACCTGACGCTCGGCTATGATCGCCATCCGGCGGTTCATCATCTCGATGGCGCCGTGGCGCCCGGCTCACTGCTGGCGGTGGTCGGCCCGAACGGGGCCGGCAAGTCGACCTTGTTCAAGGGGATCGCCGGCGCCCTGCGGCCGCTGTCCGGCGGCATCGACCGCGGCCGGCTGAAGGCGCGCGAGATCGCCTATCTGCCGCAGATTGCCGAGATCGACCGGTCGTTCCCGATCCATGTCTACGACATGGTGGCAATGGGGTTGTGGCGGCGCGCCGGCCTGTTCGGCGGCATTGGCCGCGACGACCGCGCCGCCGTCGAGGCGGCGATCGCCGCGGTCGGGCTCACCGGCTTCGAGGATCGACCGATTGCCACGCTCTCGGGGGGGCAGATGCAGAGGACGCTGTTCGCCCGCCTGCTGCTCCAGGACGCGCGGGTGATTCTGCTGGACGAGCCGTTCACCGCGATCGACGCCAAGACGACGTCCGACCTCTTGGACCTGGTGCGGCGCTGGCACAGCGAGGCACGGACGGTCATGGTGATCCTGCACGACATGGAAGTGGTGAAGGCGAACTTCCCCGAGACGCTGCTGCTGGCGCGGGAGGCCGTCGCCTGGGGGACGACCGCGGACGTGCTCACGGCGGAAAACCTGCTGAGGGCCCGGCAAATGTGCGAAGCCTTCGACAGCCATGCTCATGCTTGCGGGCATGGGCACGCTGCGGCGTAGCGGTCGGCGCGTCCCTCCCATGTACGAGCATCTCGTCGCGCCATTTGCGGAATTCGAGTTCATGCGGCGCGCGCTGGTCGGAACGACCGCGCTGGCGCTCGGCGCCGGCCCGGTCGGGGTTTTCCTGATGCTGCGGCGGATGAGCCTGGTCGGCGACGCGATGGCGCATGCCATCTTGCCCGGGGCTGCGGTGGGCTTCCTTCTGTCCGGCCTCAACCTGTTCGCGATGACGGCGGGCGGGCTCGTGGCGGGTTTCGTGGTGGCGCTGCTGGCGGGGCTGGTGGCCCGCGCCACCGAGCTGAAGGAGGATGCCTCCCTCGCCGCGTTCTATCTGGTGTCGCTGGCGCTCGGCGTGATGATCGTCTCGATCAAGGGCACCAATGTCGATTTGCTGCACGTCCTGTTCGGCACGGTGCTGGCGCTGGACGATGCCACGCTGCTGCTGCTCGCCGCGATCGCGACGGTGAGCCTCGTGGTGCTGGCGATCGTCTACCGCCCCCTGGTTCTGGAATGCGTCGATCCCAACTTTCTGCGGTCGGTCAGCCCGGCCGGCGCGCCGGCGCATATCGTCTTCCTGGCGCTGGTGGTGATGAACCTGGTCGGCGGCTTTCACGCGCTGGGCACGCTGCTCGCGGTCGGCATCATGATGCTGCCGGCGGCCGCCGCGCGGTTCTGGGCGCGCGACATCACGGCGATCATCGTGCTCGCCACGGCCATGGGCATCATCTCCGGCTATGCGGGGCTGCTGCTGTCGTTTCATGCCGGCGTCCCCTCCGGACCGGCGATCATCCTGGTGGCCGGTGCCTTCTACGCCTTCTCCGTCCTGTTCGGACGGGCGGGTGGCCTGCTGCGCCAGCTCTTTCCCGGGCGGCATCTCGAAGCCTGAAGCAACCGGAGCAGAACGATGATCCGCAGACGTCATTTGCTGAGTCTCGGCGCCAGTCTCGCGCTCGCCCTGTCGCTGCCGGCCGGCGCGCGGGCGCAGGACAAGCTGCCGGTGGTGGCGACATTCTCGATCCTCGGCGACATGGTGAAGAATGTCGGCGGCGACCGGGTGGCGGTGACGACGCTGGTCGGCCCGGGCGGCGACGCCCATGTCTATGCGCCGGCGCCGAACGACGCGAAGACGCTCGCCGCCGCCAAGGTGGTGTTCACCAACGGGCTGGGGTTCGAAGGCTGGATCAGCCGGCTGGTCAAGGCGTCCGGCACCAAGGCGGCGGTCGTCACCGCGACGCGCGGGGTGACGCCGCTGAAGATGGCGGAGCGGGGCCATGAACACGATCATGGCCATGACCACGGCGGCAGCGATCCGCATGCCTGGCAGGCGGTCGGCAATGCCAAGATCTACGTGGCCAACATTCGCGAGGCGCTGATCAAGGCCGATCCCGACGGGCGCGCCGTTTACGAGGCCAACGCGACGCGCTACCTGGAGGCACTCGACCGGCTCGACGCACAGGTGCGCGAGGCGGTCGCGGCGATCCCGGCCGACCGGCGGCAGGTGATCACGACGCACGATGCCTTCGGCTATTTCGAGCGGGCCTACGGGCTGGATTTCGTGGCGCCGCAGGGCGTTTCCACCGAGGCGGAAGCGTCGGCCAAGGACGTGGCGCGGATCATCGCCCAGGTCCGCAAGCACAAGATCCCGGCGGTGTTCCTGGAGAACGTGTCGGACCCGCGCCTCGTCAAGCGGATCGCCGAGGAGACCGGCGCGAAGATCGGGGGGACGCTCTATTCCGACGCGCTGACGGATGAAAACGGCCCGGCGCCCACTTACATCGAGATGATGCGACACAATATAAGGGCGCTGAGCTTGGCCCTGGAGAGTTGACTTCCCGCTTCGGGGCGCGCCAATCATCCCACCTCGTGCGACGCCGCGGCCGCCTTGCCGGATCGCGGCGGCGCCGTCTGCGTGGGGCGGCAGGCTCCAGCCACCTTCGTTCCGGAGACCGGCATGTCCGACAAGATCCCCGTCACCGTCCTCACCGGCTATCTCGGGGCCGGCAAGACCACGCTGCTCAACCGCATCCTGTCCGAACCGCATGGACAGAAGTTCGCCGTGATCGTCAATGAGTTCGGCGAGATCGGCATCGACAACGACCTCATCGTCGGCGCGGACGAAGAGGTGTTCGAGATGAACAACGGCTGCATCTGCTGCACCGTGCGCGGCGACCTGATCCGGATCATCGACGGGCTGATGCGGCGCAAGGGCAAGTTCGACGCCATCATCGTCGAGACGACCGGCCTCGCCGATCCCGCGCCGGTGGCGCAGACCTTCTTCGTCGACGAGTCGGTCGGACAGAAGACCAAGCTCGACGCGGTGGTCACGGTGGCCGACGCCAAGTGGCTCAAGGACCGGCTCAAGGACGCGCCGGAGGCGAAGAACCAGGTCGCTTTCGCCGACGTGATCCTGCTCAACAAGACCGACCTCGTCACGCCCGAGGAACTGCGTGAGGTCGAGATGCGGATCCGCGCTATCAACCCCTACGCGATGCTACACAAGACCGAACGCTGCAGTGTGCCGCTGAACGCCGTGATCGGCCGCAACGCGTTCGATCTCGACCGGATCCTCGACATCGAGCCGGCCTTCCTCGAAAGCGACGGCCACGATCATGACCATGATCATGATCACCACCACCACGATCATGGCGACGGCCACCATCACCACCATGACCACGGCGGGCTGAAGCACTACCACGACGAAGAGATGCAGTCGGTGTCACTGCGCACCGACAAGCCGCTCGATCCCGACAAGTTCTTCCCCTGGATCCAGGACCTCACGCAGCGCGAGGGGCCGAACATCCTGCGCTCCAAAGGCATCCTGTCGTTCAAGGACGACCCGCAGCGCTTCGTTTTCCAGGGCGTGCACATGATCCTCGACGGCGACCATCAGCGCGACTGGCGCGAGGGCGAGCCGCGGGAGAGCCGGGTCGTGTTCATCGGCCGCGACCTGCCCGAGGCGGCGATCCGCTCCGGTTTCGAGGCCTGTATCGCCGGCTGATCCGGACCCTGCGACGTCGCTTGGCGCGCGCTTCGAGGGTGGATCTCCGGGCGCGCAGGCACTATGGATCGGTCCGTGACCGACACGCGTTCCAACTCCGTTTCCGTTGCCGATCGCACCCGGCCCGTCGCGGCCGGGGCCGCGGTCGTGGACCTGCATTTCCTCGGCTCGCTGCCGGTGTTCGTACTGGCGGAGGAGCATCTGCTGTTCGCCCCGGCGGACGGCGAACCGCGAACGGTGGCCGTGCATGACGGCGCGATCCTGTCGGCGGCGAGTGACGGGCGCACGATCGTCACCGGCGGCGATGACGGCCGCGTGGTGCGCACGGGCGCCGACGGGACGGTGTCCGTGGTGGCGACGGATCCGAAGCGGCGCTGGATCGACCAGGTGGCGATGGCGGGCGACGGCACGGTGGCGTGGTCGGCCGGCAAGAACGCCTCGGTCCATACGGGCAAGGCTGAAAAGAGCGTTGAGCTGCCTTCGACCGCCGGCGGCCTGGCCTTCGCGCCGAAAGGCATGCGGCTCGCCATCGCGCATTACAACGGCGTCAGCCTCTGGTTCCCGAACACGGCCGCGGCGCCGGAGATGCTGCCCTGGAAGGGCTCGCATCTGAACGTGCTGTTCAGCCCCGACGGCAAGTATGTGATGACCGCGATGCAGGAGGCGATGCTGCACGGCTGGCGGCTCGCCGACCGCCGCGACATGCGCATGTCGGGCTACGCCACCAAGGTGCGGTCGATGGGCTTCACCGCCGGCGGACGCTGGCTGGCGACTTCGGGCGCCGACCAGCTGATTCTGTGGCCGTTCACGGCCAAGGACGGTCCGATGGGCAAGGCTCCGCGGATGCTGGCGCCGGCTGCGAGCCTGGTGGTGGCGGTGGCGTGCCATCCGCGCCAGGAGGTGGTGGCGATCGGCTACGCCGACGGCATGGTGCTGCTGGTGCGGATCGAGGACGGCGCCGAGATCGTCGCCAAGACACCCGGACCGGCGCCGGTCACGGCACTGGCCTGGGATGCGGTGGGCACGCAGCTCGGCTTCGGCACCGAGGACGGCCAGGCCGGCGTCGTTACGCTTTGATTTATCCAGGCTCGAAAAACAAAGGGCGGAGCCGCGGCCCCGCCCTTTTGCGATGGGTCGACGTCGCCGCTTGTCAGCGCACGATCACGTTCTTGAACTGCCAGGGGTCGGACGTGTCGATGTCTTCGGGGAACAGCGAGCTGCGGTCCACCAGCGGCGTCCAGTCCGTGTAGGTGCCGATCACCGGGCCGAGATAGGGGCGCTGCACTTCCAGGCAGCGGCGGAAGTCCATCTCGTCGGCCTCGACGATGCCGCGGTCGGGGTTTTCCAGCATCCACACGATGCCGGCGAGAACCGCGGAGGACACCTGCAGGCCGGTGGCGTTCTGGTACGGGACCAGGTTGCGCGTTTCCTCGATGGAGAGCTGCGAGCCGTACCAGTAGGCGTTCTTGCCATGGCCGTAGAGGAGCACGCCGAGCTCGTCGATGCCGTCGACGATCTCGTGTTCGTCCAGGATCTTCCAGGTGCCCTGCGGCTTCCACTGCGCGCCGGCCATCTCGTGCAGCGACAGAACGGCGTCGTCGCAGGGGTGATAGGCGTAGTGGCAGGTCGGCCGGTACACGACCTTGTCGCCCTCGCGCACGGTGAAGTAGTCGGCGATCGAGATCGACTCGTTGTGGGTGATCAGGAAGCCATGCTGCGCCTGGGCGGTCGGTGTCCACGAGCGCACGCGCGTGCCGGCGCCGGGACGGGTCAGGTAGATCGCCGCCTGGGAACCGAAGTCGTGGGTACGGCCGTCGGCGGGCATTTCCTTTTCGTGGGTGCCCCAGCCGAGCTCGGCGGGCTGCAAACCTTCGGCCACGAAGCCTTCCACCGACCAGGTGTTGACGAAGACGCCGCGCGGCTTGGGATCGCGCGCCCGCTGGGTGTCGCGCTCGGCGATGTGGATGCCCTTGACGCCGACGCGTTGCATCAGCCGCGCCCATTCCTCGCGGCTCTTGGGTTCGTCATGCTCGATGCCGGTATCCCGGGCGATGTCGAGGAGCGCCTGCTTCACGAACCACGACACCATGCCCGGATTGGCGCCGCAGCAATTGACCGCGGTAATGCCGCCCGGGCGGCGCTGACGCAGTTCGAGAATGCGCTCGCGCAGCGCATAGTTCGAGCGCTGCGACGGCGACGCAGCGGAATCGGTGTAGAAGCCGGGCCAGGGCTCGGCCACGGTGTCGATGTAGAAGGCATCGAGATCCTTGGCGAGCTCGATCATATCGGCGGAGGACACGTCGACCGACAGGTTGACGATGAGGCCGCGGCCTGGGCCCGTGGTCAGCAGCGGGGTGAGCACGTCGCGGTAATTCTCGGCCGTCAGGCCGAGATGCAGAAACCGGATGTTGCGTTCGTCCAGCAGCGCCCGGTCGGAATCGTCCGGGGCGATGACCACGAACTTGCTCGCATCAAATTCGATGTGACGTTCGAGGAGCGGCAGGGTGCCTTTGCCAATCGAGCCGAAGCCCACCAACACGATCGGGCCATCGAAACGCGCATGGACGGGCCAAATGCTCATCTGAATACTCCTCGAGGATCATTGGGGCGCGGTTCGCGCCAGGTCGGGCAGGTTGCCGACGGGAAAGAAAGGCGCCGGACCCGCTGTGTCAGGTCCGGCGCGCATTTTCAAGCCGCTTCACGCCGCGCGCGCGTACGCGTCGGTGGCGACGGGCCGCGCCCGCCGCAGCGGGGCGCCTCGGCCGGTGGGGGCGATCAGGCCGCTCGCTCCGGCGAGGGCGCGGGGGCGCAGCTCGCGGGCGAGGAGGCGGTCGCGGTCATAGGCGCCGGGCATGGCGAGCGCCTGGGTCGCCGCGGCGGAAAAGCCGAAGCGGCCGTAATAAGGCGCGTCGCCGACCAGCAGGACGGCGCCGTGGCCGCGGCGCTCCGCCTCGGCCAGGGCGTGTTCCATCAGCGCGGAGCCGAGACCGCGGCCGCGCTCACAAGCATCGACGGCCAGCGGGCCGAGCAGCAGGGCGGGATGGGCCGGACCGGCATTCACGTTCCACAGGCGAACCGTGCCGACGAGGCGTTTGCCCTCGGTGGCGACAAAGGCGAGGCCCGGCGCTGGCAGGCGGCCTTCGCGCAGGCGCTCGGATGCCTTCTCGAACCGGGCCGCGCCGAAAACGCGGTCGAGCAGCGCCTCCCGCGCCGCGACGTCGCCCGCGTGCTCTCTGCGAATGGTGATCATCGGGCTTACCCCGCTGGTGCGCTCGCGCGCACCCGTTGCACGGCGCGCCGGACGCGCCGCCGATCAGATCCATGCGTGGGTGAGGCGGCCCCGGCCGCGCGTGGCGCGGTGCTCCGGGAGCCGCAAGGAGGCCCAGGCCTCAGATGTGGTAGGTCTTCAAGGGCGGGAAGCCGTTGAAGGCCACCGACGAGTAGGTCGCCGTGTAGGCGCCCGTGCCTTCGATCAGCACCTTGTCGCCGATCGAGAGGCTGACCGGGAGCATGTACGGCTCCTTCTCGTACAGCACGTCGGCCGAATCGCAGGTCGGGCCGGCCAGCACGCTGGCCTCGCATCGGTCCCCGTCGCGCGGCGTGCGGATCGGGTAGCGGATCGACTCGTCCATCGTCTCGGCGAGGCCGCCGAACTTGCCGATGTCGAGATAGACCCAGCGCAGATCGTCGTCGGCGCTCTTCTTCGACACCAGCACGACCTCCGCCTCGATCATCCCGGCATTGCCGACCATGCCGCGACCCGGCTCGATGATCGTCTCCGGAATCGCATTGCCGAAATGGCGGCGCAGCGCGTTGAAGATCGACGCGCCGTAGGTCTCCACCGCCGGCACCTGCTTCAGGTACTTGGTCGGGAAGCCGCCGCCGAGATTGACCATCGACAGCTGGATGCCGCGCTCGGCGCATTCGCGGAAGATGGCGGCCGACGAGGCGAGCGCCTGGTCCCAGGCTTCCGTGTTGCGCTGCTGCGAGCCGACGTGGAACGACACGCCATAGGCCTCGAGACCGAGGCGGTGGGCATGTTCCAGCACCTCGACGGCCATGGCCGGCTCGCACCCGAACTTGCGCGACAGCGGCCATTCGGCGCCGGCGCCGTCGCACAGGATGCGGCAGAACACCCGCGCGCCAGGGGCGGCGCGCGCGATCTTCTCGACCTCCGCCTCGCAATCGACGGCGAACAGGCGCACGCCGAGCTCGTAGGCCCGGGCGATGTCCCGCTCCTTCTTGATCGTGTTGCCGAACGAGATGCGATCGGCGGTGGCGCCGGCCGCGAGCACGGCCTGGATCTCGGCCACCGACGCGGTGTCGAAGGACGAGCCCAGACGGGCGAGCAGCGACAGCACCTCGGGCGCCGGGTTGGCCTTCACGGCGTAGTAGACGCGCGTATCCGGCAGCGCCTTGGCGAAGGCGAGGTAGTTGTCACGAACGACGTCGAGATCGACGACCAGGCACGGACCGTCCTCTCGTCGCGCACGAAGGAACTCGCGAATGCGCTCGGTCATGGCACACTCCCCAGCATCTCGGTGGGGCGGCGAACGCCCCGAGGTGACGCGGGTGGCGAAATCGCGAGGCCGCGCGATGGAGACGCGACGTCAGCGAAGGGTTCGACACCCGACCGTGCTGCCTTGGATTGGATGGGGAAGTCCCGTCCGCACGCCCGGCAATGAAGGACAAGCCTCTTCGGTAGCCCGAGCCGGCCTATGGAGAGCCGGTAGAGACCAAAAAAGCCCGTTCCGTCGTTGCTTTAAGCCGCGTCGCCCGCTGAGAGCGGACTGCGCCGGTTTCGCCTCCGGCTGCCGGTCACGGTGCTAAGGGAGCAGATCTCTCCCTCAGGCGGCTGTCCGGCCTCTTGTCCGGATGCCCACCGACCGACACACGGCCACAGGCACGTGCGAAATTGGGCAAGTCGCGAGATAAGAAATCTCGTCCTGGGGTGCAAGTGGTTTTTTGCAACCGCCGCTGATTTTCCGCAGCAGTGTCAGTCGCGCGCCACAAACGGCTCGATGCGCTGCGCGCCGCGGACGAAGGCCGCCATCACGAACAAGCCGAGCAGCGTCAGGATCGCCTGAATCGCATAGGCGCCGACCTGGCCAAGCCCGAACAGGTTGGCGAAAGCCCAGCCGCCGGCGAAGGCCGCGCCGAACACTTCGGCGCCGATCAGCACCGCGGCGCTGAGCACGGTGAGGACGTGCGACCAGATGATTCGGCGGGTTCCGGCGGTGGCGTTCATGCGGGCTCCTCTCGGGTCGGGCGGAATGTGGGCGAATCAGCGCCCGGGATCAAGCGGCCTGCCGCGGGCGCTGGTCCTGCGCCAGAAGCGGCTGCTATATAGCCGGCTCCGTTCACGATGCGTGTGCCATGGAACTTCATTCAGCCGGACATCGCCGCGGCGTCGTCGCCGCTCCCCATCACGCCGCCGCTGCCGCCGGCCGGGCCGTGCTCGCCGAAGGCGGCAATGCCATCGAGGCGATGGTGGCCATGGGGGCCTGCATCGCCGCCGTCTATCCGCACATGACGCATATCGGCGGCGACGGCTTCTGGTTGTTCCGGGAACCGTCGGGGCGGATCCGCGCCATCGAGGCTTGCGGCCCGGCGGGCGCACGGGCGCGGCGCGACCTTTATCGCGACCATGAGGCGATCCCGAGCCGCGGGCCGCTGGCGGCGCTGACGGTGCCGGGCGCGGTCGGCGGCTGGGCGCTGGCGCTGGAGGCGGCGCGGGCGCTGGGCGGCAAGCTGCCGCTCGACGTGCTGCTGGGCCCGGCCATCGGCCATGCGCGCGACGGCTACACGGTGGCGCCGAGCCAGGCGCGGCTCACGGCGGAGAAGTTCGGCGAACTGGCGGAAGTGCCGGGGTTCGCGGCGACCTTCCTTGCCGACGGCAAGGCACCGGAAGCGGGTGCGACGATGCGCCAGGAGGCGCTGGCGGCGACGCTGGCGCAGCTCGCCGATGCGGGGCTTGACGACTTCTACCGCGGCGATGTGGGCCGTGAGATCGCCGCCGACCTCGAGCGGATCGGAAGCCCGGTCACGCGGGCCGATATCGAGGCCTATCGCAGCGTGCTGCGGGCGCCGTTGACGACGGCGCTGCGCGCCGGGGCCGCCTTCAATACGGCGCCGCCGACGCAGGGGCTCGCCTCGCTGATGATCCTCGGCCTGTTCGACCGGCTCGGGGTGCGCGAGGCGGAAGGCTTCGACCACATCCACGGCCTCGTGGAGGCGACCAAGCGGGCGTTCCTGGTGCGCGACCGCTATGTCACCGACTTCGACCGCCTGCCGCACCCGCCCGAGCGCTATCTCGAATCGCCCTTCCTCGATGCCGAGGCGGCGAAGATCGCGCCGCGCAAGGCTGCGCCGTGGCCGCAGCCGGCCGGCAAGGGCGACACGATCTGGATGGGCGCGGCTGACGCCTCGGGCCTCGTCGTGTCGTACATTCAGTCGATCTACTGGGAGTTCGGCTCCGGCTGCGTGCTGCCGCGCACCGGCGTGCTGATGCAGAACCGCGGATCGAGCTTCTCGCTCGATGGGAAAGCGGTGAATCCGCTGGAACCCGGCCGCAAGCCGTTCCACACGCTCAATCCGGCGCTGGCGGTGCTGCAGGACGGCCGGGTGATGGCCTACGGCACGATGGGCGGCGAGGGACAGCCGCAGACCCAGGCGGCCGTGTTCACGCGGCATGTCATGTTCGGGCAGGACCTCGCGGAGGCGCTCGACCGGCCGCGCTGGCTGCTCGGGCGGACCTGGGGCTCGGCCCATACCAATCTGCGGCTGGAATCGCGGTTCGACGAGAGGCTGATCGATCAGCTGATGGCCGCCGGCCACGACGTCGCGATCATTGACGAGCCCTATTCCGACACGATGGGCCATGCCGGCGCGGTGGTGCTGCATCCAAGCGGCATGCTCGAAGGCGCCCATGATCCGCGGGCCGACGGCGGCGCCGTGGGGCTGTAGCACGGAGCAATACGCGATGCGCGAGCGGGTCACCACCGGGATCATGAGTCGGGATGACCTCGACCTCGCGATCAACTGGGCGGCGGCCGAAGGCTGGAACCCGGGTCTTGCCGACGCAAACGCGTTTCACGCCGCCGATCCCGAAGGCTTCTTCGTCGCCCGCGTGGACGAAAAGCCGGTCGCGACACTGTCGGTGGTTCGCTATCCGGACCGGTTCGCTTTTCTCGGCTTCTACATCGTCGCGGAGGGCTGGCGCGGGCGGGGAATCGGGTGGCGCCTGTGGCAGGATGCACTCGCCGCGCGGGAGGGCTACACGATCGGTCTCGACGGCGTCGTGGCGCAGCAGGCCAACTACGCCAAGTCCGGATTCCAACTCGCCCATCGCAACATCCGCTATTGCGGCCTGGCGCCGGACGCACCGTGGCCGGACGGGGCTGGCCTCGTTGATCTGCGCACGGTGCCGTTCGACCGGCTCCTCACCTATGACAAGACCGGATTTGGGACCGCGCGGCCGGCCTTCCTCGCCTGCTGGGCCGGGCTTCCGAAATCGCGCGGGCTCGCCGCGATCGTCGACGGCACGTTGCGTGGCTATGGCGTGATCCGGCAATGCCGCGAGGGCTTCAAGGTCGGGCCACTCTTCGCCGATTCGGCGGGAATTGCGGAGGCACTGTTCGTCGGGCTCACGCGTACGATGGTGGGGCCGATTTTCGTCGATCCGCCAGAGACCAACCGCGCCGCCGTGCAACTCGCCGAGCGGTTCGGCTTCGCTCCGGTATTCGAGACGGCCCGCATGTATGCCGGGCCGGCGCCGGCGACCGACTGGACCAAGGTCTACGGCGTGACGACGTTCGAACTGGGGTGACGCGCCTCGGCCTGCATCGTCGTGCTATGATTCGCCATCGGACTGTCCGCCTCCATTCCGCCGTACTGGCGGCTAAGGTCCCGGCCAGCACGGGGGCCATGGTGAGCCGACTTCGCGCGCCTCTCTTCGCTGTGATCGGGCTGTTCTGTTTCGACATCGCCGCCGCGCTGGCGCATCCGCATGTGTGGGTGACGATGCGCAGCGAGATCGTCTACGGGCCCGATGGCGCCGCCACGGGTGTGCGGCACAGCTGGACCTTCGACGACATGTTCTCGGCCTTTGCAACCCAGGGCATGGACACGGATAAGGACGGAAAGCTGTCGCGCGACGAGCTGAGCGGGCTCGCTGAGGTCAATGTCACGTCGCTGAAGGACTACGACTTCTTCACCTTTGCCGCTGCCGACGGCCGCAAGGCCGCGTTCAAGGCTCCGGTCGATTACTGGCTCGAACATGCCGACAACGCGCTGACGCTGCATTTCACCCTGCCGTTCGACAAGCCGGTGAAGGCCGCGCGTCTCGACCTCGAAGTCTACGATCCGACCTATTTCGTGTCGTTTTCGCTGGCGGAGAAGGAGCCGGCCGCGCTGGTGCAGGCGCCGTCGCAGTGCAAGCTCGAGGTGGCGAAACCGGCCAGCCCCGACACGACCCAGTCGCAGCGGCTCAGCGAAGCGTTCTTTGACCAGCTCGAACAGGGCAGCACCTTCGGCGCGCAGTTCGCCAACAAGATCACGGTGACGTGCCCGTGACGGAAGTGCCGCAGACACACCGCCTGGCGCTGGCCGTTCTGATGGCGGTCGCGGTGCTGGTTGCGTTCGGTACGAGCGATGCCGTCTTCGCGCAGGGCGGGCCGTTCGGTGTGGCGCGGCCGCCGGCGCCATCGGCCGAGACGGGTGGCTTCGCCGGATGGATCCTGGCCAAGCAAGGCGCGTTCTATCGCCAGCTCTCGGCGCTGGTGCGCGCGGCCAAGGCGGACGGCACGGCGCTGTGGGGTCTCATCGGCCTGTCGTTCCTCTACGGCGTGTTCCATGCCGCGGGGCCGGGCCATGGCAAGGCGGTGATCTCGTCCTATGTCGTCGCCAATGCCGAGACGTGGCGGCGTGGCGTGGCGCTGTCGTTTGCCTCGGCGCTGCTGCAGGCGCTGGTGGCGGTCGCGGTGGTGAGCGTCGCGGCCGCGCTGCTCGGCGCGACCGCAGCCGCGATGGGCAAAGCGGTGCGCGTGATCGAGATCGGCAGCTACGCGCTGATCGCCGCGCTCGGGGCACGCCTGATCTGGTCCAAGGGGCGGGCTTTGCTCCTGGCCGTGCGGCCTGTTCGAACGCCAGCCGCCGTTGGCGCAGCGGTGACGCCGCATCAGCATGACGGCGCGTGTTGCGATGGGGCGTGCGGGCACGCGCATGGGCCGGATCCGGAGGCGCTGGCCGGTCCGGGCGGATGGCGGCGCGGCTTGAGCGCGATCGTCGCGGTCGGGCTGCGGCCGTGCTCGGGCGCCATTCTCGTTCTCGTCTTCGCGCTCGCGCAGGGCCTTTACTGGGTTGGGGTCGCCGCCACGCTGGCGATGGGAGTGGGAACGGCGCTGACGGTGGCGGCGATCGCGACGCTCGCCATCACAGCCAAGGGTCTCGCGGTTCAGTTCGCCGCGCGCCGGCCGGGGCTCGGCATCCTTGCCGTGCGTGGGGTCGAATTCGCAGCCGCGGTGCTGGTGTTCGCGTTCGGCGTCCTGCTGCTCACCGGGTATCTCGCCAGCGAACGGCTTGGGCTCGCCTGAACGCGGGCAGCCGCAATCCGCTCCGCATTAAGCCCGCGTTTACGGAGCGAATCGCCGCCGCGGCGCGGCGCCGATTCGTTCCGCGGCAACGAATCGGGACCAAAGCCGGAAACGTTTCCAGGTTCTGAACGGCGCACTCAGAAAGCGGCTGTCGCGTGCCGGCGTGCAACCGCGCCGCCGGCGAAGAGGATGGCGAGCGCCGCGATCTGACAGGCGGCGGAGAACCAGCCGAGTTGCGCGAGGCCGCCATGGGCGACGGCGACGGCACCGAGCGCAGCGCCCGCGGCGTTGCCCAGATAAAGCGCGGACTGGTTCAGCGACAACGCCACCATCGGCGCGTCCGGGGCGAGATGAACAAGACGCGACGTCTGCGACGGGTGGAACGCCCAGCCGGCCATGCCGCCCACGAGGAACGCGGCGACGACTGCCACGCCGGCAAGCGGCGAGCCGCCAAGGCCGCCGACGATGCCGTTCACCACGTAGGTGCATGCAAGAACCAGCAGGGAAAGGCGCAAGGTCCGCTCCGGACCGCGCCGATCGGTCATCCGCCCACCCGCCTGATTGCCGATCCAGCCGGCGACGCCAAAGGCGAGCAGGACCAGCGGCAGGTAGGAAGAATCGATTGCGGCGGGACCCGACAGGAACGGTGCCACGAACGTGTAGAAGGCGAAGACGCCGGTCGCCCAGACGGCGGTGGTGAGCAGGGCCAGGAGTACGGCGGGGCGCCGCGCCACCGCAACACGCTGCGCCAGCGTCGGAACAGGCCCCGGCGCGCTGCGCGACAGGCCAAAGAGCAGGCCGATCACGCTGATCGCACTGACACCGGCGACGATCGCGAACGCGGCGCGCCAGGAAAAGACGCTGCCGATCAGCGAACCGATCGGAACGCCGAAGGCCATGGCGACGGTGAGGCCGCCGATCACGACCGCGATGGCACGGCCGCGGCTCTCCGGAGCGACGATGGTGGCGGCCGTGGCGTTGGCGCCGGGCATGAAGACACTGGCCGCCAGGGCAAGAAGGAACTGGCCTGCCAGAAGCTGCAGGAAGTTCGCCGCGGCGGCGGCGACGACATTCGCCGCCGCGAAGGCGACGAGCGCGCCAACGAGCAATGCTTTGCGGTCGCGATGGCCGAGCAACGTGGCCAGGATCGGCGCGGCGAAGGCGTAGGTGATGGCAAAGACCGTGACCAGCTGGCCGGCGGCGGCGACGGTGACGCCGAGTTCGGCCGAAATCGCAGGCAGCAGCGGCGCGATCATGAACGTCTCGGTTCCGATGCAAAAAGCGCCGAGCGCCAGCCAATAAAGGGGCAGGGGCATGGGTCGTCCATATGTTCAATAACCGTTGAACAATAAGGTGTCTGCCACCTCCCGTCAATGCAAGTTCAACGATCGTCGAACAATTGGACGTTGCCAAAGTGGGCGGCGAGGCTTAGGTCTCAGCTATGCGCTACCTCCCGCATCCCCCGACCGAACAGATCGAGCTCGCCGCCGTGCTGGCGGCGCTCAGCGATCCGACCCGGCTGGCGATCGTGGCCGAACTGGACCGGATGCCCGAGTGGGAGGCGCGCTGCGGCACCTTCAACCATCTCGCCTCGAAGACGACGCTGACCTACCACTTCGCCAAGCTGCGCGAGGCGGGCGTGACCCATGCGCGTGTCGCCGGGACGGCGCGGTTCATCTCGCTGCGCCGGGACGATCTCGACCGGCGCTTTCCCGGCCTGCTGGACACGATCATCCGCGCCGCAGGCAAGATCGGCGAACGGCCGTTGCAGCAGGCGGAGGCGGAATTCGCCGCGGCCGCGAAGGATGCGGCGCGCGGCTGATCGTCAGCGGAAATCCTCGGGGCGCAGCTCGATCGGCGTGCCGTGCGGCGTGCGGTCGGCGGCACGGTCCCAGGCGTCGCGATAGCGGGTGAGCGTCGCCGGCGTGGTGATGCCCTTGGCGGCGACCAGCCCTTCGAGCGCGGCAAGCCAGTGCAGATAATAGGTTTCGCCCGTATCGGGATCGCCGGCCGCCTGGGCGCGCTTGATCTCCGCCGACAGCGCCTGGGCCCATTCCGGCCAAGTGAACAGGCCGCGCTCGTGCAGCGCCAGGGTCATGGCAAAGGCCTGGGCTTCCCACGGCTCGCGGAAGACCGGCCCGGCGGCGTCGCAAGGAAGGTCCGGCACCGCCTTGGCGGCGGCGCGGGCGGCTTCGGGATCAATCTTTACGGGCGTGGCGTCCTGCATCGTCATGCCGGCTCCAGATAGGATTCCCAGGCGTCGACCGTGACCGACAAGGTCGGGTCGGCGTCGGCGCCCCACAGCTCGGTGCCAGCAAAGCGCACCGTGTAGAGCCATTGCGGCGCCTCGCCCTTGCCGTGGGCGTGGCTGTCCGGGAAGACGTGGCAGCCGTGTTCCATCACGATCGTGCCCACATGGCCGCGCACGTAGCGCGGCAGGCGGGTGTGCGTCGTTGGGTTCATCTGCTTGGCGCGCACGCGATCGCCGACGGCAAACCGCGCCGGGCGCTCGGCCGGCCGTTCGGTCGGGGCGCCACGCGCCAGCACGGCGGGGACGTCGGCCGCTGCCAACTTGCGCTTGATCGGCTTCGGCGGAACCAAGGCACGGCCGGCGGCGATCTCCTCGGGCGTGACCAGCCCGCGCTCCGCCAGCAACTTCTCCAGGCCGGCGAGCCAGATCTCGTAATAGCTCTTGGACAGATAATCCGCCGGCGAGCGGTTCTCCCGGGCGTGGCGCGACATGTCCAGGTTCCATTCGCCGCTGGCGCCCATGGCCAGGGTGATGGCGAAGGCGCGCCGCTCCCAGGGCGCGTGGAACCAGGGCTCGTTCGGCTCCGGCCGGACCGGGCCGAAGCCGTGGACGCCGCCCATATCCTGTGCGCCGTTCATGCGACCTCCGAAGGCTGCAAAGCGAGCCCGGTACCGATCATGGAATCCCGGGTGACGAGCTTGGCAAGGCGCTCTTCATCCCAGCCGTCCGTGCCTTCGGGTCGCATCGGAACCACGAGGTAGCGGATCTCGGCGGTCGAATCCCAGACCTGGATCTCGGTGTCGGCCGGAAGCGTGACGCCGAAATCGGCCAGCACGCCGCGCGGGTCCATCACCGCGCGGGAGCGGTAGGGCGCCGACTTGTACCAGACTGGCGGCAGGCCGAGCACGCTCCAGGGATAGCAGGAGCACAGGGTGCAGACGACCATGTTGTGGCGCTTCGGCGTGTTCTCCACCGCGACCATGTGCTCGCCCTGGCGCCCGGTGTAGCCGAGCGAGGCGATGGCGGCGGTGGCGTCCTCGAGAAGCCAATGGCGATAGGCCGGGTCGGCCCAGGCCTTGGCGACGACGCGAGCGCCGTTATGCGGGCCGACCTTGGTCTCGTAGGTCTCGATGAAGACATCGAGCGCGGCCGGGTCGACGTAGCCCTTCTCCACCAGAATCGATTCGAGCGCCCGGACGCGCAGCTGCGTCTCCGAGAGTTCGGAATGGTCGTGATCGTGGTGGTGATCGTGATCGTGGTGGTGATCGTGATCGTGGTGATGTGCGTGAGACATGCGGTCACTATAGCCCAGATCGCGGGATGAGGCAGAATGCGGCGCTGCCCTCGGCTACGAGGGCCGTTTTCCTGTTGCGGTGCGCCAAAGTGCGTGGCATCGGCGGGGATCGACAGAAGGTTGCCGGGGACGTGGCGAAAACGAAATTGACCCCTTGGAATCGAAGTGTCAGCATTGTTGACACTTCGAGCGGAACGGCAAGTGCCGCGGCCGGGCCCTCGGGCGCGGCGGCCGCCCCGCGGAGACCCGAGCGATGACGCTCCGACCTGTCAATCTCGACGACAAATACGATCTGACGAAGACGTCGATCTTCGCGACCGGGTATCAGGCGCTGATCCGCCTCTGCCTGATGCAGAAGGAACGCGACCGGCGCGCCGGCCTGAACACGGCGGGCTATGTCAGTGGCTACCGTGGGTCACCTCTCGGAGGCCTCGACCAGCAATTCGTCCGGGCCAAGCGCCACCTCGAAACGAACGACATCCTGTTCCAGGCGGGCCTCAACGAGGACCTCGCCGCGACCGCCGTGTGGGGCACGCAGCAGGCGGAACTGCGCGGCGAAGGCAAGTACGACGGCGTCTTCTCGATCTGGTACGGCAAAGGCCCGGGGGTCGACCGCACCGGCGACGTGTTCCGCCACGCCAATTTCGCCGGCACCTCGCCGCATGGCGGCGTCCTCGCCCTGATGGGCGACGACCACACGGCCGAATCCTCGACCACGGCGCATCAGTCCGAGTTCCACTTCGTCGATGTGATGATCCCGATCCTGAACCCGGCCGGGGTGCAGGAGATCATCGATTACGGCCTTTACGGCTGGGCGATGTCGCGGTTCTGCGGCACCTGGGTTGCGCTGAAATGCATGCACGAGACGGTCGAATCGACCGCCGTGGTGGACGGCAGCCTCGACCGGGTGAAGATCGTGCTGCCGGAAGACTTCGCGATGCCGGAAGGCGGGCTCAATATCCGCCTCCACGACACCGTGCTCGGCCAGGAGGCGCGGCTGCACGACTTCAAGCGCGACGCGATGCTGGCCTTCGTGCGCGCCAACAAGCTCAACCGCATCATCACCAGCGGCGGCCGCAACCCGAAGATCGGCGTCATCACCGTCGGCAAGAGCTATCTCGACGTGCGCCAGGCGCTCGACGAGCTCGGCCTCGACGAGGTGCGCTGCAACGACCTCGGCCTGCGCCTGTTCAAGGTCGCCTGCCCCTGGCCGCTGGGCCGTCAAGACCTGATGGAGTTCGCCGCCGGGCTCGACCTCGTCATCGTCGTCGAGGAGAAGCGCTCGCTGATCGAAGTGCAGGTGCGCGAGGAGCTGTACGGCACCGCCAACCAGCCGGTCTGCATCGGCAAGAAGGACGAGCGCGGCGACTGGCTGTTCCCGGTCAAGGGCGCGCTCGACCCGAACGACGTCGCCATCTGCATCGGCGAACGGCTGCTGCGCTATGGCGAGAACGAAGAGCTCAAGCAGCGCGTGGCGCAGCTGAAGGCGGCGCAGCGGGTGCTGGCCGACACGGTCGACGTGGCGACGCGCACCCCGTATTTCTGCTCGGGCTGCCCGCACAACACGTCGACGGTGGTGCCGGAAGGCATGCGTGCCTATGCGGGGATCGGCTGCCACTACATGGTGCAGTGGATGGACCGCTCGACGCTGGGCTTCACCCAGATGGGCGGCGAAGGCGCGAACTGGATCGGCGAGGCGCCGTTCTCGAAACGGCCGCACGTGTTCCAGAATCTCGGCGACGGCACCTACAACCATTCCGGCTATCTGGCGATCCGCGCGGCGATCGCCGCCGGCGTCAACATCACCTACAAGCTCCTGTTCAACGATGCCGTGGCGATGACCGGCGGGCAGCCGGTCGACGGCGGCCTGACCGTGCCGCAGATTGCGCGGCAGGTCGCCGCGGAAGGCGTCAAGCGCGTCGTCGTCGTCACCGACGAGCCGTGGAAATACGCCAAGGACGAGCGGTGGCCGGCGGGCCTGACGGTCCATCACCGCGACGAGCTCAACAAGGTGCAGACCGAGCTCGCGGCCGTTCCAGGCGTCACGGTGCTGATCTACGACCAGACCTGCGCGTCGGAGAAGCGGCGGCGGCGCAAGCGCGGCCTCTATCCCGACCCCGACAAGCGAGTCATCATCAACGACCTCGTCTGCGAAGGCTGCGGCGATTGCGGCGTGCAGTCGAACTGCGTGTCGGTGCAGCCGCTGGAGACCGAGTTCGGGCGCAAGCGCACGATCGACCAGTCGAGCTGCAACAAGGACTTCTCCTGCGTGAAGGGGTTCTGCCCCTCCTTCGTCACCGTGCACGGCGCCAAGCTGAAGAAGGGTGAGGGCATCGCCGAGGCGGACGACCTGCCGCCGCTGCCCGAGCCGGACCATCCGACGCTGGAGCGGCCCTACAACATCATCGTCACCGGGGTGGGCGGCACCGGCATCGTGACGATCGGCGCGATTCTCGGCATGGCCTCGCATCTCGAGGGCAAGGCGGTCGGCATCATCGACATGGCAGGCCTCGCCCAGAAGGGTGGCGCGGTCTACAGCCACATCCGCATTGCATCGACGCCGGAAGACATCCACGCAATCCGGATCGCAGCGCGCGGCGCCGATCTGGTGCTGGGCGGCGACATGGTGGTGGCGGGTACGCGCAAGGTGCTGGCGGCGGTGAGGCCGGACCATACCCGGATGATCCTCAACCTGGCGGAGTTCCTGCCCGGCGACTTCACCCGCAATCCGGACTTCTCATTGCCGAGCGTGCGGCTGAAGCGGGCGATCCGCGCCGCGGCCGGCGAGGCGCACACGCATTTCATCGATGCCAGCCGCCTCGCCACGGCGCTGCTCGGCAATTCGATCGGCGCGAACATCTTCATGGTGGGCTACGCCTACCAGATGGGGGCGCTGCCGCTGTCGGCGGAAGCGATCGAAGCCGCGATCGCGATGAACGGCGAGGCGGTGGAGATGAACCAGGCGGCGTTCCGCTGGGGCCGCCGCGCCGCGGTGGACCGCCCTGGCGTCGAGGCGCTGGCGGTTCCGTCAGGGGACGGGCAGCGGCCGTCGCTGCGGATGTCGGAATCGTTCGAGGAGATGCTGCAGCGGCGGGCGGACTTCCTGAAGGCCTATCAGAGCGGCCGCTATGCGGAGCGCTACCGGCGCCGGGTGGAAAAGGTGCGGGCGGCGGAAGCGGCGGTCGTGCCGGGCAAGACCGGTCTCGCCGAGGCGGTGGCGCGCTATCTGTTCAAACTGATGGCGTACAAGGACGAGTACGAGGTCGCGCGGCTCTATACCGAGGGCAGCTTCGCGCGGCAGATCGCCGAGACCTTCGACGGCGAGAACCTGCGGTTCGAATTCCACCTGGCGCCGCCGCTGCTGGCGCGGAAGGACCCGGAGACGGGGCGGCCGCGCAAGATGTCGTTCGGCCCGTGGATGCTGGGCGCGTTCCGCTGGCTGGCCAAGGGCAAGGTGCTACGCGGCACGCCGCTCGACCCGTTCGGCTGGACCGCGGAGCGGCGTACCGAGCGGCGACTGATCCGTGATTACGAGCGCATGCTGGACGAGGTGCTGGCGAAGCTGTCGCCGGAGAATCACCACCTGGCCGTCGGGCTGGCAGCGATTCCGGAGAAGATCCGCGGCTTCGGCCACGTGAAGATGCAGCACCTCAAGGCGGCGAAGGCCGACGAGGCGGCGCTGTTCGACCTGTTCCGGGAGCATCCAGCGCCGGTCTTGAAAGCGGCGGAGTGACCGCGCGGGCCTCTCCGGCACGGCGCGCTTGAGGCGCGCGGCGAGGCGGGGCCATACTCCGGTTGTCGCGGGACATGTCCCGCCCCGGCCGGACCGCATCGTGATCTCAGCAGACCACCTCCGCCGCATCGCGTTCTGGTCGCACGACCTCAACGAGGCCGAGATCGAGCATGCCCGCCGCGGCATTGTCGAGCGCAGCTATCCCAAGGGCGCCTATCTCTGCCATCGCGGCGACCGGCTCGATTCCTGGACCGGCGTGGTCGAGGGGCTGGTAAAGCTGAGCACCGTTTCGCAGAGCGGCAAGGCGGTGACGCTGGCCGGACTGCGCGCGGGCGGCTGGTTCGGCGAAGGCACGATCCTGAAAGACGAGCCGCGGCAATACGACCTGGTGGCGCTGCGGGCGACGCGGATGGCACTGATGAGCCGTCCGACCTTCCTGTGGCTGTTCGAGAACAGCGCGGCGTTCAACCGCTTCCTGGTGCGGCAGTTCAACGAGCGGCTCGGTCAGTTCATCGCGCTGGTCGAATACGACCGCATGCTCGACGCGCCGGCTCGGCTCGCGCGCAACGTGGCGTGGCTGTTCAACCCGGTCCTCTATCACGACGAAGGGCGGCACCTGCAGATCTCCCAGGAGGAGATCGGCCTGCTGTCGGGCATGTCGCGTCAGATCGCCAATCGCAGCCTGAAGGAACTCGAGGCACAGGGCCTGCTGCGGGTGGAACACGGCGGCATCACCGTGCTCGATCTCGAGCGGCTGCGACGCTACGGCGAATGAGCTTGGCGGGGGTTTTGGGGGCCGCGGCGCACAACGAACCGTTCGGCCGTCTGCGCGAACAAACGCCCGCAACGATAGGGAACAAGGCCCCCTGTCGTCTGTCAAGTGAAGCCTTGCGGGGGGCACGTTTGGCTGCAAAGTGATAAGAATAAAGAAAACTCGCGCCTCAAGGCGACGAGAGAGGGGAAACGTCGCGCGTCATCGACGCGCTGGAGAGGGAGGCAGCCGTGGCGCTCAACGCCACCGCGCAGGCGGATACCTTTCCGAAATTGCTGATCCGCAACGCGACCGTCCATCGCGATCGTACCGCTGTTCGTCACAAGGACCTCGGCATCTGGCAGAGCTGGACCTGGGCGCAGGTGCTCGAGCAGGTGCGCGCCTTCTCGATCGGTCTCGATGCGCTCGGGCTCGCACGCGGCGACAAGGTGGCGATCATCGGCAGCAACCGGCCGCGGCTCTACTGGGCGATGTGCGCGGCGCAGGCGCTCGGCGCCGTGCCGGTGCCGATCTATGCCGACTCGGTCGCCGACGAGATGGCCTATGTGCTCGAACATGCGGAAGTGAAGATCGCGGTGGTCGAAGACCAGGAGCAGGTCGACAAGATCCTGTCCATCTCCGAGCGCCTGCCGCGGCTCACGCACGTGCTCTACGACGAGCCGCGAGGCCTGCGCGATTACGACCATGCGCGGCTGCAATGGATCGACGCGGTCCAGAACGAGGGACGGCAGCGTCTCGCGAACGATCCCGGTGCCGAAGAGCGATGGCACGAGCAGATCGCCGCCGGGCGCGGCAGCGACCTTGCCATCATTCTCTATACGTCGGGCACGACGGGGCAGCCCAAAGGGGTGATGCTCTCGTACGACAACGTCATCATCTCGGCGCAGAACGGCAACGCATTCGATGCGCTGGGCCCGGACGAGGAGGTGATCGCCTATCTGCCGCTCGCCTGGGTCGGCGACCACATTTTCTCCTATGCGCAGTCCTATGCGGCGGGCTTCTGCGTCAACTGCCCGGAGTCGCCGGAGACCGTGGTGGAGGACCGGCGCGAGATCGGCACGACCTATGCTTTCGCGCCTCCCCGCATCTACGAGAACCTGCTCACGCTGACGATGGTACGAATGGAGGATGCGAGCCGGCTGAAGCGGCGCATGTTCCATGCCTTCATCGACCATGCCAAGCGCTGGGGCGAGAAGATCCTCGACGGCGAGAAGGTGCCGCTCGGCGCCCGGCTGCTCTACGCGCTGGGCGAAGTGCTGGTGTATGGGCCGCTGAAGAACCGATACGGCCTGTCGCGAATCCGGGTCGCCTACACGGCGGGCGAGGCGATCGGGCCGGAGATCTTCCGCTTCTATCGTTCGCTCGGCGTCAATCTGAAGCAGCTCTACGGCCAGACCGAAGCCTCGGTGTACATCACCGCCCAACCGGACGGCGAGATCCACGCCGACACGGTCGGCAAGGCCAATATCGACGTTGACATCAAGATCGCAGAGAACGGCGAGGTGCTGTTCAAGTCGCCCGGGGTGTTCCTCGGCTACTACAAGGAGCCGGAGAAGACCGCCGAGGCCAAGACGCCCGACGGCTGGGTGCGCACGGGCGATGCCGGCTTCTTCGATCCGGCGACGGGGCACCTCAAGATCATCGACCGCGCCAAGGATGTGGGGCGCCTCAACGACGGCACGCTGTTCGCGCCGAAATACATCGAGAACAAGCTGAAGTTCTATCCGAACATCAAGGAGGCGGTGGCGTTCGGCGACAGGCGCGATTTCGTCACGGTGATGCTCAATATCGATCTCGTCGCCGTGAGCAGCTGGGCCGAGCGCAACAATGTCGTCTACGGCTCCTACCAGGAGCTGGCCGGCCATCCGCTCGTCTATGCGATGATCGAAGAGCACGTGGCCGAGGTGAACCGCTCGCTCGCAGCGGAGCCGGTGATGGCGGGTGCGCAGATCCGCCGCTTCCTGATCCTGCATAAGGAACTCGACGCCGACGACGGCGAATTGACGCGCACGCAGAAGGTGCGGCGCGGCTTCATCGCCGAACGCTACGCGCCGCTGGTGCGGGCGCTCTATGACGGGTCGGATGCTGCCGATATCTCCACCGAAGTCACGTTCGAGGACGGGCGCAAGGGCGTGCTGGCGGCCCGGGTGACGATCCGCGACATGGCGCCGGCTCCGGTGCCGATGGAGCGTGCGGCATGAGGGCGCCGTCCGAACGCGACGTGGCGGCCGGCGAGATCCTGCTCGCGGTCGAGAACGTGTCTCTGTCGTTCGGCGGCGTGAGGGCGATCACCGACGTGTCGTTCGACATCCGAAAGGGAGAGATCCGTGCGATCATCGGTCCGAACGGCGCCGGCAAGACCTCGATGCTGAACGTGATCAACGGCTTCTACACGCCGCAGCAGGGCCGGATCACGTTCAAGGGCGAGACGCGGAACAAGATGCGGCCCTACGAGGCCGCGCGCGGCGGCATCGCTCGCACGTTCCAGAACGTCGCCTTGTTCCGTGGCATGACCGCGCTCGACAACATCATGGCGGGACGGGCGCTGAAGATGCATCGCGGCCTGTTTTGGCAGCTGCTGCGGCATGGGCCCGCGCTGAAGGAGGAGGTGGAGCACCGGCGCAAGGTGGAGGAGATCATCGACTTTCTCGAGATCCCGCATATCCGCCGCATCCCCGTCGGGCGCCTGCCGTACGGTCTGCAGAAGCGGGTGGAACTCGGCCGCGCTTTGGCGATGGAACCGGATCTGCTGCTGCTCGACGAGCCGATGGCGGGCATGAACCTCGAGGAGAAGGAAGACATGTCGCGCTTCGTGATCGACGTGAACAACCATTTCGGCACAACGATCGCGCTGATCGAGCACGACATGGGTGTCGTGATGGACCTGTCGGATCGCGTCCTCGTGCTCGAATACGGCCGCAAGATCGCCGACGGCGCGCCAGACGTGGTGAAGAAGAACCAGGCGGTGATCGACGCGTATCTGGGCGTGGCGCACTGACGCGCCAACGATGAAGAGGGCGGCCGGCAGCCGCAACGGGTGCTGACGATGGACGGATTGTACAAGGTCTTCGTCGAGCCGTTCGTGCAGATGGGCGTGGCGCCCGATCTGCTGGTGCAGACGTTGTGGGAGGGGCTCGTCGCCGGCGTGCTCTACGCGCTGATCGCGCTCGGTTTCGTGCTGATCTTCAAGGCTTCCGGCGTGTTCAACTTCGCGCAGGGCATCATGGTCGTGTTCGCGGCGCTGACGCTGGTCGGTCTCTACGAGATCGGATTGCCGGCTTTCGTCGCGCTGGCGCTCACGATCGTGGTGATGCTGGTGCTCGCCTTCGGGGTCGAGCGGCTGGTTTTGCGGCCGCTGGTGAACCAGCCCGACATCATCCTGTTCATGGCCACGTTCGGACTGACCTATTTCCTTATCGGGCTGGGCGAGCTCGTTTTCGGCGGCAACCCCAAAGTGATGATCACCGACGCGCTCTATCTGCCGCGCGGGGCGGTGGAGTTTGAGTTTGCCGGCGGTTTCGTAGCGTTGCAAAAGATCGACATCGCCGCGGCCGTAATCGCCTCGCTGATGGTGGCGTGCCTTGCCGTGTTCTTCCAGCGCACGCGGATCGGCCGGGCCCTGCGCGCGGTGGCGGACAGCCACAAGGCGGCGCTGTCGGTCGGAATTTCGCTGGAGCAGATCTGGGTGATCGTCTGGTTCGCGGCCGGCATCGTCGCGCTGGCAACCGGGATCATGTGGGGCGCGCGCTCGGACGTGTCCTTCGCGCTGCAGATCATCGCGCTCAAGGCGCTGCCCGTGCTGATCCTGGGCGGTTTCACCTCGATTCCGGGCGCCATCGTCGGCGGCATCATCATCGGCGTCGGCGAGAAGCTCGGCGAGTTCTATTGGGGGCCGCTGCTCGGCGGCGGGATCGAGAGCTGGCTCGCCTACATGATCGCCCTGGTGTTCCTGCTGTTCCGGCCGCAGGGCCTGTTCGGCGAACGCATCATCGAGCGGGTGTAAGCAATGTTCTACCGCGAGGCCGGCCAGTTCAAGACCACCTACGAAGCCGATCAGGCGATCTTTCCCATTCGCCAGGACCGGATCGGCATTGGCGTCATCCTGGCGATCGCCTTCATTGTGATCCCGCTATTCGGCAACGACTTCCTGATCAACGCGGTGATGATCCCGTTCCTGATCTTCTCGCTGGCGGCGATCGGGCTCAACCTTCTCACCGGCTATACCGGGCTGCTGTCGCTCGGCACCGGCGCCTTCATGGGGGTCGGCGCCTATGCCTGCTACAAGCTGACCAGCGCCTTCCCCGACGTTAACATCCTCATCTGCATCCTTGGCGGGGGCTTCGTCGCCGCGGCGGTCGGGATCGTGTTCGGCCTGCCGAGCCTGCGCATCAAGGGCTTCTATCTCGCGGTGGCGACGCTGGCGGCGCAGTTCTTCCTCGACTGGTGCTTCATCCGCGTGCCCTGGCTCGTCAATTACAACGCGTCGGGCGCGATCGAAGTGCCGCTGCGCACGCTGTTCGGGGTGCCGATCACCGGGCCGACGGCGGCGCCGGCGACGCGCTATCTGCTCGTCCTCTCCCTCGTCGTGGTCATGACGTGGATGGCGTCAAACCTGGTGCACGGACGTATCGGCCGGATGTGGATGGCGGTGCGCGACATGGACATCGCCGCTGAACTGATCGGCATCCGGCTGCTGCCGACCAAGCTGACCGCCTTCGCCGTATCCTCGTTTTACTGCGGCGTGGCGGGCGCGATGATGGTGTTCCTGTGGTACGGCGGCGCCGAAGCGGAAGTGTTCTCGATCAATCTCAGCTTCACCGTGCTGTTCATGGTGATCATCGGCGGGTTGGGCAGTTTGATCGGCTCGTATTTCGGCGCTGCGCTGATCTTCATCCTGCCTATCGTTCTGCGATTGGCGCCGACGACGCTCGGCGTCTCCATCAACGCGGCGACGATCGAGCATCTCACCTTCATGATCGTTGGCGCGCTGATCATCCTGTTCCTGATCGTCGAGCCGCATGGCCTGGCGCGGCTGTGGCAGATCGGCAAGCAGAAGCTGCGGGTGTGGCCGTTCCCGTACTGACGGCGGCATTCGCGGGGAGAGTCCCGCTCAGCGGGGAAGAAGCGCCGGTTCTCGGCGCCAGAGAGGGAGAAACGCGATGCGCGTGAAACATCTCGTGCTCAGTGCCGCGCTCGCGGCCGCGGTCGGCGTGCCGGCCATGGCCACGTCGGCGCCGGCGCAGGAGGGGATCTACGTTCCGCTCTTCACCTATCGTACCGGCCCGTTCGCCGGTTCCGGCATCCCGATCGCGGACGGGATGCGCGACTACCTCAACATGCTGAACGAGCGCGACGGCGGCATCAACGGCGTCAAGCTGATCATCGAGGAATGCGAGACCGGCTACGACACCAAAAAGGGCGTCGAGTGCTACGAGGCGGTGAAGGGCAAGAACCCGGTGATGGTCAATCCGTACTCGACCGGCATCACCCTTCAGGTGATCCCGAAGGCGGCGGTGGACAAGATCCCGGTCCTGTCGATGGCCTACGGCCTGTCGGCGTCGGCCGACGGAACGGTGTTCCCGTGGATCTTCAACCCGCCGGCGACCTATTGGGACGGCGCTTCCGTGTTCATCAAGCACGCGGCGCAGGTCGAAGGGGGGCTCGACAAGCTCAAGGGCAAGAAGATCGGCCTCGTCCATCTCGATGCGCCGTACGGCAAGGAGCCGATCCCGCTGCTGGAGGCGCTGGCGAAGGAATACGGCTTCGAGCTCAAGCTCTATCCGGTGCCGGCGGCGGACATGCAGAACCAGTCGTCGCTGTGGCTCGGCGTACGGCGCGACCGTCCGGACTGGATCTATCTGCAGGGTTGGGGTGCGATGAACCCGACTGCGGTCAAGGAAGCGGCCAAAATCAACTTCCCGATGAACCGGCTGGTCGGTGTCTGGTGGGCCGGCGGCGATGACGACGCACGGCCGGCGGGCGACGGCGGCAAGGGCTATTCGACGCTCGACTTCCACGCGGTCGGCACCGACTTCCCGGTGATCCAGGACATCCTGAAGCACGTGGTCGACAAGGGGATGAGCCAGGTCGCGTCGAAGGACAAGGTCGGTGAGAACCTTTACAACCGCGGCGTCTACAATTCGATGCTGATCGCGGAAGCGATCCGCAACGCGCAGCAGATCACCGGCAAGAAGGTGGTCAACGGCGAGGACACCCGCCGTGGCCTCGAAGCGCTCAATATCACCGAGGCGCGCCTCAAGGAGATGGGCGCCGAGGGCTTCGCGGCGCCGGTGAAAGTGTCGTGCACCGACCATAACGGCCACCACAAAGTGTTCGTCGCCGAGTGGGACGGCAAGAAGTGGGTGAAGAAGAGCGACTGGATGGAGCCGATGCGCGACAAGGTGCGTCCGCTGATCGAAGCGGCGGCCAAGGATTATGCCGAGAAGAATACCGGCTGGCCGAAGCGCACGGAGGCTTGCGACAAGTCGTCGTGACCGCGTTCGCCCTCTTCCCGATCGCGGGAAGGGGGCGCTAACGCAGCGAAGCGAAGGAGGTGCGGCCGTGGCCGTGACAGCGATTAAGCCCGGCGCGGAAGCGGGCACCGACACGATCCTTGCGGTCAACAATATCGAGGTCGTCTACGACCACGTCATCCTCGTTCTCAAAGGCGTGTCGCTGGACGTGCCGCGCGGCGGCATCGTCGCCCTGTTGGGCGCCAACGGCGCCGGCAAGACGACGACGCTGAAGGCGATCTCGAACCTGCTGCGGTCCGAGCGCGGCGAGGTGACGAAGGGCTCGATCCTGTTTGACGGCGAGGAGGTGCAGGCGCGCTCGCCCAACGAACTGGTGCGGCGCGGCTGCGTGCAGGTGATGGAGGGCCGGCACTGTTTCGGCCACCTCACCGTTGAGGAGAATCTCCTGACCGGTGCCTTCACGCGGCGCGACGGCGCCGGGGCCGTCCGGCAGGATTTGGAAAAGGTCTATGCGTATTTCCCGCGGCTGCGCGAGCGGCGGCAGTCGATGGCCGGCTACACGTCGGGCGGGGAGCAGCAGATGTGCGCGATCGGCCGGGCGCTGATGGCGCGGCCGAAGATGATCCTGCTCGACGAGCCGTCGATGGGCCTCGCGCCGCAGATCGTCGAGGAGATCTTCGCGATCGTCGCTGACCTGAACGCCAAGGAAGGCGTGTCGTTCCTGCTGGCCGAGCAGAACACGAACATGGCGCTGCGCTATGCCCGCTACGGCTACATCCTCGAGAATGGTCGCGTCGTCATGGACGGCGCCGCCGAAACGCTGCGCGAGAACGAGGACGTCAAGGAATTCTACCTCGGCATGGCCGAGGGCAAGCGGAAGTCGTTCCGCGACGTGAAACACTACAAGCGGCGGAAGCGGTGGCTGACGTGAGCCGGCCGGCCGCGGCCGCGGGAGCACCGCCATGACGACCGACCCGGCCAGGGATGTGGCCGAGGGCCATTTCGATCCGCGCGAAACGCGCGATCCTGCAGCGCGCGAAGCCGATCTGTTCGCGCGCCTGCCCGGGCTCGTCGCCCGCGCCATGACCGCGCCGGGATGGGCGCGGCATCTTTCCGGGATCGACCCGCAGGCCGTGTCGAGCCGCGCGGCCTTGGCGGCGCTGCCGGTACTGCGCAAGGCGGAACTGGCTGCCCTGCAACGCGAGACGCCACCTTTCGGCGGCTTCAACGTCACCGCGCCGGGCAAGGTGCGGCGCCTGCTGATGTCGCCGGGGCCGATCTTCGAGCCGGAGGGACGCGGCGAGGATCCCGCGGGCGTCGCGCGGGCGCTTTATGCGGCCGGGTTCCGCAGCGGCGACGTGATGATCAACTGCTATTCGTACCATCTCACCCCCGGCGCCTGGATGATGGATGGCGGCGCTCAGGCGCTCGGCTGTGCGATTATTCCCGGCGGCACCGGCAACACCGAGCAGCAGGTCGAAGCGATCGCGCGGCTCCGCCCGTCGGGCTATGTCGGCACGGCCGATTTCCTCAAGATCCTGCTCGACACCGGCGCCAAGCTGGAGCGGGACGTGTCGTCGCTGCGGCGCGGGCTCGTGTCCGGCGCCGCGCTGCCGGCGTCGCTGCGCGGCATCTTCGAAGAACGCGGCATCGCGGTGCTGCAATGCTATGCAACCGCCGAGGGCGGCGTGATCGCCTACGAGAGTCCGGCGCGCGAAGGGCTGATCGTCAACGAGGACGTGATCGTCGAGATCGTTCGTCCGGGCACCGGCGAGCCGGTCGCCGACGGCGAGGTCGGCGAAGTCGTGGTGACGACGTTCAATCCCGACTATCCGATGGTGCGGCTCGCCACCGGCGATCTCTCGGCCGTGCTGCCGGGAGCCTCCCCCTGCGGGCGCAGCAACATGCGGATCCGCGGCTGGATGGGCCGGGCCGATCAGACGACGAAAATCAAGGGCATGTTCGTGCATCCCGGCCAGGTCGTGGAAGTGGCGCGGCGGCATCCTGAGCTCGGCCGGGTACGGCTCGCGGTCACGCGCGAGAACGAGCAGGACGTGATGACGCTCACCGCCGAATGCGCGGCGGTGTCCGACGCCCTGCAGGAAACGGTGGCGGAAACGCTGCAGGCGGTGACGAAGCTGCGCGGGCGGGTCGCGCTGGTGCCGCCGCAGACGCTGCCGAACGACGGCAAGATCATCGTCGACGAGCGGGCGACGTGAATGGCGCGCGTCAGCGCTGGATGATGCGGCCGTCCACGGCCGTGCGGACCGTTCCCACCTGGCGGATATAGGCCATCACCTCGTTGGCGAGCAACGGCGCATCCTTGTCAGGGGTGATGCGGGCGGCGTCGCGGAACATGGTGTAGTCGTCGCCGCCGCGTGCGAGGAAGTCGAGCACGGCGACGCGGTAGAGGCGGTCGGGATCGAGCGGCGCGCCCGCCACATCGAGCGCCGTCACGCGGTCGCCGGGCGGGCGGCTGAGCATATATTCGAAGCGCAGACCCGACACTTGCGGGAAACGGCCGCTCGATTCCGGCAGCTGCTTGATGCCGTTTTCGATTGCGCGCTTGAGGTCGCGGCCGGGAAGCTCGAGGACGACGACGCGGTTGCTGAACGGCAGTTCCGCAAGAATATCCCGGCGCGTCAGTGTCGAACCGGGCGCGTGGATGACGCCGGCGCGGATGCTGCCGCCGTTGAGAATCGCCGCGTCGGACTTGGTCGCGATCCGCATGGCGTCGGCGAACAAGTCGCCGATCGCGGCCTCGCGCGTGCGCACCGTGGCATTGCGGCTGTCGAGTTCGACCGCAGTCGTGCCGATCGGCACGTCCATCTCGCGGGAGAACTCCGATTCGAGGTTCGCCACTGCGGCGGCGACTTCCGGATCCGGCTCGACGGTCGCCGTGTCGATGACGCGGAACTGCGGGAACCAGGTCGTCTCGCGGCGGCCGCCGCTCTCGCGCACGGTGATGTCGACGTCGATGGCCGTGACGAAGTGCGCGTCGAAGCTGGATTCGACGAGACCGTTCTGTCCGTCGTAGGAAATGAACAGATCGTGGGTATGGCCTGTCAGCAGCAGGTCGGCCGTGCGCGCGAATTGCAGCGCGAGACTGTCGCCGCGATCCGCGTGGAGCACGGCGACCACGAAATCGGCGCCTTCATCCCGGAGCGTCGCCGCTTGCGCCTTGGTGGTGTCGATCAGGCTGGCGAAACGCAGGTCCTCCGGCGAGGAGACGCGCGGAGAACGCTCGTAGGCGAGGCCGGTCAGGCCGATGCGGATGCCGTCATAGTCGAGGATGGCCCGGTCCTTGAAACCGGGCAGCGGCCTGCCATCGGCATTGCGCAGGTTGGCGGCATATAGCGGAAAGCGCGCCTCGGCCATGCGCTGGAAGAACACGCCCTTGCCGAAGTCGAACTCGTGGTTGCCGGGGACGAAAATGTCCGGCCGCACCATGTTGGTGAGCGCGACGATGTGGGCGCCGTGGTCGAAGCCGGACATCAGCGAGGGCGAGAGCGTATCGCCGCCATGGGCGAACAGGACGTGGCCGCCCTTGGCGCGTTCCGCCTTCACCACAGAGGCCAAGCGGGCGAAGCCGCCGCGCGCCTTCCCGTCGGGGAAGGCGGTTTCGTGCATCAGGTAGATGTCGTTGACGAGCAGGAAGGTGATGCGGGTCGTGCGCACCGTCTGGGCCCAGGCCGGGCGCCAGGCCCGCAACGTGGCAAGGGCGGCGGTGAGCGCGGCGAGGAACGATCGGCGGCTGATCATGGCGCAGCGGGTTGCGACGATTTGCGCCGTGTAGCATGCATGTGGCCACCGCCGCCACCATCTAAGGTGCCTCGGCCACGGAAAGCCACGCAATGCAAGACACCCGCTCCGCCTCGCCCGCCCCGCAGCCGTCCGGCCGCCTGTCCGATCGTCCGGCGCCGCCGGACGGGCGCATCGGCGTATTGCTGGTCAATCTCGGGACGCCCGACGCGACCGACTACTGGTCGATGCGGCGCTATCTGAAGGAGTTCCTGTCCGACCGCCGGGTTATCGAGGAAAACCCGGTCAAGTGGTGGCTGGTGCTGAACCTGATCGTGCTGTCCGTGCGACCCGGCCGGAAGGGCAAGGACTACGAGACGATCTGGAATCGCGAGCGCAACGAATCGCCGCTGATGACGATCACCCGGTCGCAGGCCGAAAAGCTCGGCCGAGACCTTGCCGCCATGGACGAGCGGCTCGTGATCGACTGGGCGATGCGGTACGGCAATCCGTCGATCCCCTCGCGGCTCGCGGCGCTCCAGCAGCAGGGCTGCAGCCGCATCCTGCTGGTGCCGCTCTATCCGCAATATGCGGCGGCGACGACGGCGACCGTCTGCGACAAGGCGTTCGATGCCCTCAAGACGATGCGCTGGCAGCCGACCCTGCGGGTGGCGCCGCCCTGGTACGACGAGCCGGTCTATATCGAGGCGCTGGCCGATTCGCTGCAGGCGGAACTCGCAAAGCTGCCGTTCACGCCGGAGGTGATCCTTGCCTCGTTCCACGGCGTGCCGAAGGACTACGCGTTAAAGGGCGATCCCTACGACCTGCAGTGTGCGACGACGGCGCGGCTGCTGCGCGCGCGGCTCGGACTCGACGAGAGCCGGCTGATGATGACGTTCCAGTCGCGGTTCGGAAAGGCGGAGTGGCTGCAGCCCTATACCGACATGACGGTGAAGGGCCTGGCCGAGCGTGGGGTGAAGAACCTCGCCGTATTGACCCCCGGTTTCGTCGCCGACTGCCTG
>Ga0182741_1001006_pt1 | contig 39434 bp, 30 predicted proteins | sample eDN5th37CBELigOP_FD_128874 | JGI IMG/M metagenome (GOLD analysis project Ga0182741, IMG submission 128874) | Enriched Organic Plus compost microbial communities from Emeryville, California, USA - eDNA 5th pass 37_C BE-Lig OP (version 2) (version 2) ... | reverse complement strand
ATGGCCATGATCATGCTGGCCCAGTTATTTTTAAACGAGGAAAAAATTATATTTTATGAGCAGGAAAAAATATGGACGACAACACAGGATGTGATTCAAATGCTCAAATCCGTTCTGCAATTTGTAAAAAGGAGCATTGAGAATTTATTGGATTACATCCTGGCCAAACAGCCGCCAGATAAGCGGTTGATCAAAAAATTATTAATATTAAGAATTTGACAAAGTAGAGTTATTATTTAGCAATTGCCCTTAAAAGGGCAATCATCTCACGCATCCGGTATCTCTGGCTCCACCAGCTTAGTCAGCTTGTCCAGCGAATCCTGCCAGCCTAAATAACACATAGCCGCCGGTATCGCTTCCGGTATTCCTTCCTGTGTAATGTTGATTTCTGTGCCTGCAATGGTCTTCTGCAACCGAACAGTAGTGGTCATTTCTCCCGGCAGATTGGGATCATCAAATTTGTCAGTATATTTCAGCAACTCACCGGGTTTGATTTCCAGATAGGCGCCACTGAAAGAATGACTGTTGCCGGTTGAAAAGTTCTGAAACGACATCCTGTATGTACCACCAGGCTTTACATTCATTTCATGAACGGTACAAAGAAAACCGTAAGGCGGCAGCCACGAGGCAATGGCAGCAGGTTCGGTAAATGCGCGATATACTTTATCAGGAGATGCCTTGAGCATTCGGTGTAATGTGACGGAATTGTTTGACATAAAAATGATTTTATTTGTTGTAGAATCTGATGTAAAGGTAGGTCGAATGGATTGCCCGCACAGAGGGCGTTTGCGGCATTATGAAAGGTAGATTGCGACTATGGGGCAAAAAGATTATCCGGGCATCACAACAAAACGAATGACCGAATTATTACAAGAAAGGCCGTCTTACACAGACGGCCCTTGTTTTTTTACCTCCTCAACACCGGAAACTGCGATATCCTCAACATCGTACACCCATACGGCACCAATGTAATTTCTTCTTCTTCCTTTGCTGCTTCAAAGCGATACGTTATACTAAACGGCAAAGGCCCCGCCATGTCATTGTACAATTGCCACGAAGGAATACGCCGCGCTTTTGTTTTGATCCTGATCGGTGCGTTCTCCAGGTTCCAGGGATAGGTACTCACCGTGCTGCTCTTTTCTACTTTGAAATATTCTTCCAGTTTATCAGGCGCCGTTTCAAGCAAACCATAGTTCCAGGGTGTAGTAGGACGCACCTCATAGAAAGAATCCCCACCGTAAGACCCGGGCGGGTTCGTGTTCTTCACCATTTTCATATCCTCGCCAATCATCAAACCATATACCAGCGGGCCGCGTTCAATAGAAACAGAACCTTCGTGCCACCTGTTCCGGAAAATGTGCATCGGCAGCGTAAGCGTCACCACATCGCCGGTTTGCCATTCACGCTCAATCTTCACTATCTGGTTGCCATCTGCCTGTTTCCAGGTTTTTCCGTTGATGGTGATCATAGCTTTTTTGCACCATTCCGGTATGCGCAGATGAAAGGGAAATTTTGACTTACGGGTAGTAGTAAATGTAAACTGAATCTCTTCCGAAAATGGATAATTGGTTGCTTCTTTAATTGTCACGCCTGTTCCACCGGGCAAATTCGTCTTTACTTCACTCGGTGCATATACCAGCGCTGCCAGTCCACTATCGGCACTGGCATACCAGAGATTTTGCGTGAATTTCGGCCAGCCCTGGTGCATGTTGGCAGTACAACAGGGATAACCGGTAAGCAATCCATAACACACGTCCGTACCATCATGATTGGTTTCGAAGTTGCGCATTTTGTTCGTGACCATTACCTGGTTGGCCTGTTGAAAGTATTGACGATACAGGAAGTCGTCTGTAGCCTGTGCCGGCAAGGCGTTGAACGCAATTTTTTCGAGGTGATCGGCAAAACCAATATCACCGGTGATCTCCAGCATGCTTTCGAGTGAAAACATCATTTCAACAGCCGTACAGAATTCCGAGCCCTGGGTGGGATTGTTGCCGTGCAACGTTTCATCGCCACCATATAACCCGTGGGCCATCCCGTTGAATTTGCGCAGGTCTGCAAAGCCGGTCTTTACTGCGTCGAGGTATTTTTGTTCGGGATGATGCTGATAATATATGACCGGTGCTTTAAAGCCCTGCGCCAGGTTGACGCAGTGAATACTGCCTTGTGTTGATAACAATTTTCTTTCAAGAAATGCCGTGGTATAGTCAAAGGTTTGTTTGTGGATGAGTTCCGCCAGTTCCAGCAGAAAGGCATTGCCGGTAATGTTGTAGAGCCAATACACGATCATCAGGTTATCACCGCCGCGGTAGCGGGCCCAGAAGGTCCAGTGATCGAGCGGTTTGGAGGGAAGTTCTTTCAACTGGTAGCGGAAATAATTTGTCATCAACTGAATCACGCGCTGATCGCCGGTTGCGGAATAGTATTGCTGCAGCACTTTCAGCATCACCATCTTGGGCCACCAGTCGTGACTGGGACTCCGTTGCAGTCCGGGTTCATAATCATAGGCTTTTGCCGGACCGAAATAGCCATTGGGCTGCTGGCTGTTGAGCGTCCATTCAATCCAGGGTTTGGTTTTGGCAATCAATTCCTGATCGTCCAGAATATAGGCGAGCGGCAGCAAACCATCAATCCAGTAGGGACCGCGTTCCCATTGGTCGCCGTCGCCGCCCAGCCAGCCGTTTCGTTTACCCATTACCGTTTCATATAGTTTGTCAAGGTTGCCCGTGGCGCCGCTCTTTTGCCGCAATAACATCTCTTTCAACCATCCATGGGCTTTGATGGCGCCAAGCGGCAGTTGACGGTAAGGATTTTGCCGTAAAGGGGAACGGCTTTCCACTTTGATGATTTTTCCTGGCTGTTTGTCCTGTGCTGCCAATGGCATGGCGAACATTGCGAAAACAACCGGCAGCAAAATGATCTCATACTGTTTTTTGTCATTTTGGTAGTTACAGGATCAATTTGAGTGATGTTGAAATGTAAAGACGCTATGTTAACAATAAAACTTGTTTTTAATAAATATTTCAAAGTAAAAAAGTTGAGGCAGGGAGATCACGGCTGTGGACGCTCCTTGCCTGGAATGCTTCTTGTGCTTCCACGCCGGGCACAAGTTTTGTGCGATTTTTTATTGCTACTATTTCAAACCCAAAACTTATTATCATGCTACACCTGGCGCGTTCCCGCAATACAAGTCTTTCCCGCTGCCTGATGGCCGGACTGGCCTGCGGATTGCTGGCCGGTTTCCTGGGAGCCGTATATACCTATGCTTATGGACAAGCCGCCTCCTTCACCGGTGGCATGTGGTTTTCGCCGCTCACCTTCTTCGTAGGCATTCCAATATTATTTGTGATTGCCGGTTATCTGTTGTTTGAAATGGTTGAATTCGTTAGAGCCGGCAGGGGAATTTTCATGGTGTTGATAATTTTGCTGACGGCATTGGGCGTCATCCTGTCGCTCCGGTATAAAGGAGACATGGCCGGTTTAATGGTGGGACTGATGGTGATAAACGGATTGCTGATGTCGTTGCTGCTTCCGTATTTTGCTACCCATGCCCGTATTTTTATGGACAGGGAAGAGTATGAAGACACTGAAGAAACGTGAAATAACCGTTAAATAGTGAGAACTAACTACATTTAATTTATTAGCTTTATATCGGTAAAGTACAACTGCCGCAACCAATATTTAATTATTGTTCGGTTGGTTGTGGGCGTTGTTGAGTCAAATATCAGCATCATATAGATCACCAATAACCTGAAATTTATAAACCAACCAATAGTACATGCTTACATCCAAAAATCCCCTTCCTGGTATGGCCTGTATCCTGGCGTTCATCAGCGCATGCCAAACCACACCAAAACCAATTGCCAAGCTCGAAGCCTCGATCACCGGCCTCACTGATTCTGTTGTGTACATTACCCGCGCAGTGGCAGACTCTGCCAAAACCGACACAGTGCCGGTAAAAGAAGGAAAATTCACCTGGTCCGCAGAACTGCCCGGTCCCCAGAAAATATATATCGGCACACAGCGCCAGTATTTACAGGTGTTTATGGAAAACAGCCCGGTGAGCATCACAGGTCATATAGATTCATTTGATGTGCTCAGGATAACCGGTTCCGCTGTTCACGATGAGCTGGTTGCCTTTGAGAACACACTGAATGATATTGAAGATTTGCAATACAACCTGTATTTGCAAAGGAGAGAAGCCAATAATGATGATGAAATAGCTGCGCTCAGAAGACAATCCGATTCACTGGAAAAAGTATGGATTGAACGCACCAAAAACTATATCCGCACCCATCCCGGCAGCATGGTGAGTGCAGAACTCACCCGGGAAATGGCCGCAGACGGCGAATGGTCGGTAATAGACAGTCTCTACCGCGCACTGGCCCCCCAGGTGCAACAGTCCTACCTGGGAAGCCGCATCGCCCGCCGGCTGGAAGTGCTCAAGCGTAGCGAACCCGGACAAACGGTGAAAGACATTGCACAAAATGATGTGAACGGCAAACCGGTGAAATTTTCCGATTTCAGAGGAAAATACCTGTATGTGGATTTCTGGGCCAGTTGGTGCGGTCCCTGTCGCGCTGAAAACCCCAATGTGGTGAAGGCCTACAATACTTTTAAAAACAAAAACTTTGATGTGCTCGGCATCAGCCTTGACGAAAACGAAGCGCATTGGAAAGACGCCATTCAAAAAGACGGCCTGTTGTGGACACAGTTGTCCGACCTCAAAGGGTGGGATAATGAAATTGCCCGCTATTACGGCATCCAGGCAATTCCTTTTTCTTTCCTGCTCGATCCCAATGGCGTAATCATAGCGAAAGGATTGCGGGGAGAAGCATTGCGGCAGAAACTGGCTGAGATACTTCAATAGTAATTTCCTACGATAAGAAAGAACTGGCTCCTCGTACATTCATTGCCTGCCAGGATACTGATAGGCCCCAACGGCGTGATCATTGGCCGTTATGGCGACGGCGGTGAAGGTGATGACGCCATGGATAAAAAACTGGCGGAAATTTTTGAAAAGGCAGCGGCTGATGGAAAGCCATAAAAATGAACAAACAGATAAGAGGCTGCTCTCTACCCGGGCAGCCTCTTTATTATTAGTGATTGGTACTATGCATACTAACTGAATTAAAATTGATAGATTTATAGCGGCAAAGAACAGTTGCGGTTGCCAATAATCGTCAAACCACTCTAATACCATTACATGAACACCATGAAAAAGAATTTATTTGGTACAGTGTGTATGCTGGCAGTGCTCAGCGCCTGCAGGGAAACTCCACAGGCATCTATTGAGGCCCAAATTGCCGGCCTCACCGATGGCATGGCGTACGTTACCTGGATGGCTGGTGAAGTGCCCATTACCGATTCAGTGCCCGTAAAAGATGGGAAATTTTCGTGGAAGGGTACCTTGTCGGAACCGCAAAAGGTACTCATCCGTGCCAATGATCAATTCCTGGAGCTGTTTATGGAAAATAATGCCGTGCAGATTACCGGCACCATCGACTCCTTTTATTTCAGCAAGGTTACCGGCTCACCCATCCAGGATGAATGGGCGGCGTTTAATGAATCGCTGAAGGAGCACGATGCGAAAATGCGCAGCCTCATTACTACAATGTTCGAGACCCCGCATGAGGCCGGTAAAAGCTTGTTCGAAAAACAACTCGACTCCATGGGAAGCATCAGGGTTGAACGGATGAAAGATTATATCCGTTCCCATCCGTCCAGCTTCATAAGCCTGAACCTCGTGCGGGAGATGACAATGGACAGAGACTGGGCGGAGCTGGACAGTCTCTGGCGCGGATTCGATCCCAAAATCCAGGAAACCGCCATGGGCAGATGGGTGGCAAAAAGACTGGATGTGTTGAAGCGCAGTACAGCAGGGCAGCCGGTAAAAGATTTCACCCAAAATGATGTAAATGGAAAGCCGGTAAAAATCTCCGACTTCAAAGGAAAATATTTGTTCATCGATTTCTGGGCCAGCTGGTGTGGTCCCTGCCGCCAGGAAAATCCCAATGTGCTCAAAGCTTACCAATCGTTTAAGGATAAAGGTTTTGAAGTGCTGGGCATATCGCTGGATACAGATGCAGACAAATGGAAAAAAGCCATTGAAGAAGATAAACTGCCCTGGACACAGGTGTCGGACCTGCAGGGTTTCAGGAATGAAATTGCGCGGTATTATGGCATCCAGGCCATCCCGTTTTCTTTCCTTGTTGATCCCAATGGTGTGATCATCGCCAGGGGATTGCGCGGACCAGCATTACAGGAAAAGTTGGCTGAGGTGCTGCAATAGTGCGTTTTAACCAGACTATGTAAGCCCGGCACACAGGATATTCCTGTGCTCCGGGCTTTTCATTTTTCAACTTGCTCCTCTGAAATAAATTCAGTCTTTCCCTCTGGAGTAAATTGCTTTTCATAAAAAGTGTAAAGAAGTGTAACATTCGTCAGAAAATTTCTGGTAAATGGCGGAAACGGTATTTTTTACGATAATATTTTAGAATTTAGGCAAGAATTCTTCTGTAATAATCTACGCCATTCAAAGAACTGATAATGGGACACTCAGTATACACGGAAACCGCAGTGGAAAGACAACTGCTGCTGAGCATCGCCAGAGGAAATGAACAAGCTTTCCGTAATTTCTACGAAAACTTTGTTCCGTATGTTACCAAAGTGGTGCACAAATACAAGCGCGAAGGCATGATGGCGGTAGAAGATCATGTACAGGAAGTTTTTTCTGCAGTGTGGAAATACCGGGCCAACCTCAACCGGGTAGAAAATATTCATTTTTACCTGTTCACCATTACCAAGAACAAGGTGCTTGATTTTGAAAAGAATCAGGCCAGGAACCGTAATCTCCGTCTCGATGAAGCCTATGCCGCCTGGTTCTCCCAGGAACCTTCCGTTGCCCTCGATTACCAATATATCCTCCGCATGTACCGCGAATCGATAGCCAGTTTGCCTCCCCGGCAAAAGAAGGTGTTTCAGCTACGCTATGAAGCTGGCCTGTCGGGCCATGAAGTGGGCCGCCTCATGGGTATCACGCATTTTACCGTGAAGAACCTGCACCGCATGGCGAAAGAGAAACTGATGAAAAATTTGCTGGCGCGGTTAAATTGACGGGCGTATTGTTTCGTGTGTAGGTTGCCGTCTCTACAATGTGATGATGCCTGCCCTGAATTTGGGCAAACTTTCTGAAGAAGCCATCAGGGAAAAGGCCATGGAGCGACTGCGGCAGATGGAAATGGCAGAACATGCGCACAAACGCCTGGCAAAACTGTCGGGCGGGCAGCAGCAACGCGTTGCCATTGCCCGGGCCCAGATCAATGGTCCCAATATCGTTATGGCAGATGGACCTACCGGCGATGTCGATTCCGGCAATACGGAAATTATCTTCAATATTTTCAACCTGCTCGTAAAACAAGCCAGCACCATCATTGCGGTGGCCCATGACCAAAACTTTGCCGCCCGGTCGGGGGATTATTGAAATGGTGGATGGCCGTATAAGTAGTCGTATATGCATCTACGTAAGTAAATGACATAGTGCCAGAACTGACCATTATCAGTAGGGGTACTGCCCACCGTCATTATTTACGCTCATTAGGGGTTATATCTTCAACATAAAAATCAGGGTATGAAAAAGATTCTGCTTGCATTTGACGGCACGCATTTTTCGGAAGGAGCTTTCAAATTTGCCGCTATGATACACCGGAAAGGCGGCGCACTGCTGACGGGTGTTTTTCTTCCACAGGTAAATTTTGCCAATCTGTGGAGTTATGCCAGTGCCGCAGCAGGGGTGGGAACGCCGGTAATTCCTCTGCTGGAAGATGAAGACCTCGAAATTATTCAACAGAATATAGACAGGTTTGAAAGCCTGTGTCAGCGATATAATATTCCCTATCGTGTGCACAAGGATTATAACGACTTTGCCGTTCCGCAACTGGTGAAAGAAAGCCGTTTTGCCGATTTGCTCATTGTGGGTTGCGAATCGTTTTACGAAGGGGTAGGAGGTGAACCGAATGCCTACCTGAAGGAACTGTTGCATTTGTCGGAATGCCCCGTGATTGTAGTGCCGGAACAATTTACCCCGCCGGACAGTGTGGTGCTTACCTATGATGGTTCTGCATCGTCGGTATATGCCATCAAGCAATTTGCTTACCTGTTTCCTGAACTGACCACTTCCAAAACCTTGCTTGTTTTTGTAGAAGAGGAAGAAAAAACGCTGCCGGAAGAAACGAATATAAAGGAGCTGGTGCAGCAACATTTTCCTGATTGTTCGGTATTGAAAGTACAATTGCCAAAGACCGGCTACTTTTCCGCGTGGGTGAGCGAAAGACAAAACAGTATGCTGGTGAGCGGTTCCTTCGGCAGGTCGGCGTTTTCGCAGTTGTTCAGGAAGAGTTTTGTTTCTGATGTTATCAGGGACCATTTGATGCCTGTGTTTGTGGCGCACCGGTAGCAGGGCGCCTGCACTGCGTCTTTTGCTGCAATAGCCGGGCAGCGCTGCCTGGTTTGCGCGCTGGAGGTTACCAGTACGATTATATGTTTACGCAGAGGGGCGTATACCATAAAAGCGACCCCAAAAAAATAAAGGGAGCCGAAGCTCCCTTTCCCTGTTTGCGTGCTGCGCGATATGAGAAACCTGTCAACCAAAAACCTGCTGCTTTATTTCAACAAATATTTCAATCCTACTTCCAGTCCGGTAGTCATGTTATACGTATTCGCTCTTCCTGCAGGATAAATCGGATGGCTGTCGTCTTCTGCGTTGGTAAAATCATAGTCGAAGCGCGCCAGGGTAGTAAGGAACAGGTTTTTGTCGAGTTTGATCTGGATGCCTGCTGCCACTATACCACCAAAAGTGATGTCTTCGTACCGGTTCTTGGTGTCGCCTACAATATCATCGCCATCCTTGTCGGTGATTTTAGAATCAGTCAGAATGCTCAGTTGCGGTCCGATCTTTCCGGTGAAGGCAACCACTTTGGAAGGATTGGATGTGTACGAGAAGAACACTGGAATTTTCAGGTAATTTACTTTTTGATTGTACTCTGTACCATCGGTTTCATAACGTTGTCCCTGCAGCGAGTACAACACATCCAGCCCTACGCCCAGTTTGTTGGTGAAATTGTAAGCGCCGCCGATACCAAAGTTTACATTAAAGGTGGCCTTTTTATCCAAACCGGGCGCATCGCTGTCATCTTCGTTTTGCAGGAAGCTGAATTGCGGGGTGGCTTTTACACTTAATGAAAATCCCTGCTGTGCGTTGGCCTGTGTCAGTCCGAGTATGGCTATGGTGAAGGCCGAGAGTAAATACTTTTTCATGATTTTAATTTTGTGGTTAATATTTTTTGATTGTTTTGATAACACAAATTTCAGTCAGTATGCGGGGCAAAAGAATGGCTGAAAGGATACAAAATATGTCTGAATGTCTACTTCGGTTATGCAATAAGGAGAGGTGTAAAATAAAAAGCGGGTGGCAAGTATGTATTACTCACCACCCGCGGTTTACTACTCACTGCACTGTGTTGTGCTACACGGCTGTTCTATATTGATAGGGTGAACTCCCTGTATGCTTCTTGAAAAATTTGCTGAAGAAAAACTGGTCGCTGAAATGCAGTTCGTCTGCTACCTGCCCAATGGTAAGGGCGTGGTTGTTGAGCAGCGTTTTTGCCTGCGCCACTACCATTTCATCGATGATGGCGCCGCAGGTTTTGCCGGTAACTTCTTTCACACATTTGGAAAGATATTTGGGTGTTACAAACAGCCGGTCTGCATAAAACTGTACGGAGCGTTGTTCTTTTGCATGTTCACGCACCAGCTGCATAAACTGGACCGTGAGTTGTTCTTTGCGCGAAATACTGTGCAGCGTGTCCAGTTTCTTTCTTTGAAACAGCCCGATAACTTCCAGTACCAACAGGCTGAAAATATGTGCTACTGATTCACGGTACAACGTGCCTTTTTCCGGTGTTTTGCCTTTTTGCTGCAGCAGCGTTAACAATAATTCAACAATATTTTTATGGTCGTTGTCTGGCAGCAATACCGGTTCGCGCGTGGCCATCAGCAACAATGCTTCCATGTGTTTGGCAGGCAGTATGGGCGTGCCCGCACAGTGCTGCATAAACCCGAACAACCTGAAATGGGCGCCCTTGCTGATGCGCAGCACCTGGAGCGTTTTGTTGGGTGGTTTCAGCATCAGGGTGCCGGGATGCAGGGTATAAATGGTATCGTCGTAGCGGGCGGTAATTTCTCCTTCGCCAACATAAATGATGGAGATGTCATTGGTTTGAAACGGACGGAATAATGCGGTTTGAATTTTTAACTGACGCGAATCGATTACGTAATAATGGTCGTTTTTTTTACCAAAAAATTGCAACAATTCTTCGAAGGTCACATGACGGACGCCTGCTGGGGGCAGTTGCCTTACAGGCGCCGGTAGCTGGCTGATCATTCTCATATCCCAGGTATTATAGTTTTTTTCTTTAAGCAGGTCAGCAGGTGTTTAAATTTTTCCTTACTGCACGATCAGGGAATAAATAATAAATGCGGAAGTGTTTTTGTTCGGAGTGTGGAAAAAAATTTGGGTGTAGGGGAGGTATACAATAGGTAAGTGTGATGGTGCGAAAAAATTTGATTGTCTTTTGTTAGAATTGTGTTCATATGGTAATGGTTGTACTTTTTGGGGAATGTGTTGTATTTTTTAAGGGTGATGGCGGTGGGGTGACTTGAATGGGTAAACGAAGTTGTCGTACCCACCCCGTCCGGGCAGCATTGTTGCTGGGGTAATATCGTGCTGGCGCCCCCGCCGGCGGGGGGTGGAATGATATGTGGATGTACCAAAGATCAGCAGGGTGTTTGTGTATATATGGTAGCATATTACAAGGGACGAATTGGAGAGAGGGATATTTTATTGATGCAGATATTTTACTGTATACACCGTTGAAGGCCGGCGTCCGGCCTGCATGATTGCATTTATATGGCCATTATTATGCCCGCGCATCGGGTTCACGCCTGGTTTCTTATGGCCATTATCATGTACCGCATTGGGTTCACGCCTGGTTTTGGATGCCTGCTATCGCGTCCCGCGCCCCAATTCCACATAGGGCTTCCTATGACCATTATCATTCCGGCACATTGAATTAATTTACCGGAAGCTTCTCCGTTTAGCATAAATTTGCGCTGTGAAACCGGTAATGATCATATGGTTATGCATGCTGATGCTGGTGCAGTTTCCCCAACAGGTTGCGGGGAAAGCGGTGAAGCCTGCGCCTGCAAAGAGTGCTTTGTCACTCTATGCCCAGGTACCAGGGTGGGGGGAACATGCGCCGGAAGATGATATTACCCGGGATAAGTCGCAGGTATTTAAATTAAGGCTCCCCCGTATTATACCGGGAGCCGTCCAGGAGCGGCAATTTATCAATGCATTTATTGAACAGCCGGCTCTTCACTCAAGAGTATTTCCTTTTCCCCTTTATCTATTGCTGTTAAGGCTGCTGTTGTTTCCCAATCATTATTTCTGGTAAACCAGGCGGGCGCAACGGCGTACCATTTATAGCGTATTACTAAAAACTGACCTGCTACGGTGCTGAGCGATTCCTTCTTATGTCGTTGTCTGCAATGCGCACCAGGCATTTTATCCTGCAGTACAGTCGACGTGAACGGGGCAGTCTGTAGGAAGTATTTATTCACCTTGCTGATCTATCTTTAAGAGCCTATGCCACATTTACCATACCTGATCACAGATCTTGCCCTGATACTTGGAGCGGCAGCCATTGTAACCATCCTGTTCAAATGGCTGAAACAACCGCTGGTACTGGGTTATATTATTGCCGGTTTTTTGGTGGGACCTTATTTTCAACTCACGCCCAGTGTAGTGGATAAAACGAGTATTGAAACACTGGCCGAAATAGGGGTGATCTTCCTGCTGTTCAGCCTGGGACTTGAATTCAGTTTCAAGAAGCTCGCCAGGGTAGGTGGAGCAGCGTCCATTACTGCGCTGGTAGAAATTGTTTTCATTACGGCAGCCGGTTACTGGCTGGGAAAGTGGATGGGATGGTCTACCATGGACAGTCTGTTCCTGGGTGGCATGCTGGCCAGTTCTTCCACCACTATTATCCTGCGTGCGTTTGATGAACTGGGCGTCAAAACCAAAAAATTTGCCAGTATTGTATTCGGTGTACTGATTGTTGAAGACATTGTGGTGATCCTGTTGATGGTATTGCTTTCTACCATGGCGGTAAGCCGCATATTTGAGGGCACCGAAATGTTGTTTACGGTCTTCAAACTTTTGTTCTTCCTGATCCTTTGGTTCCTCGCAGGCATTTTCATTTTACCCAGCGTGCTCAAAAGAGCAAAAAGACTGCTGAACGATGAAATGCTGCTGATCTTGTCCATCGGCCTGTGTTTGGGAATGGTGATTCTCGCCACCCAGGTTGGTTTCTCTGCCGAGCTGGGCGCTTTTGTGATGGGGTCCATTATTGCTGAAACTACCGCCGCCGAAAAAGTGGAGCATTTGCTGAAACCCGTGAAAGACCTCTTTGGCGCCATCTTCTTTACTTCGGTGGGCATGATGATAGACCCGCAGGCCATGGTGGAATATGCGCAACCGATTTTGTGGGTTACTCTGCTGACACTGGTAGGAAAACTTTCCAGTACTACACTCGGAGCGCTCTTGTCCGGACAACCGCTGAAGCAGTCAGTGCAGGTGGGGATGAGCATGGCGCAGATCGGTGAATTTGCATTTATCGTGGCTACGCTGGGCATGTCGCTGGGCGTTACGTCGGGCTTTTTATTCCCCGTAGCGGTGGGCGCTTCTGCCGTAACTACTTTCCTGACGCCTTACCTGATTAAGTCATCCTCCGGTTTTTACAGATGGATCGAACGGGCATTGCCAGAAAGGGTCATTCAGCGGTTAAACAGGTATAGCAGCGAAACCAAGAAGGCTTCCCAAACCAGTGAATGGCGTTTGTTCGTTCGGTATACGGTCACCAATGCCATTTTGCTGAGTATTATCATCGTTGCCATCATCATATTCTCTTCCATATATGTTGTGCCATGGATTGCCGAACAGGGCAATTCGCTGGCCTTGCGTATTGGCATTTGCCTGCTTACGCTGGGCGTGATGAGTCCCTTCCTCTGGGCACTGGCCATCCGGGTGCCATCGGAAGTTTATATGCGCATGGTAAAAGATCACCGGTACAATGCCCTGTTTTATACGATACGGTTGGTGCGGTTTGCGCTGGTGGCTTTTTTCATAGGCTTCCTGCTGCATAGTTTCTTCAACATTTATGCAGGCGTAATATTTACAGTGATCACGCTTGTGCTGCTGAGTATTTTTTCAAAGCGGATACAGACTTTGTACCAGTCGCTGGAAAACCGTTTCTTCTCCAACCTGAATGCGCGGGAAATTGAACAATCCAAAAGCAACCGTGCCGAGCTGGCGCCCTGGGACGCACACATTGTTCCGCTGACGGTCCCCGTCAATGCCCCCTGTGTTGGTAAAACACTGTTGGAGCTAAAATGGCGTGAACAGATCGGGGTGAATGTAGTGATGATCAAACGTGGCGACTTTCATATTTCAGCGCCGGGCAAACACCAGATGATCTTCCCGCACGATGAATTGCTGGTGCTTGGAACCGATAACCAGATCATGCGCCTGAAAGCCTTGATCCGCCCTGACCAGGAAACGCCGCCGGAAGAAGATGGCGATATGATACTCTATAATTATGTGATACCGGAAAACAGCACGCTTATAGGTAAAAATATCCGGGAGACGGGCATCCGCGAACAGGCAAATGCGCTGGTAGTGGGTATTGAAAGAAATGACGAGCGGATACTGAACCCCGAAAGCGATATGAAACTCCAGGCGAATGACACGCTCTTTATTGTGGCGGAGAAAAAAATTATCCGCGACTGGCTGGCGCGGCACGAGATGAAGGAAGCGTAGATGCCTCGGGTTGTGGTGTAAATGACGCACTTCAGCAACGCATGCTGCACAGCGTGCCTTCTATCCGCTCCCGTATGCCTTTTACGTGGACTACCTTTGCCTGCCATTGCCTTGGAACAATTTTTATGGTGAGTACCTGCACGGTGTGTAATCATTATTAAACTATCAACTTTTGTCTTATGCAAACCGATTCAAAAACGCAATCTGCGCTGCAGCAATTCTTTGTCAATTGCCTGCAGGAAATGTATTGGTCGGAAGTGAACTTGCGCAATTCAATGAGCACCATGATGGAAGAGGCAAGATCGGAAGAGCTGAAGCAGGCATTTCAGCAACATGCTGAACAAACGGATACGCATGCCAGGACGCTGGAAAATATATTTTCGCAACTCGGTCTTCAACCTGAGGCAAAACCCTGCGTTGGATTGCAGGGATTGTTTGACGAAGGCTGGAAAGTGATTGACGAAACGGAGAAGGGTTCAGCCCAGCGCGACGTGGCGCTCGTCATTGCCGCACAGAAAACAGAGCATTATGAGATAGCTTCCTATGGTAGTATGATCACCCTGGCAGAGACATTGGGGCATAAAGAAATTGCGCAACAACTGGAACCCATTTTGCAGGAAGAAAAAGAAATGGACGCCAGGCTTTCCTCCATTGCCAAAGCAGGTATAAATGTGGAAGCAAGCCAGGAGCCTGCGCCTTCGATGTAATACAAACTGTGGCGGCGCAGCGGGAAGTCAGCACATCCAATTTACCTCGTTGCAACTGTTTAATGTTTCCTGGCTTCCCGCTGCGCCCTTGCGGTTTGTAACCTTTATAACGGATAGGCCGTATCGCTCTTGGTTTCTGACAATACAAAGAAACTTTGCACGGTAGTAATATTGGGCAGTGCCGCCAGTTTACGGTAAAACTGGTGATAGGCGTCCATATCGCTGGTGACTACCCGAAGAATAAAATCAAAGGTGCCGGTCATCTGGAAACACTCCATCACTTCCGGAAATTTTACCACTTCCTTTTCAAAACCGGCGAGCGTTTTGGCGGCATGGTTGTGCAACAGCACATGGCTGAAACATACCAATCCCCGGTTAATCTTTTTTCCATCCAGCAATGCTACCACGCGTTTGATGTATCCCTGGTCTTTCAATCGCCTGATCCGCTCGTTGATGGTGGCGATAGACTTGTGGAGTTTCAGGGCAATCTCCTTGTTGGTCATTTCTGCATCTTTCTGCAGCAGCCGCAAAATTTCAATATCTACGGCATCCAGTCCGTTCTCCTTCATAAAATTTAGTGTTTGGCAGGCCGAAAAAAATTCAGTGTACAATTCCGCCTATTCCTGTTTTTCAGCAAAAGGCAATTGAATATTGCAAATAACCGGAAAATTTCTGGTAAAATTGAAATTCCTTTTCAATATGAATACTATTTAAGAATTTCGGGAAGAATTCTTCTGCCTTTTACCCGAAAACAACATCATACCATGAGTCATCCGGTATATTTCGACAATGCTGCAACCACTCCTCTTGCCAAAGAAGTACTGGAAGCCATGATGCCGTATTTGTCAACGCATTTTGGCAATCCGTCTTCCACCTATTCACTCGGCAGGACTACCCGCCTGGCGGTGGAAACAGCCCGCAAAACGGTGGCCCAATTACTGGGCACGCAGCCGGGCGCCATCTATTTTACCAGCGGCGGAACAGAAAGCAACAATACTGCCATTGCAGCTGCGTTGCGCGATCTCGGATGCGATCATATCATCACTTCTCCCACAGAACACCATGCCGTTTTGCATACGGTGGAATATTACAGCCGTTACAATAATATTTCGTATTCGCTGGTAAAACTCACCCCAACCGGTGAGGTGGATTATGAAAACCTGGCGCAATTGCTGCAGCAACACAGCACGAATGGCCACAAATGCCTGGTATCGCTGATGCATGCCAACAATGAAATCGGCAGTCTGCTGGACATGAAAAGGGTAGCAGACCTGTGTAAACAACACGATGCGGTATTTCACAGCGATTGCGTGCAGACCGTAGGGCATTACCCGTTGAACCTTTCGGAAGTGGATGTGCATTTCATTTCGGGCGCCGGCCATAAATTTCACGGGCCAAAGGGGGTAGGTATACTGTATGTAAATCCGGCACTCAAGATTCAGCCATTGATCTATGGCGGCGGCCAGGAGCGCAATATGCGGGCGGGAACAGAAAATGTATATGGCATCACCGGTTTTGCCAAGGCTTTGGAACTGGCCATGCAGCATTATGAGAAAGACAGCGCCCATATTGCCAGTGTGAAATCGTACATGAAGCAACGCCTGCAGGAATCCATTCCCGGCGTGCGCTTCAATAGCCCGGACAATTCCTTGTATACGGTTTTGAGCGTATGCTTTCCCAAAACGCCGCAATCGGAATCATTGCTGCTTGAACTCGATATGCAGGGTGTGTGCGTAAGCGGCGGCAGTGCCTGCAGCAGCGGATCAGGCGGTTCTCATGTGATTCAGGCGCTGGGCGGCAGGGAAAATTGTACTACCATTCGATTCTCCTTCAGCAAATACAATACAAAGGAGGAAGTGGACCAGGTGATAGGGATACTGAAAAATATTCTGAACAGCGAGTCTGTGGCGATGTCTTCAGCCATGTAAGGAGACAGACGCGAAGGCAAAAAAAGAGACACAAAGTAATTGCTTTGTGTCTCTTCGTTTTACAGGGGCAGGGTTCAGGTTTAGTGGCTTTATTGTTTACCAAACAATTCTTCCAGCTTCTCATTCAGCGATTCACCGCGCAATCCCTGCGCAATGATGGTACCCGACGGATCAATCAGGAAACTGGCGGGCACGGCGCGAATGCCATACATTTCCGCAACGGCGTTTTTCCAGCCGTTGAGGTCCGATACATGCGTCCAGGGCAGTCCGTCTTTTTCAATAGCCTGCTTCCAGAGTTCCTTGTTGTTGTCAAGCGAAACGCCTAATACATCAAAACCTTTGTCTTTATACAGGTGGTATTGTTTTACCAGGTTAGGGTTTTCTGCGCGACAGGGACCACACCAACTGGCCCAGAACTCGAGCAGCACATAGCGTCCTTTGAAGTCAGACAATTGCACCGGTTTGCCATCCACGCTCACCTGGGTGAAATTGATGGCCGGCTTTCCCACATCCACCTTGCTCAGTAAATCGATCCTGTCTGCCAGTTCCTTACCGGCATTGGAAGCTTTTACAGATGCGTCGAGCCCGCTGAACAACCGGATACTTTCCTGCAGCGTATTGCTGCTGGTATATTGTAGCAGTTCATGGACGCTGATGTAGCTGGACGGGTGTGTTTCGATATATTCTTTTTTGGCGGCAAATTCCCAACGGTACTGGCTATCTGCTTTTGCTTCCAGCTCTTTGGCCAGCACCGTATCGCCTTGCTGGCGCAGGGCATAGACCTGTTGAAAGAGGGCAATGGTGCTCTTGCGGTTAGCCATGATCTGCTGGTTAAAAGCTTCATATTCCTGCACAACAGGCGATTTGCTGGTGACCACGCTGCTGTACATCGAGTCGGCATTGCCTGTTACGGTGATCGGCGCATTGTCGAGGAACAGATTGATCTGCACCTTGAATGTTTTGGTAAAGATCATAGCAGGCACGGGTTCACTGACAGTGCCGGTGAAGGTGAACCGGCCGTTTTTAACTACTGCTGAATCTTTGAAAGAAGTGTTCAGGGTGCCGTAGCCGAGGTAAATGAGGCTGTCGGTACAGTTGGTAAGCTGGCCGGTCAGGAGAAATTGTTTCTTTTGGGCAAAGGTTATTTGCGAAATCAATAACGAAAGTAAGGCAACTGTTGCTGTGATTGTTTTTTTGTTCATTAGTATTTTTTTTGAACCAAAAGAACGCGAAAGAACACCAGGTATGTTGGGTCCCTTCGCGCCTTCGTGGTATTAATAAGTACGGACGGTTACATCTACCGGAATTCCCGGAACATTGTCAATGCGTTTGAGTACATCTCCAAACTTTCCTACGCTGATGTCCAGGAAATACACGCTGCCTTCCACACCGGCAATAAGCGTATTGCCATTGTCTACGGCCTTGATCATGCTAACGTTCTTGCCGCCAAAATCGGTGGTGAGGGGCAGTATTTCCTGGTTGAGGGGGTTATAGCGATAGATTTTATCTCCGGAAGTAAAGTAAAATACTTCAGAAGGCGTGCCCACCCATTGGGTAGTGGGCGTTACCAGCGATGCATGTGCAAAAAGGCGCTTGTGCATGGGAGTGAGTTGTACAAATCCCATAAAGGCTGCGCCAAATTTCAGTTCATACAGGTCGCCGTTGGCGTCTTTGCCAAATGCAAAGCAGTTGTTGTCGTTGATCTGCTGGAAATGCAGCAGGTCGAGGCCAACGTCTTTCGGGTCAAAGGAGGAAACGTCTGTCACCTGATAGTCTGTGCCGATATAGGCGGCGCTGCCGAAATTGGTAAAGGCCACAAACTGTTTGCGGTTCTTTTCATAACCGAGGAAATACGGCATGGTGCTGTTGAAGGCTGCCCGGTGAAACAGTTCATAATCGCCCTGGGCAGGAACGCCAAACATGCCGTATACCTCACTCATGTAATAGGTTTGGGTAGCGCCTACATACAATTTGCCGTTCACTACGCCCTGCAGTACACCATATACCGAGCATTCGAGGTAACCCGGCCTGGCCGCTGCAGGAGGATCGAAGAAATTATTGCGCAGTGTTTTGATTTTTTTCAGCGAGTTGGATTCTATCTGTACGCCACCATCATCGCCTTCGGCACCGGTAATCCAGAAACTGGTGGTGGTGAGCGGACTGATGTATTGGTAAGCAATGGGAATCACCTGTTGCGGACTGCCCGGTAAATCATCGCCGTTAATGGCACTGTAAACACGGGCGTACATCACGCTGTCGTCTGTAACAAACGTAAGCTGTGAGGTGGCGCCTTCGCGGCTGAGAATAAGGGTGCCGGTAGAGAAGGCAGTTTTGCCCACGATGGTGAAGTTGCGAAAATACTTCATCCCGTTGGAGCTGTCTGCAATGGTGAGCCGTACATTATAGATATCCGGCTGCAGGTTGAATACCATGTTCAATGCCGGACCGGTGAGGGTAGTATCCCGAAATTCTTTTGGAATATCGATGCGCCACTGCAGGTGCAGGTCTGCATTGGGATCAGGTGAAGTAACGGTAGGTTTTATATTGAGCGTATCGCCAATAAATACCTCGTATACTTCGTTCAGCCCCGAAATAACAGGCGCTGCCGGTACATTGTAGGTATAGTTGCCTTTGTCTTTGTAGCAGCCTGTAAACAACAACAGGCAGGCAATAGAACATATAAATAATCGGTTCATCGAAATATTTTTTTGCGTTGCAGTAATAATCAGATCACTTCATTGCCATTTTCATCTATGAAATAGAACTTGCCGCTCGACGTATTCTTCCTGTACAACAATTTTTTCTCGGGTGTACCGGAATAATAAAAATCAAAATTGCCGTCGGGCCTTGCTTCCAGTACATACCCTTTATCAGGATTGTTGCTTACCCACACGGCCGCATTATCGAGCAGCGCCTGCAGTTTGTTGATGTAATACAGGTTCTTGGGCGCATCGAGACCGTTCATGGAAAGATCTTCGGTAGTGGCCGCCAGCCGGAACAATTGGTGTTTTACCTGCGAGTAATAGGCGCCCAGCCACATTTCCCACCATTTGGGTTTTTCCAGCTTGTTCGAAAACACGATGCGTGCTGTAATGATCTGTTTGAGATCAGCACCGAAATCTTCTGTAGGCACCAGTTCAATGGTGATGGCGAAAGACCGGTTCACCAGTTCAGGATCGTTGTTGAACAGCACCACGGGCAATGCTGCGCTGCCTGCACCGGCAGGCAGAACATAGGAATCCTTGAAGGGTTCATAATGTTGGTTGGCAATGGCGGTAGTGGCAGAGTCTATAACTTTTACTTTATAACTTCTGTTTTGGTCCACGCGTATGCCCGAAATACGTACGGGTACAAATACGGTGTCCTGAAGCCTGTCCGGATAATAGGCAAATGTGTAGAGTATGCTATCCCGGTTGCCGGCAGCGTCCAGGTCGAAATAGATATTGTCGTTGGTTTGGTATGTAGTCAGATCGGCTTTGTTGCAGGCTGCAAGGGTTATGACCGTTGCAAAAAAGCTGTAAACTATTTTCTTCATAGCTTAAGTATAATTAGGGGTTGCCGAATTCAATTTCATCGTTGGGCAGGGGCAGTACAAAGATTTTGTCTGATGCCGGAATACTGCCGCCCAATTGCGTGGCTATACTCCGGTGCAGTCGCTTGTACATGTAAAAAATCTGCCCTTCACCATAAAACTCCTTGCGTGCTTCTTTCACCAGTTCCTGTATCAGTTCATCTTTGTTGCTGATGGTCAGCGGCACCCCCATACCACGATTGAACCGCACGGTGTTCAGGTATTGCGCAGCCAGTGCGGGATCGGTATCATACGTGCATTCGGCAGCGATGTAGTACATCTCACTCAGCCGGATAGCAGGCGCCACGAGGTAATGGCGGTTGGTCTGCGGATCGCGCAGGTATTTTTGCAGTTCCAGCCGGTCCATGGTATTGGTACCGCTTACCAGCCTGAACCATTGTTTGAAGCGGTTGTCTTCAGCGCCTACGCTGCCTGTTTCATACAAGGTATTGCCTGCATTGTTCTCGATGTACAATCCCACCGCGCCACTGTTGAACCGCAGGTTTACTTCCTGCGCCAGGTCTTCTATATACCAGGCAAATACCAGTTCCCTGTACAGGATGCGGTCTTTTTTGGTGGGATCGGGTTCAATAAATGCGGCGCTGTTGGTCCAGGGGAATGTATTGGATTCAATCACCTCCAATGCATTGGCAAGCGCTTCATCTTTTTTGTCCATATACAAACAAACGCGGGCCAGCGTACCGCAAATGGCGTAATAGTTCATGCGATGCCGCCGGTTTTGCAGGAACAGCGATTTGTCAGCCCGCTCCACATCGTTTACGTCGGTCGGATAGCCTGCCACGTAAGAAGCTGCACGAATGGGATCAACCGGGCGGATGATTTCTTTGGCTTCTTTCAGGTCATTAATGATCTTTTCAAGTGTTTGCGATACAGTGAGCGTAGTCGTTACTTTATTGCTCACAGAGGTAACATAGGGAACGCCTTTTTCCGTTGGATTGTTTTTGAAAGAAGGCGCAAACAAACGCAACGCATCAAAATGCAGGTATGCCCGCAACGCCAGCGCTTCTCCTTTGATCAGTGCATGTTTGTCTTCGGGCAGCACTGATTTGTTCTCCTCCAGGTTTTGCAGCAGCAAATTGCAGTTCACGATGGCATTATAGAGCCCCCGCCAGGCTGCATCTTTCCGTGCAATGAAGTAGGGATCGAGGTAATTGTAATTGGCTGTTTGCTGGTAGCGTTGATTATCATCCGGCGGAAACGTATAATTCTGGGCCAGCACTTCGGGAAAACCGAAACTCAGTTCAGAACCGTAGAGGTCCGTCCGCGTACAACGTGTATAAATGCCGTTCAGGCTTTCTTCAAAACCTGCTTCTGTTTTGAACAGGTCATCTTCCGACACCTGCGATAGCGGCTTTACATCCAGCCATTTTTTGCAGGAAGAAAGCAGCAGCACGCTGATGATTAACCAAATATGTTTGCTCATATACATGATTTAGAAACTTGTTTGAATAGAAAATGTGAAACTCCGGGCAAAGGGGTATTGAATACCTCTTTCAATCCGCATCGACGACCAGCGCCAGATGTCGTTCATTGTAAATGACAGGCGAAGGTTTTTCATAGCCAGTTTGCTGTACACTTTTTTGGCAAAATCGTACGACAGGTATACCGACTGCAATTCCAGTACATTGTCTTTCTGCACAAAGCGGTCGGAAGCGAAGGAAGTTCCCAGGTCGGCAATGTTTTTATACAAAGCCTTGTCGCCGGGTTGTTTCCATCTGTCGCTCAGCACACGGCTGTCTACGTTGTAGCGGGGATCAGCATTTTCTACTCGGTCAACCAATGTCTGGTTGTATTCTTCTCCGCCGAAGCGGGTGTAAAAAATCAAATTGAGTAAAAATCCTTTCCACGACACGTTGGTGCCAAAATAGCCATAGGCAGTGGGCGTGTTGTCGCCAACCGGCACAATGTCTTTCACGTCCCATTCATACGTACGCGTACCATCGCGTTTCAGGAATATTTCCTTACCGTTTTCCGGGTCAATGCCCAGCGAACGCACGGCGTAAATGGTGTTGAGCGATTGTCCTTCGTTGAAACGCAGCAGGGGCGTGCCTTTCAGGTTGTCGTTGGAAACCTGTTCCTGGTCGGCTTTGTCGTTGTAAGCCTTCAGCGCATTGGAAATTTTGAGGATTTTGTTTTGGTTGCGCGCCATATTGGCGAAAACGCTCACCACCAGGTTGCGGTTACGGACAGCCACATATTTCAGGTTCAGTTCTATACCGGTATTTTCCATATCGCCCAGATTTTCCTTGTAAGAACCGAAACCTGTGGAAGGCGGCAGCATGATATCTGCCAGCAATCCATGGGTGAGTTTGTAATAGTAACGGGAACTGATGTATATCCGGTCGCGGAAGAGACCGAGGTCTAGGCCCACATCGTAATTGTCTGTCTTCTGCCATTGCAGCGCCTGGTTGCCATAGTTGTTCACCACGGCGCCCACACCGGTAGAGTACCAGTTGCTGGTATAATATTGGTAAGTGGTCTGTGCCATGTAGGGCGGGAACGATACGTCGCCGGTCTGTCCGGTGCTGGCCCTGAGTTTCAACTGGCTTATTGCAGTGTTTTCGAGGAACGGTTCATAGTGAAGATTCCAGCCCACGCCCAATGCCCAGAAGGGAGCGGTTTTATTTTCAGTACCAAACTTGGAAGAACCGTCCATACGTACCGACAGGTCGGCGAGGTATTTATTCTTCATAGAATAATTCACGGAGAGGAAGGAACCAAACAGTCTTTCCAGCGCATAATCGCCCTGCGGTGAACTTCCTTCGGGAAAGCGGTTGGCAAAACCGATATTGGTAAAGCGGTCATTGGAAAAACCTATGGCGTTCAGGCTCTTGCTGTCGATGCTGTAGGTGCGAATATTGGCGCCGGCAGCAAGGTTTACAAAATGATCGCCCAATTGTCGGTTATAGGTTAAGGTTATATTGCCATCGAATGCTGATTCATCGGCATTGCGGAAATAATAGCTGCCGCGTTCGTCCATCCGATCGGCAGGATAATCATAAAATTCATTGCTGAAAGGCGATTGGAAGACATCGGTATTGTACTTCCGCTTGGTAAGGCTCAGCAGCGACCGCAAGCGCAACGAACGGCTGATATTCCATTCTGCCGAAAAAGACTCGATCACTTCAAGGTATTTGGTACGGTTAAAACTGTTGAGCGTACCCTCGTACAGAGGATTGAGCACGGTTTCCGTCCTGTATTGGTCTGCGCCCGACTGACGCGTGTCGATCGTCCAGTCGTCTACCCGCTGAATTATCCGTCCGGCAGAATCCGTTTTAGGATAATAGGGATTCATGCGTACATAATTGAGGAAACTGCCGTAAGGGGACTCTGTTCCTTCTACCTGCGTAACAGACAACACGTTTCTGAACAGGAATTTTTTAGTGGGGGCGTAGGAGAGCACCGTACCCAGGCTGTACCGGTCGCGGCCGGAACCTTTCATTACACCGGGCATGGTATGATAACGTAAATCGATACCATAGCGCACGATGGGCGAACCGCCTTCGATGAACATGGAGTGTTTCTGTCCAAAGGTAGTGCGCAGCGGCTGCGACAACCAATAGGTATTGACGCCGGCCACCACATTTCTTTTTTTGGCGTAGTAGCGTTCTTCCTGGTCATCGCGTGACAATTGTTGTACGGGTTCATACAAACCGGCCAGCCATTCGTATTCCAGCTTTTCGGCGGCATTCAGCACGTGGTAATCGGTAAGGTCGGGGCCGGTAATATTCAGGTCATAATTGTAAGTTACCTGCAGTTTACCTTCCTGCGGTGCTTTGGTAGTGATTACCATCACTCCATTGGCGGCGCGCGAACCGTACACAGTGGTGGCTGCTGCGTCTTTCAGGATGGTAACCGATTCAATACGGTTGGGGTCCAGATCGTACACCTTCTCCAGGCTTACTTCATAACCGTCCAGTATAAACGTAGGAAGGTTTACGTTGCCTGCCAGGTTGTGCCGGGTGAGGATCTCGCCGGTGCCGGAGGGCAGGGAAGTGGCGCCTCTTACATTCACCCGCGGCAACTGGTTGGGATTGGAGCCAAACAGGTTGTTCTGCGCTACCTGGAAGGATGGATCAAATGCCTGTATGGCCTGCAATATGTTTTGTGGATTTACTTTTTTCAGTTCTTCGCCCGATACCGTTACTGCATTACCGGTAAAGCTTTCTTTCCGGATCTGCTGGTAACCTGTCACCACCACTTCCACCATGGGTTCCTTGTTGGCCTTGAGCGCCAATCGAACGGTAAGGGTAGTTGTGGCCGGCGTAACGGTCACTTCTTTGTTGTCGTACCCCACGAAGCTGATCACGAGCACGGCGCCCGGTTTCACCTGCAGGGTAAAGGACCCGTCTGCACCGGAAGTAACGCCTGTATTGCTTCCTTTTACCACAATGTTGGCGCCTGATACGGCAAGGCCGGTCGCATCGTCCAGCACCTTACCACGCACTTCGATGGTGGAAGGAACGGTGTCGGTAGTTACCGGTGGCGCCACAGGTGGCGGCGCAGGCCGCTCGGTGACCACGATGGTCTTGTTGATAATGCGGTACGTAACCGGCTGATCGGCAAAACACTGCTCCAGCACCTCTTTCAGCGTTCCGTTCTTTACATTAATGGTTACAGGATGAGCTTTGTCGAGCATGCGCAGGTTGTAGAAAAACACATAGCCTGTTTGTTTTTTGATTTCCCTGAAAACCTTTGGCAGGGAAACATTTTGTTTCGACAGGGATATGGTTTGCGTAAAACCTGCAGCAGAAACCTGAAGAAAGCCAGCCAGCAACAAGATGGCGGTCAACTTCATAACCAGAATAGTTTTGGACTTTGCCATACGCCGTGCAGCTTGGCAAAGAATGGTAAAAATCATACTTTTAAAATTGGGTAAACAAATAACAGTTTCAACGCTTTTAAATGGTTTGCCCATTCCGGCCGGTAGTGTTCCAGACTGCCGGCTTTCCTGTTTATGGCAACCAGGTAAAAAGGGGTCGTTACGTTTTCATTGCATAGCAGTTTTTAATGTCTGGTTTATAAAATAATCAACTTCTTTCCTTCGATCTTGCAATGCACATTACTCAGCTCCAGCATGTTCAGCACTTCGGTAATATGGCTGTTGCGCGGAATTTCGCCTTCAAACTTGTCTGAAGGGATTGGACCGGCATACTCCACTTCCACATCATACCAGCGGGCTATTTGCCGCATTACCGTTTGTATATCGGCGTTATAAAACTGGAAGAGGCCGTTTTTCCAGGCAATGGCTTCTTCGGTATCGGCATCGTCTTCTATGTGCATATGGCCGTTTTTAGCGATTTGCGCCTGCTGACCGGGTTTGAGTGTTTGGGCTTGTGTGCCGCTGTGCATTTTGATGGCGCCTTCCAGCAGGGTAGTGTTGATGGTGGCTTCATCGGCATAGGCCATGATGTTGAAATGGGTGCCCAGTACTTCTACTTCGGATGTTTCTGTAACGCCCGGTTGTGTAATGGTTACCTTGAAAGGGATTTTCTTTTTCTTTCCACCTGCGGTGGGCAGGGCATAACTTTCAATTTCGAAATAGGCTTCTCCGGTCAATTCCACTCTTCTTTCATCACCGGAAAAACTGGCAGGGAAGCGTAAGGAAGAGGCTGCATTCAGCCAAACCCTGCTGCCATCGGGCAACACCACCTGGTATTGTCCGCCGCGTGGTGTGCTGATGGTGTTCCAGGCAATGGCAGTTGGTTCCTCACTGGCTGTTGCGCGGTATACCAGTTGTCCATCCTGCTGTTTGAATACCAGCGTTTTTCCCTGTATGGAAAGCGTATCGTTGGCGGCGCTGTCGAGCACAATTACGGAACCGTCTGCCAGCGTTAGCAGCGCTTTGTTGCCGCCGGGCACAATGGCCGGTGGCGCATCGGGATTGTTGCCGGTAGTAGCTACGCCGGTTGATGTTTTTTGCACCAGGAAATAACCGGCGGTGAAGACGGCTACCAGGATAGCGGCGGCCATCCAGTACCCGCGATAGAAACGGCGTAGCGAACCGCCGGTGGCGGGTGTGTCGTGCCCCAGTTCCCGGGCGATTTTCCGGTACATTCTTTCGCCGGCCTGCGCTTCTTCTTCGGCCGGGAGCGGGTAGGGGGTGTTGCGCCGGTGAATGTACCAGGCGTCAACCAGATTTTTTTCTTCGTCGGTACAGCGGCCTTCGCGGTAGCGCTGTAACAGTTCTTTGAATTGTTGTGTGTTCATGGTATAAGATGCGAGCAGGATAAAGGTGGCAATGCAATAACGGGTGTACCGCAGCGGCACTCCATATGCTGTACGTTGCGTTCAACATGGGAGCGCCATTGCGGTACCAATACTGGTGGCGAACGGATATTGGATAATAAACAGGGAATTATTATTTAACTGTTGCTAATTCCTACTAACAGCTTGTTATTCAAAAGACAGGTTTAGTGGCTGCATGGATATTTGCAGGTGGTATATGGCGAGTTATATAGTTAGTCGGAAAAAAAGGGGGGAGGTGGTAGAAGAAAGGGAAAAATTTTTTGTGGCGGGGCAACAGCCTTCACATAGTAAGCCACTGCTGGCGCCCCCCCAGCGGGGGATGAAGAGGTATCTGGATGTGCCGAAGACAATTATCTTATACCCCGGGAGGCAGGAAAGTAATCGCAATAATCGCAGTAAGGGAAGTGTTTCCCAAATGGGACTTGAGAATTTTCAACGCGAGGTAGATTTGCTTTTTTACGGTTTCTTCCGATATATTCAATCGCTCGGCAATTTCCCGGTGTGAAAGCTGTTCGTGCCGGCTCAGCCGGTACACTTCCCGCATTTTGTCGGGCATTTTTACCATGAGGCCGTCGATGGTGGCCGCCAGCTCGCGGGCGTACAGGTTGTCTTCCACGGAAGGGACTGCCTGGTATTGCAATTGAAAATCAGCAAAATCTTTGAGGTAACCGCCCTGGACCATTTGCTGCTCCATGCGGTCGATGCATTTATAACGGATGGCGGTCTGCAGATAGGCTTTCAGCGAAGTATTGACGGTCACCGACTCACGACGCTTCCAGAGGGAGATAAACAATTCCTGCACACAATCTTCGGCTTCTTTCTGCGCCCGCAGCACATTCATGGCCTCCCGGAACAACAATTTCCAATAGCGATGATAAATAGCGGTAAAGGCAGCCTGGTCATTTTGGGAAATCTGCTGCAACAGTGTCTGGTCGGTATGGCTGGAATAGTCGGGAACCTGCATTCGCTACATAATCAGAAACGATGAAATTAGCATAAATTGGCATATTATTCAAAACCGCATCTACCTTTCCGTTTGCAGGTGGCCTGGTGCCGGATTGACCTTCCGGCGCCCGTAACGCCATAAAGGCGTTGGTGAACGCTGCATTCAATATATGCTGCGTAGTGCGATACTGCAAAGGTGTGGTGAACGATCTTGCTGTGCAGTTGGAGCGTCCGCCAGCCAACCGCACGGGCTGCCCCGGGCACTATCGCTTGCTTTGTAACCAGTTAGGTACATTAGAATTTGATTAGAACCCTCCTGAACCCTGTTTCCGTTGACTTCAATGCGTAACTTTCCGCATTTTCCAATGCTAATTGCTGTCACCGACTGTAAACCTTAGCACAGTTCCCGAATGGAGACCGTTAAGATTTTGATTATTGAAGACGAGCAAAAGATTGCTGATACCTTGAAACTCGGGCTGGAGGAAAACGGGTATGAAGTGCAGATAGCCTATGATGGTGAATCGGGCCTGCGACAATACTTCAGTACGCATTTTCACCTCGTGATACTCGATATCAACCTGCCGGGCATCAGCGGACTGGAATTGTGCAAAATCATGCGAAAGGAAAATGCTGCTGTATTCATTGTGATGCTGACCAGTATGAATACGCTGGCCAACAAGGTGGATGGCTATGATGCCGGTGCGGATGACTATATTGTAAAACCCTTTGAATTCCGCGAATTGTTGCTCAAGATCGGCGCCTATGTAAAACGCGTACAGCAGGAACAACCGGGAAGAAACAACATACTGCGTGCCCCCAACCTCGAGGTGCATCTCGACAGCAGGGAAGTGTTCCGCAGCAACCAGAAAATCAATCTCACGGTAAAAGAATTTCAACTGCTGGAATACCTGCTCTATAACCAGAACAAGGTTTTGTCGCGCGCTGAAATTGCCATCAATGTATGGGGAATCGATTTCGACACCAACACCAATGTGATCGATGTGTACATCAGCTACCTGCGCAACAAGATAGACAAGAATTTTTCACCCAAGCTTATTCATACCCAGGTGGGACTGGGCTACATGCTTAAATCCCGCGAAAACTGATGCCTGCACGACTTCGCATAACGATCCTGTTTACCATTATGGTGTGCACCATCCTGCTGGTAGTGTGCGGTACGGTATATTATATTTCACGCAGCAGCCGGCTCAGTTTTATCAAGACCAGGCTGGTGAACCGCGCGTCCTATACCAATGGATTGCTCAGCCAGGCAGAGGTGTTCAGCAGCGACCTTATTCACAAACTGGACACCGCGGTAACCGGGCTGGTAAGAAGTAAAGAGATCCAGGTGTACGACAGCATGAACCGGAAAATTTATTCGTTCAGCGACATACCGGGCGATGCTTTGTTGGTGGATTCTCTCTTGCTGCGCCGTGCCAGAGAAGAGGGAAGTTTTTATTTTTTACAGGGCAGCAAGGAAGTCATAGCTGCGCATTATCCAGCGTCGGGACTGACGGTGTTTTCGGCAACACTCGATGAGGCTGGCAGAAAATACCTCGCCCAACTGAAGACCATTGTATGGCTTAGTTTGCTGGCCGGAGTAATCATATCGTTTGCCGGCGGCTATTTCTTTTCCGGCCGTTTATTGCGACCGGTAAAACAGATTGCCGATGAAGTAAATGAAATATCGGTAAAAAGCCTGGCGCGCCGTATTCACACCGGTTCGGCCCGTGATGAATGGCATTACCTGGCCACCACCCTGAACCAGTTGCTCAACCGTTTGCAGGAAAGTTTTGAAGTGCAGCGTCGTTTTATATCCAATGCTTCTCATGAACTATGTACGCCGCTTACTTCCATTTCCAATCAACTGGAAGTATCGTTGCTGCGGGAGCGGTCTGCGGCCGATTACAGGCAAACCATTCGCTCCACCCTGCAGGATGTGACGCGGATGAGCAAACTCACGCAAACGTTGCTGGAACTGGCAAAAGCTTCTGATAGTCCCGGCGGACTGGAAATAGCACCTTTACGTATAGACGAAATTCTGTTGCGCTTACCGGCCGAAATCACGCGCATGAATCCTTCCTGGGCCGTTTTGCTCGACTTCAGCAATATGCCCGCGGATCAGGACGCGCTGGAGGTGTTTGGCAATGAGGAATTGTTGCTGACCGCTGTAAGAAATATTGTGATGAACGCGTGTAAATATTCTCCTGATCAGCGGGCGCTGGTGCAATTGCAGGCCCTGGACCGTGAAGTGGTGATAACGGTGGTAGACAATGGCCCGGGAATAGCGAGCGAGGAAATGGAACATATATTTCTGCCGTTTTACCGGAGCCGTCAGTCCGGACAGCAATCCGGTTTTGGATTGGGATTGTCGCTGGCCAACCATATCATCAAACTGCATAAAGGATATATTAAGGTGCAATCAGTTCCCAATCAAGGTGCGGCTTTCACGATCGTTTTGCCGCAGGCCGTTGCAACTAACTGATAATCTTTCCTGTTTCATTAGAATACCATTAGAAACCCGTTAGAAAGCTGTTAGAACCGGCAATAACCTGCGCTTTGGTATAGTACTTGTTTTTTTCGGGATGAATTGTTGAAAATTATTCATCATCAAAAATCAAGTAAACATGAAACTACGATTACACATTGTTGCCACTGTATTGTTGGCATCAGCATGGTTGTTCGGATTTCGCGCTGTACAAAATTCCGGAATCAAGGGGACTATCAGCCCGGCAGATGCTGCCGCACAGGTATTGGTGATTAGTGGCACCGACACGCTGAAAGCGGCTCCTCAGGATGGTGCTTTTTCTTTTGAAACCAAACCCGGAACCTATAAAGTAATTATAGAGGGAGCAGGCGACTACAAAAGCGTAGAGAAAGATGGTGTGACTGTAGAAGAGGGTAAAGTAACTGACCTTGGCACCATCACGCTGGAAAAATAAGCCGCTTCCCGGCCTTACCTCTAAGGGTTGAGAAGGCAATGCCCTGAATTGATGAATGGATTGTCTTTACAATGAAAAAGTAAATAGTCGGGATAGTTCTCTCATAACACGGGGCTGATTTTTCAGTGGGTTTAAGCCCCATAGAAACGAGAGGCGCAACGTCGGTTGCGCCTCATTTTTTTTTCAGCCTGTCAGCATTGTTCAGGCAAATAAATTACCTATTTTCTTTTGCCTGTTTTTTCAATGCCTCGATTTGTTGTTGTTGCTGTTCAACTGTTTGTTTCAGCGATGCAATTTCTTTGTTTTGTTGCAGCAGGTACAAGGTCAGTTCTTCTATTTTTTTCAGCAATAACACCTGGTTATCGCCGAGGTCAATGCCTTCTCTGGCCACATCTTTGGCGGTAGGCACTTCGGGCAGGTGTTTGTTTTTGTTAATGAATGCTTCCACTTCTTCCAATGGGCGCAGCGGGTAATCCGATTCAAAAACATAATCGGCCCATTGGTTTTGGTCTACCCGTATTTTGCGAACGCGGACATTGCCTTGCACTGATAATCTATAATCCGGGTCTGTTACATTGGTAGTGCCGATGCCTACATTACCATCTGCTGCCACGAAGATTCTCGATTCATTATTGGTAATGATGTTCAGCGCATGCTGGTTGGTAGTGCCGATGCTTTTGTTGTTGCTTACAGTATTGCCGTCCATTACCCATACGTCTGCAGTGCTGCCGCCTCCGAGAGTTGCGGCGTCCCGGTAGGAAAGGTTGCCATTGGCGTCGCTCACCAATACTCTTGTTTGGGTGTTGTCGTTGGTTAGTCCGGCAAAGCGCACGGAACCGGTAGTATGCAATTGCGCGGTGGGAGTAACATTTCCAATGGCTACATTACCGTCTTTATTTACCAGCAATTGCGCTACGTTGGCGTAGTTGCGTACTTTGAGGAGATCAAGATCGGTTTCGGTAGATTTAATGTCAACCATGGCGGTGGGATGTGCTACAGAACGCAGGTTGTAGCCTTCGCCTTCACCGAGACCCACTTTTAATGCACCGCTTTTGTGTACGGCAAAGAAGGTTGTTTGATGGTTGCCTACTGCGAAGTAGGGTTGATTTACGAAATTATAAGGGCTTTCAATTCGTACTGCACCGTATGCATAATTGCCGTCGTCGCGGTCGCCGAGGAATTTGATGGTGTTGATGGAGCCGTTGGCGATCATGCTTTTTACGTACACGTTATTCCACATTCTGTTTGCGCTGCCGTTGTCGAATGTTCCGCTTGAAGTTGGCCGGATATTGTGGTCAAAATTTATGTAGGGTGCACTTGCGCTGGCGCCAATATGGAAATCCTGCATTAACGCATGCAAATACCCCGCCACATTGGATGAACTAATCAGTTCCAGGGCAGCGGAAGCTGTTCGGTGTTTTATTTGAAGTTTTGCCGATCCATTGTCCTGGAAGAATGCCAACCGCAATTCGTTTGGCGATGTATAATTGCTTTCCGTTATTCTAAATACAGGAACTGTACTGCTGGCCCCTGTATGCAAATGCAAAAAAGCCGCAGGAGTAGCAGTACCTAAGCCCGTAAGTCCATTTTCCTGGATGGTAAGCAGGGGCTCCCTTGTTCCGGTGCCGGTACCATGACTGATAGTAAATTACTTATTGTTAAGATCATCGGCAGTACCAAAAGTAAGTTCCAGGTTGTTTCTGCCTAAGATGTGCGGATATTCCAGGTTGTTATCCAGCGCCATTGGACCGTAGACCCTTAACGGTTGCTCGTAGCCATCAATGGTGCCGGAATAAAATTGCAATACATTAAAACCGTCTGAATTCTGGATGAACGCGCTTTGCCCCATTCTTAAATTCCCGTTTATTCTTATGGGATTGGTTGTTCCCGCATTTAGCGACAGTTCCCCTCCATTGTTCGGGTTGAAGCGAATGCTGCCCATTTGAAGATCTCCCTGGTTCGCCAGCCAGAAATCTCCCATCAGGCTCAGGCGCCCGGTTGTAGTCAGGCGCATTCGTTCGGTATTGTTTATTTTAAAAACGAGGTCATTGTTGTCGCCGGTACCCAAAAAATGGGTACCTGGAGTGGTGCCTGTATTGCCGCCCAGTTTCCATACCGTGCCGTCTGAGCCTTCATCATTTACCAATATTACATGACCATTGGCATCCACTGACAATACTTTGCCATTGCCGGTTACTGCAGTGGAAGAACTGTTCAATTGGGTAAAATGCAATCCACTTGTTCCCGCAGATGCCCCTGCAATGGACAAATGTGCCGCAGGCGAATTGGTGCCGATGCCGATGCGCCCCAATCCTGTAAAATGTATTTCAAAACCATTGAAAGGAATTTCTGTATTCCCGGAGAGCGCACCGCCCAGGGAAACTTTGCGGCTCAGTCCGGCGCCGCTGGCAGTGATCCCGTTGTCGGCTTCGTATACCTGGGCATTAACGGAGAGGATTAGTAGCGACAAGAATATACACAAAAGCAGTCTGCGGAATTTCTGAATCATAAGCTGCAATTTTGGGGTTAGGCTGGCTTCAGGTCACAACAAATCCTGTCGGTTAATGGCAGGTGCAATAACCGTTGACTTAAAAAAATCGTTGCTATGACCGCAAGCGGGAATAAACTTACGTATTAAACCATCCCCCTGCGGTACCATTTCATATTCGCGCAGTTTTGGATGATAAGTGTGCAGTTTTGGAAATAAGCGTGCAGGGGAATATTGGGAAAAGGCTATCCGGAAACTGCCTTTAACCCCACAACAGACCCAATCAATGTACACAGAAAAAATATTCTCCAGAAAGTAGCCGGTTCCTGAAAGACAAAAATGCCCATGAGCACCGTGCCTGCTGCACCAATGCCTGTCCATACGGCGTAAGCTGTTCCGATGGGTATCGTTTGTGTTGCCTTGATCAGCAACCACATGCTGATGCTTAACGTAACCACGAACAGGGCATACCACAATAATGCTTCCTGCCCGGTTGCCTGCCGCGCCTTTGCCAGTGAAGAAGCAAATGCCACTTCAAATAATCCTGCAATAATGAGTATGATCCAGTTCATAGGCCTTGTATTAAGTGGCAAAAATGAACAGTTTTTTCGATTCTTAAAGCATGGGCTTCAGGTTCTGCAACAATGCTTTCAAAACAAATTTGCTTCACATTTAGGGGCTGGGGGGTATCGTCTCATTCGCCAACACCATAATTGACTGATAATTCTTTCCCACCGCCGCTGAAATCGCCATCTCACATGTTTTGCTGGTGGAGTAGTAGCCGTCCGATACCAGTTGCGTTACTTCTGCCGCTTCGCCGGCACAGGCAGCTGCAGTCAATTCCGGAAACAGAAACCCACGATCGCCGGCCATGCCACAGCAACCGGCCTGCTGCGGCACGATCACTTTTTCGGCAAAGGCGCCGGCCACTTCCGCCAATACCTGTCCAATGCCCATTTTTTCCAGCGAACATACCGGATGCAATACCACCTGCTGTTTCTTGTTGATTACGCGGGCGCGGGGAATCACAAAATCGCGCAAAAACTGTATGCTGTCTATGATCTGTAAGTGGTCGTACTTGTTGCGGTTATCTTTTGATAATACATCACGTGCATGAATCATGGTATACACGCACGAAGAAAAATCTATCAGCACCGGCAGTTTGCCCTGCTGCGACCAGCGCCACAGGCGTTCTATCATTTCATTGGCTTTATAGCTATATGCAGTATTGTAACCTTTGGAGGAATAGATTTGGCCGCAGCAACTGCCAGCTATGTCCTTCGGTATGTATATTTTCACACCCACTTTGTCTGCCACGCGCTGCACATTGCTGATGACATGGTGCTTCGGGTCGGCATCGCCCATAACCTGGTTGATGCAGGCAGGGAAGTATACTACTTCCGCTTCACTGGTTGCCAATTCACGGTGAACATATCTTTTTACGGAAGGCGCAGCGTGCAGTTGGTTGGACCATAAAGGAAATGCAGGTATCAACCGGCGTATTCCCCGGGTCAGCCGCTGCATGGCTTTTTGCCCGAAAACAGTATTGATCAGAACACCTGTTTGCAATGCAGTTTTTACAACGTTAGCAGTTAACCGAAAGTTTTTGGCGGTGAAAAGCGCTACTTTATTGCCGAATGCGTTATGGATTTCTTTTCGCAAACGTTTCACCAGTTTGCCGGTATCGATGTCTACAGGACAGGCAGTGGCACAGAGCCCATCTACGGCACAGGTTTCCAGTCCATCGTACTGGTATTCGCGGAGCAATTGTTGATAGGTCTGTTGTTGTTGCCGCGTATTCAAACTGCTGAGCGCCCGCCGCACCACAATACGGCGACGGGGCGTCAAGGTAAGGTCGCGACTGGGACACCGGTGTTCGCAGAACCCGCATTCAATACAGGTGTCAACTTCTTCTTCCACTGCCGGCATTTTTTTCAGGTGTTGGATATGGGCGTCTGCATGGTCGTTGATGATCACACCAGGGTTGAGCAGGTTGTACGGGTCGGCGGCTTTTTTCAGCGCCTTCATGATGTTGTACAGCTCGGGCCCCCACTCAGTTTCAACAAAGGGCGCCATATTTCTGCCGGTACCGTGTTCGGCTTTGAGCGATCCCTGGTATTTGCCGGCAATAAGGGTAACTACTTCGCGGATAAACCGGTCGTACCGTTCAATTTCGGCTGTTGTATCGAATGCCTGGGTGACTACAAAATGAATATTGCCATCTTTTGCATGACCAAAAATGATGGCGTTATCATAATGGTATTTGGTAAACAGTTGATGCAGGTCGCTTATGGCGTTGCCCAGCTGTTCTACCGGCACCGCCACATCTTCGAGGATTACGGTAGTGCCGCGGGCGCGTACGGCGCCAACGGACGGGAACATGCCCTTGCGTACTTTCCAGTAGAGCGCCTGCTCATGCGCCTCGGTAGAGAAGTAGGGGGTATCGAGCAGTGTAGTATCGGATAATAAGGGTAATGCACCAGCGAGTTGTTGTTGAACGGCTTCCGGCGAATCTCCCTGGAACTCGATCAGCAGTCCTGCCGCTGCGGGTGGAAGTGTTTTGATGATTGCCGGTATACCGTTGATATGTTCTACGCTTTTCAGCGAAGCGCGGTCCATCAGTTCGATGGCTTTGGCGCCCGCGGTAGCAAAAGGCTTGATGGCGGCGCATGCCGCAAAAATATCTTTGTAGAAAAGTATGCCTGTTGCTTTATAGGGATGATCCGGCACTGTTTCCAATACGGCTTCTGAAATAAATCCCAGCGTACCTTCGGCACCTACGAGCAAATGGGCAAAAATGTCGAGCGGACGTTGAAAATCGAGCAGTGCATTCACAGAGTAGCCGACCGTATTTTTCAGCAGGTATTTTTTCCGGATAAGCGCAGTGATTTCATGGTTTTGTTCAATACTGCTTTTCAATTGCAATAAGGTTTCCGAAAGCGTGCTGCATTCCTTTTCGAAGCGATCATAATCTTCGGGGATTTCCGTACTGAACACCTGTCCGGAAGGCAACATAAAGCGAACATGGCGTATGGTATGGTACGCATTGAGCGCTACGCCGCAGCACATGCCGCTCGCATTGTTGGAAATGATGCCGCCCATCATGGCAGCGCTGATGCTGGCAGGATCGGGACCAATTTTACGGTGATAATTTTTTAGTTGTGCATTCACCATGCTGCCGGTAATACCGGGTTGCACGCGTACGCGGCGGCCATCGTCTTCCACACTGATCTTTCGCCAGTAGCGACTGATATCGGCCAATATGCCATCCGTCACCGACTGGCCAGATAAACTGGTGCCGCCGGCGCGGAAGGTGAGCGGAACGTTATGTATATGCGAAAATTGAAAAAGTGCCCGTATTTCCTCTTCTGTTTGTGGCAGTACTACGGCCACAGGCATGAGGTGATAAAAACCTGCATCGGGGGCATAGGATACGATGTCGATCAGCCGGCTCCTGATCCTTGCTGCCGGAATAACTTCTTCCAGTTGCTGTACCAGCTCTGCCCGTTGCGCTTCAGAAAATCTGCTTGTCATTGCGATGTTTAATTCCGGTGTCAAGTTACGTTGTTCCAGCTAATGTTTATTGAAAAGCATAGGCGGTGTGCGGCTGTTTGCAGTGGCAAATGCTTTTGCGTCAGCAGATGGGCTAAGTACCTGCAGGTTCCGGAAAGGAAGGGCATCTGTAAGATCGCCACATTGAATCCTGGAAAACCGCGGCAATGAAAGGGATAGCGGGAAATCAAAAAACATTCTGCTGGATTAAGTGTGCGGGAAGACTAACGAAGTAATTAGTAATGATGCCTGCCATCATTGATGGATGGGCATGGTACAAATAAACCGGCAATGCAGTAAATTTCCTGTAATTTCCATCACAACCTCTTCCATATGAAATTGCATACACCGTTTTGTTTACTGCCTGCTGTTTTCCTGACTTTTGCCGCCTGCGCGCAGCCAAAGCGTCCCTGGAATAACAAGCAATGCGCCGTAGTGCTTTCGTACGATGATGCGCTGCATGTGCATCTTGATAAGGTGGTGCCTGCGCTGGACGCGCACGGATTGAAAGGCACGTTTTACCTTATTGCCTCGCGTCCGGCTTTTACGGATCGCATGCCGGAATGGCAAGCTGCTGCCCGCAACGGGCATGAGTTAGGCAATCATACTTTATTCCATCCCTGTCTTGGCGGACGTCCCGGCAGGGAATGGGTGGAACCGGAATACGACATGTCGACCTATACGATCAAGCGCATGACAGACGAGATACGCGTTACCAATGCGCTGCTGAAGTCGGTTGACGGCAAAACGAAAAGAACATTGGGTTGTCCCTGCGGCGATACGCGCATCGGCGATTCCAGTTACCTCTACAGCATCAGCAATGAATTTGTAGCCTTCCGCGACGCAACGCCTGATGCGGTGGCGCTTAATCGTTTTGGAAACTTTCCTATACAAGGAGCAGGTCCCAATGGACATTCCGGCGAAGAGCTGATTGCCATGGTAAAAAAAGCCATGCAGGACAATGCGCTGTTGGTATTTGTATTTCATGGGGTGGGAGGCGAGCACAACCTGAATGTTTCAGAAGAGGCGCATGAGCAACTGCTGCAATTTTTGCAACAACATATTGAGGATATATGGGTGGCGCCGTTTATTGAGGTGGCGGAGTATATGCAGCAGGGTGGTGAAGGGAAAAAAGCGCAGTAGTACCCTGGTGAATGCGTACAGTCCGGGTAAGGTAGGAATCTTTGCAATGCCGGAAAACCTGATTTTTTGGGGGTATAAGGAGATGGTATTATGCCAGCAGGCCTGGTTTATTTTAATTGCTGGCCATCTTTAAGGAGTCAAGGTATTCTGTTATGGAATACAGGGTGTCCGGGATTGTATAGCCATATTTTAAATAATCTTCGCGCATAAGAAGCATGCAATTGTTTTTGGCATTGGTTGAATCGTAAATAACCGGGAAATTTTTTCCGTTTAGCAGGTAATTTACAGGTTCACTGAAGCCGATGTCAATTGGAATCCTGGTTTTCCCTTTATAGGTTTTATTCTTAGCGATAAAGGAAAAATGAATGTTTATGCCTTCACCTCTGCCATACTCGGAAGTTTCTTCCACCTGGCCGATGGTCATTAATTTGTATTTATGAAGATTTTGCCGCTCGCGATGGCCCTGGTAAATGATAAATCCACAGATGGCGATGATGAGGAGGACGGAGCGTGTTTTACGGTTTATGGGTAGTTTGCTCATGGGGAAGTTGGGTTTTAAAGCATGGGTTTTGAATTTAATATGTTGCTTGCTTGTTATAGGTGTTGGGTTGAATGAACTGGTAGGGCAAAATTAAAGTATAGGGTGGTTTCGGGGAAATGGGTAAGATCGGCATCTTGACAATACAAATAATCGGATCCAATTATAATTTTTTAATCCTTTCAGGTACCTCCTTTAGGTCGCTTCGTGCATAGTTGCTTATTCTATCCTCACAGTTAACATTTGAGCATTCCGCTGATTCGCATCCTAAATTTTTGTATAAAAACGATTCAGCGTGCAACAATTTCTCGATTTTATCTTTTCGTCATTTCGCTGGTACAGAAGGCTCTCAGGCGGCACCTGGTACAAGGTTATCGATCCCGCAGACGTGACCGGATGGCATAGTAGTGCGGTGTGGTGGACGCGGGAACCTGGTGGTTTTAAAGTTATAGAGGAGGAGGGGTATTGATGGGGAGAGTGGGTATTGTAAGGCAAATCAAGCCTGTATTAGAAATCCTTCGCCGTGTGATTGCTTTCAATTTATTCTGTAGCTTCGGTATCGTACAGCTTTCGAACTTAAGTATGTTGTATCAACCTTGTTGTGATTTGCTTTCAATTTATTCTGTAGCTTCGGTATCGTACAGCCTATAACACCCCCTTACACTGAGGGGGAGAGTTGTGATTTGCTTTCAATTTATTCTGTAGCTTCGGTATCGTACAGCACAGGTATAACCGAATAAATGAACCCCGGTGTTGTGATTTGCTTTCAATTTATTCTGTAGCTTCGGTATCGTACAGCAAATTCGTGCTCTCAAAGCTTGTCCTATAGTTGTGATTTGCTTTCAATTTATTCTGTAGCTTCGGTATCGTACAGCTATTGCTTTTTCTTTTCTGTCTTTTTATTGTTGTGATTTGCTTTCAATTTATTCTGTAGCTTCGGTATCGTACAGCTCCTACAGGCAGCATTCCTTTTAGGTACCGGTTGTGATTTGCTTTCAATTTATTCTGTAGCTTCGGTATCGTACAGCTCGTAATTTTGATCACCCCATTGCGGAAGGGTTGTGATTTGCTTTCAATTTATTCTGTAGCTTCGGTATCGTACAGCATCGAGGCCAGTTATACTACTCATCCCACGGTTGTGATTTGCTTTCAATTTATTCTGTAGCTTCGGTATCGTACAGCTGCATCATCCGACGCTGCTCATGCACCATGGTTGTGATTTGCTTTCAATTTATTCTGTAGCTTCGGTATCGTACAGCTATGTAGAGTTCCGGCGCCGCTTCCCGCTGTTGTGATTTGCTTTCAATTTATTCTGTAGCTTCGGTATCGTACAGCAGCGGACAAAATATAATATCCACATTTGTGGTTGTGATTTGCTTTCAATTTATTCTGTAGCTTCGGTATCGTACAGCAT